>Ga0315289_10000800_pt1 | contig 48366 bp, 41 predicted proteins | sample YL17G11_40_MG_FD_203452 | JGI IMG/M metagenome (GOLD analysis project Ga0315289, IMG submission 203452) | Sediment microbial communities from Yellowstone Lake, YNP, Wyoming, USA - YL17G11_40 | ecosystem: Environmental > Aquatic > Freshwater > Lake > Sediment | place: USA: Wyoming | collected... | reverse complement strand
AACTCACGGTCCCGCTGCTCAGGGTCAGGACGTTGCCTGCAGCTGTCGGGTCGAAGTTCGCCCCGCGGATCACCAGCGTCGCCGAGGCGACGTCGAGCCTCGCCAAACTTGGAGTCACGACTGGAGGGCGGAGCGCGGCGGCGGTGACGGTGATGGTCCTGGCCGAGAGGCCAGTCCCAGCGGCCACTGAAGGCAGAGGCGCGCACCCGACGCCGAGCTTGGTCACGACAAAGGCCCCCTTGCTCGGCAACAGGTCCACGGCTTTCCCTCCGGCGCTGCCGCAGGTGTACGAAACGGGCTTCGCCGTCGCGTTGGCCTTGAGGTCGAAGACGAGGCGGCCGACGAAGGCGCCGTCGTAGGTGTACGCGAGCTTGATCTGCGAGATGTAGCCCGCAGAGGCGGGCACGACAGTGACGTCCCCCGTGGGCGAGCACACGGTCAGGCCGGCCTGCTCGATCCCAACGAGCTGCCCCGTCGAGGGGTCGACGAAACACCTGATCGGCGAGCCGGCAGACGCCGAGGTGTTGACCGAGTTGACGAACGAGACGATGCCCGCCTGCCCCAGGATCAGCGCCTTGGTCTCCTGCTTGTAGAGCGCCAGGCCCTGCGCGACGGCCTTGGTGGCGTTGAGCGGGTTGGAGGAGGTGGCGACGGAGCCGACGGCCCGCCCGAGGGCACCGGCGGTCGTGTTTTTGTTCGGCGGAAGCCACGAGCGGAGCTGCCAAGGGAAGCTCTTGTTCCCTGCGGTCAGGGAGAAGGGAGGCGGGCGGGTGAGGTCGGTGGCCTAGAATGGTTTTTCACGAAGGGGAGGGGGTAGAGGGAGAATGGCTTCAATTTTTTGGAGGACGGAAGACAAGAGAGCAAGGACGCGAAGAGAACGAGAGAGGGGGGAGAAAAGAAAAGAAAAGCGAAAGAAAGAGCCGTTATGTTTTTCTCCTTTTCTTTTCTCAGGGTTCGTGCGTGCTTCCCGCCACGGCGAGCGCTTCTCTCTACTTTTTTTTTTCTTCTCTCTCAGCCATTGCGAAACGCCCCAACTTGGATGCCGCTCGAGAGTTTCCTCGCTGCTCCTGTCCCTTGAAATCTCCCCAGATCAGGCAACTCGACAGCTTCCATCGCCCAATTTAAAGGAAATAACACCTAACGCAGCGAGCTGTCGGTGCGGTCGAGGCGAAAAGAGGACAAAGGAGGACGCATTGCTTGGGGCTTCAATCTTTGGGACATCGTGCAGAAACCATCGCGCTCTCAGCACCCCGCCACAGGCCTGCTGTCCTTTCAAAACTTCGTCAGTCGCTAAAAATAGTATATGTCTCAGCACAACAAGCAAGATCAGGCAGCGAGAACCCCGCCCTCTTCCTTCAGAGCCGAGGAAGAGACGTCGAGGCTTCGGGCGACACGACATCGCTCGTTCGATTTCTCCGTCGTCGAGATTTCAAACGGAAGAAAAACAAAACGCTCGCCTGCGCTCTCGTCGCAGAGCAGAGCAGGACGATCCCCGCGAGCAGCGGGAGCACCGCCGCTCTGAATTGCATGGCGGAGGGTTTGAAGAAAATCTCTCAAAGGGGAGAGAGAGGAGAAAAGAAAAAGAGGACGAAGAAAGTGTGAAGGATGTGCAGCCAACTGTTCAACGTCCTCTTTCGAAACCTTCTACGGCCCTTGCCCTTGCCTCTTCCCTCTTCCCCTTTCCTCGGCCAACCAACCTCGGAGGCTACCTAGCCTCCTCCCGCTACTCTAAGCCCGCGCCCGGGCCTTAACCCAAAAACTCTCCAGCGTCTGGGGGTGTTTGAGGATGAGCTTGGCCTCTGGCGTCGGAAGGGCAGACTTACCTCGAGGCCGTCGTTGCTCAGAGAGCGGGCCTTGCCCGTGCTGCTTGGCTGGAAGCATCAGAGAGGCTTCCTCTCGGCCTCTCTGCCAGGAGTGCTGTGCGCGGCCCCGAAGAAAAAGGCCGCTCGCGACGACGCTCATAGGGAAGCCGACGGCGGCGGGACGACAAGCAAGAACAAGAGGAAGAACAAGACAGGCAGTTGAGGCCGCCCTCCTCTCCCCGTCGGCGCGCCTCCAACCCCGAGGCGCGTCGCTGAGCAACGCATCGACACACACAGCGCGACAACGTTTCGAAGAGTCGTCAAGAACGGAAGAGAGCAGGGAAAGTCGCATTTTGCTCTGCACCAACTGAAACCGATAACAGAAAAGGAACCAACCCTGAAAAGAAGTTTAATGATTTCCAACCTCCTCCTTCTCTCTCTTTCCCGATTCTTCGACACGAACTCGTAGTGGGACGCGAAAGCGCCTCCTATCAAAGCTCCTTTTTTATTTTTATTCCGTTTACTATAAATCATCCCTTCGAGTCCAAAAGCACGAGAAACATCCCGTGCTTCCTTGTAAAAAAAAACTCGAAAATAAAAAAAAACGTTTTCTTTTCTTTTTCTGAGGTCGACGCCGGCCTCCTCCTCACCTCCTCTCTCTCTTTCTCTCTTCCTTTCTTTCCTTCCCATCCATCAATTGCGCCAAATTCTTCAAAGCAGCTTGTCCTGAAACTCAGCCACCTCCCTGCAGATGGCGCACTGCCTGCGCATGTGCGGGTCGCTGATCTCGAAGCTGTCCACGGTCCACGTCAGCTCGCACTTTTCAAAAGGCCCGACGCCGTCGCGCCAGGCCTGCTTCTCAAGCGCCTTGAACCGCGCGCCCCAGCTCTCCGGGTCGTCGCGCCAGGCGTGCTTGCGCTTGTAGGCGTCGTCGTCCGCGGCCAGCCTGGCGATCTCCTCGGCTGCCTGCCTCGCCCCGCCCAGGGCCCTGACGTCGATGATGGCGTCCCTGTGCGGGATGTAATCATAGATGTTGGGCGCGCCAAAGTAGACGGGCACGCAGCCGGCGACAAAGCTGTCGAAGATTTTCTCCGTGACGTAATGAGGCATCTCGGAGTTCTCGACGGCGACGCAGAACTTGTAGCGGCGCAGGGTGTCGATCTTGGTGTCCGCGCGGGCAGAGCGGGGCATGTTGTTGAGGCAGCGACCAAAGGACCTGGTGCGAGGTTTTTCGAGTGGAGACAAGACGTTTTGTTGAGGTGGGGTGAGAAAGACGTTTTTTTCTAGGTGGAGAAAAAAGGAAAGCCGACGACGACGGCACCCGCCCCCCCCCCACCCGCGGTGCAGGCGAACAGCGGGGCGAAAACGAGAGGGAGTCGCGCTCTCGCGGGGGCGAAAACGAGAGGGGGTAGAGCTCTCGCGGCGACTCCTTTCTCGTTCTTTCTCCCCACGAAAAAGAGACGGCGCCCGAAAAACCCGGAAGGAACAAAAAAGACTCTTCTCTCTCTCTCTCCCTCTATCTCACCTCAGCGGGACCCCCAGCGGCTCCAGCACCTCCATCATCGCCTTCACTAGCTCGTCCCTGCCTATCTTGGTCGCGCAATTGGAGTTGACGTACGCGAGGGCGTTCTCCCGCTGGTACGAGGGGTGGAGCGAAGGCTTCGAAGGAGGGGCCTTTGAAGACTCCGTCGTTCCCGACGCCGACGCTCCCCCTCCGGCTGCTGCTCCCACGGGCATGAACGCCGACGCAGGGTTGCCCTCTGCCTCCCAGCACCTCCTGAACATGTCGTCGTAGTAAGGATACCAGATCCGCCTCGGCGAAGGAGAAGAAGAGGCCCTGCTGTCCTCCTCGGCCCCACCTGGCGGCACGAGCGTCGCCAGGAGGTCGAAGCGGCCCATAAACTCCTCGTCAGCCAGGAGGGGGTAGTTTGGAGCCGACTCCATCGACACTCCCACGAGCGCCTGCTCGGGCCTGCGCGTCCTGGCGGCGGCGTCGAGCATTTCCTTGGACATTCCGGGGATGTGGAAGCTGTGCTTGTTTGAAGGAGGGGGGGTGTTGGTTGGGGGCAAGGGGTAGGAGGAGGCGAGGCGAGGTGAGAAAAGAAAGAGGGAAAGAGGAAAAGCAAAGCCGGCCCCCGAGCTCCTCTCCCGTTCGTCGGAGGAGCTTCGCGCGGGGACTTTCGAGGTCTCGCGACAGCCGCAGCACTAGGAGCGAGCAGCAGGCGGCGAGAGAGCGACACAAGAGCGGCTCTTGTCGAGCAGCAGCAAAAAAAAGGAAACTGAAAGAAACTCAAAACTTCAAAAAAAACTCACGCCATCGCGTCGGCGTCAGCAAACCTCGCTTGGTCGCTCGTGAACTCGCACGGGAGGCTCGCGCCGCCCCTCCAGGTGCACCCGGGCACGACGCGCGCGTAGCGCTCGCCGAAGTAGAAGCGGTTGGCCAGCGCGACGACGACCGGAGGAGTTGAGGAGGTGGCAGCGGTGGTTTTGCCGGCGGTTTTGGTGGCGGCAGCAGCAGCGGAAGAAGCTCTTCCTCCTCCTCTGGCACCGGCCGCGGCGGCGTCCGCATCGTTCGCGCCGGCCTCGAAAGTTGCCAGCCCGGAAGCCACCGCGACCGCGGTGCGCTTCCTTTCAGCGTTCTGAGCCGCGACGGCAACATCCGCCGTCGCGATTTTGCTCCTGAAGTTTTTGTGAGTGGCGGCGACGCCGGCGATGTTGCCGCTCCTCTCCTTTCCGTTTCCGTTGCCGTTTCGGGTTCCAGAAGCAGAAGCAGAAGCAGAATCACCGCTCACTCTCATATCGTCATCATTTCTCATAGTGATCAAATCACTGGTTATCAGTTTGCGAGGAAGGGGGTTCGCAGCGGCAGTGGCGTCAAGGTCCTCTGTGCCGCTGGCGGGTCGTCCGTTGGTTCGCGAGTCGAGGGTGGCGGCGGCGATGGGGAGAGCGTTGCTCCTGCTCCTCCCAGCGCCACCGACGGCAGCAGCGTTGGTCAAATCACTGCTGCTTCCCCTGGCCCGCGCGGCGCCCACCAGCGGCGCCTTGGCGCCGCCGCTGCGAAAATCCGGCTCCGGCTGGAGTGGAGTTTTCTTCTGCCCCGGTCCGTTGTTCTTCTTCTTCCCCGCCATCGACGCCGAGCCCGCGGCGGCGCCTTTCGAGCGGCGGCCTCCGACAGCGCCAGCGCGGCCGCCGACCTCGTCAGCGAAGAGGGGCTCGTCGTCGCCCAGCAAACCGTCGTCATCCTCGTCGACAAACAGCGCGTCGCCCTCGTCGATCTCGTCGCCGAAGAGGGCAGCGTCGTCGTCGTCGATGCCGTCCTCGGCAAAGTCGCCGGCGAGGGCGGGACCGCGGCGCGCGTTGCGGCCGCCGCCTCGAGGAGGCGAGATCGCCGACTTTTTCGCCGCAGGCGATGCCTTGCGACCGCCAGCGACGCCGGCACCGCGGCGAACGGGCTCGTCATCGTCAGCAAAGTCGTCCTGTTCGGGTGAGAAAAAGGAAATCAAGTCGGTAAAATGGTGTGAGTTTTTTCTTTTTTCCTGGACCATGACTGCGCCAAAAAAAAAAACTCACTTTGGCAAACTGAGGGGCTCCTCTGCCGCCGCTGCGGCGCGTCGGAAGCCCCCCGTCAGCAGCGACGTCGTCGAACTCGTCGTCAAAGCCGCCGTCGACGTCGCCAAAGAGGCGCGCGTCGTCTTCGTTGTCCAGCAGGAGGTCGTCGCCGCCGTCGTCGTTCAAGTCGACGAGGCGAGAGGAGCGGGAGCGAGAAGAGCGAGAGCTGCTTCCGCCGCGGCTGCTGGTGCGGGAGCGGCGACCACCTCCGCCGCGAGAGCCGCCGCCGCTCCCGACGTTGAAGCCCTCTTCGTCCTCAAAGTCGTCGTCGAGGACACTTCCTCCGCCCCTGCGAGAGGCAGAGACGGTGGCAGAAGCCCGGCGAGGGGAGGAGGAGGAGGAGCGTCTGTTAGAGGTCGACGACGCGCGAGTGCCGCCAGCGCGGCGTCCAGCGGGGGCGCCCTTGCGGCCGCCGCCCCTGCTGCCGCCGCCAAACCCGAAAGCATCCTCAGCCTCGTCGTCGTCGTCGAAGGAGTCCCCAAAGCCGTCGTCGAAGGAGTCCCCAAAGCCGTCGTCGGCGGCGGCACCAACTCTCCCTCCTCTTCCTTTTGCCAGGCCATCTTCCTCCTCGTCCTCGTCGCCGAAGAAGAAGTCGTCATCGTCATCCCCGCCGTCCAGGTCGTCGAAGAACCAGTCGTCGACCTCGTCCGCTGTGGCTGCCTTGGCTTTCGTCGCGGCTGCGGCCGTGCTCGCGGCGCCCTCGGAGGCGGCCTGCGCCGCCGTCTTCGCCGCGTGCTCCTCCTGCGCCTGCTTCGCCTTCTCCTCGTCGATCGCCTTGAGCAGCTCCGCGCTGTCGAGGTCGCCCTTCGAGACCGCGTCGACGACGGCCTCGGCCTCGTCGGGGCTGAAAAACCCGGTGCTCTGCACGAAGCTCGCGAGCTCGGCGCGGTCGAGCGCCTTGATGGCGAGGTCGGTCGCCGTCGCCGCGGAGGTCCCTGGGAGGTCCGCTGCCGTGGGAGAGGCCTTGCGCGGCGAGTTGGAGCTGGACTTCGGGGGAATCCCGCCGCCCTGCCTGACGTTGAGCGCGGCGAGCTCGGCCAGCGTCGCGGTGTCGAGCTCCTGCGAGTTGTCGCGGTCTGCGACCGGCGAGCGCGAGTAGGAGGCGTGGCGTCCCGGGCCAGAGGAGCGAGAGGACGACAGCACGACCACGGCGAGCAGGGCCAGCCCCGCCGCGGCCACGCGCTTGTTGGAGCGCACGGCGTGGGCGACGCGGCTGTTGCCGACGGCGGCCCCGAAGGCCTGGCCGCTGATGCGCCTGCCGCCGCGGCGCGACGACGACGAGGACGAAGCGAGGCCAGCCCACGAAGCCAAGCCTCCGCCGTCGCTGCCCCCGCGACCCCCGACGCCAGACATCAGCTGGTGATAGAGGGACGCTGCCGCAGGCGCGACAGAGGCCAGCTGCGGCGGGACGCGCCACGGCCTGCGGGCCGAGGGCGGCGCGTTGCGCGGCGGCGTGCGGTCGATGGAAGCGCTGGGGCCCGGTTTCGAGGGTGCGTCGTCGGCGGCGTCGGCCGAGGCTGCTGCTGCTCCGAAAGGCGACGACGCGGGCGCATGCCTCGCGGAGGACGGGGGCGTCGACGAGGTGCTGCCGCCGCCGCCGTTCCTCGACGCGGTCTGGAGCACCATTTTGTGGCAATCCCTGTTTGTTTGATTCGAGCTGAGCGCGTGAGAGCGTGGAAGGGGAAGGGGGGAAAAGGGCGAACTGAATGAGACCTCCCAACGAGCGAGCGGGAGCGCGTTTTTTTTTGAAATTTGCTCGCGCTCAAATTTTGATTTTTTCCAACTCGGAACGCGGCACCCAAATGCTCTCTGCGTTTCTTTTTCGCGATCTGGATGCGTCGGAAAGACAGATCGCTCTCGATATCGAGCAAGAGAGAGGCATGAACGGTGCAATCAAGGGGTTCTTTGCGTGCAATGTTCTTCTCCCTCTCTCAATTTCGTCGCAGTCTTACCAAACTCTCTCTTTTGCTACTTTTCTCGCTCTCTCTCTCTAACGCTCTCTTTCTCTTCCTCTCTCTCACGCGCAGTGGGTGCGTGAGAGAGGTCCTCTCTCGCCCCTCTTCGCCTCTCTTTCGCTCGTTTCCAGAGAGAAAGAGAAGGGAAAGAGAAAGAGAAAGAGGAGAAAGAAAAAAAGAAAAAAGTGAGGAGAGATCGCATCTTGTTCTCTACTTTTTTGAAAAATCAATTCACTCCCTTTCTTTCCCTTGTCGCTTTCCCCCGCTCTCTCCCTGCCTGGCTGTCTCTCTCCTTTCGCGGGAAAAGGCCAGCGAGGGACCCAGAGAGCTCTCGCTTTTATCTCTCCAAAGGCTAGCCGTCATGGCCAAGATGACGACGAAAGCAGCCTTGCTGCTGCTGCCTCTCTTGCTCTTTTTCGTCGTTGCCCTTGTTTCCTCGCTACCGGTTTCTGCTTCTTCCATAGCGGCCTCTACTCGCGCTCTGGCCCGAAAGGAAGCCCTTCTCCGCTCCCCCGCCGCTGAGTCGTCGTCGCAAGAAGGATTCGATTCCGCGACGCGTTCGAGAACCCGCAGGAAGAGGGCCGCGATGGCCCGCAGAGGAGGCGCGGTCGTCGATGGAGATTCCTCCCCTTCTTTTTCGTCGCCGTCTTTGACCGCCGAAAACAACCTCGGCCATGACCGCGACGAGTTTGAGCTTTCCGACGAAGAGCTCTTGCTCGAACAGGAGCTTCAGCGCCAGCTGGACGCGGACTTTTTCGAGGACGTCGCGGAGGAGGTCGAGAGGACGAACAGTGCTGCTGCTGCTGCTGCTGCTGCTGCCTTGAAGCCGGCAACAACGGCGGGATCCTCCTTCACCTCGACGTACGGCGTCCCTCCTCCTCGCGAAGCAGCAGCAGCAACGGCGGCGGCAGGGACGGCCTCTTCTGCTGCTGCTGCTGCTTTTGTCGCTCCTCCTCACGCCGCCGCCGCCACCGCCACCACCGCCGCCGCCAAGAAGCCCCTCGACGACATATTCGTCGTCATCAACACCCCGCACTACCTCGGGGACGGGTACGCTGCCCCTGTCGACGGCTGCGTGAGGAAGGTGAAAGCGGCGGAGAGCTCTCCGTCGTCGCCGTCCTCCGTAACCTCCTCGTCCTCCTCCTCCTCCACCTCCTCCTTCGAACAACACCAACAACAACAAACCATCCCGCTCCGCTGCGAGTTCTCGGCGGACACCTCCAAGGCCGTGCAGGCCCACGCCCTCTGGTACCACCTCCCGACCACGGGCTCCATCGGCCCCTACTCCGACCTCCCGGCTGAAGAGAACGGCGGCAACCCTTTCACGACTCGACCGGGGACAGAGCAGGTCGCCGTCGCCGCGACGATGGAGTCTGCCGCCTACTACCCAAACATCCTCGACCCAAACTTCATGAGGCACTTTGCCGTGGAGTCGAGCTACCGGCTGCGGTCGGGGGCCATGCTGGCGTACTTTGGGGAGCCGCACGTGCAGCTGTGGACCAACCTGTCGAGCATCAAGAGCTTCAAGGAGAAAATGGCGAGATGTGTTTTTCCCCTTCGAGGTACTTTGAGGAGGAGCAGGTGCGCGCGGCAAACGAAAAAAAAACGCTCACCAAAACTGTCACCAAAAAAACTCTCGCTCGCTCGCTCGCTCCACTGAAAACCCACAGGCCGCTATCGGCTACGTCTCGTCCAACTGCGGCGCCCCCTCGGGAAGGGACGGCATCGTCGGAAAGTTGATGGGCATGACGGCGACGACCGGAAGAGGAGAAGAAGGCTCGGCTTCTTCTTCTTCTTCTTCGTCTTCAACCTCTTCTTCGACCTCTTCTTCAACCTCTCAGCAGCAGTTCCTCTCGAGCGGGGCTCACGGCTCCCGAGCCTCGACCGTCGCGGCCGGCTCGGCGGGCCACGACTTCGCCAACAAGCTGCTCGAGCAGCCGCATCTACTGACGGAGCTCCAGCGGGAGCAGCTGCTGAGGCAGGTCGGAGGAGCAGCAGGAGCAGCGGGAGCAGCGGGAGCAGCAGGAGCCGCGGGAGCAGCAGGAGCAGCAGGAGCAGCGGGAGCAGCAGGAGCAGCAGGCGCAGGAGCCCAGCAGCAGCAGCAGCAGCAGCAGCAGCAGCCGTTGCAGCCGCAGCAGGCCCTCGGTCAACAACTCCATCAACACCCTCGAAAGCCGCCCGCTGCCGCTCTCCCCGTCCACTCCTTCGGCCGCTGCCGCTCCAACATGCCCCCGGCCCCCACGGGCGGGCAGGTCGCGGTCATGCGCGACTACCGCTTCTGCATCGCGATCGAGAACTCGATCGCCGAGGACTACGTCACCGAGAAGGTCTACGCGGCCCTCGACGCCGGGTGCCTCCCCGTCTACTACGGCGCGCCCAACGGGCTCGACTTCGTGCCCGTTCCCGAGAGCGTGATCGACTACAGGGCTCTGGGCGGCACGCCCGAGGCGCTGATGGCCGAGATCGTCAGGCTCAACGGCGACGAGCAGGCCTACGAGGCGAAGATGGCGTGGCGCAAGGCGGGGCCCGCCGGGTGGTCTCCGAAGTTTCTGTCCCTGAGGGAGAGGGCCAACGAGATGTCCGGGCAGTGCGCGGTGTGCCTGAAGGTTGCCGAGGAACTGGAGAGGAACAGGGAAGAGGAGGAGGGGAAGAGGAAGAAGGAGGGTTTGTCGAGCGCGAACGCGAGCGCGACGACGACGACGGCGATGTCGTTTGTGTCGAACGCGGCTGCCTCTGCTGCCGCTTCTTCTGTCAACCACATGGCTGCGTCGCGGAGGTTTATCGACGGGTTCGAGCAGCAGGTCCCCACCGCGGCAGCAGCGACGGAGAGCGGCGGGGAGGTCAGTATGTAAAAACAATTTGAAGAGAAAACCGCAGAGCGCGGTTTTTTCCCCCCTCGAGTGGTGAGAAATTTCGGCAAGGAAAAAATCGTTCATTTTTAACACATAAAGTGAAGCGCAACAGCAAACGAAACAAAACGAAAACACCACGACGGCCGCGAAGACGTAAACTAAGAAGAGTGCAAACGAATGAACAAACCACCAAAACGCTCACGCGACCGCGCTCGTCTTTGGAGACAACGAAAGAGAAAGAAGCGTCTCCTTCTTTGCCGCCGCCGCCGCCGCCCCCTTCGCAGCTGCTTTCGCTCTCGCCGCCTCCTCCTTCGCCCCGGGCCTGGTCAGCGCCAGGCTCCTGATCTCCAGCGGGGACAGCCTCACGACGCGGGCGTTCCTCTTCACGGTCTCCGGGCTCTGCCGAGCCGGCTTGGGGATAAGGGCCATCGGAGTGATTTTTCCACCGGAACTCTCAACTTCCTTCCCGGGCTCGTCGAGCTTTTCATAGTCAAACAGCAGCGGCCCGTTGAAGATGCGCTCGCCGTGCGGCAGGGAGCTCCCCGTGGGCTCCCCCTTCGTGGCCTCGGCGGCCTGCCGCTTGTCCATCCCAGAGACGGTCAGCTCCGTCACCTCGAAGGGGGCGAAGGCAGCGCCGAACGACTTCATCAAGTCGACGTCGACCGGCGACGAAAGCCGGCCGGCGCCGTCGCGACCGCCGTTGACTCCCGCGCCCCCGCCGGCGGCACCGTCCTCGCCCTGCTCGAAGGCGTGCGCGAGCCTGATCTCGACGCCCTGGCCGTGACCTTCGCCGCCGCTTCGACTCCTCCTGGGAGCCAGCTTGAGCAGCTCGACCGACTCCGGGAGCGGCGCCGCCAGCAGCGCGCCGGCGGCGGCCCCGGGGGAGGCCGGGGGCCTCGCCGAGAACGCGATGACGGGCTCGTTGCTGGCCGCCGACGCGAGCGCCCTCCGCGCCCTCGCCCCGCCTCCGCGCGAGTCCAGCGACACGAGGTGCGTGCCCCTGACGACCACGGCCCTGCCCTGCGCGTCGACGTCGCGCAGCGTCTCCGGGTTGCCCAGCTCGTCACTGATGCGGGCCTCGCGGTGGAGCATGACCTCGAGCTGTCCCGCAGAGAGGGACGCGACGCCCTGCGCGCGGTCGGGCACGATCGAAAACTGGCGGCGACGGCCCTTGCTGCCCGGGGGGGGGCGGGAGGAGGAGGAGGAGGAGGAGGAAGGATCTTCGCCGTCGTCGTCTTCGATGTAGGCCCCGCTCGTCATCGGGAAGTAGTCCCTGCCGATGTCGTTGGCGTAGGGCTGGTCGAGCGGGGCCAGGGCCCAGGTGGAGCGGGAGGCGCGCTGCCTCTTCAGAAACTCCCTGCCGTTGCTGTCGACAAACACCGTCGGCGACGCCGGCGCAGAAAGAGCAGCGGCGGACCTACTCGCGCTGCTGCTCTCCGAGTCGAGGTCGGTCTCGAAGCGGAGGACGACGTCCTGCGGCGCCGGAAGCGGGCCCACGGTCCACTCGACCTCGAAGTTCGCGGCGCCCGCGGCCAGCTTGAAGCTCAGCTGGCCAAAGGCCCCGTGTCGGCGGGTGACCTGGGAGAGCAGGGGCCCGACGATGAGCGACGTCAGGGGCGCGTCCGGGTCGGCGTCGAGCTGTGCAACATTTTTGTTTTTCGAGTATTTTTTTCCGGGCTGAGTTTTTTTTTCTTTCCGGGCTGAGTTTTTTTCTTTCCGGGCTGAGTTTTTTTTTCTTCCGCCTTCTATCTTTCTCTCTCTCCCCTTCTTTCTCTCCCTCCTGAGGATACCCGCTCTTTTACCTTGCTCGCCTCTCCCACCGGGTGGAACGCGTAGTGGCCCGACCTCCTCAAAAACCAAGGCAGCACCGAGGTCGTCAGGTCGTGGCTGTAGGAGAGGAGGGAGGCGCGGATAGAGGCTTCCTCGGAGATTCCGCTGCTGCTGCTGCCGCTGCCGCTCCGGGTCCTCACGCGCGCGAGGCCCGACGACGGCTGCGGCGCGGTGTCCGCCGCGTCGACCAGGACGCCGCTCCTCTTCGCGAACACCAGGTCGACGAGGCCGTTGCTCAGCGTGAGTGTGCTCTCGTCCTCCGTGCAGTTGGCCGGGAACGAGGAGCACGGGGACGATGGCGAAAACGGAGGCGGCGACGAAGCGGCGGCGGAAGAAGCACTGCCGATCTCGCTCCCTCCGCTCTCGGGCTCGGGCTCGACTGCGAACGCGACGTACCCCAGCGGCGGGAGCCGCGCGTCGAAGATCGCGTGGCCAGCCGCGAAGGACCTCGAGCTCTCTCCTCCTCCGAGCTCGGCGAGGCGCTGCAGCTCGAGGTCCGACGCGGAGAGCGGGACGACCTGCGCCTCCGACCCCGACGGCAGAAACTCGAGCGACGACAGCAGCGGCGACGAGGGTCCGCCGACGACTTCCGGGGCCGAGACCTTCCACCGCTTGCCCGCCCGCATCGCCGCGGCGCCCAGCGGCACCCTGACTAGCACGCGCGAGCTCCGCGGAAGCGGGTTGTAGGCCGCGACGGTGAAGGGCCCCCTCGCCGCGTCCGTCAGGGCGACCGCGGGGGAGCAGACGCTGGCGTTGGCCGCCTCGCAGAGCGCGAAGGAGCGCTCGTGCGAGCTCCAGAAGTCTCTGCTGCTGTCATCGTCGCCGGGGATCGGCGCAGGAGGCGAAGGAGAAGCGCCGGAGCCGGAACCAGAAGAAGAAGAAGCAACGGCGTCCCTGACTCCCTGGAGCACCAGGGCGTCCAGGGCCGCAGCGACCAGCCTCCTCGCCTCGCCGGCGGCCTCGGAGACGATCCTGCGGTAGTCCATGTTGACCTCGAGGCGGTCGGTGCCCGTGATGGCGTCGTGGTGCTGCATCAGAGCCACGGCGCGCTCCAGGGGGACGGTGGTCGGGGGGAGAGCAGGGAGGGAAGGAGGAGAGGAGAGGGAAGGAGGAGAAGAAGAAGAAGCTGCTGCCGCTTTCGCCGCCTTCGCCACCTCGCCCCCGACCCACGCGTCGAGCTGCCTCGCCGCGGACAGCAGGCCCGACGACTCCCGCACGAGCCTCTTGGTCCCGGGCCGCGTGCTGAAGTAGCCGGACCAGTAGCAGCCCTTGCAGTCCGAGTAGGGCATCAGGTCGCCCTGCTGGACCGGCCAGCCGGCGCCCTCGGCCTCGGCGGCGGCCTTGCCCATCCCGCCGCCGCCGCCGCCGAGGCCCCTGCCCCGCCTGCGCGCGGCGGCGTGCTCCTCGGCCGTGGCGTACCGCAGCTTCACTCTCCTGGCCGGGTCGGCCAGCGACCGCGCGATCAGCTCGTCGAGGTTGTCGTAGAGCAGCGCGGGGTCGTCCCAGCCGAAGTCGCGGGAGACGGAGACCATGACGGGGCCGCGGCCGCCGCGGGTGCGCTCGGCGACCTGGCGGACGTAGGCGGTGACGTTGGCGAGGCGCTGCTCCCAGCGGGTCTCGGAGAGAGAGGAGGAGGAAGAGTCGGGGCCGGCGTTCCGGCTCCCGTCGCCTCCGTCGGCGCCGCCGCCGCCGCCGCCGCCGCTCCCGCTCAGCCTCCTCCCCCCGGCGTCCACCTGCAGGTCCTCGAGCTCCGCGGGGATGTCGTACTGCCCCCTGTGGAACGCGTAGCACCACAGCTCCGACTCCTCGGCGACGGAGCTCCTCCCCGGAGCCGCGTCCCACAGGAACTCGAGCTGCCGCTTCGAGGCGCGGTGCAGCCGGTCCTCGGTGTCGATCCTGCTGAAGTACACCGACCGCACGCCCATGCTGCCCAGGAGCGCGGCGTGCGCCTGCGAGTGGCCGAACGTGTCGATCTGCCACCCGACCGCCGGCGGCGCCCGCACGCCCAGCTCGGAGGCGAGCCACTGGTGGCCCAGCGAGTACTGGTCGACCATGTCGCGGAAGTGCGAGGTCGCCTCGTCGGGCGAGACCCAGCCCCCGCCGGCGAAGCCCAGCTGCCCCGACGAGACCAGCGCGCGGACGCGGTCCCTCATCCGCAGGGACTGGTCCCTCCACCAGCGCTCGAGGTAGACGGTCTCGCCCCAGGTGTACTTCCTGGCGCGCCGCTTCTCGAGGACCGGGACGATCTCGTCGAGGATCTTGCGCACGCCGTTCTGGCCCGACTTGAAGCCCTTTTCGTAGTACTGGTCGACGGTGAGGAGCCTGCGTTGTTGTTGTTGAGGGAGGAGGAGGCGGAGGAGGTGAGGTGGTTGGTGGCGGAGGTGGTGGTTGGTGGCGGAGGTGGTGGTTGGTGGCGGAGGCGGTGGTTTGAGGGGAGGAGGAGAGAAAGATGTGGTGGAGAGGGTCAGAGGGGGGGGATCGAGGTCGATCGAGGTCGAGGCGGAAAATTCGAAAAAAGGAAAAACTCGCTCGCGCGCCTGCGACGAAGCTCTCTCTCAATCGCTCTCACTCAGTCTCTCCCTCTCGCTCGCTCGCCCGGCCTTCTCCGTCCCTCTCTCTCTCCTGCCCCGTTCGAGGCTCTGCAGCGGTAACGCCGCAATCATCATCAATCAAGAAACTCACCACCCGGGGTCGACGTGCGAGTAGACGACGAGGTAGGCCTCGATCGGGCCGTCAACGTCGCTCTCGTCGTCAGCGCCGTCCGAAACGGCCGATTTGGCGCCCTTCGAACCGACGCTGACGACGCTCCCGAGCTTGCGAGGCACGCCAGGAGGCCTCCTCGCATCGCTGTCGACGCCCGAGAAGAATTTTCCGTGGAGGAGCAAGCGCGCAGAAGCGGCGATTCCCTGGTCGGAACCGCTCGACGCCGCCGCCGTCGACGAAACTCCAAGCACGACACCCACGGCAAACAGCGTCGCCGCGGCGAGGGCCGCGGCCACGCCCAGCGCGAGCCGCTTCCTCCGGCTGCAAGAGGGGCGTCCTCCTGAGGAGGACGGGGAGGCCGCGGCGAGCAGGGCCCGCTGGGCCTCGCCCGCGGCGCCCAGGGGCACCTGCGAGGGGCGGCGGCGGAGCATTGAAAACAAGATGGGAGTGATCGTTTGAGAGAGAGCTCTCTTTCTTCCCGCTCTCGCGCTCTTCTCTCCTTTTCTTCGGCCCCATCTTCACCTCACTGATGAATCACTTCCAGTTCTTTTCGTTGTTTCGTTTTTTGCAAGTGTACAAAAAAGAGAGAGAGAGAGAATAACGACGGAAGGCAACAACTATTATTGAAAACAAAAGGTAGCAAAAAGGAAAACGAAAAGAGTCAAACCGCAGCAGGTGGAGGCGGCGGCGGCAGCCGAGGCGAGGACGACGGAGGCGGCGGCGGCCGAGGCGAGGACGACGGAGGCGGCGGCGACGAAGAGGGCGTCGGGCGCCTCGATGATGCTCCCTCGCCCTTTTTGTTGCCGCTCGTCGTCATCGCGAGCTTGGCCCTGCTGGCGACGCGCCGCAGAGAGGAGGAGGTCGTCGCCGTCGTCGTCGTCGACGAGCTGCCCCCGCCGCCGACGATGACGACGCTCGAGCCTGCGTTCTTCTTCCCCTCCTCCCGCCCTCCCTCGTCTTCCTCCTCCGCCAGCTCAGCCGCCGCCGCGGCCGCCGCCGCGGCCGAGGGAGGCTCGTGCGCGAGGTCTCCACCCCCGGCGGCCATCGCCGCGGGCAGGTCCAAGGGAGCGGCGCGCATGACCCTGTGGCGCGTCTGTGGGAGGGGCTCGAAGGGAGCAGCTTGTTGCTGCTGCTGTTCGACGACCGGAGGAGCGGCGGCGGCAGCAGCGTCAACTACTCCCACGACCGCCTCCGTCGCGGCCGCGGCGGCTCCTGTCGCGGCCATCGTCGCCGCCCGGCGTGGCGGCAGTCGCGTCACGGCAGAACCGACGCCGCCGCTGAAAGAGCCTCCTCCTCCTCCTCCGAGAGTTTTCGAGCTCACGCCGGCGGCAGCCACGCTCGGCACCACGGCCTGCGGCGACGACGCCGCCTGCCTGGCCCCGAAGGCGACGCCAGTCGGAGCCGTGGGAGCTCCTCCTGTCGCTCCTCCTGCTGCTCCTCTGCCGCCGCCCGCGGCGCCAAACCCGCCGCCGCCGGAGATGCCGAAGCCGGCCGAGCTCACGAGCCCGCCCTTGGCCGGGGCCACGCTCCCGCCCCCGGCCCTGCCCCCCGCTGCGGGGGGTGTGTGGGTCCGCGCCAGCGACTCCAGGTCGAGGCACGACGCGTGCGTGACGGGCGCGGCCCCGGCCGTGGGCGTGACCATCAGCGCAGCGCCGCTCGCCCCGGCGACGAGGCGGGTGAACGGAGACACCGCGAACGACGACGACGATGAAGAAGACGGCCCGCCGCCACCGCCGCCGGGCCCCGAAGGGGAGCCGAAGCGCCCGCTGTAGGGCATCCCGGGCGCGCCGACGTGCCTGTGGGCCCTGGCGAGGGGCCCGAACCAGGGCAGCAGAGCCGGGGCGATGTACTCGAACGAGCGCCCCTCGGAAGAAGGAGAGACGGGAGGAGGGGCGGCAGTCGGCGGCGGCCCTCTCCTGGTCGTCGTCGGCGGCGGCGGCGGCGGCACCGCCGCTTTCCCCTCCTCTTCTCCCTTCGCAGCAGCAGCCACCGCCCTGCCCTTGACGCACACGCTCCCGCGCATGAGCACTGCCGAGGAGCGAAGGTTGAAGGCCGCGCCCGGCGGGAGCTCGACCAGCTCGGAAGCTGCGAGCCCGCGGACAAAGGCGCGAAACTCGTCGGCGGCGGTGCGGGCGGCGGGAAGAGACGCAGCATTCTCCTTCTCCGCCGCGCCTCCTCCTCCTCCGGCGTCGCCGTCGCCATCGTCGTCGCCGTCGCCATCCCTCTCCCTCTGCGCCCTGCGCCGCAGCGCGTCTGCGACAGACCTCGCCCTCGCCAGCGACGCCACCCCCCCGAACAGCCTGCCCGCCCCCAGCTCCTCCTCGGCCTCGGCCTCGGCGCGGTGCTTGAGCGCCTCCTGCAGGTAGCCCATCAGCCTTGGCCTCTCCCGCTCGACCACGAACAGGCTCGCCATGCGGAACATGTCGACCTCGGCCTGCTGGCACGCGGCCGAGCCGGCGGCAGACCTTGCGCGCAGCTCGTCGACCGCGGACTGCGGGATGTGAAGAACTAAGGGTCCCTTTCCCAAGGCGTTGCCCTCGGCGACGGCGGCCCAGACGCCCCACTCGGTGCCGGTCAGGCTGCTGAAGAGGCCTGTGAGGCCGCCGCAGCCGAGGTAGACGTCCTGTCGCGCTCTCCCTTCGGTGGAAATGGAGAGGGCGCTGTTGCCATCGATGCGGGAAGGAAGAGGAGGAGGAGGAGGAGGAGGAGGAGGAGGAGAAAGAGAGGACAAGCTGTCGCCGCCGCCGTCGACGACGACGACGCTCCCACTTCCGCCTCCACCAGAGGGCCCCTGAGCGGCAGCAGCCCCCCCACCGGAGGGGGCTCTGGGCCCGCGACTGTGAGCGGTCACTCGCACGAGCCCTGCGACGACCACGATAAACCCGGCAGGCTCCCCGGCGCCGCTCGCGACGACGGCCCCCGAAGGATGCTCCCGCAGCGACGAGCGCCGCAGGAAGAACGCCGCGACTTCGGGGTCGCTCGCACGCACAAAGGGCAGCGCCCGCAGCACGTCCGCCGGCGAGGGCGCGCGCCAGGTGGGGCCGCGCCTCTCCAGCGCGCTCTCCCGCTCTTCGAGGGGAGCCCGCAGCGCCGCCCGCTCGTCGTCGTCGACGGCCCCCGCCTCAAACAGCGCGTCGACGAACGCGGCCTGCTTCCGCAGCACGGCCATCGTCGCGCGGTACGTCTGGATCGCCTGGAACCGCTCGGGCGCCTCGGCCTCGCGGTCGTGCAGGAACAGCCAGACCTGCCGGAGCTGGTTGTCGACCTCATCGGCGACGGCGTCGGCCGCGGCGGCGACGACGTCGCCCCGGGACTCGTCGCCGGCGGCGCCGGACCTCGCGGCCGCGAAGGCCGCCGCGGGCGCAAACGTCAGCGCGAGCATCATCTCCATCGCTGACTCGCACGCGACGAGCATCAGCCTCGACAGCGACCAGAGCAGCAGGCGGGAGAGCTTGGCCAGCGGCCAGGCGAGCCCGCGGCGGAAGGCGGTGAGGACCGAGGAGCAGGAGAAGGAGGGGGACGGGGCGGGAGGAGCGGCGGCGGGGCGGGTCCGGCTCGTGCCGCCGCCGCTGCCGCCGCCTCCTGGGGCTTGGCCGTCGACGGCAGCCTGCGCAGCAGCAGCCTGCTGCTGCGCCCGCCGCCGCCGCGCCGCCGCGGCCCTGTTGGCGCTCTTCCCGCCGCCGCCCTTCCCCACCACGGCGATGTTGACCAGCCTGGTCCACAGCGCCAGGTGCGCCAGCAGCCGGCTCGCCCACCGCGCCGTGACGTCGCGCTCGACGGCGGCCCACAGGTCGAGCGGCCGCGACGGCTCGTCGATCGCGGCGTCGCAGGCCGTGTCGAGCGCCCTGGCCGCGCGCGTGCTCAGCAGGCCGTCGGCGCGCTTGGCGTGGAAGTGGCGCTTGAGCGAGGTCGCGAGCCTGACGCGGAGCTCCTCGAGGGGCGTGCCCGTCGGGAGGCGGCGTCTGCGGGCGGCCGGCGGGGCCGCGGCGGAGGCGGCGGTCGAGGCCGCGGCGCGCGCGGCAGAGAGGGCGTGCTTGAGGGCGCGCCCGGCCTGCGCCTGCAGCGTCCCCGTCGACGAGGCGTTGGTGCCGATCCGGGAAAGAGAGGAGGAGGCGGCAGAAGCCAGAGAGGGCCGCGCGAGCGCGCCGGCGGCGGCGGCGGCAGCGCCTCCCGCGCCCGCCGCTGCCCCGACGGAGCTCGCCGACTCCCTGGCGGCAAACGACCGCCCGGCGCGGAGGCTGCCTCCGGCGCCGCCCTCCGCCGCGGCGGCAGCTGCCTCCTCCTGCCGCCGCATCGCGACGAGAGGGGAGATGCCGCCCGTGAGGCCGGCAGACCACGTCCCCGAGGAGCCCGCAGCCGAGGCTCTCCTGGGCACAAACCTCGACAGCTCTCCGGGGACGTCTTCTTGAGCAGAGGAGGAAGAAGGAGGGGGAGGAAGCGGCGCGCCGGCGCCAGCGTTGCTCGAGCTCGAAGGCTGCTCGATCCCAAAGGCCTCGAACACGGTCCTGTGCTTGGGCGGGGGCCGAGCGGAGCGCAGCGATGACGTCGGCGACGTGAGCGCCGCTCCCATCGCTGCCTCCTGGGCGCGCCACAGGGAGCTGAGCTGCTGCTGCTGTTCGCCGTTGGCTGCCGCCGCCGTCGCCAGGACATCGCTGCCACTCCCCGTTCTCCTGACGCCGCCGCTGCCGCAGCGGGCATCGGCGTTGCCGAAGCTGTTGTTGCCGCCGACGGCGGGCATCGCGCTCACGGGTCTCGGGAGAGAAGAAGAGGAGAAATAAGGGGCCCCCGCCGCTTCCGCCGCCTCCTGCTGCTGCTGCTCGGGCCCCCTGAGGTACGAGAGCGAGTCGCGGGTCAGCGACGTCCGCCCGAGCGAGGGCCTTGCCAGGCTCGCCCTCGCCGCCGCCGCGGCCTCGGCCGCGGCGGCCACGGAGGCCACTGCGGCCTCTCTCGACGGTGCCAGCGACGGGGAGGCCGAGGGTGCGACGAAGCCGAAGACGTGCGGCGCCGGCAGGGGCCCCCCGTCAGTCATCACGATCATCGAATGGGATGTTGGAGGAGGAGGAGCGGGAGCGAGGGGCAGAGCGGAAGAAGAAGAGGCGTCGGAATTCCCCGAAGCAGCAGCAGCAGGAGGAGGAGCGGGAGCAGGAAAGGTCGACGAAGGAAGAGTAGGTGCGACGCTCGTCTCTCCGACGGCGGCGAGCCCGCTGCCGCTGCCGCCGTCGGCGGTCTCCTCGTCGCCCGGCGCTGCTGCCGACGTGGACGCAGATGCAGCCGCCGCCTCAGCGGCAGCGGCCGCGGCAGCGTTCGCCTGCAGCTGCTGCAGCTTGGCCGTCGAAGACTGGAGCCTCGCGCGAGGCAAGAAGGGCACGCCACCTCCCGTGATGGTGAGGTCGTTGACCTCTTCCCAGTCGGGGTTTTCTCCGTCGGAGGTGTCGTCGTCGCCGTCATCAGCGCCTCGGACGGTGACGACGCTCCATTCGCCGCCGCCGTCACCAGCAGCGGAGGTGCTCCTTCGGGCATCTCCGCCGCGGTCGCTCCTCCGGTTCGCAGCGGCGCCGCTGATTCCCCCGCCGCCGCCTCCGATGTCGGAGGACCTCCTCCTGGCGTGGCGAAGGATCGAAGAGAGCGGCCCGGTTTTGGGGGCGCCGCTGTTCCCGTCGCCGCCGCCGAGGCCGCTCTCGACGTCGCCGGAAAAGTTGACCCGGCTCGCGACTGCAGTGGCCATCGACGCGACGGGAGAGGAGGAAAAGGCCAGCGGCGATTCCGCGGCTGAGGAAGCAGCAGCAGGAGCATCAGCAGACCCGGGATGAGGCTGAACCAGCGAGATCGTCCTCCCGAAGACCCGGTGGTGCTTGGCATCCGCGCCGGCCTCGTCGAGGAAGATGGTCGCCATCGACGACGTCGACTTTTGCCGGCGCGGGTCGAGGTGGTGCGAGGGCGCCACGGTGTCGGCGGCGCCGACCGACACGTCTCCTCGACCTCGGCCTCCCCCAAAGACCCTCGCCACCGCCACCGCAGACCTCCAGAAAAAGCTCGCGAGCCCCTCCCACACGTCGGTCATCCCGTGCCGCATCTGGGAGCCCCCCACGCTCTTCAGGTGCTTCCTCCTCCGCGCCCTCTCCTCGCCCTCCTTCCCCCCGCCGCCGCCGGCCTGCTCCGCGAACGACGCAAAGTCGCCCGCGCCGCCGACCTTGGTCAGCTCGCGCACCCGCGCCCAGTCCACCCCGGCCATCATCGCGTCCTCCTCGGCGCGCAGGCCCGTGACGGCCGAGGCCGTGTGCGCGTCGAGGGCGCGCAGGGCCCGCCGCCGCAGGGCCAGGCGCGCGTCCGGGACGACGTCGAGCTTCGTCAGCCGCAGCACCCGGGGCAGGAGCGGCGCGTTGATGAGCAGCGTGCAGAGCACGAAGAGGGCGGTCCAGAGGACGATCTCAGCCCGGACGCGGATCTCCGTCGGGGAGACCGTGCCGGTGCCGGCCTGGTGAGTGAGTAGTGGTGAGCGGTGGGAGGTTTGATGAAAAAGTGAGCTTCTCCGTTTCTCGCTCTCCCTGTCTCGCGCGCTTTCTCTTTCGCGCTCTCTCTGTCTCGCGCGCGTTCTCTCTTCGCGCTCTCTCCCTCCTCTTGTCTTCTTCCCCTCTCTTGTCCCCGAAACTAACCTAAAATCCTCAACCCCTAAAAAAAAAAACTCACCTCCGAGTCCCCGGCAGTGATCACAGCCTGCGCCAAGATCAGCGCGACCGAGCCCCTCAGGCCCGCCACGGTGGCGAAGAGCGCGTCCCGCACGGGCAGGTCCGACCCCTCGAGCCGGAAGAGCGGCCGGAAGGCGGTCAGCAGGGCGAAGCGGAGCCCGAAGACGATGAGGTACACCAGCGGGAACCTCCACAGGCCCTCCCAGAGGATCACGGCGGCTCGGCGCTTGGCCTCCGGGCTCGCGGCGGCGGCTCGAGCGGCGAGGGCCGCCGCGGCGGCGGCTGCGGACGTGGAAGGGTCGGCGGCGGGATCGACGGCCATGAGGTTCGCGGTCACCGCCGTGTCGTTCATCAGAGCACCGGAGCGCACGAAGAAGTTGACAATCGCGACCTGGTTTGGTTTGCGCGAAGGAAGGAGGGGGGAAAGGGAAGAGAGAGACTGAGTTTGAAGAAAACAAGAAAGTTTTGGAATCTTCTCTCTCTCGACTAAAAAAAACAATACAAAAAACTCCTCTCTTCTCTTCTTCCCTCGACTCAACTCACCCCGGTGAAGAAGAACACGATCGAGTTGGCGACGAACGACAGCGCGTCCCAGAAGGCCTCGAACGCCCCGTGCGACGCGGGAGGCAGGTCCCACGTCGACGTCGAAGCCCCATAGAGCCCGAAGACGGCGACGGCGACGACCCCGGAAAGATGGAACGAGTTGGCCGTGTAAAAGGACAAGTACCCCCCCGCCAGCGTCAGCGCGACCTGCTGGTCGATCCCGGCGCGGTGCCTGCGCATGAACTTGAGGACCCAGTGCGCCAGGAGGCCAAAGGCCACGCCGAACAGGAAGCCGCCGATCGCCAGCTTGAGCATGTCGGCGACGACGTCGCCCAGCACCGACCAGCCCACGGGCGCGCCGCTCTCGTACTTCCCGTCCTCGCCCCTCCCGCCCCTGTGCCCGAGCACGTAGGAGAGGAAGATCGAAAACAGCGTGAACGACGACGCGTCGTTGAGCAGCGACTCCCCCTCGAGCAGCACGCGCAGCCTGCGCGGCCCGCCGCGCTCCTTCATCACGTTGATGATCGCGACGGCGTCGGTCGACGCGAGCATCGAGCCCAGCAGCGCGACGTGCTGCCAGCCCCACCCTCTCTCGCTCAGGCGAAGCACGTAGAGCAGCAGCGGGATCATCGCGGCGGTGGTGAAGCCCACGACAAGGAAGGCCGCGGTCAGGACCTGGAGCAGGGCGCGCTTGAACAGGAAGTAGTCGATCCGCGCGCCGGCGTCCAGGAGCAGCGGCGGCAGGAAGATGTAGAAGAAGAGCTCGTAGGGCACGATGGACAGGAACCACGAGATCGAGTTGCCCAGCCTGCCCAGGGTCCACCCCGGGATCACCGTGAGGGCCTCGAGCGCGGCGCCGGCGAGCAGCAGCATCGTGGTGCCGAGCTTGCCGCGCAGCACGCAGGCCAGCACGACCGAGAGGCCGACGAAGAGGATCGCGTCTTGGCCCGAGTGGCGCACGGGGCAGAAGTGGTAGGTGTCTGGCGGGGGGCGGGCGGGGGGGGGGTCGGATTCGAGGGTCGGTGGCACCGGTGAGCGGGGTCTTCTTCGGTGGCGAGAGAGCGAGGATCGGCCGCTGGGGCCGGGCGGGGACGGAGGGGGGCGGGGGGGGGGGGGGAGAGAGAGGAGAGGAAGGAAACTCCTCTAGGTCGAGCTGGTCTCTAGGTCGAACGTCTCCGACGCCTTTTTGTCTTCGTCTTTCTCCCTCTCTCTCTCTCCTTCTCTTTCGCCTCCGTTTCGCTCCCGTTTCCGCGCCGTGCAAAACGCGAGAGCAAAGGTGGCGTCCTTCTCCTCGTCAGGCGGCCATGATCAGAGAGACAGAGGAAGATAAAAGGGTAGGCGCGTCGGAAGCAAAGAGGGAAGGAGTGAGGGAGATTGAAGGCGTCGAAAAAAGGCATGGAACCAGAAGACGCTCATGCGTCGGTGGACGCATCAGTTCTCCCTCCTCTGCTCACTCTTCATGACCCGGTTGCTGTACGTAGCCGCCGAGCACACGTCGCCCGAGCCCGCCTGGCCACCGCTGTGCGGCGCCATGGCGACGAGCGGAGGGAAAGAACAGAGAACTCGTGCGCTTTTCGGTTGAGAAAGAGAAGGAAAAAAGTGAGGGAGAGCACAAAAGATGATGTCACTTTTTCTTTCGATCTCTACTCCCTCTCTCGTGTCCAACGCTGACTTCTCGACGATGCTGCTCCACGCCCAGGCCAGGCCCCTTTTTGCTCGGAACAATCTATCAGGGCATTGTTCCTCTCGGAATCCACCGCGGCGCGCTAGGGCGAGAGCCAGAGCGCGCGGAGCCGAGCAAGAGAGCGCCGTGAATGACGGAGCCCAAGCATCAACGAGCAGGCGCCACCTCCTCTCCCTCGCATCAGGAGCAGCTGCGGCGGCGACCCTCTTCTCTTCTTTCTCGCTCCCCTCGCCCGCCCTCGCAGCAGCAGAAACTCCGGTGTCTTCTGCAATCACCCCTCCGGCCACGGTCTTCGTGGCCGGAGCCACGGGAGAGACCGGAAAGCGAACGGTGGCCGCGCTGGTCGCCGCGGGCTACAGCGTGAGGGCCGGCGTCCGGGACCGCGCCAAGGCCGAGGCGCTGCTCCTCCCCTCGTCTGGTTCTTCTTCGAGAAAGATCGAGATCGTCGACCTGGACCTCGAGACGATGACCTTCGAGCAGCTCGCGAGGGCCATCGGCGACGAGGCCGCCGCGGTCGTCTGCTGCGTCGGCTCCAGGCCGTCGTCCCCGCTCGATAAAAAGACGGCGGCTGCGGTCGACGAGGTCGGCACCATCAACTTGATCAAAGCAGCTAAATCCAAACAAAACGTCTCCAAGTTTGTGCTGCTCTCCTCGATCCTGACCAACGGAAAAGCCATCGGCCAGGGGAGCAACCCGGCCTTCATCTTCCTCGAGCTCTTCAGCGGCGGCGTGCTCTCGAGGAAGCTGGCCGCCGAAAAGGCACTCCGAAGCGCCGGCTTCGCGTCCTGGAGCGTGGTGAGACCGGGCGGGCTGGCGTCCAAGTCCCCGGAGGAGCTCGGAGCGGGAGGGATCTTCCTGTCGGGCGAGGACTCCGTCTTCGGAGAGACGGAGGAGCACGGCGCGGCGGTCTCCAGGGACGCCGTCGCCGAGGTGCTCGTCGCCGCGGTCCGAGCCGCGGGAAGCTTCGGCGGCGGCAAGGTAGTTGAGGTGGTTGCGAGCAAGGGGGTCCCGACGAGGCTGTCGGCGGAGGAGCTGGACAGGGCCTGGGCCGCCGTTTGAGAGTTTTGAAGAGGAAGTGGAAGGGTTTGAAGAGGAAGAGGAAGGGTTCGAAGAGGAAGAGGAAGGGTTTGAAGAGGAAGAGGAAGGGTTTGAAGATGAAATGAAAACAAAAACGAAAGAAAGAAATCAAAAGAGCAAAAGCAAAAGGTTTTCACTTTCTTTTCTTCTCTGTCTTTCCAAGAAATAAACAGAAAAAAGATGAAGCCTTCCCTCCCTTTGGCGGCGCTCGCCGCCCTCCTCCTCGTGTCGCTCTCCTTCGCGTCTGCTGCAGAGCGCACCGAGGAAGCTACGATCTGCGCCGCCGGCGCGAAGCAGGCCGCGGCAGAGAGCAGCGGCGAGTCCTCCTGCGGCGCTTTTTTCGAACCAGGCGCTCCCCTGTCATCGGCAGAGGTCGCAGCCATCGCGGCCAGCGCGCTGCCCGCGCAAGCGCGCACCGAGGCCGACTCATCTCCTTTCAATGCCACCGTGCCGTGCCCGACGACCGTCATCATCGGGAGCGGGATCGACGCGGCGCGGGTTGAGGCACAGGTAAGAGAGAGTGGGTGGAGAGAGAAATTGAGACGGTGGGCAAGCGAAACCGAAAAAAAAGCAGCATGTGGCAAGCCGGCCTTCTGTCTGCTCTCTCTGCCCCTCCCGCGTTTCTTTTCTCTTGTCGTTCTCGGGCTCAAATCCGGCACGTCTCGCGGACTGAAAATGCTCGACTCATTCCCATGAGTTTGAAATCGGAAATAGAGCCGCTCATAGAAGCACGAGAGAGCGAAAAGAGAAGAAGCATTCACGTCTACGCGAGCGGGCGTCGTTTGTTTGGCGGGCTCTCGACGTCGCGCTCTTTTTCTTCTCATCTCTCTCTTCTCTCTCTTCCTTTCTACCCTATCACCACCTCTTCTGCTTCTTCCTCGCTCTCTGCTCTCTCTCCTCGCTCTCTCTGCTCTCTCTCCTCGCTCTCTCTGCTCTCTCTCCTCGCTCTCTGCTCTCTCTCCTCTCTCCCTCTCTCTTGCTTCTCTCTTCTCTCGCAACATCATCATCGTCGTCGTCAACCTTCTTCCTCCTCTCACCCCTCTCCCTCAAATGAAAAAATCACCACCACTTTCAAAAAAAAAAAAAAAACAGCTGAGCGCCTGCCTCAACTCGATGCGCACCGACCCGGACCGCTACTCCCCGTCCTACCCCTGCTCCTATGCTTCCTGGCGGTCCGGCGCCGTCAGCCCCAGGAGACAGCCCTTGGTGATCGCGGGCTCCGGGTCGAGCATCCTCAGCGCGGCCGCGCGGGCGCACTCGACCGAGATGGCCTCCAGGAACTTCTTCTCGCACAACAGCGCCGACGGCACCAGCCCCTCGGCGCGGATCACGGGCAAGTTCGGCTACCCTTCGGGCTACGTCGGCGAGAACATCGCCGCGGGACAGCAGACCGTGCTGTCCGTCTGCGCCGCGTGGATGTGCTCGAGCGGCCACCGGACAAACATCCTGAGGTGCGGGTTCGACACCCTGGGGTCGGGCGTCGCGGTCAACGCCGCTGCTTCGAAGTACGGGATCTACTGGACGCACGACTTTGGCTGCTCCAAGGGCGGCGGCGGGTGCGACAGCTGCGGGGCGTCGCCGCCGCAGCCTCCGAGCCCGGCGCCGACTCCGAGCCCGGCTCCCGCGGCGACGCCCCTGCCGACGCAGGCGCCTCTGCCCCCGCCCCCGTCGACGACGGCGCCGCCGGCAACCACCAAGCCCCCTGCTCCTCCGCCGCCGCCCCCTCCTCCTCCTCCTCCTCCTCCTCCTCCTCCTCCGGCGGGATCCCCCGTCAACAAGTTCTCGGGGTCGACCAACTCGCCCGGGGACGGGACCTGGTGGCGGCCCATCGCCGCCGGCTCGGCGCTGGCTGGCCCGATCGGCCAGAACGTCAGATTCCAAGCTCTCAAGTTCTCGCCCTCGGCCACGGGAGATTACGGCTTGGTGGTCTCTGCCGGGCCCTCTGCAACGAGCGCCTACGCCGGGGAGCCATGGGTGAGTCTTAATCTTCCTTTAAATTTCTCGAGAGAAAGAGAAGAGAGAGAGAGAGTTGAAGGGAAAAAAAAAGAAAAAAGTTAAAAAAAAACTCGCTTTTTTCCCCCTTCTTTCTCAAAACAATTGGGGAAAAAACCTGCCACCTCCACTCTCCACCCAGGACAACTACTGCTTCGTCTACTCCACCGCCTCCTTCGACCCCCAGAGGCAGCTCGTCGACCTCCTCCGCGGCAACGACGACTTCGGGACCGACGATTCCCCGGGGAAGTGCGGCTTCGCGGGGCTGCCGCTGGCCGCGGGGAAGACGTACACCCTCGTCGTGACGTCCTTCTCGCGCGCGGGCGAGGGGACGTGGGACGCGGAGGTCGTCTCCGGGCCTGGAGGGTTCCTGATCGCGCAGCAGCAGCAGCAGCAGCCCAAGAGCACGGACGGCTCTGCGAGCGGGGCCGAGGCTGCGGCGGCTGCTCCGGCTCCTGCTCTCCCCGTCGCTGCTGCTGCTCCCGTGGCTGCCGCCGCCGCACCCGCCGCCGCCCCGGCGGCGCCTCCCTCGTCCCCGGCGGCGGCGGCGGACGCGGGCGGCGTCTCTTTGCAGAGGTGGCACTGGGTCGCCGCAGATTCCGCCGCCGCCGCCGCCGCCGCCGAGGCCGAATCCGTCAACGAATCAGAGCTCGCGGCGATGTTTGCCGAGGAGGTCGAGAAGAAGGAAAAGGCACAAGAAGGAAAAGGCGTTTGAAGAAGAAGAAAACTAAGACTAAAACTAAAAAAGAAAACAAAGAAGAAGAAAACATTTTGCCTCTCTCGTTTCCCCCCCACCCCTCTGAAAGCATTTTTTCCTATTCTGCTATCGAAAAGAAAAATATAGAATTCGCCTTGATAAAGAAATCTGATCGGTTCTTGTTTGGCCTTCTTGCGACGCGCGGGCCTGCGCTTTTTCAGGATGATTAAAAATAGTGAGGGGGGAAAAGGATGGAAGGTTTTTCATTTTTTTCTCTCTCGATGCCCGACCACGATGGCGAAGCGAGCCCCGGCGGCCCGACTGCCGCCGCCGCGGAGGCCTCCAAGCCGTCGCTCCCGCCCCTAATGCTCGCGCGACTCGCTGCGCGCGGCATCGTCAAACCTACAGGCGCAGGAGCTTCTGGTGGAAGCGGCGGCGATCGAATCGCATCGACGTCGACGTCGGCGATGGCGACCGGACAACAACCTCCTTCCGCCCCCGCTCCGCATTCCCACCACCCCCGCCACCACTCTCAGCAGCGCCAGACGTGGTACTCCGCCCAGGACCCGCGCCACGGCGGCCTTCCCTACTTCTTCTGCTTCGCCACGGGAGAGAGGTCCTGGACCTGGCCCCCTTTCTCTTCTCCTTCTCCTTCCTGGGGCTTGGCCTTTCCTCCACCGCCGCCGCAGCCACTGCAGCAGCAGCAGCCGCAGCGGTTTTACAGCAACGGCGCCCCCCCTCCTGCTGCTTCTGCTGCCGCTGCTTTTGTGCCCTGCGAGCGCTTTGGGGGACCCCGAGCCGGCACCTGCTTCAAGATGGGCCCCAGCGGGCTCGGGTACTACCAGGACGGCGGCGGCGGCAGCTCGGCCCTCGCCTCTTCTTCTGCTGCCGCCGCCGCCGGCGCTGCTCCTCCTCATTTTGCTCCGCGGCATCAGGATCATCAGCAGCAGCAGCACTATCAGCCCAGCTACCACCACCACCACCACCACCAGCAGCAGCAGCAGTCGCACGCCTCCAGGATGGCCGTTGAGAGGGCCGCGGAGCAGGCCGCGAGGAACGCCGGGCGAGGGAGGGCGGCCGCCGGAGGGAGGGGAGGAGGAGGAGGAGCAGCAGCAGCTGGAGTGAGGGGAAGGGGAGGGGCTTCTCGTGCGGCGACGGCAGCGACGATCGATCCGATGGACCCGTCCTCTTACTCCGACGCGCCCGCCGGGGGCTGGTCTCGGGGACTCGACAAGGCGTGAGAGAGAGAGAGAGAGAGAACAGAGTTTGTAAAGTATTGAGGGATTTTTTTTGGGTGGCCGAGGTGGCCGAGAGGGATTTTTTTTGGGTGGCCATCTCCTCTCTCAAGGGTCGAGAGGGGGGGGAAAAACTCCCAGCTCTTCAACTTTCTGCTCAGTCCGCAATTTTTCTTTCTTCTCCTCAGAATTGTCGTGCTCCTACCTTTTCCTGCTTCTCTTTCGCGCGCTACAGCGTCGACAGGAGAAAACAGATCCTCATTTCTCTTTCTGCTTTCGACGACATTTAGACCAGGACCGGAATCGTCGCGTGCGGAACAAGCGAAACACACATGCGGACGACAATGTTGAAGCCGACGCTGTCGGCGTCGTCGGCGACGGCAGCAGCGTCGGCAGCCTCCTCTCGCCGCTGCCGCGCTCCCTCTCCGGCCTCCTCTCGCCGCTGCTGCGCTCCCTCTCCGGCCTCCTCATTCCGATCCGCCGCCTCTATGCCGGCGCGTCGCTCTCGCTCGGGCCATGGGGCACCTCTGCAGGTACATATTTCGGTGTCGCACTGAGAGCGGAGAGAGAAAGAGAGGGAGAGAAAGAAAGAGAGAGTCGGAATCGTCAAGACGCCGCTGGCTCGCTCGCTCGTCGTCGTCGTCGTGGCCTCAAGAGGACAAGAGCCCATCAATCTCACCTTTGTTTCTCCGCTCCTGGAGTCCCCTCCTTCTCTCCCTCTATCTCCTGCTCGACAATCGCCAACAACCAGGTCAACGCCCGCGACTTCCCGCGCCCAGACATCGACAACTCGGGACCCTTCATCGAGGCGGCGCAGCTCAGCTCGTCGCTGGCCGCGAGCACGAGGCCGGCCAAGCCGCTCAAGGTGGTGATCGCCGGGGCCGGTGAGTTTTTGGGAATCAAGGTTGTTTTTCGTTACTTCGTGAGCCAATGGATGGGTTCCAAGTGTCGAGGCGATCCCTCTGATGTGGAGCTTTGGGAGGATCTGGAGGGAAACTGGAGGGGGGGGAATCGGAGAACTGGCTAGCTTTTTGAATTCCGTTTCGTTTCGCTCACCTTCTTCTTCAACTCCGACCTCCCTCCACGCAAACCAAACCAAAAAACCCAACTCTCAAAGGCCTCGCTGGCCTCTCCACGGCCAAGTACGTCGCCGACGCGGGACACATCCCGATCGTCCTCGAGGGGCGCGACCTCCTCGGCGGCAAAGTCGCCGCCTGGCGCGACGCCGACGGCGACGCCTACGAGACGGGCCTCCACATCTTCTTCGGGGCCTATCCCAACGTCCAGAACCTGTTCAAGGAGCTGGGAATCGAGGACAGGCTGCAGTGGAAGCAGCACTCGATGATCTTCGCCTCGCGGGACGTCCCCGGGGCGTTCTCGCGGTTCGACTTCCCCGAGTGGCTGCCCGCGCCGTTCAACGGCGTCGTCGCGATCCTGCGCAACAACGAGATGCTCACCTGGTCCGAGAAGGTCAAGTTCGCGATCGGCCTGCTCCCCGCCATCGTCGGGGGGCAGGCCTACGTCGAGGCCCAGGACGACAAGACCGTCTCGGAGTGGATGCGGCAGCAGGGCGTCCCGGCCAGGGTCAACGACGAGGTCTTCATCGCGATGGCCAAGGCGCTCAACTTCATCAACCCCGAGGAGCTGAGCATGCAGTGCGTGCTCATTGCCCTGAACAGGTTTCTGCAGGAGCGCCACGGGTCCAAGATGGCGTTTCTGGACGGGATGCCCCCGGAGAGGCTCTGCCAGCCGATCCTGGACCGGGCCGTCGAGACCGCGAGGAGGAATCTGGGCGAGGGAGCCGTTTCGACCTCGTCGAGCGGCGACGGCACCGCCTCGTCGTGCACCTCGTCCTCCGAGTCCGACGGGACCAGCCCGGGCGTCGTCTTCAACGCCCGCCTCAAGGAGATCCAGCTCGACGGCGCCACGGGCCAGGTCACGGGCTTCAAGCTCGTCGACGGCAGGACCGTCACGGGCGACGTCTACGTCTCGGCGATGCCCGTCGACATCGTCAAGAAGATCGTGCCCGACGCGTGGAAAAAGATGCCCTACTACTCCAAGCTCGAGAAGCTGGTGGGCGTGCCCGTGATCAACGTGCACCTGTGGTTTGACCGCAAGCTGACGACGGTCGACCACCTGCTGTTCTCGAGGTCGGACCTGCTGAGCGTCTACGCCGACATGTCGACGACGTGCGTTTTCTTTTTGTTGGGAGTCTCTGAGTTTTTTCGGGGGTTTCTTTTTTGTCGTTTTTTTTCGGGTTTCTTTTCCGTTTTTTTTTCTCTTTTTCCGCATGCGCCTTTCTTGCCGTTTTCCTTTTCTTTTCTTTTCTGGCCCCTTTCTTCCTTTTTAGAGATCCCCAGGGAAGGAAAGAAGAACGGCGCTTACTCAAAGCCCAGCGAAAAGGACGTGCCTAAAGCTCACGAAACTTCAACTCTCAACCTCTCGAACTCTCAAAAAAAAAAAAAAAAAAACTCTTTCACTCTTTAGCTGCAAAGAGTACGCCGACGACAAGCGCTCGATGCTCGAGCTCGTCTTCGCCCCGGCCCACGACTGGATCGGTAAGCCCGACGCCGAGATCGTCGACGCGACCATGCTCGAGCTCGAGCGCCTCTTCCCGACGGAGATCTCCGCCGACGGGTCCAAGGCCAAGCTGCGCAAGTCGATCGTCGTCAAGACGCCCATGAGCGTCTACAAGACGGTGCCCAACTGCGACGCGGCGCGGCCGCTGCAGCGGTCGCCCGTCGGCAACTTCTACCTCGCCGGGGACTACACCAAACAGAAGTACCTGGCCAGCATGGAGGGGGCCGTGCTGTCCGGGAAGCTGGCGGCCAAGGCGATCTCGGAGGACGCGCTCGAGAGGCAAGGAGCCGGGGCGAGCTCCGGTGCCGTTGCGAAAGAGGTCGTCGGCGTCGCGGCGTGAAGATATGTTTTTCAACCCTTTTTTTTATTCGGCGAAGAGAGAGAGACGGAGAGCGAGCGAGAGATTGGGCTTGCGCGTGAAAACCTACAAGAGAGAGAAAGAGAGGGGGGGGGGTCTTACGAGAGAGTGCGTGTGAGAATACAACGGGAAAAGAAGGAAAGAAAAACTAGAGGCCCCAAGACACTTTTTTTTTCCCTTCATCATCACCTGTCTCTCTCTCCGTTTCCCCTAGCCATCAGCAATCGTTCCTCTTCTTGCTTTTCCTTCCTTTCTTTTCGTCATGCACACCCTGTACCTCGTCTCCGCGCCCTTGTCAGCGATCCAGGCGCACTGCCAGTGCTTGCACGTCGGCTGCAACGGCGAAGAGGGATGCAAGGAGGAGGCGAAGCCGATTCCGACGTGAGTGTTTTTTAGCTGTTTCTTTTCGCTTCGGTTTCACCCGCTGGGCTTCAATCGGACGTGACGAGAAAACGAAAGGAATGGCCGCCGCACTCAGTGCCTCTTGGTCATTCTTTTCGCAATCCAATTGCATCTTGACAGCAAAAATGAAATATCTTGGGCCTCGCGGCGAGTTGGCAGCGCATAGTAGACTGGAAGTGGGCGCAACGGAAGCTCAAAAAACTTCCCGCCGTCGACGTCCCCCCTCGCTCGTCGACTCCAAAACGCGCATTCGAGGCTCGAACGCCCTTGGTGTCGGATGCGCAATTCGGTCCGTTTCTCTCTACGCTGTTTGCCCCTAGCGATTGTATTAATAAGGAGCTTTGTGTTGGTGCCGTAAGGGTTGGCAATCAAAGGGCGGGACGCGGTACGAAGAGAAGCTTTCACAATCGATGCATCGTCGAACGTTTCGAAACCGTCTTGCCCCTTTCGGTCGCGTCGGCTCGCTCGGCTCGCTCTCTCTCTCGCTCACCGAGAGATTACTCGCCTCACCTCACCTCACCTCACCTCACCTCACCCCACCTCACCTCACCTCACCTCACACTCACGCTCACAGGCGTAACGGCGCCCCGGAGCTCCCCATGGGCTTTGAGTGGGCCACCCTCGAGGACGGGGTGGCTCCCGCGCCCAGGGACGACAGAGAGAGGGTGCTGGCGACCTGCCAGGTGCGTGAAAGCAGGGGGAGAGCTTGAGGACGACGGTTTCGGTTTCGGGCAAAAGCAGAGGCAACTAAAAAAAAACGTTTCTTCTCTTCTTCTTCTTCTTCTTTTTCTTCTCTCACCTCTCGTGTTCCTTTCTCTCTTGAAACCCTCAACGCAAAACCAACTTCTCCTGTTCTCTTTCAATCAGGTCAACGGCTGCAACGGCCGCGTCGCGACCCCCAACAACGAGCGCGTCGGCCTCTGCGACGTCCACGCCAGAGGCGGCTGCATCTTCTTGCAGCGATTCCCGGAGGCCCGCGGGTCCTTCGCCGAGCCGGGGTGGTACCCGGTGGGCTACTGCACGCATCGCGGGCACACCAGGTGGCTGGGGGCGTACAAGGTGGACCCGATGACCGGGAAGCTGCAGAGCACGTGAGTTTCGTTTTTTCTGATACGAAGTAAAGAGTGAGAAGAAGAAGAAAAAGAGGAAGAGTTTTTTAATAGCGACCAACCCTAATTATTCATTCCTTTTTTCGCCAACCTCTTTTTCTCTCGATGTTTTTTCCGTCTGAAAAACAAAAAAACACAGCTGCTGCACATGCCTCAAGACGAAGCAGAAATTACGCAAGAAAAAGCGCGAGCGCGACAGCGGCGGCGGCGACGGCGGAAGCGGGGGCGGTGGCATCGGCCGCGCGAACAACAACAACAGCAGCAGCAACGGCTCGCAGGAGCCGCGCCCCGGGCCCTTGAGCGGCGGCAACGTCGACGGCTCCCGTACGCCCTCGACGGAGGAGGACAGCGAGCACCCCCCCAAGAGGCGCCGCTACGGCCACTCCGAGCAGCAGCAGCAGCAGCAGCAACAGCAGCAGCAGCTGCTGCAGCAGGTACCCCCGCAAATCCTGGCGGCGCCTCCAGCGACGCCCTCGTCGGTGCCGCCGCCGCTGCTGCCGCTGCCGCTGCCGCTGCCGCTGCTGCCGCTTGGCTTCTCGCCTGCCGCACCCTCCGCCCCCGCTATCCGCGCCAGGGGCTCTGCTGACGGCGGTCTCGCTGCCGCGTTCGTCCCAGTCTCCCCTCGCGTGTCTCCCCGGAGTGGAATCGGCGGCCGAGGCGGCCTCGGCGGGGGCGGGGGCCTCTCCGCCGACGGCGTCGGGAAGCTCGACCAAAAGGCGCTCTACGCCCTGAACGCAAACGCGACCGGCGCTGCTGCCGCTCTCGCTCCCGCCGCCGCTGCTCCCGCTCATCCTGCTCCTCCTCCTCCCTCCGCGGACACCTGCGACTTGGGAGACTTCTCTTTGAGCGGCATCGACGACGGCTTCGATGCCGGCGACTTTGACCCCCTGCTCACCCTTCTGCTCCAGCAGAAGGTCCCGGAGGACGCGGGGAGGGCGCGCAGCGCGGCCGCGACGCAGGACCTTGCCTTCGCCTGCGAGGGGATGGACGGGTGGCTCGCGGAGGACCCGCCGGAGAGCAAGTCCGCCCTCGCCGTCGCCGTCGCTGCCGCCGCCATTAGTGCCGCTGCTCCGGCGGCGGCGGCGTGAAAAAAAAGGATATAACCTCTTCTCCCCTCGACTCCCTTACCAAAGAAAGTTTTTCATTTTTCGATCCGCACACTTATATCTGTCGTTTCATATATTTCGTTTCCAATATTTCGTTTCCAACCCTCATTTCTTATCATCCAATCGGTTCTTATATTCCATCTTTCGTTCACGCGCGCGCACTTGTTTCCAGTTTTTTTATTCCAGTCTTTAATTTTTGCAAAAAGAAAAAAGAGAGGGTAGCTCTCCCAAAAAAGCAATTCAAGAGCTCTGGTGTTTACTATGCCTCTCTTCTTGACCTCCTCCGCCGCCGCCGCCGCCGCCGGATCGGCAGCTCGCGCCGCCTCTGGCCGCGCAGCGTCTTCTTCGTCTCCGGGTGCTCGCGCTGCTGTCGCCGTGCCGGACCGTCGTCGTCGAAGCAGCAACACGCCAAACGCGACGAGTTCGCCGTCGCAATTGGCTCGTCGGCTCGGACGACGGCGGCTCTCTGTCGCTCCGTCGTCGTCGTCGCCCTCTCTCCCTGCTCCGAAGCGTCTCTGCCCGCCTCTCCGCTCCCTCGGCGAGGATCGAGATGGTATCTTTGTCGAGCTCGAAGAAGAAGATGACATCGAGTGGTGGAGCGAGACCGCCCGCGACGACTCTGGAGCGACTCTAGCCCATTCATCGTCGGCGGCCGGGGCGGCCATGCTCGGCTTTTTCCTCTCGGCGCTCGCGGCGTCGGCTGCCGAAGGAGCGGCAGCGGCAGCAAACACCCTCCCGGCCAAGATCCCGTACGACCCCACGGCCGGCAGCGACTTCCTGCGCAACGTCGCCGGGGCGGCCTACGTAGTGCTCCTCGTCGTCTTTGCGTTCAGGCTGCTCAGGAGGAGGGCGGACTTTGCGACGAGCACAAGGATCGCCCGCGGGGGAAGCGGCGCCAAAGCCGCTGCTGACGGAAGAAACCTGACCCCGGAGCAGCGGAGGCAGAACTACATCGCAGACCAAGCCTCCGAGGTCGCGAGGAGGAAACGGCAGCCCGCAGTGAGGGCCACTCCCCTGAGGGCCGCGGTCGGAGCCCTCCAAGCCGCAGTCTGCGCCGTTTTGCTCTGGCAGGTCTGCACGCGCGTCGACGCCTTTTTCGAGACGTCGTTCGAGCTTCCCGAGGGGTACACCGCTCACAACATCGCCGTGACGCTGCGGACCGTGGGCAGGGGCCTGTCGTACCTGCTGACGTTTATCTTTGCCGCGAACGCTGCCGGACTGGGGGGCCTGGCGGTGCAGCTGGTGTTTTACCCCGACCCGGAGCTCGTCGTCGAAGAAGATGAGGAGGAGGAGGTTGAGGTTGGAGGAGGAGGAGAGGCTGGAGCTTTTTCAGCGGCAGCGACGGCGATGACTGCGGCTTCTTCTTCTGGAAACGCCGACGAGGACGACGCCGCGGCGCTGAGGCCGCCTTCTCCTTCCGCCGCGGCGCTGTCGAGCGAGGACGAGAGCAAGTGAAAATGTAAAAAACAACTTTGATTTTTTAAATTCTCTCTCCCTCTCTTTTCGCCTCTTTTTGTTTTTGGTCTCTTTTTTTTCACACATAAACGCTCGCACGCCGTCATGAAATAAATAAACAACCTCTATCTCTTTCTCTCTCGCACGCGGGCTAAAACAAGAAGCGAAAAATAAAAAGATGAAGACGAAGAAACTCGTCCCAAAAAAGAATCGAATAAAAAAACTTTGTTGTTTTTTCCGGCCTCTCTCTCTCTCTTCAAAAAAAAAAAAAACTCAAAACCTCCCTCTCCCTTTCTTCTCCTCTTCACGCCCCCGAGAGCTGCGCCTCCTTCTTCTCCAGCGTCCTCACCTTGAACAAGTTCGCCAGCACCAGCACCCCGGCGCCAGCGGCGGCCACGAACGCCGCCGTCGCCGCGGCCCCGAGCGCAGAGACGGCGCAGACCGTGCCGACGTTGACAAGCGCCGACGCGACGACGGCCGCTGCTGTCACGCGCTGCATCGCCGCGACGCGCTCCAGGGCGCGCTCGGCCTCCAGCGCCCTGACGCGCGGCTTGAGGTCGCCGCGCTCCAGGGCCAGGACCGTCTTGGAGATGTCCTCGATGGTGTTGGGGCTCGTGAACAGGTTCCTGACCGCCCGGTTCTGCCTCGCCAGCGACTTGCCAAACTCCTGCCGCAGCTTGGCCGAGCCCGGGATGCCGCCCTTGTCCGCCTCGAGGAGCAGGTTGCGCGCGTAGGGCGCGGCGATCTCGGTGATGTCGAACCTGGGGTCGAGCGACTTGCCGATGCCGTCGAGGACCGTGAAGGAGCGCACGACGAACGTGAACGTGGCCGGGAAGCGGAACGGCTTGTCGGCCGAGGCGAGCAGCAGGTCCTCGCCGATCGTCGAGAGGATCTGCTTGCGCTTTTGCTTCTTCTCTTCCTTGGTGGCCTCCTGCTTGAAGCCCGAGCGGTAGGCGTCGGGGTCCTGAAGAGTTGTTTTTTATTTTCATTTTTTCGTCGGTGGCGTTTGGCGGAGAGGGGAGGGAGGAGAGGAAAAGAGAGGAAAAGAGTGAGCTTTCTTCTTGTTCTTGTTGTTCGCCGGCGTCGACCTCTCTCTCCCCCCCTCTCGACCTCCCCCCCCCCCCGTCAAAACACAGGGAAACGAAACGCACCGCTGCCGCCTCGGCCCTCTGCGCGTCCAGCCTCTCCTGGAACGAGTCCAGGAAGAACTGCGCCGTCCTCCTGACGGCCGTCCTGTCGCCCCCGGGGACCAAGACGCCCATCGCGAACAGCGCGTCGATGCACCGGTCCGGGTCCCTTTGGTAGACGCCGTAGAAGAGCTCGAGCAGCCCGCCGCGCACGTCGGCCGGGATCTGCCCCATCATGCCGAAGTCGTAGTAGATCAGCCTCCCGCCGCCGGCGCCCGCGTCGGCGGCGACGTTGCCCGGGTGGGGGTCGGCGTGGAAGAAGCCGTGCGTCAGCAGCTGCTGCAGGTAGCTCTCCACGGTGCGGCGCGCGAGCAGCGCGCGATCGACGCCCGCCGCGTCGAGCTCGGCCGCGCGGTTGACCTTGATGCCCGGCGCGTACTCCATCGTCAGCACCTCGGACGCCGTGCGCTCCCAGAGCACGCGCGGGACCTTGACCCACTCCGTGCCGGCGAAGCACTCGCGGAACCTGTCCGCGCTCCTCCCCTCGAGCGTGTAGTCGATCTCCTGGTAGAGGATGCGCGAGCACTCGTCGTAGATCGCGACCCAGTCCCTCGCGGCGCCGTCCGACTTGGGGTCGGCCGCCTGCAGCCAGCGCGCGAGCAGGCGCACGTTCTTGAGGTCGATGTCGAAGAGCTGCTTGAGCCCCGGGCGCTGGACCTTGACCACGACGCGCTCGCCCCTGAAGCGCGCGAGGTGCACCTGGCCCAGGCTGGCCGCGGCGATCGGCTCCGGGTCAAACTCCTCGAACAGCTCCGAGACGGGCGCGCCCAGGTTGCGCTCGACCGTCGCGACGGCGAGCTTCGAGTCGAAGGGCGGCACGTTGTCCTGCAGCTTCTCGAGCTCTGCCACGAACTCGGGGGACAGGACGTCGACCCGGGTCGAAAACTGCTGCCCGACCTTGATGAACGTGGGCCCGAGCTTGACCAGCCCCTCGCGCAGCCAGGACGCCAGGGTCGCCCTCCTCGAGGAGACGTTCTCGGGGGTCATGCCCCCTCGTTTCTTGGGGTAGGTCCACGTGCGGCCGACGAGCCAGAGCTTGAAGAAGAAGATGACGGCGAACGACCAGATCTCGAACGAGCGCTGCAGCGCGCTGTACTTGCGGAAGCGGCCCCACCTTCCTCCGGGAGCAGAGTAAGGCGTGTTGGCCTTCTTGGGAGGCGGGGAGGCGTCCGAGCTGCTGCTGCTGCCGCTGCTGCTGGCCTCGTTGGCCGAGGCGCCCCGGCCGCCGCCCCGGCCGGCCCTCGTCTCAGCCTTTTGCGCCGCCTCGCGCGCGAGCAGCGAGGCCTCCTCCGCGTCCCTCTCGGCGAGACGCTCCTGCGCGCACGCCTCGAGCTGCCCGACCTCGCACGGGTCCATGACGCTGGTGGCGTCGACCTCGACGATGGGGGCGGCGACCGCGGCGAGGGCCGCGGAGGCGGAAGAGCCGTTGAGGGCGACGCCGTTGGAGGCGACGCCGTTGACTGCTGCTCCGTTGACAGCTGCTCCGTTGACAGCCACCCCGTTTTTGGCAGCGCTGCCGTTCAGGGCGACCCCGTTGGCTTCCACGACCGCCGAGGTCGAGGCCTCCCTGCCGGAGACGGCCTTTGAAGAGAAGGAGGAGAAGAAGAGGCCGGAGTCGAGAAAGAAAGAGGGTGAGCAAAGAAAAAAACAGGGTCGAGGAAACGAGAAGCCGATAACGAAAGCGAGCGAAAATCGTCGTCGTCGCCACGGGCCGTCGGCGTCGCCGACTCGATCGAACTCGCGCGCTCTCCCTCTGCCCCGCACGAGTGCTCGACATCTCCCCGCGAAGGTGCAGATCGATCACGGTCAAAGGCCACATGATGGACGGATCAGGCACCGCAAGCTCGCACGAGACGAGAGCGCCGCGCGAAGAAACTCGTCAGCTCCCTGTTAGCGGGGAGCTGCTGCCACCAACGTCGGACGGAAAAAAGAAAGAAGCAAGGGAAGCGATGTTCCCTTTGTTTCTTTCGATTCGCAGCGCTCGACCTTGACGCGCAATTTTTATCTCTCCGCGACCGCGAGCGCTCCCCGACACGCTCTACCCACGGACGGAAGATATCGAGCAAAAGCGAACAAGACAAGAGAGCGCAAACCAGGGAGGCAGTTGTTTTGCTTTTTTTGTTTTGCTGGTGCTGGCCGTCGTCGTCGCCACCGTTTTGATTTCTCCAGTTTTCCTTTCTCTTTTTCTCTCTCGACCCCGTTTCATAAATCGATCACTCACCGATCCGAGGGTGCGAGCCGCACGGCGCGCGTCGGGGGCGACGCGGAGGCGAGGATCAGCATGGACGGGAGCGGCGCGGCGGACGACGCGGGACGAAGACGCCGGTGCCGGCGGAATTGCCGTCGTCGACACGCCGCCGCGGACGGCCGAAGCGCCGAGCATCGCTAGCCGGTTTCGCTTTCTTTGGGTTGTTCGCGTGGCCGCAAGGGGTGCGTGCCCTGGATTCGTGTGCGACGGGCTGAATAAGAGAGAGAAATTGAACGCAGCTCGCTGCGATAAGCGAGAAGAGAGAGAGGGCGTTTCTCTTCTTCCGAACTAGTGACCGGCTATCTCTTGGCTGAGCAGCTCAACCGGGTTGCCTCTATCTCTCGCGCTCTCTCGCTCTCCCCACTCTGAAATCGGAAAAAAAGAAAAACGGAAAAAAAAGAGCCCACCCGCTCGGCGCGGCTACCTCTTTTCTCAGATCATGTTCCGCAAGGCAGACTCTTCGGGAGACCTCGCACCCGCAGTGGAGAGGCTCCACGCGCTAGCAGACAGGCTCGAAGTGAGAGAGAGAGAGAGAGGAGAAGAGAAGGAAGAGAGAAGCAATCGAGCATCGTTCTCGACCATCGATCGATCCCCGTCAAAATCCGACCCTCACGTTTCCCTCCTTCAAGCTCGCGCATTTTCGATCCATAAACACCCTTCCGAACCCGTAAACCAACCAACAAAAACAACAGTCCGTGCTCAGCAGAGTTGGAGGAGCAGCCGTGGCGGGCGCCGCCTCGGCGGCGAACGCCGCCGCTCCCGCTCTGCCGTCGCCCTCGGCCCCGTCCTCTTCTTCCCCGCTCGCCGACTGGGCCGTGCGCGTCCCCCCGGCCCTCGCACGCCTCCGCACGGCCTGCTCCCGGACCGCCGGAGACGCGGAGATCGAGGCCCTGACCGACGTCATCGAGAGGGCCTTTGGCGCCGAGGAGCACGTCCTGAGGCAGGTCGCCGCCGCGACCTCAGCGCCCGCTGCGGGCGACGACGCCGCGCTCGAGCGGCTCCTCGCGCCCGTGGCCATCCTCGCCGAGGAGGCCCGGAAGCTCGCGAACCCGCCCGGAGGGAGGGGCAAGGCCGCGCCCAAGCGTCTGAGCCAGGCCAAGGCCGTGAGCGAGCTGGTCCCGGCGCTGCTGTGGGTGGCCTACAGTGGGCCGAGCTGCGGTGAGAAGAACGTTTTTGTTTCCCTGTTATTCCGTTGCCGTTTCCGTTCTCTCTCGCTCTCTTCCCTTCTCGACCTCTTTTTTCTCCTCATTCTTTCTCTCTCTCCCTCTCCTCTTCGACCCCTCTCTCTTCTACGGTAACGTAACCAAAAACGCGAAAAAACCTCCCAACAGGGATGTCCCCCCCCGAGCAGCACGTCGACGAGTCGTGGCAGGCCGCCGAGTTCTTCGCGAACAAGGCCGCGCAGGAGTTCCGCGGAGACTCCCGGGCTCCCGACGCCGAGGCGCAGGCGCTCTGGCTGAAAGAGCTCCGAGGGCTGGCGACGGCGCTGAAGGAGCACGTGAGGATGACGGCGCCGCAGGGGCCGGCGTGGGGCGTCGGCGGGGGCGGCGGGAGCGGTGGCTCGGCTCCTCCTCCTCCTCCTCCGCCGCCGCAGCAGCAGCGAAAGGCCGCGCCGCCTCCCCCGCCCCCGCCCCCGCCGCCCGGGGGCCCCGGATCCCTGCTCAAGAGGGAACCTCGCGCTCCAGCTTCAGCTGCCGCGTCGTCCGGGGGAGGCGGAGGCGGCATGGCCGCGGTCCTCGCGGCGATAGCCAGCAAGGGCGACGGCGCGACCCAGGGCCTGCGCAAGGTGACCGACGACATGAAGGCCAAGAACAGGAGCGACAGGACCGGCGCCGTGCCCGGCGCCTCTGCTCCCGCTGCTGCCGCCGCCGGTGCTTCGTCCGCCTCTGGCGCTCCTGTCGCGGCGGCGGCTCCTCCCGGAAAGCTCGCCGCCCCCTGCCCCCCGCCGCGCCTCGCCTGCGAGCAGGGAAGGAAGTGGGTCGCCGAGGGTTTCCGCGGCGGGCGCGGCGACCCGAAGAAGAACCACGACGCGTCCGCTCCCATCGTCATCGACGGCGCGACCGCGCGGCAGTCTGTCTACGTCTTCGCCTGCTCGGACGTCGTCGTGCGGGTCGACGGGAAGGTCAACGCCGTCTCAGTCGACAGCTGCTCCCGCGTCACCGTCGAGGTCGCCGGCGGCGTCGTCGCGTCGGTCGAGGCCGTCAACTGCGACCGCCTCGTCCTGAGGAACGAGAGCGGCCTGGTCTCGACCTGGGCGCTGGACAAGTGCAGCGGCGTCTCCCTCGTGCTGTCGCGGGCGAGCCTCGAGGGCGACGCGCAGGTCACGACGGCGCAGTGCTCCGAGGTCAACATCGTCTTGCCCGAGGAGGAGGGAAGAGGGGCGAAGAGCAGAGGAGACGACGACGACGGAGGGAGCGGCCCGACGGAGCTCCCGGTCCCGGAGCAGTTCGTGACGCGCGTGGTCGCCGGGAGGCTGGTCACCGAGCCCGTGGCGCACTCCGGGGCGTAGAGAGTTATTGGAATCAGAGAGAGTCCTGTCGAGTTTGAAAGAAAGAGAAACGAAAAAGGACGAGGTATCGGTTTTGGACGTGTGCAAAAAAAAAAAACTCAAAAAAGAAGCGCAGAATCATCCCCGTTTCCCTTTTTACAAAGCAGAGAGGAAAAAAGGGAAAGGAAACCGAGGAAGAGGAACGAGGCTCTCATTTCCTTCCCCCCTAAGTGTCCATGGGAGCCGGAAGAGGAGGAGGCTCGTCGCCGCCGCCGCCTTCACCTCCCTCCGTCGCCTCCACCGGCGCCTCTCCAGCGGCTCCAGCTCCAGCCCCCTCCGCCCCAGTCCCCTCGGCAGCGATCGCCTCCAGAAAGGGCAGCAGATCCTCTCCTTCGAGCACGGTGAACGGCGTCCCCTCGCCGACCACGGCCACCGTCGCATTCCTGCCGTCGAGCTCGCCCTCGGCCAGCGTCGCCGCGAGCGCCCTGAGCCCGGAGCGGACCAGCTCGTCGGCGCTGCCCGCGGCCCCGTACCCCTCGACCTCGCGCTCCAGCAGGGTCCTGGCGGCCTGCGCGCGCGCGCCGATCGCCGTGGCGCGGTAGGAGTGGGCGTTCCCGGAGGGGCAGAGGTAGTGCAGCGTCGGCTTGCGCGACTGCTCGCACCAGCCGGCGACGAGCAGCCCGACGCCGAGCGGCCGCTTCCAGGACCGCTGCGTCGCGACCTGCGCGCGGTCCGCCAACGCGCGGACCAGCCTGCCCGGGGCGAGCCCGCACTCGTAGACGAAGCGGTGCGAGGCGCACTGCGAGCGCATCGAGCGCAGCAGGCTGCGGCCGTCGCTGACGAGGCCCGAGACGGCGACGCCGAGGTGGTCGTCGACCTTGAAGACCTTGGGCTGGTGCGAGGCGAGCTCGGAGGGCGCGCGCTTGAGGGCGGCGAGGACGCAGTGGGTCGACGACTGGAGGCAGGTTTGTTTGTGTTTTTGCGTTTGTGTTTTCGGGGGGGGAGACAGGAGCGAGGGGGGAACAGAGAGAGCGCAGTCGGCGTCGTGGGAGTGAGGAGACGAGAAGAAGAGGGCGGAGGTCGAAGAAGGAAAACAACGCGCGATCGATTCCATGCCGGCAAAAGGAAAAGCGAGGGGGGGGGATCTCTCTCTTCCTCTTCAAACGCACCTTGAGCCCCACGGCGGCGCTGCCCTGCTTCACGGCCTCCATGGCGTATTCGACCTGTTTGGACGGAACGAGTCGTTGAATGGGAGAGAGAGACAGAGAGAGCGCGTGAGAAAAATGAAGAGTTTCGATCGATTCGATCGCCGATGCCTCCTTCGTCTCTCTCTCTCTCTTCTCTCTCTCCGAGCAAACAAACACACCTGATGCAGCCGCCCCTGCGGCGACCAGGTGATGACGTCCGTGTCGTACGAGTTGCGGAACATGGCGCTGGTTTTTCGGAGGGAAGAAAGAGCCTTGTCGCTCTTCTTCTACTTCGTCGTCGTCGTCGCTGTCGTCTTCTTCCTTCGACGCCGAGAAAGGGGGAGAGAGAGAGAGAGAAGAACGAAGGGGAGTGACGACGAAGGGGGAAAAAAAAACAAAATCCCGGCTGCAGGCCGAAGCTTCCCTCCCACTGTTTCCTCCCTCTCTCCCATGGGCCTCGTCTCTCTCCCCCGCCCGCACAACCTTTTTGCGTGGCGTCAGTTTCTCTCTCCAGCCTCTCTCCCTCCCTCTTTTCTCCTCCCCCGATCGAAAGCCTCCCTTCAGAGGCTTGTCCTCGACGGGGAGAGAGAGGGCGATTGGAAGATCTAGGCTTTACGCGGGGCGGGAACGCAGTAACAACTTTTCCCCCCGCCGAATTCGATTTCTTTTCCAACTTGAATTCTCACGCAATTGAACAATGGTCGTCACCTCCGCTGGCGTCCTGGCCATCGCCGCCTGGCGCGGGGAGCAGTACATGCTCCTGCGCCTGGCCGGAGGCAGCGGCGGCGGCGGCGGCGCGGCCTGGGACACGCCGCCGCCGGCGCCGGTGGCGATGCTGATGAACAGCCCGGCCCTTGCTAAGCCTCCTCCGATGGCGACGCTGCCCTCCGCCGTCGGCGTCGCGGCCTTGGGGAGCCCCGTCGACGCCGCGGCCCTCAAGCGCGCCGCAGCCGCGGCCACGCAGGTTGCCACGGGCGTGGAGCTGCTGGAATTCGTCAGCGACGAGTTCATCGACGTGAGACCAGCTTTTTTTTTCTTTTTTCTTTTTCTGTTCGTCGAACGGAGGCGTTGGGGTCACCGAGCCGATCGCTCGCCCGTGTGCCGCTTCAACAGGTCTCGCGAGAAGCGTCTCGGGACGCGTCCTCGGGAGCCCAAGCTTTCGCCTTCTCCTCTCTTCTCTTCTCTCTCTCTCTCTCTCTCTCTCTCTCTCTCTCTCTCTCTCTCTCTCTCTCTCTCCCCTCCTCACACGCACGCGCGTCTTCGAAACTCTCAACACACCCAAAAAACAACCAAGGTCGAGGACGCCGGCGGCATCTGCCGCCTCTTCCTCGCCCCCGGGGTGCTCCACCCGAGCAACGGCGGCGCCAGGCCCGTGGCGGGCGCGCGCTGGGCCCCGGCAGAGGGCGTCATCGCGGGCGAGCTGGGGGGGCGCAGAGCCAGGGCGGCCGCGACGAGGCTGGCCGGGTGGCTCGACTCGCACCCGACGCCCGCGGACCCGGAGCCGGCGGAAGCGAGGGAGGGACGGGAGGGAGAGAGGGCTGCCGCCGGGGCACACAGTTCGGCGACGGCGTCGGTGCCCTCCTCGGCGACGGGGGGCGGCGGCCTCTTCGGCGACAGCGGCGGCGACGCCGCCCCCGGGCAGCGCTCCGCGGGGAGCGACGGGTCGCTCGCCGGCGGTGCTGCTGTCGCCGCCGCTGTTCCTCCCGGCCCTTCGCCCCTCGGGGAGCCCTGGGCTGGAGACGTCGCCGCCGCCGCTCCGCCGGCTCCGAGGTCGACGCCGGCCGCCGGAGGAGACGACGCGGCCTCCGAGTCCTCGCCGGCCTCCTCCTCGTTCGCAGCAGCGAGGACCTCTTCGGCCCAGGCCTCGTCCGAGCCGGACCTCTCTGCTGCCGCCGCCGCCGCGGTCTCGGGCCCCGCGGTCGCCTCTGCCTCGGCCTCTGCCGCCATCCCTGCCGGCGCGAGTGGCGCCGGCACCGATGCCTGCCCTCTCCCCCTCCCTCCTCCGCCTCCTCCCCCTCCTTATCTCCCCGCTCCCCCTTCCTCCTCGTCCGTCGAGTCCGCCCTCTCGGCCCTCGTCGCGGCCCTCTCCTTCGACCGCGGGGCCTGGACGGGGCCCCTGCCCACGGAGGTCCTGAGCGACTGGAGCCGCGAGAGCGGGCTCGCGCCCCCCGTCTACGACGTCGTTCCGGTCGCCATCCCGGGCGCCGTCGCCGCCTCCGGCGCCGCCGCTGCAGCCACCCCGGACGGGAGCAACAGCGGCGGCGGGGGCGGCGCTGCAGGGGAGGAGAGCGCCGACGGCGGCGCCGCCTCGGCGGCAGCTGCTGCTGCGACGGCGGCGGCGGCGGGCACGCGGGCGATCAAGTCCGGCGCCGCGGCCGCGGCCGTCGCCGCCGCGGCGCCCTCCTCCTCCTCCTCCTCCTCCGCCCCTCACGCCGCGGCCCTAACCTTCCCGCACGCGCGGGTGCGCATCACCCCGCAACGCGCCTTCCCGTCGGCGGGCGACGCGGCGGAGTCGGTGGCGCTGCTCGGCGTCGCGTGGCTCGAGGGCGGCCTGCCTCCTGGCGTGCCCGGGGTGCTGATAGAGACGCTGAGCGCGGGCGCCGCCGCCGCTGCCGCCGCTTCTGGCGAGAGCGACGTTGCATCGATGTATTCTGCTCCCGGTTCTGTCGACGGAGGCGTCGGCGGCGGGAGCGGGAGCAGCGGCTTCCAAAAGCAGCAGGAGCAGCAGCAGCAGACTCAGACTCCGCGCACGCAGCAGCAGAACCAAACCGCCTTCCAGGTGCAGCAGCTGCTCTCTGGCATCGGCTCGGCCCCTCCGGCCTCGCCGCGGATGCCCGGCGCTGCTATTGCTGCCGGCGCCGCCCCCACCGTCCGAGGGAAGCAGCAGCAGCAGCAGCAAACGGGAAGCGGCGCGGCGACGCCGACGGCGGCCGGAGGGGGAGCGGCAGCGCCTCCTCTGCACCCGGCGCTCTCCCTCCCCACCATCGCCGCGGCCCGCGGCGTGCTCTCCCGCCGCGCCGCGGCCCTCGCCAGGCAGCTCGAGGTCCTCGAGGCCGACTACTCCGAGCGCCGGGGCGTCGTCGACCGCATCGCGGCGGGGCTGGCCTCGGCCGCGGCGGCGCTCGACGCGGCCGAGGCCGAGGCGGCCGGGCAGCAGGGGCAGCAGAGGAGGGGGCAGCAGGGCGCCGGAGGGGGGAGAGCGGGGCCCGGGGGAACCGCCGGTTCCTCCGTGGTCGTCGAAGCCGCGGCAGAGGTGCTGCGGGACTGCGCGCTCGAGGCCGCGGTTGCCGAGATGCAGCTGCAGGGGGGAGGTGGCCAGCAGATGCAGCAACAGCAGAGGCAGAGGCAGCAGCAGCAGATGCGCGGCGGCGGCGGCAGCGGCGGCACCGGCGCCTTCCACATGTCGCTTCCCTATCAGCAGCAGCACCACCACCACCACCACGCTCAGCAGTTTCCCATGACCCACCATCCTGCCCACGGCTACGCCCCGGCGAGGAGAGGAGGGCGAGGAGGCGGCGGCGGCGGCATTGGAGGCGCGGCGGCGGCGCTTGCGGGCCTTGGCCTCGGCGGCGGCGGCCGAAACAACCTCTACCCGAACAACCTCGGCCAAGGCAGCAGCACCCCGGAGCATCAGCTCTTGCAGCAGGTGCTCCAGCAGCAGCAGCAGCAAGTCCAGCAGCAGCAGCAGGGCCAGAGCCAGGGCCAGAGTCAGAGTCAGAGCCTCGGCGCCTTCGACGCCGGCTCGGCGCTCGGCGTCGGCTTTGGGCCCGGGTTCCCGCTAGGCGGAACGCCCCTTGTCGTCGGGAGAGGAGCAGCGACAGCGGCGGCGGGGGCCTTCCCTCCCCCCGCGCCCTCCACGACCTCCTCTGGCAACGGCGGCAACGGCGGCGGCAGCGGAGGAGGCTGCGGCTTGAAGAACCCGGTGCAGGAGCTCAAGGAGGTCTGCGACCGCCACAAGTGGCCGATGCCGCGCTACGACTTCATGGCCATCGTCGACGGCGGGATCGTGCCCCTGCCGTCCGTGCCCGGCGGGGCGCTCTCGTCCGTCGGGGGGCTCGGCGGCAGCAGCGTCGGCGCCGCTGCCGCCGACGCCGAGAGCGGCTCCTCGAGTCCTTCCGCCTCTTCGTCCTCTTCCGCTTCCTCTCAGGCCACGGCCAGCGCCGTCGCCGCCGCGGCTGCGGCGACGGCGGCCGCGACCTGCGGCTTCATCTGCCAGGTTGGTTGGTTGGGGGGGGGGGGGGTTGAGTGGCGTAGGCGAGAGAAAAAGAGGAGAAGACGACGGAAGAAGAAAACTCAGCCTCGACCTTGCCTTGAGAAAAAATAATAATCAAATCTCAGGTCTGCCTCCCGGACAATGGCGCAGTCCCCGGCACCGGACCCGGGCTGCTGGGCCCTCTGGTCTCCGCGCCCGCCACCTCTCAGAAGGCCGCCAAGGTCGGGGCCGCGACGAGGATGCTGGCGGCGCTCAAGGCCGCGATGGTTCTGAACTGAGCTGGAAAAAAAAACTCAAAACCTCAAGGGGAGCAGAGAAGAGGAGGAAAAGAAGCTTAACACTTTGCTTGAGGAGCTAAAGGAACCACGCCCTTCTGTTCTGTCCCGCTCGTCGCAAAAGAACGAACTTCGCGCTCCTGTCCGGCGCCAATCGATGATCTATGAAGGAATGGCGGAGAGAAAAGAGAAAAAGAGAGACGAAGAAAAAAAAGAGACGAAAAAAGAGGTTTCCGAGAAAGACGACGATCTTTCCTTCTCCCTCTTCCTTCGACCTTTTTCTTCTCTCTCTCTTTTTCCCTCTTTCTTTTCCTTCGTCATCAGAAGCATGCGCCCAAACAGAGACTTTTTTTCTACACCACCGACCACAACTACGAACTTGGGATAAAAAAGCACCCGGAAACGAAAGAAAACACAAAGAAAGAACGTTTTTTTTTTCAACGCTTTTTCTCTTTTCTTTAACCCGCCTCCTCCCTCCTCGTTAAAAAAAGAAAAGGAAAGAAAAGAAAAGAAACCGACGCCCGCTTGTGCAGCGCGCCTGCTCTACCTCTCCTGCGTTTCCGAACTCGTTTCTACTGATGTTCCGGCGGCAGGGGGGGGGTGAGGAGCCCAGCAGCAGCTTCGCTCGCGGGCGCGAATCCCCTTTCTCCGATTTCTATTAGACTCCGAACATGATTGCTTTTTTTTTTAACAACAACAACAACAAGCCCTTCTCCCGCTCTCCCCCCCCCCCTCTCTCCGTCCTCCTCCCCCCAAAAAAAGTGGATAAAAAAACACCCCCACCCCACCAATAAAATAATAGAGGACTAGGATGATTTTAAAAATAATACAAAGAACAAAAAACAATGGACGTTTGAAAACCGACAACAGCAACCACCATATCACTAGCGAGCGACGCCAGCGGTTTGGGGGATGCGAACGGGCGGCGCGCGTGCCTCTTAGCTTGTGAAAAATCAACAAGATAGAAGGGGGCTAAGATTTCACTGAAAACGGTCTTGTAAAAACAATTCTTTGTGTTTGGGAAGTAAATGATTACAAAGGATGGTGGTTGTACAGCCTCTCTCTCTCTCTCTCTCTCTCTCTCTCTCTCTCT
>Ga0315289_10000799_pt1 | contig 48401 bp, 35 predicted proteins | sample YL17G11_40_MG_FD_203452 | JGI IMG/M metagenome (GOLD analysis project Ga0315289, IMG submission 203452) | Sediment microbial communities from Yellowstone Lake, YNP, Wyoming, USA - YL17G11_40 | ecosystem: Environmental > Aquatic > Freshwater > Lake > Sediment | place: USA: Wyoming | collected... | reverse complement strand
CTCTCTCTCTCTCTCTCTCTCTCTCTCTCTCTCTCTCTCTCTCTCTCTCTCTCTCTCTCTCTCTCTCTCTCTCTTCTCTCTTTTCTCCCCCTTGCAAACCTTCTTTAGGGCTTCTACCCCTTCCAGCAGCAGCAGCACGGCTGGCACCCACACCAGCAGCAGCACCCACAGCAGTTCTACCCTTCTCCTCCTCCGCAGCAGCAGCAGTGGGGCCAGCAGCAGCAGCAGCCCCCTCCTCACCATCATGCCCCTCCGGCTCCTCAGCCTCCGCCGCCCCCGCCCCCGCCGCCGCCGCCGCCGGCGGAGATCGCGCAGACGGCCACCATCCGCAACGCCGTCAACCTCAGGAAGGGGTCCTTGCGCCTCGTCCCCTCGGACCCGCTCGGGAGGAGATACCACCTCGAGTTCGAGTTTGACGCGTCGGCACCCGCGGCCGCGACGGTGTTCTTCGGCGCCGCGGAGGACCCCAGGAGGAGGTGCGCCCTGCGGGCGGCGACGGTGGGGGTCGAGGCCGGGGACGAAGGAAACGGTGGCAGGAACAGCAGGCTGCTGGCGTCCAAGGTCGCCGCCATTTACCCGAAAGGCGGGATGGGCCTCTGCTTCCCCCCCCCTCCTCCTCCTCCTCCTCCTCCGACGACGACGACGGTAGAAGAAGAAGAAGAAGCTGAGCGGAAGGAGCGCTACCGCCTCGTCGTCGAGGGGTGCTCGATCGCGGCGGAGACGGCGGCGGCCCTCGCGGCGGACAGCGAGCGCGCGATGACGAGCCACCAGGCTTCTTCTTCCTCCTCTTCTTCCTCCGCTTCGGCGGCGGCGGCGGCGGCGCCCCCGTTTGCCGTCGCGGTCAGGCTCGAGGCGCTGACCCCCGAGGCGGAGAAAGAAGCCTCCGGCGGCCTCGAACTCCTGCGCAATCTCGTGCCAGGAGCCCCGCACTCGGCGGGCACGCAGTCGCAGACGACCTTCGCCCGGATCCTGCCAGCGCGGAGGAGGAAGCCGCCGCCGCCGCCGGCGGCGCAGCACCAAGGAGGAGAGGGCGGCGGCGGCGAAGGCGGCGGCCAAGGCGGCGGTGGAGGCGAGGCTTCGATGTCTCCGCCCGAGCTTCCGAGTTATGAGGTCCGAGTCGTCAAACAAAAGATCTGGGTCGCCGGGGTGTCGTACGAGCTCCAGGAGATCTACGGGATGGACGCCGCGGCGTCGGCGGCGGCGGAAGCGGCGGGGAGGAGAGGGGCCAAAGGGGCGGCGGCGAACGCCGCCGCTCCCTCTTCTTCTTCTTCTCCTTCGGACCAAACCGCGATGGCGACAGAAACGGAAGCGGCGACCGCTAGCGCCAGCGACGCCACCGCAGCGACTATTTCTTCCTCGAACCTCGAAGAGGAGAGGCTCTGCGTGGTCTGCCTGTGCGAGCCGAGGGACACGACGGTGCTGCCGTGCAGGCACATGTGAGTAGTTGCCGTTTTTTTTTTTTAGACTGGGAGGTCAAGATTTTTTTTCCACTCAGCCAGGTGCTGGTGGTGGCGGTGCTGTCGAAGCAGCAGAAGAAAAAACAAAACTTTTTCGTGCTCACCCTCGTCCACTTTCAAAATCTTTTCTTCTCTTTCTCTCGTCCACAGGTGCATGTGCGGCCCCTGTGCGTCCGAGCTCCGCAGGGCGGGCGGCGCCAAGTGCCCGATCTGCCGCGTGCGGGTCGAGGCCCTGCTCCATATCAGGCTGCAGGGAGCAGCTCTTCCTCCGGCGGCGGCGGCAAACGGCGAGGGGGGCTCTTGAAGAGAGTTGCAAGATGTTTTTTTGTTTTTTTTTTTGCAGAAAAAAGAAAGCATGGCTGTACTGTTTGCGAACAACAGGTTTTTGTCTCTCTCCTTCTCTCTCTCTCCCTTCTCCCGTACTGTTCTCTTTTTATTGATGCGTGCGTTGGTCAAACGAAAAAAGAAACAGAAAAGAAAAAATAATCAACGTTTTTGTCTAGGCGTTGTTGTCGTCGTCGGCTTGCTGCTGCTGCTGCTGCGGCGGGAGAGGCGGCGGAGACGCGGTCGCAGCCGCGGTCTCGCATCCAGCAGGCGCCGTCGGAGCAAGAGCAGCAGCAGCAGCAGGAGCCATCACCGTGTCTGTCGTCGCCGGCGGCGCAGCAGGAGAAACGGCGGTGGCAGCAGGAGCAGGAGCAGCAGCAGGAGCGACCTCTTCCTTCTTCTCCTCGACCGCCGGCGCCGGCGCTTGCACCTCCTCCTTCGCCTTCTCCTCTGCCTCTTCCATCTCGACCTCCGGTACAGCAGCAGCGGGAGAGGCCTCGAGCTTGGTAGCAGAGGGCACGGGCGGAGAGGAGGCCGGCGCTCCTGCCGCCGCCGTCGCGTTGCCGGCAAAGCCCGCCGCGCCCTCGAAAAGAGCATCGACCCTCGCCTGCAGCTCCGCGCCGGTCCAGCCCTGCTCCGGGACGCCCTCACCTCCAGCAGCGGCCGCAATCTTGATCGCCACCAGGGCCCATATACCGGCCTCCCCTGCTCCCCCAGGCGAGGCAGAAGAAGTCGAGGTCGAGGCGCGGGTCTTCACTTGCGCGCCGAGCTGTCTCAGCGCGGCGTCGGGGTCGCCGCCCGAGGCGCGGAGGGCGGCGACGGCGTCGACGCTGCGCTGCAGCGAGTCCGACAGGGAGATGTCCGCGGGCGAGAGAGGGGGGACTGCTGGGACAGCAGCACCCACAGGCTGCTGCTGGGGCGGCGGAGGGGGCGGTAGCGGCAGGGAGGCGTCGTCGGTGGCGGCAGCAGAAGTCCCGGCGCCGTCGCCCCCCGCAGCGGCCGCCGCGGCGGCCGCCGCCGCCGCGGCCGCCTTGGCCGCCGCCTTGCCCTCCCTCGCCGCCGCCTTGGCCTCCATGCTCGCCCTCGCCCGCACCATCCTCTTCAGCAGCCCCGCCACGCGCGTCTCCAGGTGCGTGCCCCGGGGCAGGTGCTCGAGCCCCGGGGCGTTGTGCGGCTCCTTCGCCAGCTTCTCCTGCGCGGCCTGCGCGAGCTTCTCCCTCAGGCCGAGCCGCTGGTCGTCGGCGATGGCCGCCCAGCGCTGCATGCCGTGGCGCCAGATGCCGATCAGCAGCATGGCGTCGTCGCGCGTGGTCCAGCCGGCTCCCGCGGCCCACTTGGGAAGCGGGCAGTCGACCTCGTCGCCGATGAAGTCGACGCGGAACTCGGACTCGAGGTGGCCGCCCTGTTTTTTTTTTTTTTGGGGGGGGGGGGGGGTCGCAAGGCGGAGGGGTGAGGTTGTGTTTTTGTTTCCTTCTCTCTCTCTCTTCCGTCTCTCTCTCTCTCTCTCTCTCTCGCGCGCGCGCGCGTGCGCGCTCCAAAACCTCTTCTCACCTCCTCCCCTTCCAGCTTCGTCAGCTCCTCGTGCAGCGACACCATCCTCACGAGGTGCCCGCCGACGTCGGATGCTTTCACCGTCGCTCCAAACCAGTCGAGGTTCGCCTCGGCTCCCCCCCGCCGCGCCGCCTCGAGGCACGCGTTCTTGAGTCCCACCAGCAGAGCCTGCCGCGCCTCGAGCGGGTACTTGCGCTCGAAGCTCTCCCCGACCTCGCGCGTCATGTCGTCGAGCCGGTGCGGCAGGGCGAACCGCCGCGCGGTCCGCACGAACAGCCCGGCGTCGCGGCGGGACATGGTGTCCGGCCACCCGCGCGGCCGCGGCAGCGACTCGTCGAGCGAGCCGCACGGCGCGGGCCAGCCGTCGACGCGCAGGCTCGCGTCGGCGAGCGGCGGGCCCGGCCCTGCGGTGGACGTGGCGAAGAAGCGGCGGCGGGTGACGCCCCCGGGGTTGCCGAAACCGCCGCCACCGCCGCCCGAGACCCTGCCTCCAAACTCGTCGTCGCTCGGCGTCGCCGACGAGGCGCGCAGCCTCCCAAAGGCCGTCTTCTTGCCTCCCCCCCCGCCGCCGCCGCCGCCCCCTCCGCCCATCTCGCGGTAGATCGTCTCGGCGTCCAGAGCCTTCAGCCGCGCGGCCCTCACGCCCAGCTCCACGGGCCGACCGTCGAGGCCAAGCTCGGGGCCGCCAGCCCCGGCAGCCCCGGCAGCCTCGGGCGGGCGGTCGTCCTTCGAGACGATGCGGTCCCAAAACTCGGCGTCGTCCTCGGCGACCTTGTCCTCGAAGTTGGCGACGTTGAACGAGTTGAGAAGCGCGGCGCAGGCCGCCGAGTCGCCCGTGGCCGCCGCGGCTCCTCCGAGCCTCGAGGTGTCGATGACCTCTGCCCGGGCAAGGATGGCGTCGATGTCCTCTTCCACGAGCTGCTGCTGCCCCGCCTCGCGCGCAGCGTCGTCCTCCTTGAAGATCTCCTCGGCGCCGAAGCGCAGGATCGCGGCCATCTCGTCCTTGGAGAACTCCTTGGTGTTGGCCGCGGCCTCGGCGCCGGCGAGGATGGCCTTCGCCGACGCCGCGTGGTGCGCGTCGGAAGCGCCGGACGCCCCCTTGTCAGAGGCGGCGGAGGCCTTGCCGGTGCCGCGCCCGCCGGAGGTGTCCATGCGCTGGATGACGAGGTGGTCGAGGACCATCTTCCGCTTGGCGCGCTGGAGGATGTCCTCCTGTTGTGATGTTGTCGGGGGGGGGGGGGGGGACGGAAAGACAGAAAAAAAGGGGGGGGGGAGAAAAAAAAGTCGGGTTTTTTTAGTTTCCCTCGAGTTTTTTTCCTTCCCCGCGACCCTCTCTCTTCTCCTCACCTCGCACAAATCTCTCTCTCCCTCCTCACCTCGCAGGAGCCGCTGGTCAGGAACCGGTAGATGTTGACCGTGTCCTTTTGCCCGATCCGGTGCGCGCGGGACATAGCCTGAAAGTCGTTCTGTGGGTTCCAGTCGGAGTCGAAGATGATGACGGTGTCGGCCGTCGCAAGGTTGATGCCGAGCCCTCCGGCGCGCGTCGAGAGCAGGAAGACGAAGTCGCGCGAGTCCGGGGCGTTGAAGTGGTCCATCGCCTGGAGGAGAGTTGTTTTAAAAGAGGGGGGAGTAAAGGAAAAGGGAGAAGGAAAGGGCAGAGAGAGAGAGAGAGAGAGAAAGAGAGAGAGAGAGAGAGAGAGAAAGAATGAGCAAGAGAAGAAGAAAGAGGTGAGAACCCCGGAAAAAAAAACCAGCCTCTCCTTCCTCACCTGATGCCTCGCCGCCGCCGGCGTCGACCCGTCCAGCCTCTGGTACAGGAAACCGCGCAGCTTGGCGTAGTCCGCGATGATGTCGAGCACGCGGACCATCTGGCTGAAGATCAGCACGCGGTGGCCCGTCTCCTTCAAGCGCGTCAGCAGTTTGTCGAGCAGGACCATCTTGCCCGAGGTCAGGACGAGCCTGTCGGCCTCCTCGCGCTGCGCAGCCTGGGCCGCCTCGGCGTCGAGCTGGGCCAGCGCGGCCTCGGCGGCGCGCTCGGCCTGCCTGGCGGCGAGCAGGGCGGGCCCGCCCGCGCCGGAGATCGAGGTCTCGGCCGCGGCGGCGCGGGCCGCGGCGAGGCGCGCCTCGGCCTCGGCGCGCGCTCCCGCCGTTTTCGCGGCGGCCGCGGCGCCGGCCTTGAGTCTGTACTCTGCCTCGGCGGACTCGAACAGGAACGGGTGGTTGCAGCACTTTTTGAGCTCCTGTTTTTTTTTTTTTTGGAAAAAAAGGTTTTTGTTTTGGTAGAGAGTTTTCTTTTCTTCCGGCCTCGAGACTCCGGAAAAAAAAATCTCCAAAACTTCCTCTCTTCTCACCGTGATGATGTTGAGCAGCGACACCTGCGCGCCCCCCCGCGCGCCCCTGTTCAGGTCCCGGAAGTTGCGCGTCAGGATCCACCTGTAGTACCGCTTTTGCAGCGGCGTCATCCCGACGCGCAGGATGCGCTCGTTCTTCGGCGGCAGGCTCTTCTCGACGTCCTTTATCACGCGCCGCAGCAGGTGCGGCCGCAGCTGCTCGTGCAGCTTGAGCACCTGCTCCGCCTCCTTCACCTCGTACTCCTTCTCGAACTCGGCCGAGTCCGGGAACTTAGCCGGGTCGAGGAAGTGCAGCAGGGCCCACAGCTCCCGCAGCGAGTTCTGCAGGGGCGTCCCCGTGACGAGCAGCTTGTTCGCGAACCGCATCGAGAACAGGCCCTTGTAGAGCGCCGCCTCGGAGTTTTTGAGGCGGTGCGCCTCGTCGACCACCAAGTAGTTCCACCTGACGCGCGACAGCAGGGCCGCGTCCTTGAGCACGAGCTCGTAGGTGGTGACGAGGACATCGAAGCGCGTCGTGCGAGGGGCGCGGAGCGTGGTGCGGCGGCTCTGCGACGGGGAGGAGGCGGCGGCGGCGCCGCCGCCCTTCTTGCGCCCGCGGCCTCCTCCTCCTCCTCCGCCGCCGCCGCCACCGTCAGAAAACCCCTCCCCGAACTCGAACCTCCGGATCACCTCGCGCGACTTGGTGTCGCCGACGTAGACCACCGAGTTGGCGCTGGGAAGCCACTTGCGCAGCTCGCTCGCCCAGTTGGGCACCGTCGAGAGCGGGACGACGACGAGGAAGGGCCCGCCGACGAGCAGCTCGTCGCGGAGGTATCCCAGCATCGAGACGCACTGGACCGTCTTGCCGAGGCCCATCTTTGAAAAGGAGAGGAGGTGTTTTGATGTGTGTGTGCGGGGGGTGGGGGGGTGGGGGTGGGTGGGTGGGGGGAGAAAATTGAGTGGTGAGAGCAAGAAAACGAAAAAAAGGAAGCCCACCCCACAAAAAAAAAGACGGCCTCGACGGCGCGGAAAAAATGAAGAAAAAAAAACAAAATCTCTTCTCACCTCGTCGGCCAGGATGCAGTTCTCGTTCCTCGACCACGAGTACACCAGCCAGTTGAGCCCCTGGAGCTGGTAGTCCCGCAGCGTCCCGCGCTGGAGGTACCCGGGCTGGACCACCATGGCCCTGCCCGTGTTGCCTCCGCCTCCGGCTCCGGCCGCCGCCACCGCCGTCGCGGCTGCGTTCGAGGTCGAAGGGCCGGCGCCGCCGGCGCCGCCCCCGCCGCCGCCCCCGCCCGCCCCGCTCTCGCCGAGCGCCGCGGTCGAGAAGAATCGCGCCCTCGCCTCCTCGACCGACAGCGTCCTCTCGTCCCTCAGCCGCCGCTCGCGCTTTTCGAATTCCTCGACCGCCCCGGCGCCCCCTTCGGCCGCGAGGACCTCTCCGTCGAACTCCCACGTGCACTCGGCGTAGGGCAGACCGCGCCTGTTTTGGGTGGGGGAGAGAGGGAGAGAGAGTTTTGCGAAACGTGAGTTTTGCGAGCTTTGAAGGTCCGAGACCTCGAGAGAGAGAGAGAGAGAGAAAGTGATCGAGAAGACGGGAATAAACGGGTTCTCACCACTTGACCAGGAGCTTGCGCGTGGAGTTGGTGGGGTTCTCCTCGCCGTCGTCGGAAGCGGCAGCGGCAGTTCCGGAAGCAGAGGCCGAGACAGGAGCAGCCTTGATGATCCGCTCGACCCTCGAGGCCTCCTCGACTTCCTCCTCTTCCATCGCGAGTTGGACCTGAAAAGAGTTTAAGTTTGTTTAAAAAAAGGAAATGCGAGGCCGGATAAAAAGTGAGTTTTTTCTTCTTCTTCTTTCGCTCTTCTCCTTCTCTTCTCGCCTCTCGCTCAATCTCCAGAGACAAACTTCACTCACGTCGGCATACTCCTGCTGCTCCCTCGTCATCCCGGGCCTCGCGGCCTCAAGCTCCTCGACGCGCTTGATGTAGTTCAAAACGCGCTTGAAACCAGGCAGCTGCGCCAGCGTCGCCATCGAGTCCCACGAGGTGTGGAGGTAGCTGTAGCGCCGCCACTTGATGCGGAACTCGACGCAGGCCCAGCGGTCCCCTCCCTTGGAGGGGGGCACGTGGGGAGGGACGGGCGCCGGGGGAGGCGGGGGAGGGGGGAGCCCGGCGTCGGCCGCAGCGGCGGCCGCGTCTGCGGCCTCGGCGGCTGCTGCTGCGGAGTCCGCTGCTGCGGCCTCGGCGGCGGCGGCGGCCTCGGCCGCAGCAGTGGCGTCGAGCTCGGCCAGGGCCTCGGCGGACAGCGGCCTGTGGCCGAGCACGCGCTCCACCTCGTCGTCGAGCTCCGACAGCGGGAAGGGGGCCCCGGGCTCGCCCGCGAAGGCCGGGATGAGGTCGACGGCCCGGCGGGCGGAGGCCGCCGCGGCGCGGGCCCCAAACTCGTCGTCGTCGTCGTCAAAGCCGTCGTCGTCGGCGTCGTCGCCGCCTCCGTTTCCGTCGTCGTCGTCGTCGCTCTCGCCCTCCGCGAGCTCGCGCTTGGAGATACGGCGCCCGGAGCGCGTGCCGTTTGCGTTGATGACGGAGACCGTCTTGCGCGGGCCCTTGCGCGGGGGGCGCGGGGCGGCGGCCTTGCCAGCAGCCTTGCGTTTTGCCGCCGCCGTGGCCTTCTTCGCCGCGACGCCGCCTCCTCCCTCTCCGTCTTCGGAGCTCTTTTTGGGGCGGCCGCGTTTCCTGGCGGCAGAAGCGGGGGTGCCGGCGCTGCCGGCTGCGGCCGAGGAGCGCCTCCGGCGGCTGCCAGCGGTTTTCTCCCCCTCGTCGTCCCCGTCGGCATCGTCGGCGAGGGAGGTTTGGGCCGCCGCCGTGGCTGCGGCCCGGCGCGGGCGTCCCGCGTTGGCGGCGTTCAGCGCCGCGGCCAGGGCCGCGTCGCGGTCGAGGACGGAAGCCGCGTGCGCCGGGAGGGGCAGGACGAGCGGCGCCGGGGCGGCGGCGGCGGCGGACGAGGAAGGAGGAGCGGCGGGGGCGGGAGCGGCGGTGGCCGGAGCGGGAGCTGCGGCAGCGTTCTCGCCGCCGGCTGCTCCTCGCTGCTGCGCCACTGCGAGGGCAGCGGCGGCCTGCGCCGCATCGGCCGCCTGGGCCTGGTGGAAGGCCAGGGAGGCGGCCTGCTGTTGCTCTTGCTGCTGTTGCTGCTGCTGCGCTGCTTCGTGCGGCGGGCTGCGAAAAGGGATTGTTCGGAGAGGGAGGGAAAAAAGAGGGACGATCGGGGGGGGGGGGGGGAGGCGTTTTGGGTGAGCGGGGGCTCTCCCCTCGTCCGTTTCGAGGCCCGTTGCTGGCCAGCACAAGCGCGAGGCCTCCTCTTGCTGGCCGTCGCAGTCTGCGCGGGGCTCGGGTTCGCAAGTGGGCGCCGCCAGGGGGCGCCGGATGAGATGGAAAAAGAAGCGAAAAAAAAGGCAACCGGCGCGAAAACGCCGACGACGACCATCGAGGCGCCTGCCTTTCCTTCTTTCTTCTCTCTTTTCCCTCTTCTTTTGTACTCACACGTCGCCGTTCATGGCGGCGGAGAAGAGAGAGATCGCGCTTGCTGCTCTCTTAACAGAAAGGGAAAACTCAGGGTCGTAAAGCGCGCGAGGGAACTGGAAGCGTTCGCTCGAAAGAGAGAGAGAGAGAAGAACGCCGCTCTCTCGACGAACTAGAGTGAGAGGCGACGAGCGAGCGAGTTTTTTTTGTCCTCTGCTCTCACATCACTCAGAGACTGAGAGACAGAGAGACAGAGAGACATAGGGAATAGGTTCGTGAGACATAGGTTCGAGAGACATAGGAAATTGTTTTGCCGTCGCCCCCCGCGCACGCTTTCCTGCCCCTGGCCCTTGCCTCCCGTCCAGCTCCAGCGCCTGGCCGCGACAGTCCTCAGCGGCGTGGCGGCCCCGCGACGGGCTCCGAGGGAGCGCGCGCGTGGCAAAAGGGAGCTCGGGAATTGTATTTCTTGTTCCATTTCGGTCCATTAGGGCGAGAGAGGAAGAGGGAGGAGAAAGCACGCCGCGTTTTTTCTTCGCGCACCGTGCTCCACTTGCTCGACCCGCTGCTTCCTCCTATCGCCACCCGCCGCCTGTCCCGACCGTGCTCTTGCACGCTGCAGCAGCGGCAGGGAGAGAGCTCGAGCCTTTGTGGTTTCTTTCGAAGCTCACATTCGGGTCAATATCGAGCAAAAAAAAAAAAAAACCTCATTTCGGCAGAGTTCATCCCCTTTCAGCCCTCTTCCCTTTCGCCCAGCATGGGTGACGACCACGGCCCCGCTGTGGGCGACGACTTCAAGTTCTCGACCGGCTTGACGACTGCTGGTGAGAATAGTTTGGAACGAGGCCTTCAAAGGGACGGGGTGGGAATCGCGGAGAACAAGATCTGGGCCAAGAGAACTTGTCGGCCGCCCTGCTTCCGCTGCCGCCGCACCTTCTCCCCTCTTTCTTTCTGACCCCCCATTGTTTCCCCTCCTCCCTCTCGCTGCCCAATTCAACTCTCCTTTTCAAACAGAGGCCGCTGTGCTCCTCGAGCAGTACGGCCGCAATGAGCTTCAGGAGAAGAAGCAGTCCAAGTAAGTAGGACGAGAAGAGGAAGAAAGAAGATGCAGAGAGAGAGAGAGCTGTTTTATTCCGTCCCGCTCCCTCTCTCCCCCCCCCCCCCCCCTTCTCTCTCTCCTCTCTCTCTCCCTCGCGGCGCTCACCACCCGTCCCCCTTTCCCTTGCACCTCCACCCCCACCCCAACAACAGGCTGCTCATCTACCTCAAGCTGCTCATCATGCCGATGCCCATCATGATCTGGCTCGCCGTCATCGTCGAGGCGTCAATCCAGAACTGGATCGACATGGTGAGAGGAGAAGAGTTTTTTTTTACTCTTTCACCCGAACCTTTTGAGAGCACGGGAAAAGGGGGAAAAAAACTCACCTATTTTCCCCCCCTCTTCTCTTTCTCTTCCCGTTCTCCGCCTCCCTCCCTCCCCTCCCCCCCCCCCAAAAAAAAACTCACTCTCACACCAGGCCATCCTCCTCGCCATCCAGTTCATCAACGCCACCATCGGCTGGTACGAGACCGTCAAGGCCGCCGACGCCGTCGCCGCGCTCAAGGCCTCGCTCAAGCCGCTCGCGACCGTCAAGCGCGACGGCGTCTGGGACAACATCGACGCCGGTGGCGTCGTTCCGGGCGACCTCGTGCTGCTCGCTTCTGGTTCCGCGGTGCCGGCCGACTGCATCATCAACGAGGGGCAGATCGACGTCGACGCGTCCGCCCTGACCGGAGAGTCGCTCCCGATCACCGTCAAGCGCGGCGGCGCGGCGCAGATGGGCTCGACTGTCGTGCGCGGGGAGGTCAACGGCACGGTGCAGCACACGGGCAAGGACACGTTCTTCGGCAGGACCGCGATGCTGCTGCAGCAGGTGAGAAGAGGCGTTTTCTTTCCGCTTCTCTGTTTTCGTGGTTGCCCCTGAAACTCTTTCCCGTTCCCGTCCGATCTCTCTCGATTTCACCCCTCGAAAACCTGAAAACTTTTTTTAACAACATCAAAAAAATCCAGTCCGAGTCGCTGGGCAACCTCCAGAAGGTCCTGCTCCGCATCGTCATGATCCTCTCGGGCCTGTCCCTCTCGGCCTGCGGCATCGTCCTCGCCTACCTGCTCGCCCGCAAGGAGCCGCTCCGCGAGGTGCTCTCGTTCGTCGTCGTGCTGCTGGTCGCGTCGATCCCGATTGCGATCGAGATCGTCTCGACGACGACGCTCGCGCTGGGCTCCCGCTCGCTGTCGAAGCAGGGCGCGATCGTGTCCAAGCTGACCGCTATCGAGGAGATGGCCGGAATGAACATGCTGTGCTCGGACAAGACGGGAACGCTGACGCTGAACAAGATGGTTATCCAAGGTAAGAGTTTTTTTCTTTTTCTTCAAGTCGTTCCGTTTTTTCGAGAGAGAAATGTCGGGTTTTTTCTTTCTCACTTTTTCCTCTTCCTCGTCGAATTAAAAAAAAAAAAAACTCCTCCTCCTCCTCCTCCTCCTCCAAAAAAGACGACTGCCCCACCTGGATGGAGGGCTACGACATGAAGAAGACCCTCCAGGCCGCGGCCATGGCCGCCAAGTGGTGGGAGCCCCCGCGCGACGCGCTCGACACCATGACGCTCGGAGCGGCCGACTTGGAGTCCCTCAAACCCTACAAGCACCTCGACTTCATGCCGTTCGACCCGCAGGTCAAGCGCACCGAGGCGACGATTGAGGGGCCCGAGGGCAAGTTCAAGGTGACCAAGGGGGCGACGCACATCATCCTGGACCTGTGCGTGGACAAGGACGCGATCCACGGCGAGGTGGACGCCAAGGTGATTTTTTTTTCTCCTTTGAGTTTTTTCCCCTCCTGCTTTTGTTTCCTCCTGCTCTTTCTTCTCTCGCTCTCACCCGGGTTTCTCTCGGAACCCGCTCCACCCCCCAGGTCACCGAGTACGGCCTCCGCGGCATCCGCTGCATGGCCGTCGCGCGCACCGACGCCGCCGCCGAGCTCCCCGCGAAAGACGTCTGGAGGTTTATCGGCGTGCTCACCTTCCTCGACCCGCCGAGGTTCGACACCAAGCAGACGATCGAGGAGGCGATGGAGATGGGCGTGGACGTCAAGATGATCACGGGCGACAATGTGCTGATCGCGCGCGAGGTGAGGAGAGAAAGAGAAAAGAGAGAGGAGAGAGTTTTTTTCTTCCCGAGTTTTTCGAGTTTTCCATTCTTTTCCATTTGCTCACTCGCCCGCCTCCGCTCTTCTCTCCGCCTCCACTCCTTGTTCTCTCCACCTCCACTCCTTGTTCTTTCCACCCCTCAAAAAACCAAACCAAACCAAACCAAACCAAAAAAACAAAAGACCGCCCGCGTCCTCGGCATGGGCACCAACATCGCGACGACCGAGGGCCTGCCGACCATGGGCCCCGACGGCGAGATCCCCAAGGACCTCGCCAAGACGCATGGCGCGATGATCATCGCCTCGGACGGCTTCGCGCAGGTGTTCCCGGAGCACAAGTACCTGATCGTGGAGGCCCTGCGCCAGTCCGGGTTCGCGACGGGCATGACTGGAGACGGCGTCAACGACGCTCCCGCGCTCAAGAGGGCCGACGTGGGCATCGCCGTCAGCGGCGCGACGGACGCCGCGCGCGCCGCCGCGGACATCGTCCTGACGGAGCCGGGGCTCAACACGGTCGTGCACGCGATGATCGTCGCGAGGCAGATCTTCCGCCGCATCAACAACTTCATCAACTACCGCGTCGCCGCCACCCTGCAGCTGCTCTTCTTCTTCTTCGTGGCCGTGTTTGCGTTCCCGCCCAACCACTACCAGCCCGCCGGCAGGGGCGCGGGCCCCGTCTCGGAGGTGGCGTCCGAGCAGCCGTCGCAGATCTGCAACGAGGGCATCTGGCCCAACTATTTCAAGCTTCCCGTGATCATGCTGATGCTGATCACGGTGCTCAACGACGGCACGCTGATCTCGATTGGGTGAGTAGTGAGGAAGAAGAGGGGAAACGAACTATTATTATTATTTTTAGTCTTCGTTTTTTTCCTCCGAGCTTCTTCTTCTTCGTCTCACTTCCCTGCTTCTCCCCCTCTTCTCTCCCCCCGCCCCTTTCAGCTACGACAACGTCATCGCCTCCCCCCGCCCCGACAAGTGGAACCTCCGCGCCGTCTTCTTCATCGCCTCCGTGCTCGCCGGCGTCGCCATGCTCTCGTCGCTGCTGCTCCTCTGGGGCGCGCTGTCCTCGCACCAGCCCGGCTCGATGTTTAGTGCCTTCGGCCTGCCCCCCATGCCCTACGAGAAGATCATCACCGCGATCTACCTCAAGGTGTCGATCTCCGACTTTCTGACGCTCTTCTCCTCGAGGACCGTGTCCTGGTTCTGGACCTCGAGGCCGGCGCTGCCGCTGCTCTGCGCGGCGACCGTCGCGCTGCTCACCTCCACGCTGCTGGGGACCTTCTGGCCGTCGTCGGACATCACGCCCGAGGGCCAGTCCGGCTTCAACATCATGGAGCACCTGCCCGTCGTCGGCCTGGGCCGCAAGGCGATCTCGTCCGAGTGGGTCGACGGTCAGTACCGCGACACCAAGCTCTGGCCCATCTGGATCTGGATCTTCTGCATCGTGTTCTGGCTGGTCCAGGACGCGGCCAAGGTCCTCGCGTGGAAGTTCCTCTACAGGTACGACGTCTTCCAGATCCAGACTGGCACGCTGGTCGGCATGCGCGCGACGACGCGGTTTGACGACCCCGCGCGCCCGCTCGCGCGCGTGTCGGCCGGCCTCGTCGAGGAGAAGCTGCTCGACAAGAAGCTCGCCAACGCGGAGCAGGCGCTCAAGGGCGACCCCAAGGCCGCGGCCGGCATGCACCTGGCGCGCACGTCGCTCGGGCGCGGGTCGGCCGAGAGGGGCCGGTCGGCCGAGGACGTTCGCGCGGCGTTCGAGCGCGTCTCGGCCGGCATGCTGCCCGAGTCGCAGGCGGCCGCCTCGGCGCACATGGACCAGGTGAGGCGCGCGACGGAGAGCCTGCAGCGCGTGTCCGCGGCGGTGGCGAGGCAGTCGATGGACGCGGGACAGAGGATGCTGCACGAGGCGGAGAAGAACGCGATCGACAAGATTTGAAGAGGGGGGCTGAGAAGAGAGAGTTTTACGGAGAGAGAATAAAAACACGCGAGAGGGACGGCGGGCGGGGCGGCGGCGATGAGCGAGAGAGAGGCGGGGGAGAGAGGGCGAAATCTTTCGTTCTCTCTCCCTCTCTCTCCCTTGTTCTTTCCGCTTCTCCCTCCTCCTCCTCCTCCTCTAACAAACATAACAACAAAAAACAATGTCTTTTGTGTCTGGGCTTCTTATAATCATCGCGGGAGAGAGGGAGAGAGATACAAAAGAGAGAGAGTTTATTTTTTATTTTTACCTTCGACGACTTTTTGGGTGCGGGAGCGACTGAGAGAGAGAGAGAGAGAGGAGAGAGAGGAAGCTGACTCTCACGCTCTCTCTTTTCTCTCGCTGCCGCTCCTTTGAGTCGGAGTTTTTCTTTCAAAAAGCAGCGTCCCCTCCTTTTGTTTCTTCGCTGTGCGTGTGTAAGAGAGAGAGAGAGAGAGAGAAAAGAGGGGCGTGAAAAAAAAAGAAAAAAAAGAGGACGGGGAGGAAAAAAGAGGCGGTGAGGAGGTGGACGTTTTTTTCCTTCGTTTCTCTCTCTCCTTCTCCCTCTCACAGTCCTCTCCTCCAATTCATTTCTCCCCGCGCGGCGTCGTTCCGCTTCGACACTTTGCCTTTTCTTCACGCACGATGTGGGGCCTCGCGATGCGTGCCCCTAGCATGGTGAGCGACTGGTCGCGCAAAGGGCTCCACGAGGAGAGCGAGAGCGATCAATTGGCCTTCCAAGCCTCTCTCTCTCCCTCCTTGGCTTTGCCTTGCTTTTTCGCCACCGACGATTTCCGCTCTTTTGCCTCTCGGCAATCTCGCATCCCCCTTTCCTACCGCCGCCATCTTCCTCCGTTTCTCTAACCCACTCACGCCACTCCCCGCTACACGTATTCCGATCTTCTCGCTCACCTCGAATAAAAAAACAGCTGACGTCGGTCTCCGCCAACCGCGGCTCGGCGCTCTCATCGCCGTCGTCGACGGCGGCTCGCGCGACGCCGGTCGTCGCCGCCGGCCGCCGCATCGTCCTCGTCGCCTCCGCCGCCGCGGAGACCTCGACCGGCGAGCGCCTCCGTCTGGGAAACCTGTCCCCGGCCCCCGGGTCGCGCAGGCCCAACAAGAGGAAAGGGCGCGGGCACGCGAGCGGACAGGTGAGAGAGAAAGAGGAGAGAGAGGAAGGAGAAGCAGAGAATTGCCGGTCGAGAGATTTCGGTTCGAAGGAACGATGACGACGGCTATTTTTTTTTTTCCCCCGCTCAGAACGTCGCCGCCTCCGTCCTGGTGGTAGAAACCCCTTTCTCTCGCCCCCCCCCCCCCGTCCACAACCGCGGGGATTGGGCGCTCTCTTCCCACCACCCCCTCGGTCCACGCGCGACGACGAGCGTCTTTCGTTTCTAGTCTAGGCACTCCGATTCCGAAACAACTCGACCCTCACAATTCCCCCCCCCCACTACCCACCCACATCCCTCGACAAAAAAAAAACGCCCTTCTCATAGGGAGGCTCCTGCGGCTTCGGCATGCGCGGACAGAAGTCCCGCTCCGGCTCGGGCGTCCGCCCGGGCTTCGAGGGAGGCCAGACCCCGCTCTACCGCCGCGTCCCCAAGCTCAAGGGTATCGCCGGAGGCATGTCGGCGGGCCTCGCCAAGTTCGTGACTGTCAACGTCTCGCAGCTCAACTCGGAGTGCGACACGGGCGCCGAGGTCGACCTCGCGTCGCTCGAGCGCCTCGTCGGCTCGACGGGCGCCAGGGGCAAGCTGCCGCTCAAGGTCCTGGGCGATGGCGAGATCAGCAAGGCGCTGACCGTGCGCGCCGCGGCGTTCTCGGCGAGCGCGAAGGCGAAGATCGAGGCCGCGGGCGGCTCGGCGGTTGTGCTCGAGCAGAAGGCAAAGTGGGTCCGCACCTACCCTGCCAAGGACGGCAAGAAGGCCGCCGCTCCCGCTGCTGCCGTTGCTGCCCCAGCTGCCGAGGAGAAGAAGGCGGAGGAGTAGAGAACAGAGTCTCGCAAAACCACAACACTTGCTTCCTTTGAAAAAAAAGGTTGAGAGAGGGGGGGGGGGCATTCTTTTTCTTGCGATTTTTTGTCTTTTTTGGTCTCTTTTTCCCCCTTTTATTGCCAAAAAAAACCCTTTCCATCATCATTTTACATTTCGCAGTTAGTTTCTTACAGTCTCTCTCTTCTCGATTGGACGGCCTCGACGCGGGTCACGCAGAGCTCGCACGCCGCGCCTCCGCCTTCGCCGCCGCTCTCTCCCAGCCAGCGCCTCCGCCGGAACGACACGAGGGGCTCGCGGAGGCTGCCGCTCCTCGCCGCGAGCGCGGAGAGAGAAGGCCCGTCGCCGCCGCCGCTGCCGCTGCTGTCGCTGCTTTTCCAGGGCTCGAACCAGACGCCGTCTACCGAGCAGCAGCAGGTCTCGAGCCAGCGCGGACGCCGAGAAGGAGAAGAAGAGTTGTTGCTGCCGCTGCCGCGGCCGTCGTCGTCGTTTCCTCCTCCACAGCCGTCGCTCGCCATCGTCATCATCTCGTAATAGAGGCACCTCGGGACCCGCAGCGTCGTCGTCGTCGTCTTCAGCCTCACCATCTCGTCTTCTTCTCCCCTGGAAAGGGGACCGCTGCCACCGCGGAGGAGGGAAGGGACGAGCGAGGCGAAGGAGAAGCTTTTCCCGCGCCCTTGCTCCGCCGCCGCCGCCGCCTTGGCTGCCGCCGCCGTCTCTTCCTCCTCCCCTTCGGCGACGACGACGACTTCGGCCCCCGGCCAGGCCCCCCCGTGGTCGTCCCGCAGCAGCCGCAGCCTCTCCTCTGCCATTCCTTCCCCCTCCCTCGCCCCCCGGGGGAGAAGAAGGGCCCGAGAGAGGGGAGGCCAGGAGGGCACGAGCGCCGCGAGCAGCGGCGCGGCTCGGGCCTGCAGCCGCAGCGCGGCCGCCAGAAAACCCGAGGCGCGGCCGCCCGTCGCGTCTCTCAGGACCTCGAGGACCCTCGTCTCGTCCCCGCGGAAGAAGGGCAGCAGCGCGTCTCCCGTGGCGCGCACCAGGGCGGCGGCACGGAGATGGGTGCGCACCCTGCTCGTCGGCACCGGCGGCGGCGTCCGTCCTTCCGCCGGCTCCCCGTCCCCGCTCCCGTCGCTCCCTCGCTCTCTCCTCTCGTCGAGGGGGAACCGCCGCGAGAGCTTCCGCGCCAGCGCCTCGGCCCTCTCGCTAACGATCCTGCGCAGCAAGAGCTCGTGGCCGGTCAGCTCCGGGACGCGGCTGCACCGCTCCTCGAGCCCGCGGAGCCAGAGCTCGCGGGCCTGCGAGTCGAGCCACTCTGCCGCGGCCGGGGCGCGGCGGTCGAGCCAGTGCGACGACGACCGATCTTGATGCCCGTCTTTGCCGTCGCTTTCTCTCCTCCCATCGCTCTTGCTCCTCTCGTCATCCGTCGAGTGCGGAGAAGAAGATGAAGAACAGGCAGCCTGAGGCAAGCGCTGGGAGCGAGAGAAAGGAAGCTGGCGAGAGAGCTGGAGGAGGAGCAGGCGAGTCGATGCTTCGCTCGCCCGCCGCATCTCGGGGCTCTGGTTTTTTGTGTCTGAGCTCGTTCTTCATTTCCCTCTCCGAAAAAAGGTTAAGAAGAAGAAGAAGGCCATGTCTTCCGATCCCGCTTTTCCTCTTCGCCCGCGCGCCTTCGTGGAGCCCATCTTACAGGAAGTGGCCCGCTCCCTGCTGGAGGAGAAGAGCGCGCTGTTCGCGTCCTCTCCTTCCTCTTCCTCCTCCTCGTCGTCGCCCCCGCCTTTGCCTCTGACGCCGCGCGAAGGGGACTCTGCCGCCGCCGCCGCCGCCGACGACCCTCTCCCCCTCCTGCTCCGCTACCCGCGGGACCCCAGGGACGCCGACGCCTTCGCCTCCGAGCTCACGGGACGGCTCCTGGCAAGGCTGGCCGCGCTAGGGCTCCCCTACAAGTGGGCTGCGAGCTGCTCGCTGTCGGCCAGGGCTGGCGGCGGCGCGGCCGTCGCAGCGGCGGGCGTCTTCGAAGAAGAAGGAGGAGGAGAAGGAGGAGAAGGAGGAGGAGGAGGAGAAGGAAGAGAACCGGCGGCGACCCGGCGCCGCTGCGGAGGGGGGGACTCGGTGTGCTCCGTGCAAGTCGAGGAGGGAGGGGTGGCGCTCACGGTGACGGCAGCGTGGGTGCGGTGCCTGTAAAGGAGGAGAGAAGAAAGAAAAGAGAAGAGAAAGAGGAGGCGAAGAGTTTTTCTGTCCCCGCAGAAAGTTTTTTTCAGTCTCCATTGGTCCATGGTTGACCGAGAAGCAGCGCCGCTGCCGCCTCGGAGGCGGCAGCAGCGGCAGCTCAATTCGCCGGGCGATATCGAGCACATCCAGTCCGTCCTTTACGGAGCTCCTGGAGAGCTCGGGAGCGTGCCCTCGGCGACGGTGGCGTCGAATGCGGGCGACGCCGGCCGTCGTCGGCACGCTCGACCTCGCCCCCCTCCGCCCCGCAGCTCCGCCCCCCCAGACATCTCACGCTTCGCAGTCCCGGGCCCGCGCTCCACGGCCAGGGCCCTCCACTGCCAGGCCTGCGACTGCTTCGTCCCGGTCCCGGCTTCTTCTTCCTCTTCCTCTTCGTCCTCTCCCTCCTCTCCCTCCTCTTCTTCTTCTCTCCCGGCCTCCTGGATCAGTCACGTCGCCGGCATCAGGCACTCGAGGGCGGCCCTCGGAGCCGCGATGAGCGGCGGCGTCCCGGGGTCCGCGGTCGCGGTCTCGGTCTTCGAAGATCGACATCAGCAGCAAGGGCAGCAGCAGCGACGAGCGACGCCCGGCGGCGGCGGCGGCGGCGGCGGCGGCGAGGAGCCGCCCTCTGCCTCGAGGCTCCGCACCGCGTGCCTAAAGGAGCTGCTGCGCCACTCGGGCGTCACGGACGGCGGCCGCGAGCTTGCCGAGCGCTTCTCCCCCCCGAATTTTCGCGCGGCCCTCACCGCGCTCCACTCAGCTCTTGGTCGCTGGTTGGAAGAGGCGGATGCGCAGGCGGAGGCGCAGGCGCAGGCGGGCGGCGGCGGCGGCGCCGCGCAGCAGGAGCGGGAGGCAGTCTTGGCGCTGCGGCTCGACGGCGCGTCCCCGGCGCTGGTCGCCGTCGTCGCGTGCCGCCTGGGCGGGGGCTTCCGCGACGGCCCTGGCGAGGCCGACGGCGGCGCGGGCGACCGGATCCGGTCGGACGGCGGCGCGGGCGGCGGCAGTGCGGGCGGCGGCGGCGTCGGCGGTGGCGGCGACCGCCCGCTGCCCTCCCTGTTGCTCTCCATCCAGCTCGGGCGCGTCCACGAGCGGGACCTGCCGGCCGTCACCGCCGCGTGCGCCGTGCTTGCGCGGTCCCTCGCCGCCAACGCGGGGCTCAGGCAGCTGTCGCTCGACGGCGGGCAGCTCGCGCGCGGCTCGCCCGCAGGGGAGGGGCAGCGGCAGCGGCTCTGGGGCCTCGTCGCGGGCGAGCTGGTGCGGTCCCTGCGGTCCAACGACGCACTCGAGTCGGTGAAGGTCTCGCTGCCGCGGGGCCACCTCCGCGCCGAGGACGCCCGCGAGCTGCGCGCCGCGGCCGCGGCCGCGAGGGAGGCCCGGAGGCTCGCCTTCCTCTCTGCCGCGCACCCGCGGTGCTGGAGCCCCCGCCGCGGCGGAGGCGTCTCGCCGCTCTCGAGCCTGCCGATGGATCTGATGGTGGTGATCGCCGCGATGGGGATCAGGAGGAGGAGCCCCTGCAGGGTCGAGGTCGAGGAGGTTTGATGATGATGAGGAGGAGGTTTGAAGGATTTGGAAAGAGGAAAAGATGAAGACGGCGAAGCCGACGGCGGCTTGCTGTTTCTCCTCCTTCCCTTCGCCGGAGTGTCTTTTTTGTTGTATCATACGCATTTGCTTCCTTAAAATTGTAAGATAATAAAAAAACAAGTTGTTGTGTTCAGTAGATTATGACACGAAGCAAGAGAAAGGAGCAAGAAGAAAAAGAAGCAAGAAGGTTGGAAAGAAAACCAAAAAAACAAGAGCAAAAAAACCAAAGAACAAAAAACCAAACTCCCCCCTCTCTCTCTCAGTCCTCAAACTGCTCGTCCCACTTGACCCAGTCGTCCCAGGGCCCCCACGCATCGCAACCGAAGCAGACGCGGCCGAGAGGCTGCGAGGAAGAAGAGGGAGAGGAAGGCCGCTGTTGCTGCTGCTGCTGCTGAGAAGCACCTCCTCCTCCTCCTCCTCCTCCTCCTCCTCCTCCTCCTCTGCCCCTTCCGAACTGCTTGAACGCCTCCTCCAGCCCCATCAGCACCCTCTCCCCTCCGCCGCGCTCGCCCTTGGCCTCCTCGAAGCAGCACCCGTGCACGTGGAGCCTCTCCAGCGCAGGGCAGCACCGCGGCACGCCCCGCAGCGTCTCGCGCTCCCCCCAGCCCGCCGTGCGGTCGAGGCCGATGACGCACCCCTCGACGAGGACGCGGCGCAGCCGCGGGTAGCGCCGGCTCCCGGGGCCGGGGGCCGAGGCCAGGCTCGACAGGTCGAAGCGCCTCCAGGCCGCGCCGCGGCGGAGCCTGACCTCTCGGAGCCCGGCGCGCTGGAGCTCGGCGGCGACCCTCGACGCCGATCCGGCGCGGTGGCCACGGAGGAGCGGCGGGGCCGGGGAGCCCGCCGGGGCGCCGCCGCCGCCGTCGCCGCCGTCGCCGCCGTCGTCCTCGTCGTCGTTGGGGCACGCGCCGCGGAAGCCGCACCAGCTCTCCGTCGGGGACCCCCCCCGAGGAGGGAGGCAGCCGAGCGCGATGAAGGTCAGCGAGGGGAGGTCGACGTCGGGCAGGCGCAGCGGCGGAGGCATGCGCTCCTGGAGGAGGAGGCGCGACGCGGCCTCCTGGGCCCGGTCGACGTCGGCCGCCGCCGCCGCCGCCGCCGCCGCGAGGGCCGCGGCGTCGCCGCCGGCCTCGTTGATGCGGATCGACGCCGGCGCGGCCCGCCCCGGCCGCCGCCCCTCCTCCGCGTCCCCCCCCCCAGACCGGGGCGCCGGCGGCCTCCTCTGGCACCCGCGGAGGTCGACGCGCTCCAGCCTGTGGAAGGAGCACGCAGTCGGCGGCAGCGACAGGAAGAGGTTGCCGCGGACGAGGCCGCGCGCGTCGAGGCGCTCCAGCGCCGGCGCGTGCGCCGCGAAGAGCGCGAGGTCGAGGTCGCCGCGCCCGCCGCGCAGGAACGGGTGGTCGATGCCGGAGCCGCCGCCGCCGCCGCCGCCGCCGGTGCTGCGGTTCGTGGCGCTGGCCCCCCCGGCGCCGTCGCGGACGGTCCTGGGGTTGTCGAGGTGGGTCGGGGGCCTGGCGACGCGGAGGGAGAGGGAGCGGAGGTTGGTGAGGGAGGAGGTCGGATGCGGAGGGCACATCGCGTCGCCGTCGCCGCCGCCGCCGCGGCCGCCGTCGTCGTCGGTGCCACGCCCCCTCCCCCTCCCCCTCTTTGCCTCCCCGAAGAGCTCGGCCGGGAGCACCCCCTCTTCCCCGTGCACCTCGAAGACCAAAGAGGTCAGGGACGACGACAGAGGGGCCAGGGCCTCGGAGATGGAGAGGGAGGCGCTGCGGCGAGGCGGGCCGCGCGGGGGGGACTGCAGAGAAGGAGGGCACACCTCGCCGCCGTCGCGCTCGTCGTCGCTGCCGCTGTCGAAAGCTTCCTCCGCTCTCTCAACGCCTCCTCCTCCACCTCCTCCTCCTCGGCGGGTGACCACTCCCCACTCGTCGATCTCGAGAGACGAAGTCCCTCCCTTGAAGACGAAGGCGAGGTGCTTGAGCAGCGGGAGCTTGGAGAAGGAGGAAGTAGCGGCAGCGGGAGCAGCGGCAGCAGCAGCAGCAGCAGCAGCGGCGGCGGTGGGAGGAGAGGGGGGCGTTTCGAAAAGGTCACCGTCGCCGTCGTCGCTGCGGCTGCTGCCGCGGCGACGGCGAGGCGGCTGCGGCTGCGAGAGCGTTTCCTCGCCATCGACGTTGTCGGCAGGAGAAGAGGAGGAAGAAGAGGGGCTCGGGGAAGAGGAGGCAGACGAGAGCGACGCGGTCAGGCCCGTCCGGGTCGGGAGGGTCCCCGCAGCCGCGACGGCGAGGCCGTCGACGCCGGCGGCGTCCTCTTCTTCCTCCTCCTCCTCTTCCTCCTCCTCCTCCTCGCTCTCTTCCTCCTCCTCGCTTTCTTCCTCCTCCTCGCTTTCTTCCTCCTCCTCGCTTTCCTCCTCCTCCTCGCTTTCTTCCTCCTCCTCGCTTTCCTCCTCCTCCTCAGTCTCCTCGATGTCCTCGCTGCCGCCGCTGTCGGCGCGCCCCGCCTCGGGGCTCTCCGCGCCGATGCCGATTCCCTCTCCTTCTCCTGCCATCGCCGGCGCGCCAGCGCTCCCGAGCTGCTGCTGCTGCTGCTGCGGCGGCGGCGGCGGCTGACAGTCTTCCCAGGGAGTGGGAAGGGAAGGAGAATCGAAGATGCCGGCGGCAGAGATGGTGACGGCAGGGTCCGGGGGGCGCTTCTGCTGCTGCTGCTGCTGTAGCTGCTGCTGCTGGCGCGCGCCGCGCCTGCCGCCGTCGCCGTCGCCGTCGCCGTCGCCGTCGCTGTCGTCGCCGTCGCTCGAGCGGCGCCTGCGGCGGCGCCCGCGCGCCTCCCCTCCTCCTCCCCCACCTCCTCCTCCTCCCGCTCCGGTCGCCGCCAGCGGCGCCGCCCCGAAGAACCCGCGCGGTAGCACCAGCCTCTCGTCGGCGAACAGCTCCAGCGCATCCAGCGTCCCCCCAAGCAGCTCCAGCCGCGGGCAGAAGGCGCCCACGCGCTCGAGCCCGACGAGCTGCCGCGTCCAGCGCCGCTCCCAGCGCAGCAGCGCCGCGTCTGCCGCCGCGAAGGCCGGCGAGCCCCAGGCCCCGAAGAGGATCGGGGCCCGGGGCCGGGGCTCGTGGATCATGGGGACGTGGGCTCGCACGCGCGGGTCGCGGAGCGCGACGGCTAGGGAGCGCAGGCCCCCGCGCTTCTCTCCTTTGTCGGCGCCGCTCCCGCTCCCGCTCCCGCTCGCGCTCCCTCCGCTCCCTCCGCTCCCGACCGCGGCGAGCGCCGGAAGCAGCGCGTCAAACGCCCTGTTGTCGTCGAAGAACGGGAACGCCACCAGCTCCGCGCGCGTCAGGGAGCCCCCGAGCGCGCCCAGCGACTCGGCCGCGCTCGCGGCGGTGTTGTTGAGGTAGACCAGCGGGCCTGCGGGCCCCTCCGTCCGCGGGCGGCGGAGGGCGGCGGCGGCGGCGGCGAGGACCGCGCGCGAGGACGGAAAGCGGTCGCCGGGGATGGCCAACCGAGGGAGGAGAGGGTCGTCTCCGTCGTCGTCGTGCTGCCGCTGCTGCCGCTGCTGCTGCTGCTGAAACAGCGCCGGGAGGCGCTGGACGCCTGAGCGGTGGCCGCGGCCGCGCGAGCCGATTCGAAAGAGGCCGCCGCGGCCAGAGCCGGCGCCGGCGCCGCCGACGCCGCGGCCTCGACTCCCCGCTCCCCCCCCTCCCCCGCCTCCCCTCCCTCCTCCGCCGCCCCCCTCCCCTTCCGGCCCTTCCAGCCACCGCCTCCTCGCCAGCTCCCTCGCGCGCTCCGCCTCCCTGCCCTGCTGCTCCACGAACAGCGCCTCGCTCGCCAGCGAGCCCGCCCCGCGGTTCCCGCGCCCGAACGCCGCCGCGCCGGCGGCGCGGCTCCAGCAGACGACCCGCAGCGTCTCGATCGGGCTCGGGCTCGGCCCCGCCCCCCCTCCGGCCCCCACTCCCGCGGCCCCCCCCGCGGCCCCCCCCGCGGCCCCCCCCGCGGCCCCCCCGGCCCGCGCCGGCGGCGCCCGCGACGCGAGCCCGGCGGCCGCGAGCTCCGCCAGGACCTCGCTCAGTGTCTCCGGCCACTCCTGGACCGTGGCCTCGGTGAAGGTGTTGGCCGCGGCCAGCTCGCCCGCGAGGCCGGGCCGCTCGACGGTGGCGCGCGTCCAGAACGCCCCCGGCCGGCGGTCGCCGCCGCGGCAGCCGTCGAGCCCGCGGTCCAGCGGGTCCCGCCTCGCGTCGACGCCCCTGATCGGGTGGTAGCGCAGGCTCACCTCGCGGAGCCGCGAGCGCGGCGGCCACAGCGTGCGGAGCGCGTGCCCGACCATCTCGGCCTCCCCGTAGCGCGGGCGCAGCTCGAGCGCCCTCGTGGCCGGCGCGAGCCGCCCCAGGCGCTCGAACTCCGCGGCGCGGGCCCAGGCGGGACCGTAGCAGTGCGCGGTGCGAGGAGCGAGGGCCCCCGAGTCGCGGGCTCGGAGGAGGGCCGGGGAGAGCCGGGGGGCGACGTGCGTGAGGTAGGAGGCCGGGAGGCGGGCGAGGACGCGGGCCCAGAGCTCGATCGGCAGGGAGACGAGGGGAGGAGGAGGAGGAGCTGCCGAAGAGGGGGGGGGGAGCTGGTGCTGCTGTTGGGGGCGGCGGGCGAGGAGGCGGGCGCGCTGCTGCTGCTGCTGCTGCTGCTGCTGCTGCTGCTGCTGCTGAAGAGCCGACGGCAGCGGCGGAGGCGCGGCGCGCGGAAGCATCGGCGGCGGCGCCTCGAGGAGCAGCGGCCCGGAGCGGAAGTCGTACTGCTGCAGCGGCGGTGGCGGCGGAGGGGCCGCGGCCGCCGCTGCTGCAGGAGCAACAACGGGCGCCGCAGCATCTTCTTCTTCTCTTTCTTCTTCTTGCTGCTGCGGAGGCAGAGGCGGAGGCTGAGGAGAAGCAGCGGCAGCGGCCGAGACTTTCGCGGGGGAGAAGCCGCGGAGTGCCTTTCCCGCCGGAGTGACTTCCTTCTCTTGCTGCTGCTCTTGCTGCTGCTGCTGCTGCTGCTGCTGCTCCTCTTGCTGTTGCTCTCTAAGGGCTGCTCTGAGGGGCTCTTTGCGCCGCTGGGACGTCGCAGCAGCAGCAGCAGCAGCAGGAGGCGGAGGCGGGGGCGGAGGAGAAGACACAGGGAGCAGCGGCTGGCGTGGCGGCAGCGGCGGCGGAGCCGCTTCTTCTTCTTCTCCTCCTTCTTCTCCTTGCTGCTGCTGCTGCTGCAGCAAGCTGGACCCGAAGATCGTCGAGGCGCCCAGCGCGAGCGTCGCGTCGGAGTAGTCGATGCGGAGGCGCGCGGCGCGCGGACCGCGGACGAGGGCGCGCGGAGTGCGGCGCTCTTGCTGCTGCTGGGGCCGCTGCTGCTGCTGGGAGGCAGCAGTTGAAGAGGGGCTCGGAGCAGGGCGAGCGGATCCGGCGTTGGCCTGTTGCTCCTGCTGCTGTCGCGCCTGCTCTCCTGGAGGCGGAGGAGGCGGCGCGGGCTTTACAATGTTTGGGTTTTGTCGAGGCGGGGAAGGGAAAAAAAAACGTGAGGAAAAAAGGAATTCGAATTCTGTCCTGCCTCTCCCTCTCGCGGGCGCCTTGGCTCGTTTCGCTCGTTTCGTTCGCTCGTCGTCGCCTTGGCCGCTCGAAAAAACGAAAACTAAAACGCGCCGCCTCTTCGCGCCTCGCCCCCTCGCCTCCTCCGCCCAAACCCGATGCCGTGGCGCACGGAGCGCATCTCGACGCGTCCCATGACGGCGAGAGCTGGGCCGAAAACCGGGCACGAGAGGGGAGGAAAGACGCGGGAAGACGGAAACGCTCTTGGAGAGGCGACAGAAAGTGTCGTTTTTCACTCGTTTTCCACTCGTTTCCTCCCTTTTCCTCTCTCAAATCTCACCTCTTCGGCGCCAGGCGCGCGCTCGGGCGGCGTGACCATGCCCGCGGTGTGGTTTGGTTCCGGTTTGACGGGAGGCAAAAGGCGGAGAAAGAAAAAGAAAGAAAGAAAGAGGGAAAGAAAAAGAAAGAAAAAGAGAAAAGAGCCGCGACTCGAGCGGAGAAATGATGCTTTTCGAGGAAGCGACTCATCTTTTTTCCATTTTCCATTTTTTTTTCAAGTGCTTTTACACAAATCAGCCGGCCTTGTTCTCTTCCGCTACTGCCTCAGGATGCTGCTGCTCCTCAGATGGAGGCGCAGCAGCAGCGACGGATGCGGGCTCTTCCGAGGCTGGTGCTGCCGAGGCAGGAGGAGGCGCGGCCGGGGCTGCTGCCTCCCCCGCCGCCGCTCCCGCTGTCGCCGCTCCCTCTCCCGCCGTCGCTGCCGGAGGGGGAGGAGGGGGAGCTGCTCCGGCCTGCGCTTCTCCCCCTCCCACACCAGCAGCAGCAGCGGCAGGAGCTTCCGCCGCCTCCGTCGGGACAGAAGCAGCAGCAGCATCAGTGGCTTCAGTAGCAGGAGCAGCCTCAGAGGGAGGCGGCGGCGGCGGCGGCGGCGGAACGGCAGCAGCCGCAACGGGAGCGGCCCCAAAGACCGCCGTCGCTGCCGCCGTCGTCCCTCCGCCGCCGCCCTCGCCGCCTTCGCCGCCGCCCTTGGCAGCTCCCTCCTCTCCCGCCCCCTCTTCGGGCTTCACGCTGCCGCTCTTCTTCGCGCCCCCGCCGAAGCTGAACTTGAGCTTGAGTTTCGGTGGCGCCTGAGGCGGCGGAGCAGCAGCAGCAGCGGCATTGGGAGGAGAGGGCCCCTCTCTGCCGCCGCCGCCGCCGCCGCTCGAAACCTCCGCCGCCAAACCTCCTCCCTCAGCGAGCGCCGACGACGACGGCGCCCGAGAGACCGCCGCCGCCGTCGCGGCCGCGGGCAGCTTGATCTTGATCGAGGGCTTCGAAGGGAGCTTGACCTTGATCGAGGGGCGCGGCGGCTCTCCAGCAGCAGCAGCAGCAGCAGCAGCCGGGTCCGACGACGGCGTGGGGAGCTTGAAGCGGAGCGTGCCAGGCGCCTTGAGGCTGCTCGTCGCCGAGCGGCCTCCGCCGCCGCCGCTTATTCCCCCGGCGCTGCCGCCGCGCTTGCGCTTCGCCGCCGCGCTCGTCGTCGTCGCCCTGGTCCCGCCGCCGCTGGCCGTCCCACCAGCCGAGGGCATCGGTGAGAAGCGAGGCGGCGGAGGCGGCATCGCTGCTGCTGCCGCTGCTGCCGCAGCGGCAGCCGCAGCGGCAGCGGAGTCTTCGCCTTCGTCTCCAGGCAGTGGCGGAGGCGCAAACCACTGCTCCTGCTGCTGCTCCTGCTCCTGCTCTTCTCTCAGGCGCACAGCCTCTCCCACGTAGCCCGGGCCGGCAAGCGGCGAAGGGACCTGCGGCTGCTCTTGCTGCTGAGCAGCGGGAGGAGGAAGAGGAGGCGCGACCTCAGCGCCAGCAGCAGCAGCAGCAGCAGCGGCAGCGGCGGCGGCGGGAGCGGCGTCGGCGGCGGCCCTGCCGCTCCCGCCACCGACGGCCCCGCTGCGGAAGAGCGTCGGGGGCTTCCCTCCGGCGACCCGCAGCGCCATGAACGCGAGGTGCGCCTCCGCGGGCGGGGCGTCTGGGGCCGAGAGCAGCGAGAAGAGCGTCCTGAGGCTCGAAGGGGAGATTCGCGCCGGCGGCGGAGGGAGAGGAGCGGCGGCGGCAGCGGCGGCGGCGGCGGCGGCGGCGGCGGCAGCAGCTCCTCCTCCGGCAGAGGAGCGCCTCATCCAGCCCTGCTGCTGCTGCTGCTGCGCGACGGCGCCGCTGCTGCCGCTCTCCTCCCACGCCCTGCGCAGCGACGCCAGCAGCGCCTCCAGCGCCGCGGACCGCACGCTGGGCGCGAGGTCGAACGCCAGCGAGTCCGCCGCGGCCGCGACGGCGGCGTCCGGGCCGAGGAGCGCGCCCTCCGCCTGGACGCGCGCCGCGGCGGCCGCGGCGCGCAGCAGGTGGTAGGCCCCCGGGTCCGCCGCGGCGTCCAGCGAGGCCCGCAGGCGCGCCAGGGCGGCCGCCGCCGAGGCCGGGAGGAGGGGCGGAGGGGCCTCTCCGGAAGAAAGAGAAGAGGGGACCCGGGCGGCGGCAAAGTCCGCGGCGGCGGCGACAACGAGCGCCGCCGCGGCCCCGACCGCCGCGCGGCCGACGACCCGCTGGAAGCTCGGGCACGCCGCGTCGTGCGCGAGCCAGCGGTCGACGGCGGCCGCGGCGCGCGCGGCCACCGCGGGCGAGCGCGGGCGGGCGGCCCCCAGGGCGGAGAGCAGGGAGGCGACGAGGTCGTCGCCGGAGGCGGGGCCGCCGCCGGCGAGCAGGGCCGCCGCGGCCGCGGCGAAGGAGGACGCGGAGGACGGGGCGGGCGAGGGCGAGGCGCCGGGCGTCTCCGGGGCCTCTGGCGAGGAGGAAGAGGAGCCGGCGCCTCCGACCAGCAGCACGTCGCAGAGCGCGTCGACCGCCTCGTCGGGCGACCTCCCATCCACGTCCCGCGCCCTCCCGATCGCCGCCGCCGCCGAGGCCAGCACGACCGACAGCGGCGCGTCTGCCGACAGGGCGCGCAGCGGCCTCGGGAGAGGGTTCCCGGCAGCGTCGGCCGTCGTCGTGGAGCGGCGGAACCAGCGGAGGAGGCGGTCGAGGCCGGCGCCGTCGGTCTCATCGAGGCCGCCAGGGGAGGGATGCTGCTGCTGCGGCTGCGGCTGGAGGGCGGAGAACAGACCGCTCTCTCCTCCGGTTGCTGCGCTGCCGCCGCCGCCGCCACCTCCGAACGCCGTCGCGGCCAGCGCCGCGGCGGCGTCCGCCCGCACCCTGCAGTGCAGCCCCGGGTTCTCCAGGGCCCCCGCCAGCAGCGCCACCACGCCCTGCGTCGTCGGCCGCAGCGCCGCGAGCCCGGCCACCGCCTCAGCCTGCGCCGCGGCGTCTCGAGACAGCGCCAGCTGCTGCGAGAACATCCACTCCCCCTGCAGCACCGACGAGGCGGCCAGCACGTCGTTCCCGGGGTTGAGCCGCGCCCAGACGACCTGCTGCCCGTCGGGGACGTCGAGCGCGTCGTCGTCGCCCTGGGCGCCCTGGTTTCCGGCAGCCGTCCCGGCGCCTCCTCCCCCGAATCCCGCCCGCGCCTGCCCCCCGCCCTCGTCGTCGCCCTCCATCTCGCCGCCGCCGCCGCCGCCGCCGCCCTCGCCGCCGTCCTCGCCGTCCTCGCCCTCGCCCCCTTCCCCGGGCTCGGCGCTCTCCTCCCTCCGCGCCGCCGCCCCCCTCCTCCCCCCGACCGCCTTCATCGACTTTTTGAGCGGCGGCGCGACCCGCAGCTCCGCGAGCACCGTCGGCGCGGCCCCGACGTGGACAAGGTGCTCGGCGTACCCCGCGGGCTCGCGCACCGCGAGCCGCACCAGGCCGACCGACGACCCCTCCTTGGGGGCCGCCGCCTCGGCCGCGGCCGCCGCGCGCGCCGCGGCGGGGCTGCCCGACTGCCTGATCGCGACCTCGAGCACGTTGCGCTTGCGGTGGTAGGTGAACGCCGCGACGAGGGCGGGGGCGCCGGAGCCGAAGACGTAGCGCTCGAGGAACGGCGCGGCGTCGCGGCGGAAGCCGCCCGCGCGCGCGACCTCGACGACGAAGTCGCGGGCGCTGACGAGGCGCGTCGGGGGCCTCATCTTTGCCGCTGCCGCTGCGGCGGCGGCCAAGGAAGGGGCGGGGAGGGAGAGGGAGGGAGCTGCTGCTGCTGTCGTCGCTGCTGTCGCTGCTGCTGCCGCTGCCGCTGCCTCCTCCTCCTCCTGTTCCTCCTCGGCACCGCCGCCGCTCGCCGTCCTCGCCTTTTCGGCCTCGGCGGCGCCGCTCGCCTCGGCGACCATCCGCTGCAGCACCCTCCGGAACGCGTCGCCCCCGGCGCGCCGCTCCAGCATCGCGACCACCTCGCAGGCCTTCCAGTGGCGCAGAGGCGAGGGGTCTAGGAGCTCGGTGCCGCGGAGGAGGCGCGAGGGGGTCGGCGACGCGAAGAGGCGCGCCCGGCTCCTCTCCCTGTCTCCTCCTGCCGCCCCCCTGGCTCCTCCCCCCCCCGCCTCCGCCGCCGCCGCCGCCGCCCTCGCCGCCTCCTCCGCCTCCTCCCCCTCCTTCGAAAGGCACAGCGGCGGTGCCACGCCGTCGTCGGCCCCGATCACCGAGCTCCTGCACCTCCTCGCCCTCCACCGCGCCTCGTTGACCCCCAGGCGCGCCGAGGCGAACAGCTGCGCCTCGAGGTGGCGCGTGATCCCCTCGAGCAGCCAGCCGTCGGCGTCGCCGCCGCCGTCGCGCGGCCGCAGCAGCGCGCCGAACCAGGCCGCGGCGGCGCCGCGCGCCAGCGCGAGCCTCGCCTCCACGGACGAGGGCGGCCCCTGCCTGGGACCGAACAGCGCGTCCGTGGAGGAGAGCAGCAGGCAGCCCCCCGCGGCCGGGGCCGCCGCCGAGCCCGGGCGGTGGCGCGCCGGCGCGGCCTCGGCGGGCACGAAGACGACGTGCAGCGCGCCGCCGGGCGGCGGGGCGCCCAGGTACCCCTCGAAGGCGTCGAGGGCCAGCTTGAGCGAGGCCGCGGCGAACTTGAGCAGGGGCGCCGCGGAGGGCGGCGCGAAGCACGAGACGGCGGCGCCCGAGCGGCGCTTCCTCGAACCCCGCAGCGCTTCCGCGTCCGGCCCCGCCTTCCCGCCCCCGCCGCCGTCGTCGACGCGGCAGTAGGGGCCCACGACCACGGCCGCCATCGAGGCCGGCAGCGCCAGCGGGCACTCGAACGCGAACGTGCGCCTCCTGCGCCTGAGCCTGTCGTCCCTGCGGGCCGGTGCGGGCCTGAGTCGGCGCAGGACGCCGGGAGCGATCGCAGTGAGCGAGTCGAGGACGGTGACGCGCGTGTCGAGCGCGAACGAGGCGCGGGGGTCGTCGACGGTCGGGAGCCACGCTCGGGCGCCGTACGGCTCGCCCGGTGTCGTGTGTGCGTATGATCCTGAGCTGCCCCAGAAGCGGAGGCCTGAACGCGGGTCGGGGTGGGAGACGGCGTAGCGGATGCGGAGGGTGGCGCGGCGGAGGTGGTCGGCGGACGAGGAAGGTTTCTTCGCCTCGTCGCCGGCGTTGCCGTTGCCGCCGCCGACGTCCTTGGTGCCGCCGCCGTCGACCTCCATCTGCTCCTCCTCTCCCTCTCCCGCGCCCGCGCCCGATTCCCTCCTCTCGCCTTTATTATTCCTCCCGTTGCGAGCAGCGCTTTCGTTCTCCGGGGGTACCTGAATAAGCAACTCGGGCTTCTCGCGGGCTTCGAGGACGCTCGCGTAGGAAAAGGCGGCGGCCTCGGCGACCGCCGCGGCAACGCTCGTTGAAGAAAAACTCCGCAGCTGCTGCTGCTGCTGCGCGTCTCCTTCTTCGGAGAGCTCGCGCGGTAGGGAGCCGGGCGCTGGCGTCGGGGCGAGCTCGAAGGGGCAGTCGGCGCCGTCGAGGGTGACCGAGGAGATGGAGAGGCCGCAGGCGTGGAGACCTGTTGGAAAACGAGTTTTTTACGAGAAAGAGGAGGGAAGCGGGGTTGAGAGGTGACGAACGAAGAATCCGTCGTCAAACTGATTGAACAAACCCTCGCTTCTCCTTCTCTTACCGATCGACGTTGTCTCTGCTGGAAACTCCACTTCGATTTCGGTGTGCCTGCGTGAGGGGAGAAGGAGAGAACGGAGGCAGGCAGAAGAGAAGAGAAGAGAGAGTCAGAAGAAAGAGGGAGAAAACAGAATGAAGACGAAGCATCAAGCGATCAAAGCGATGGCCCAGAGAGATCTTCTTGACCTTGCTCCTTTTCCCTCTCTCGCAACGTACCCGCTAAACCTCCGCGCGTCCGTGTCGACGTCTAGCGCGACCGCCTGGCGCAGGATGTAAGGGAGCGTCATGATTCTTGCCCTGAGGAGAGGAGAGGAGAAGAAAGCGAATCCGCCTTCTCTCTTCCTCTCTTCCTCCCGACGTCGTCGCCAAGCGAAGGAAAAAAACTGAGGCGAGCTCACTTGAAGTCTTTCCCCCCAGAGCGAACACGAAAAAAGAAAACGATTGGACAGAAGAGGGAAAAGCGCCGCCTTCTCTTTCTCTTCTGTTTCTTCCGCAGCTCTTTTCTTCCTCCCTGCTCAGAGCCATGACAGAGAACCCCCCACCTGCAGAGGGGTAAGAGGACAAAGGATGCAGGGGAGAGAGGGGCCTGACACTCTTTCACATTTTAAACTGGCTAGCTCTTTTCGGCCGCCGCTCCGCTCGACTTTTTTTCCATTGCTCCTCGGATGCAAGCACTTGGAGCACTCGGAAACGCCCTGTCTCCCGCTCAGAGGAACCATGAGACACCCTCATCGGTTTTGAGCGTGTCTGCAGAATAAAAAACTATCTCACTCCCGTTTGAATCATCGGTTTTCTCTCTCTCTCTCTTTAAAAATAAATCAGGAGCGCCTCTGCCGGCATCGTTGACGCTCCCGCCACCGCCGCCGCCGCCGCCGCCCCAACCTCGACGAAGAAGAACGCCGCCAACAACGCCGAGAACACCACCACCGCCAATGGAGACGAGAGCAGCAAGGTCGTCGTCATCACAGAGGGCCGCGCCTCGATCTCCCAGAAAGCGCACGAGGTCTTTTACAACCCGGTCCAGGTCGTCAACCGCGACCTCAGCGTCGCCTGCCTGCGGGTCTTTGCCGCTCGCAGGGAAGCCGAGTTCGCGAGCGGGACGGCGCCGAAGGCCCCGCGGAGCGGCAGGGAGGACAACAGCGGGGACAAGAGGAGGAAGGAGAAGCAGCAGGAGAAGGACAAGGTGGAGGAGGAGGGCGGGAGCGGGAGCGGGAGCGTCAGCGGCGGCACCAGAATCGCCGCGCCGCCGCCCCGGACGCCCGCCGCCGTCGGCACGGGCCCCGGGGGACTCCGCGTGCTGGAAGGGCTCGCCGCAACGGGCCTCCGCGCCCTCCGCTACGCGCTGGAGATCGAGGGCGTCGACTCTGTGCACGCGGTGGATCTGGACCCGAGCGCCGTCGCGGCGATGCGGAGGAACGTGGCGCTGAACTGCGGCGCTGCCGCCGAGGGCGGGAGCAGCGGCGCTCCCGCCGGCGCGCGAGGGGAAGACCCTCCGCCTCTCCCTTCCCAGCGGGCCCGCCGGGTCCGCCCCTCGCAGGGCGACGCGCGCCTCGTCATGCTCGCCAACGCTAACTGCTACGACGTCGTCGACCTCGACCCCTACGGCAGCCCGGCGACCCTGCTGGACGCCGCAGTGAGAGCCGTTTCGCACGGTGGTAAGGGAATTAGCTTTCTCATTTTTTTGAAGAAAAGAAAGAAAGAAAGTTTTGGCAACCCTAACAATTGTTTTATTCTAAACTCACCCCCCCAAAAAAAACTCCTCTCCTCAGGCCTCCTCTGCGTCACCGCCACTGACATGGCAGTCCTCTGCGGCGCCAACCCCGGGTCCTGCTACTCGAAATACGCTTCTATGCCGCTGCACAAGCCCTACGGCCACGAGCAGGGCCTGCGCATCCTGCTGGCCGCGGTCGAGACGGCGGCGGCGCGGGCCGGAAGGACGATCGAGCCGCTGCTGTCGGCGTCGATCGACTTCTACGCGCGCGTCTTCGTGCGCGTGCGGGCCGCGCCGGGGGCGGCCAAGTCGCTCCCCCTGAGGCTCGCGCATGTCTACCAGTCGGTCGGGTGCGACTCGTTCCACTTGCAGCGCGTGGGAAGGGACGCCTCGAAGCCCAACCGGCACGGCGCGCGGGACCCCAACAACGCCAAGGTGGTCGCCGCCGTCGCCCCCGCCGTGCCGGCCGTCGAGTGCCCGCACACCGGGGCGAGGTGGGCGATGGGGGGCCCGCTGTGGGCAGGGAAGCTACACGACCTGGAGTGGGTGCGGGCGGTCGCGGCCGAGGTGGCGACGGTGAGCAGGGAGGCGAAAAGGTCGGCTGAGGCGGCGGCGGCGGCGGCGGCGGGAGGGGCGGCGGCGGGAGGGGCGGCGCCTCCCGCTTTCTCTCCCGCCGCCTCCCTCCCCGTCGTCCCCGTCTACCAGGCCGCCCCGCGCGTCCTCGCCCTCCTCACCGCCGTCGCCGAGGAGCTCCCCGACGCGCCTCTCTACTACTCGATGCACTCGCTCAGCCGCACGCTCCGCTGCACCCCGCCGCCCGCCGAGGCGCTCAGGTCGGCGGTGCTGAACGCGGGCTTCAGGGTCAGCGGGTCCCACGCCTGCCCTCTGGCGCTGAAGACGGACGCGCCGCCGGCCGTGGTGTGGGACATCATGCGGTGCTGGGTCGCCGAGCACTGTGGCGGCCGCGGGGGGGCGGCCTCGGCGAAGAAGCAGCAGCTGAAAGGCAAAGGCGGCGGCGGCGGCGAAGATGGCGGCGGCGCGCCGCCGCTGTCTTCGGCGGAGAGGATTCTGTCGGTGGAGCCCGAGCTCAAGGCCAGCTTCGCCCGCGCGCAGGGAGCGGCTCGACCCAACGGCTCCGGACTAATGCTCCCCGGCGAAGCAGGAGCAGCAGCAGGAGCACCAGGAGCGGGCGCGGGCGGCGGCGGCGGAGCTGCCGCCGCTCTGCCGCAGAAGAGGAAAGCGGCCCGCTTCCTCCCCAACCCGGAGCCGCACTGGGGCCCCAAGGCCCGCGCCGGGAAAGGCAGAAAAGCCGTCGCGCAGGCCGAGAAGAACGAGGCGCTGGCCGCGGCGAAGGAGAGCGTGGCGAGCGAGGCGAGGGAGCGGGCGAGAGGGGCCGAGGAGGCCGTGGCGAAGAGGGCCGAGAGGGCGGCCAGGGCTGCGGCGGCGGCCGCGGCGACGGGGGCCAAGGAGCTCGCGCTTGCGTGAAAAGAGAGGGAGAGAGAGATTAAAAAAAGGTACAAAAGACATGTGAATTACAACAAATCACCATCACCTCGCGGCGTCTCGCAGCGGGGTCAGCGGGGGCCTGCGGGCGGCGGAGAGGCGGCGCCGGTGGCTGTCCTCCGCTGCCCCCGCCGCCGCCGGCTTCGATAGCGGAGCAAAGCGCCCGCCGCCGCCGCCTCTGCTCGCCGCACGCCTCTCCAGCGCTTCGAGCTCCCCTTCCAGGGAGGCGACGACGGCCTCGAGGGCCGAAGAAGAAGGAGGAGGAGGCGGAGATGCCGCGACGCGGGGCCCGGACGGCCGCTGCTGCTCCTTCCCTCCTCTTTCCTCCTCCTCCTCCGCCGCCGCGCCTCTCTCCCCCCGGACGACCTCGACCCTGACGACCCTCTGCGGCGACCGCGCCCCCGCCGCCGCGCCCCGCTCCCTCTCCCTGTCGAGCTCCCGCCTCGCCGCGTCCGCCTCGGCCCTCGCGGCCACCGCCGACGCGTGCCACCTCCGCAGCGCCTCCCTGGCCTCAGAGCGCTGCCTCGTCAGCTCCCTCGCGTCGTCCCGGAACTGCGCCCGCGCAGCCACGGCGGCGGCGCTCTCGCGCTCGGCCTCGGCCCTCCACCTGCCCGCCAGCGCGGCCGCGGCGTCCCTCCGGGACTTGGCCGCCGTCGCCTCTTCCGCTGCCGTCTTGGAGAGCCTCCTGTCCCGCTCTGCGCTCTTTCGGGCCGAGGCCGCGTCGGCCAGGGCCGCGGTGAGGGCGAGCTTCATCTCGCACAGGAGCTCTCTTGCCTCTGCTGCGGCCGAAGAGTCCCGCCGCGCGTCCGCGCATGCGGCCTCGGCGGCCGCCGCCGCCGAGGCCCTCTTCGCTCGCAGCCTCGCCGCCTCGTCGCGGAGCCTCGTGTTCTCGTCGCGCGCGGCGGACAGGGCTGCGTAGGCGCCGTCGAGCCGGAGGAGGAGGAGGCGGGAGGCAGCGGAAGACGTCGAAGCGAACGGGGCATTGGCGGAGGTTACGTCCATTTCGAATGCGGTTCGCCTTTCCCTGTAGAGGCTCTCTTTGTCGCGCTCTGTGCTCCGAGAGCGGAGGTAGGACTCAGGTCCCCTTGCTTCTGCACGCGAAAGAGAGAAGACAACGAAGAAGAAAGAACGAGAAAGAGAGAGAACGCGCTGTCGACAAAATGCGAACGAGTTGACCGAAAAGTGAGTTTGTTCGTCTTCCTCCGCCTTTTTTTTTTTTTTTTTTAGAGCCACACAAAGGGAGAAAGCCCTGGTCCGAGCGAAGAGCTTACACGAGAAAAGAGCGGCGCGCGCCGCCGCCGCGCGCCGCGCGAGCCGGGGAGGAGGGGGCGAGCCGCCGGGTCCATTTGCTCCTTCACAGCTCGTCTCTGCTGCTGCTGCTGCTGCCACTCCCGCCCCCCTCCCCCTCCGCCGCCGCCGCACCCCTCCTCCTCGCCCTCTCGAGGTCCTCCCCCTCCGCCCCCCCGCCCAGCTCGTGCAGCACCCGGACGTACCCCTCCCTCGATCGCTCGAACTGAGACAACAGGTAGGACTCATCGGGGCTGTGGACCCTGTCCCTCGCGAGCCCGAACGCGAAGAGCGCGGTGTCGATCCCCCTGAGGTGCCTCTTGAAGGCCGACGCCGCCGGGATCGACGCGCCCATCCACGTCCTCACGGGGTCCTGCCCGCCGTGGAGCCGCTTCAGGACGCGCTCGACCGAGACGAGGGCGGGGGCCGTCCTCGACGTCTCGTACGGCACGGACGAGAAGGGCAGGGGCGAGAAGGAGGCGCGGGCTCCGCGCAGCATTTCGCGGCTCGCTGGGGGGGCTTTCGTCGCCGAGAGGCCGACGAGGCCGAGGAGCTTCGAAGCGAGGGCGCGTGCTGCGCCTGCCCCCGGCCCCCGCGCCCCCTCCTCCCTCTGGTTGAGACCCTCGACGTGCCTCTTGGCCGCGGCGAGGACTTTTTCGGGCTGCTGCCCGGGCACCAGCCGGCACACGATCTTCGCCATCCCCCGCGCGGGAGTGATGGTTTTGACGGTTCCCGGGGGGCCCCCGAAACCCGACTGCATCCCCACGACGTCGCACGTGGGCCTCAGCCAGCGCCGCTCGAGCGTGGAGAACCCCTGCTCGCCGACGGCGGCCGTGGCGCCGACGGAGCGGAGGTCGTCGGCCTCGTCGAAGAGCGGGACCGGGACGGCCTCCCCGCTCCCGTCGCCCTCGACGACCGTGGCCTCCTCGAACCTCCTCACGTCCTCCCTGTCCCGCGCCGAGGGGCCCGTCACGCCGTCGTAGAACCCGGAGATGGCCACCCTCCTCGTCCCGGGGTCGTGCAGCGACAGCACCGCGGCGGCGAGGGCGGAGGCCGCGTTGGCGACGGAGCCGCCGAACTGGCCAGAGTGGACATCCGCGCTCAGCGTCTCGACGGCGATCTCGAACGCCGCGGCGCCGCGGAGGCCCATGGTCAGCCCGCCGAGCGAGGCCGAGGGCTGCGCGCCGTCGGCAGAGAGCGCGCCGTCGGCCTCGAGCAGCTTAGCGTGCTGCGAAAGGAAGGCGTCGAGGTTTGGGGAGCCGACCTCTTCCTCGCCCTCAAGGAGGAACTTGACGTTGACGGGAAGCAGGGGAGGGGAGGCATCTCCATTTCCTCCCTTGAGGAAGGCCTCGACGGCTTGGATGGCGCCCAGGAGGCCTCCCTTGTCGTCCTGTTGCCAAGAAATAGAAGAAGAAGAAGAAGAAGATGTAAATCGTGAGGGGGAAAGAAGAGGAAGAGAGAAAGAGAAAAGAGAAAACAAAAAACTTCTTACTTGCGCTCCCCTCCCCCAAACGGCGCCGCCCCGCACGACGGGCTCGAAGGGCGGGCTCGTCCACGGCTCCGTCTCCGCGTCGGCGGGCTGCACGTCGAAGTGGCCGTAGATCAGAACGATCGCCTTGTTAGCGCCGGCGTGGAGCCAGTCTCCGTAGACAGCCGGCGGGGAAGGAGGAGGAGGTTCCCCCCCGTCGTCCCCACCCGTTTTCGATGCCGCCCGGATGATTTGGACGTTTTCGAGGCCCGCTTTTTCGAGGCGCTCCGAGCACCAGACAGCGGCCCTCTCGACGTCGGGCTTCCTCTCGGGCAGGGAGGAGATAGAGGGGATGGAGACCAGGTCCAGGAGGTCCTTGACGAACCGCTGCTTATTTTTTTCGAGAGAAATGTAGTCGAGGGCGGCGTCGAGAGAGGAAGATGGCCGAGGTCGAGCTTCTTTCGATGCGAGCGATCGTGAGAGCAACGCGAAGAGGAGCGTCGCCGCTGCCAGGAGCAGTGCTGAGGCGGAACGGAGCTTCATGATGCACTCCTACTCTCTCTTTCTCTCTTCCGCAGGCTCGGGGCGCTAAAGAAAGAGAGGGAGAAGGCACAGCGGCGAGGAAGAAGAAGAGTTTGCTGTTGATTTTCTGATGGGTTGAAGATTTTCACAAACGTCTTCAACTAGCCATGCTTTCTCTCTCCTCGACCCGCACGGCGGGCTCCTCCTCGGCCCGCGCTTCTTCTTCTTCAAGGTCATCGATACGCGTTGCGCAAATGGCCCTCACTCGCGCCAGCGCCGGCGAGGCAAGACAGATCCTGCGCTCCTCCGCGACGGCGCCGAATCCGCTCGTCGGCAATTGCTGCCGCCGCCGGCTCGGCCTCCCTCTTTGCTCCTCGACCTCCTCCTCTCCTTCTCCCTCTCTCCTCGTCTGCCGCGCCGGCCTCAAGCTCACCGAGTCCTTCGATGCAAGCCTCCCGCTCGACGACGAGAAGCGCGAGGCCCTGTTCTCGAGGCTCTCGGACCCGAACTTCTGCGCCCAGGTCTCGCTGGAGACGACGCAGGCGACCAAGGTGAGTTGAAAAAAAATCCTTTCTTTTGCTCTCTCTTTTCCCGTTTTTTGTTTCTCAAAAAAAAAAAACTAAAAAAACCCTTCTCTTTCAAACTCGACTCGTTCCAAAAGGCCGTCGAGTTTACGGGAAAAGTCTTCACCCCGGTCCCGTGGTCCCCGACGACGACCAAAGGGATGCCCCAGGAGTACGAAGAGTTCGCCGAGGACACCGAGAACTACATAGTGATAAACGTCCCGCCCACCTTGACGTTCAAGGCGAACGTTTTGGGAAAACGGGTATGCGCCATCTACAAAAAGGTCGGGGACGCCGAATGACTTCCCTTTCTTTCTTCCTTCTTCACCGGTCCCGTCGTTTTCTCTATCTTGAAAATGTAAAACTAGCACAAGCAGTCTTGTGATTCTTTGGCGAAAAAAGAAAGATGGTTGGTTGGTTGATAACACGAGTGAAAGGGAAAACAGCAAAAAAAACACCACCTCCCCTCTCTAGTCTCTCTCTCCTCCCCGCACAAAAAATTCCCTCTTTTCCGTTTTCTTCACACCACGGGGACCACCCACCCGTACGGGTCCTCCAGCGCCTCCTGCTGCAGGCCCGTCAGCGCCTCGTAGAGCTCCAGAGCCACGGGCGTCGGCTTCCCTTTCTCTCCGTACTGCCTCCTCTCCCCTCTGAAAGTCAGCGAGCCGACGGGAGAGACGACGACGGCAGTGCCCGTCGTGAAGATCTCGTCGGCCTCCTCCATCGCCTCCTCGACCGCCACGGGCTCCTCGCGCACGTCGTAGCCCTTGGACCTCGCAAGCTCGATCACGGAAGCGCGGGTCACGCCCGGCAGGATGGATCCAGTCAGCGGCGGGGTCGAGATCCTCTTGCCGCGGACCACAAAGATGTTGCAGCTGGAGACTTCCTCGAGGTACCGGTCGTGCTTGGCGTCGAGGTAGACGACGTCGGCAAACCCTTTCTTCTTCGCCGCGAGCTGCGTGACGAGCACCGGAGAGTAGTTCCCGGCCGCCTTGGTGCCGCCCATGCCCCGAGGCGCGGCGCGGTGGAACTGCTCCTCGACGACGAGGTCGATCGGGGAGAGCTGCCCTCCCTTGAAGTAGGCGCCGACGGCGGCGCCGAAGACCACGAAGTCGTAAAAGGGCGCCGGGCCCAGGCCGAGGATCGGGCCCGTGCCCATCAGCAGGGGGCGCAGGTAGAGCGATCCTTTTCCGCGGGGAGGGACCCACGCGGCGTTGGCAGCGACGGTCTCCTTCACGGCCCTCACGAACTGTTCCTCGGGCACCGCCGGCATCGACAGCCGTGCGGCGCCAGCCGCGCAGCGCGCCGCGTTGCGGTCGGGCCTGAAGAGCACGACGTTGTCCTTCGCGGAGCGCTGGGCCTTCATCCCTTCGAAGACTGACTGGCCGTAGTTGAGGACCTGGGCCGAGGGATCGAGCTGCAAAGGGGCGTAGGGGACGACGGCGCCCTGGTAGCCCTGGTCGGCGGAGGACCAGCGGGCTCGGTACATAAACTGACGAAAGAGATTTTTTTTTTGTTGCGAGTGAGTTTTTTTTTTCTCGAGGTTGTCATTTTTTCCCGTTGCGCTCTCTCTCGTTCTTCTCTCGTATCCTTCTTCTTTTTCTCTACAATCTCTCAACTCCTCCTCCTACTCACCGGCGCGCAGTGCTCGATCCCGAAGGAGAGCGAGTCCCAGTCGATGTCCGGGGCGCTGTTGAGAGAGAGTTGGGTTTTCCGTTTTTGTGGAGAGGTTCGAGGTTGAGAAGGAGTCACCCTTTTTTCGGCTCCGTCTTTGATGATCGCTAGCCAACTCTTTTTCGATTTGCTTTTCTCGATTCTAATTTCTCTTCTCCTTTGTTTCGCCGCTCGTGGAGCTCGTCCAGAAGATCAGGTCCATGCATCCTTAGAAGCAAAATGGAAATAAAAGAGAAGACGAACCTGGAGGACACATCGACCGCCGAGGCCGCAGCGGCAGCCGTCGACCTCGACGCTGCATTGCTCGACGTCGACAGGGGCTGCTGCGCTCGGGCGACAGCGCTCGGGCGCAGCGCTGGCCTGGACTGCGTCGTCACGCGGCACATAAAGCGCCTTGCAGCCGGCGCTAGCCTGGAAAGGGAGGGAGGGAGGGAGAGAGATAAAAGAGCGTGAGCGATGGAGTGTTTGTCGGTCGTCGGTCGTCGGAGGCGTCATCATCGGCGTTCGCATCCCCTTTACTTTACGCACCGGGACGACACGACGGCGCGAGTGCCCATCATCATCGTGAGCTGCTTTCCACGCGCTCTTGCAAATAAAAGAGAGAATGAGAGAGAGAGAGCGGACGAAGAGAGACAAGCAAGCAAGTAAGCAAGCACGCCCTTTCAAGGAGCAAAGCCAAGAAAAAAAAATTATGTTTCATTCGCCAACTTTCCCCCCCCCCTTTTTTTCCTCTCTCGTTTTCTTTCACAGGGGACCCCTCCCACCTCGAAACTGCAAGAAACCGAAGACTCCGTCGCTCTCTTCTACTTCTCGACGATGTCCTTTAGCGCCCTGCGCAGGTCCCCCTTCTCGAACTTGAAGCCGGCCTCCAGCGCGCGCTGTGGCAGGACGCGTTGGCCGTCGAGGACGACGCTCGCCCCTTCTCCGAGGAGCGCCTGTTTTTTTGTGTGGTTTGGAAAAGTTGGTGAAAGTTGTCCGAAGCGAGCGAGCGGCGACGCGGCCCCGCGACTCGAAGTGGGAACGTAGAGCTTGTTTGCGTTCGTTTTTGCTAGAATTGGAATTCGGAGCCCAAGAAAAAGAAGACTTCACGAGCTGGCAAGTGCTGCGATCGAAGAAGAAGGACAAGGGGAAGAGCACAGGTGGAAGCGGCTTCTGCCTTCTCTCTCTATCTCATCACCGGTAGAGATTCCGGAGCGCCTCTCCGATCCTCCCGTGCTTGAACGCGAACCCCTGGGCCGTGGCCCTCGAGGGGAGCACCCGCTGGCCGTCGAGGACCACAGAAGCGCCGCTGCCGAGCAAGGTCTTTGGAGGGTTTGGAGGGAAGGGAAGGAAGAGGAGAGCAAGAGTGCACGGGAGCTGGGGGTGAGTTGGGGGCCCCCCCCCCCCCCAGAAGGAAAAAGAAAAAGGCAATCTTTTTCCCCCTTTCCCTCCCCGCTCGTTTCCTCCTCCCTCGCGAGAGCGCCGTCGAGGGGGCGAACACACGCGGGGCGTCGAACCACATACCGAGCGAGAAGGAGGGAGAGAGCGGGGGAGAAACAAAAAAAGAAAAACGCACCGTCAGGGCGAACTCGGGGACGGGCAGCCACGACGGCCTCCCCATCGTCGCCCCGAGCTCCGAGCACAGCTCCGCCATCGGCACCGGGCTGGGGGCGGTGCCGTTGTAGGGGCCCTCGTAGGCCGGGTTGCTCAGGGCCTCGACGAAGAGGGAGACGAGGTCGTCGACGTGGATCCAGGAGCAGATTTGCTTCTGTGGCGTTTTTTTTTTTTTTTTTTCGAGGTCGAGGTCGAGGTCGAAACAGGGAGAAGGTTGATGCAGGAAGAGAGAAGAAACCTCGGACCAAAAAACCCCCAAACGACGAACAACGCCTCCCCTTACCCCGCTCCCCAGGGGACCGCCGGCGAACAGCGAGAAGACGGGCAGCATCTTCGCCAGCGCCCCCCCTTCCTTCGCCAGGACGATCCCCGTCCGTACGGTCACGACCCGCGTCTTCCCCGCCTCGGAGGCCCTCGCGGCCTCGGCCTCCCACTCGACGCACAGCTTCGCCAGAAAGTCGTCGCCCGAGGGCGACGACTCCGAGAACGAGGCCGTCTCCGAGGTGCCGTAGAACCCCACAGCGCTGGAGGACACGAGCACGGGGGGCCTCTCCTTTGCATTGTTGATGGCCTCGGCGACGGCCCGCGTCGCGTCGAGCCTCGAGCGGCGGATCTCGGCCTTGAGGCTCGGCGACCACCGCGTCGCGATGGGCTCCCCGGCAAGGTTGACGACGCCGCCCAGGGCGCCGTCGACGGCCCCGGCCCAGTCTCTCTTGGCGTGAAAGGTGAGCTTGGGGATGCCGGCGAGCTTGGCGGCCGAGGCGGCCGGGTCCTGTTCCGGCCGGGTGGCGTCGTGTTTCAGGGGGGAGGCGTTGAGCCGGAGAGGAAGAGAGGAGGGAAAGAGAGAGAGAGGGAGCGGCGTCGCAAAAGGAAAAAACTCACCCGGGTGAGCACGCGAACCCTGACGCCGCAGGCGACGAGGCGGCGGACGAGCCTCGCGCCGACGGTGCCCGTCGCGCCCGTGATCGCGACGTCGCCGTTGATTCCAGCGGCAGCATCGGAGCTGGCTGCTGCAACAGCAGCCTGGGAACTAGCAGCAGCGACGTTGCTCTTGGCAGCGGAGGCGAGAGGCGAAGGAGGGGCGGCGAGCGTCGTCATCGTCAATTTCGATCGGCGCTCGACGCCACGGCGGCCGGCAGGCCTGACGGCGTTCGATCTGGGGACCGCGCTCGCCGCCCTCGAGAGCTGCACCCTCCCGCGCAGCGACGCGCTGGTTGTAGTAGAGAGCATCTCGTTGCACGTTGCCTTTTTATAGAAGAAGCGGGGAGTTCCGAAGCGTGGGAGGGCGGGTTCAACTGTGGTGCGAAGAAGACAAACTCAACAAACGGAGCGATAACAGTGCAAAGTGAGAAACGAAAAAAAAAAAAACTACTTTTTCCCCTCCTTCTTCTCCTCCTCAAGCGCCTGCGCCGCCGCGAGCCGCAGCCTCTCCTGCTGGTCCGGCAGCGGGTTGTTCCCCTGGATGGGATCCTTGTAGCCCCCCATTTCCCCCATCGCTTCGCCTGGGTCGCCCTCGACGGCGACGGCGAGCGCCCCGGTCACCGGGTCGTAGCCCAGAGTGTCGAGCTCGTCCTTGGCGGTCGTGCCGTGCGTCGCGACCTCGCCGCGCGCGTCGAAGCCCGTGCCGGCGCCGCGCGGGTTTTCGGACGAGGGCGCGTTGCCCTGCTCCGCGGCTCCCTGTTTTTTTTTTTTTGAACGTAAGAAAGAGAGAGAGAGAGAGAGAGAGAGAGAGAGAGGGAATGCGCAGGGCGAGGGAGAGAGAGAGGAGGTTGGAAAAATCCTCTGACGAGGAAAAAAAAATACCGAAAAAGGACGACGTCGCGATGCTTCTCGTGATTCTTTTGCAAGAAAGGACTCACACCACCGACGTCGAACTGGCCGTGTTCGCGCCCAGCGTCACCACCAGCGCCGATGCTGTTTGACATGGACATTTGGAGCGAGAGGCGAAGCCAAAAAGAGTCTGTCGACAGCGGGTTTTTGTGTTTTCGAAACGATTGAATCGAAGCGGTTGACTCGAGAGGGAAGAGAGACAGCGGAAATGAATTCGTCTTCAGTTCTGACTTTTTTTGCAAAAAAATTCTACCTCTTCTTCTTCTGCTGCTGCCTCCTGCTGCTCCTCCTGCCCCCCCCCGCCAGCGCGCCCCCTCCTTCTTCTTCTCCTGCAGCCCCCCCGGGGAACAGGGACGGAGACGCTGTCACCAAAGGCGCGAGCGTCGGGAGCGTCGAGAGGCCGGGGACGTGGAGTTGCCCGCCTCTCTTGTCGCTCCCACCTCCTCCCGCAGTCGCCGCCGCAGCCTGAGCCCGAGGCGCAGCGGCTGCTGCAGCAACGACTCCAGAGAGGAGCATCCCTTCGAGCCCGCTCGCCCTGCCCTCGAGGCCCGCGCCCGCGGCGGGACCGGACCCTGGGGCGGCCTGGAGCCTCTCCGACAGGAAGCGGAGCAGCGACTCGTCGCGCGGCCGGTCCGCCGCGAGGGGGGCGTTGGCGGCGGGTCCGTTCGCGGCCGCCGTCCTTGCCCTTTTCGGCTGCTGCTGCTGCTGCTGCTGCTGCTGCTGCTGCTGCTCCCAGTCCTCCATCTTGGCCAGCTCGGACCTCGAAAACTCCAGCGCCTCGAGCGGCGTCGCGGTAAAAATGTCCGCGTTCAAGGGGACGGAAGGGAACGTCGGGATCACCCTCGCCATGTCGAGGCCGGAGAGCCGCCGGCCGACGAGCTGCGAGAGCCTCGCCTGCAGCGCCGCTGCGTCGACGGCTTGGGCGCTGGCGGGAGCGTTCGCGCGGCGCTGGTGCGAATCGACGAGTCCCTTTGAAGACGCTGCTGCTGCTGCGGCAGCTGCTGCGAAGCCGCTCGTCGGCGGCAGCAGCCTCTTGGCCGCCGCTGGCACCGCCGGTGCGAAAGCCGCTACGCCAAAGGGCGACGCCGGGATGGGAGCGGCTTTGCCCGCATCAGGAGGAGGAGGAGGAGGAGGAGGAGCAGGCGCGGCCGCGGCCGCGGGAGGGGCGAAATGCGGCGCTCCGGTCGTGCCGGCGAGGAGGCCCCAGCTCATCGTCGGGAGCCTGCTCGGCAGCGGCATCGACGGCATCATCGGCGGCGGCGGCGGCGGCGGAGCGGCAGCAGCAGCAGCGGCAGCAGAAGAGGAGGAACTTCCGCCAATGACGACGTCACCTCTCGCCGCCCTCGCGCTTACGTCCTGCGACGTGCTCCCTTCCCAGAGAGTCCACCCCGGGTGTCCGGGCAGCGCCCAGGCCCTCGCGGCCGCAGCGCGCATCGAAATCGCCCTCGAGGCATCGGCGGCGCCCAGCCTCGCGACCGCCGTGAGCCTGCTGCTGCTGCTGCTTCCTCCTCCTCCGCCTCCCCCGTCGCCGACAACGGGCCGCAGCAGCCCGATAGGGGCAGAGAGGTCGACGGCCCCCAGGGCCCCCGGGAAGACCAGCCCCTCGCGAGAAGTGAAATTCTGGCGACCGCTCCCGTCGTCGAGGCAGTCGTACCACACGCGGCAGCGGCCGTCGACCTCGACGGCGGTGCCCGCGTGCTCGCAGGCCGCCTCCCACCCCTTGGTGAGCTTGAGCACGCGCTTGAGCGCGTCGGTCAGCTCCGGGCCCTCGGCCGCGGCCGCGTCTGCGAGGTCGCGGAACTGCCCCACGGTGGTGACGCGGGCGTGCGGGAGCACGGCGCGAGGAAGGTCGGGGTCGGCGAGGAGGGCGGTGCTGCTGCTCCCGGCGGCAACGCCGCCGCCCCCGCCGACGCCGCCGCTCCCCCCTCCCCCCCCGGAGCTCACCGCGGCGATCGACGCGGCCCTCCACGCCGCGGCGATATCGGCCAATTTCGCCTGGGTCTGTGGCCCGACGGCGGTGAGCTTGGAGACGTGGTCGCTCGCCAGCGGGATCTCGGCCTTGACCGCGGTCCTGACCCTGGGGGTCGCGACGACGAACGCGTCCGAGACGGCGAACGCGACGCCCCGCGCCGGCTGCCTCGTGCCGGCGTCCAGCGCGCGGGCCAGCAGGCGGAAGGGCGGGCGCTGGCCAGACAAGAGGGACTCGGAGGAGCCCGTGATCGAGACGCCCGTCAGCGGAGCGGCGGTAAAGGCGGCGCCTTGGCCCGCGCTGCCGCCTCCGCTTCCGTTGCCGTGGCCCGTTACTGCTGCTGCTGCTGCTGCCGCGTGCGATACCAGGCCCAGCAGGACCCTCCCGTCGGGGCTCGCGAGCGACGCGGCGACGGCGGCAGCGACGGAAGGGGAAGAGGGCGACGCAGGGACAGAGGCGGCGGCGCCTCCTCCGCCGCCGCTCCCCCTCGTCCCGTTCGCCAGCAGGGGAGCGCCCTGGTTGTTGGCCAGCAGCGCGCACCCGAGCGCCGCGGCCTCGTCCCCGCCGCGCCCGGCGTCGAGCAGAGACTGGTAGGTCTTGCCGTCGAGCACCGTCAGCTCCACCACGATCTCCCTCGCGCGGGGGTGGGTCCGGCCCGAGTCGCCGCCCCCGCCCTCGCCGCCGACCCTGACGAGCTCGACCCTGGCCCCGGAGCCGCAGGCGGCCCGCAGCGCGTCCCCGGCCAGCGTCTTGGGGGCCAGGGCCCCCGGACAGACCCTGCGGGGGTTGTGCGCGCAGAGCGCGCAGCCGGCCTCGCGGCATCCCAGGTGGAGGCAGTCGTGGCCGAACGCCAGGGCCCACTCGCGCGGGGCCGCGCGCGCGCGCTCGGCGGCGGTGGCCGCGGCGTCGTAGGCCGCCTCGTAGGCGGCTGCGAGCGCCGCGGGCGGGAGAGGAGGGGGAGCGGCGGTCGAAGCGACGCGGAAGGAAAACTCGAGCGACGCGGCGACGCCGACGGCGACCCTCCGGGCAAAGTGCTGTTTTTTTTTTCCCGTTTCGTTTCAGGTACAGGTTCAGAGTTTTTTTTTGTTCGGTGAAGTGGAGCGCACGAGCGAGAGAGAGTCGAAGAGAGAGCGGGGACGCCGCGGCCCCAGATACACAGAGAGAGAGAGACAGATCAGGAGGGGTCGAGGTCGAGGTCGAGGTCGAAAGGAGAGAGAGAGAGCGAGAGCGGGCGTCTTTCTCATCTCATCGCCCCCCAATGATCGGCGCTCGGCGCTCGCCCGCTGGACTTCGCGTCCCCCACATCCGCTCTGCAGCAGCAAAAGAAGTTCCTCGAGCGGCTTCACGCAAATAATTGCCCCCAAGGGCGCGATTGGGCCAGGTTTGCGGGGCGCGAAAGGCGTATCGTTCTTAGCAACTCCAGTGCCGTGCCGCCCTTTGGCATTCGGTTTCGCGAAAAAGGAAGTAAGAAAGCTTCCCTCCCTGCTTCTCTTTTTCAGCAGCAGCAGCTGCGGCGCGTGCTGAACTACTCGTCGTACCTGGAGCGCCTCCCGCGGGGCCGAAGCCAGGTCCGAAGGGGGCTCGAACAGGTCGTCGAGCATCAGGAAAGGTTTTCTTTAGCGGAATTTTTTTCCTTCCTCCGACCGAGAGTAGTGGTCGACGCAGACATCGCGACGTCAGCTCTTCTCTCTTCTCGTCGAAAAAAGCGGCAATGTCGAAAAAGGCCTACCTCCTCCTGTACAACACGGCCCAGCTCGCATGCTGGAGCTGGGCGCTGGCGGCGACCGTGATCGCCCTGAAAAAGGGGCCTGCGGCTGTGTACGAAAGCGCGGCGCCGGCAATCCGTAAGTTGAAGTTTTTTATTTTGATTGTTTCGATTGAAAACCTCGCTCGCCTCCTCCCTCGCTCGCTCGCTCACTTTTCCGTCCCTCCCCTGACCTCCTCCTGCTCGAAACCTCTTCTCTCTCCTCTCCCATCAGGCCTCGGCCAGCTCTCGGCCCTCCTCGAGACGCTCCACGTCCTCCTCGGCCTCACGAAAGGGTCCGCCCCCTTGGCCCTCCTCCAGTGGTTTGGGCGCTCCAACGTCCTCTTCCTGATCGTGGGCTCCCTCCCCCAGCTCCGCGACAGCCCGGCGCTCGCGCCGCTGTTCCTGGCCTGGGCCGCCGCCGACATCGTCCGCTACGCGTGGTACGCGGCCGCGGCCCTCTCTCCGAACAACGAGGCCCCCGGACCCCTCACGTGGGCGCGGTACTCGGCCTTCATCCCTCTGTACCCGCTGGGGGTCTTCGCCGGGGAGATGCCGCTGATCAAGGCCGCGATCCCGCTGATCCGAGAAAAAAAGCTGTTCTCGGTCGAGATGCCCAACGAGTACAACTTCGCCTTCTCCTACGCGGCCTTCTGCACGCTGGGGCTGTACGTGCTGCTTCCGGCGGCATTCGCGCACCTGTACACCCACATGCTGCGGGCGAGGGGGAAGAGGCTGGGCGGGAGCGGTGGTGGAAGTGGTGGAGGTGGAGAGAGGAAGAGGGAGTGAAGAACGGTTTTTAAATCTTTCTTTTTCTTGCAATATCAACAACAAAAACTTTTTTTTTCTCTCTCTCTCTCTCTCTCTCTCTCTCTCTCTCTCTCTCTCTCTCTCTCTCTCTCTCTCTCTCTCTCTCAGATAGATAGAGAGTGTG
>Ga0315289_10000798_pt1 | contig 48440 bp, 58 predicted proteins | sample YL17G11_40_MG_FD_203452 | JGI IMG/M metagenome (GOLD analysis project Ga0315289, IMG submission 203452) | Sediment microbial communities from Yellowstone Lake, YNP, Wyoming, USA - YL17G11_40 | ecosystem: Environmental > Aquatic > Freshwater > Lake > Sediment | place: USA: Wyoming | collected... | reverse complement strand
TGCTGGCAGCCTCGATACACATTTGAGCAAGGGCTTCGTCTGACGGTGAACTGGTTTCATGAGAACCCTTCACTCTTGCGCTTTTATCATGAACGTATCCTAAAGGAAGTGAGATAACAAAATCACATATTTGTTGAACGTTTCGTCGATCTTTTTGATTCTCAGTAGACAAATTTTTAATCATTGACTCAGGAACTAAAAGCACCTGCACCGCTTGGAAATTAAGGCTCTGAATTTAAAAACCGGGCCTGACACTTGCCTCAGGTCATGGGTTTTTCTGTACATGAACTAAAGCTTTAACCTCTGCGTAATTCGGGCTTGGAGTTTCACTCTTATCATACACAGTTATCTTTATGGTGTAATCGCCATTAGCTAAATATGAACTATTGATGGGAAAGACAAATGAACCACCAGATGGCGAAACAGTCGGGATTAAATAGGTGTAGTAACCACCTGGTTCAAGCTTGTATCCCACACTCACTGTTGCAGTATTAATGCCTGAGCCTACAACAAGATTATCAGAGTGAAGCCACCAGATCACTGCATAAATTATATGGAATTTCTGGAATGATTTTTTAAGCTGTTAGCCTGGCAAATTTTCATTTTCTTTAAGAGAAATTTAGTTAATATAGAAGGCAAAAAAGGGGGAATATGGCGGAAACATTTACCCACTTTTCAGAAAGACGGGTTTGAAAGGGCAGTAAAAAATCTCGCTTCTGTCTGGAAAATAGTCTATGATGGTTTAAAATCAGAGATCGGGGTAGAGGGAATCATTAAAAACTGGAATCTGGATACAGGGTTTGATATAGACTCACCTGATAGAGAAGTTACCTACTGGAAATAGGATGAGAAGGCGTCTATCTGTTCTATTTATTTTCGTATTCCTTGAATGTGCCTCAAACTCCTGTACCGCCCTTAAACAACAAGAAAGAATTGAATATGACACATTAGGATCCGCAGTCTCTACTGCCTCTTATGCCGTCATTGGAGAATACGGTGATGCTATCCCTTCCGATTTTACTGCTGATAAATTTATGAGATTGATTGAAAAGAAAATTCCAGAAGACTATTTCAATATCTTAAAGAAATATTCCCTTGATCTAAAGCCAAAGGGGGGCTATTATCTCCTCTCAGTTTATGACCCCAAAACAAAAGCCCTCATTCTCTTTGACTACAGTTGTACCCCAGAACCTGATGGAATGGTTATCCTCGATCCGGAGAAATATGACGCGAAGAATCTTGAGTTGTATGATAGGTGTAAGGGGCAGAATTGGTAAGAAAGACATGACCATCTCAGGTCACCCTTTTTAAGTGAGGCGTCCTTGCGAACTCCATTAATTGACATTTGAAGATATGACCCCATTTCTACCCTATTTTCCAGTGGATTCGCTGGAGCTGCGCTGTTCGATCTGCTCAATAAGTTCGTTGAATATTAATGTATGAAACGGGAGGCATGCGTACCAATAGACCTTGCCCCAAAATCCGGACGGCTGGTAATAAACATTCACTGAGAGTGTGTTTGCCCCATCTGCATTGGCATCAATGGAAAACTCCAGCCACGCGCGGCCCGGGAGCTTCATTTCAGCACGCAGGAGAAGCCGCTGCTCCGATTGGATATCCTCCACGCGCCAGAAATCCACGACATCATTGACTCGAAGGAAGCGCGAATGGCGCCGACCACGCGAAGTACCCACACCCATCAGTATCCTGTCCAATATACCCCTTAGCTTCCACAGCCAGTTCGTGTTGAACCAACCTTCCTTGCCACCCACTCGGCAGATAGAACTGAAAAGGGCGGCAGGAGATTTTTTTGTGTGGAGTGAGGCTGATCTAGTGTACAGTTTCCTTCGATCCATCTCCGTAAGTTTCATAGCTAATGCGTAGGCTGGAGGGTAGGCATCCGACCATCTAGTATAAATACGGTCATGATCCTCTCGTGATAACGCCCGTAAAACCGCTTCCCGATAGGGAAGCAGTTTAATCCTAACCATATCGTGTATATCATTGTTCTGACAAATGACCGTGTTAACAGTGCTCTCCAGAAGACAGAAGACGATTGAGTGGGGAACAGGGGTAAGAAGGCTTGCTAGATAGGAATACATACGAATGTTGGAGAGAAACAGCGGGATAAAGAGCCGTCTCAAGCCGAGAATCTCTGAGCACACCTGCAACATCTCATGGTAGCTAAGGATGTCGGGGCCCCCAATATCATAGGAAAAGCCTGCCGTTGTTGGTGTTTCGAGAACCCCCACGAGATACATAATAACATTGCGGATAGCGATTGGTTGGCATTTGGTCTTAGCCCAGGGGGGCAAGAAAAGCACTGGCAAGCGTCGTGCCAAGTGCTCTATCATCTCAAATGAAGCGCTTCCTGACCCGATAATGATAGCCGCTCTTAGCACGGTAACCGCTGCAGTCCCCCGCATCAATTCATTTGCTATCTCCTGTCTGCTCCGCAGATGGTCCGAGAGCTTGGACTGAAGATCGCCCAGGCCGCCGAGATAGATGATACGACTTACTTTGTTCCGGTCTGCGGCTTTTCTGAAGTTTGCTGCTGCCCGGATGTCAAGTTGCTCAAATCGCTTGTGACCGTGCAATAGAGAGTGGATCAAATAGTAGGCAGTGTGGACTCCCTCCAAAGCCGGTAACAGGCTGTCCAGGTCCAAGGCATCCCCGATGACGATCTCCGCCCCAGGCCATCGCTCACTGTGCTCGGATGAAAAAGCGCGCACCATCACCCTGACATCATATCCACGGGCAAGAAGCTCAGGGACAAGTCGTCCCCCGACATACCCGGTAGCGCCCGTTACCAGGATCTTGCCAACATGGGGTTGAGGGGAGGTCTGAAGGTCCTGGCAAAACAGGTCGGCGTTCCTCAACACATCTTCACTCCATATCTCTTTCCCAAGAGGAGTCTCACCACTTCTTTTCGCTTGAGTATTCATGGTCTTTAGTCAGCTCTCGAGATCGCTGTCAGTCCGCACTCTGCACCAAACACTACGGTTCAACGCAACAGGAACCCCACCTCTCTTGCTACATTCTGGGTGGGGAGAGAGGGCGCATCTGGTTTAAACAAGTCAAGCCCTTAATCTCCTATTTCCATAAAAGCAGTCCCGATCCTGGAATTCGATGATCAAAAGCTCTGGCAATGCTTAATTATAGATATCGATTTACACATAGAGAATTGAGGCATAACTACAAAAGTGTAAGGAAAAGGTTGGTTGGCTGTAAGATATGACCTATTTCTTAAAAACTACCACCCCCATTCTTTTTATTTCTTCAGCCAGCATTCCACCATTGTGAAAATCTTCTTGCCTGAATGGGATAGGTTCTATTCTACTGGCGATCTTCCTCCTTAGTGGTACTATCCTCCTTCGATCTTCAAACCTGTCTCCCCTGAAGGCACTGGAACGAAAATAGTGACAGCGCGCCTATTTTAATTCCAGTTTTAGTGGCTTACTTCAGGCACAATTTGGGCACAGTGAAGACATGGGATAGTCATGTCATAAGGTTATCTTCCCCAGGTTTCCCACCAGAGAGATCTGTGACTGTCGCACCACGCGGCGCACGCAATCCTCGTCTTGCGTGCGCCCCAGACCTTGTTACCTGCTAATGCTGATATTCAATGACGGTCCGTTTATAGTGGTTTCGTCCTTCTCATAGGGTGGAATGATCTGCGTGAGATTGCACACCAACTGGTGCACCCCCTGTTCTGCCTTGGGACTGACTATCAATATCAGCTTGAGCGTCGCGGGTGGGTCGTCCGCATATTTGAAAAATCCGACTGGCGGCATGATCATTGCAAACACGCCGTCAGGTAAAGAATTTTCATCAACCATCAGGACAAAACCAATCTTGGCGTAGAGGGGATCAACCGTGACATCACCCTGGTAAACCCCGGCCTTGGTTATCGTGAAGCTCGATGGATTAAACGAGATTGAGAACACCATGTGAGCCCAGGCTGTTGAAACTATCGCCAGCACGATCAGTATACCTCCGCCAAGTAGCCATAAGCCTTTCCTTTTCATTTTTACACCTCCTTGAAAATAGTTGGCATTATAAAAATAAATCAGCTTTTAAAAGCTGTAGTTCGAGTCAAGAAAATTAGCACTTCATAAACGTCGTGTCAATAATTTTTTGCCCGCCCCCTCCTTTCATCATACTATTTTATTACTAATATAAAGTTACCTGTACAGCACATCTAACTTTTCTTGAGGGATTTTGCCTCATCAAGAGGAAGCATTCATTCCTTTCTATCCATCGCCAGAGCAAAGAACAGACCAGCAAGCACAAGGTAGGCAAGTGCTATCTCCCAGTGCAGCCGTCCACCTATATTCCAGGGTAGATAAACCTCCCCTGTAGGAAATATTGAATGAATCAGCCCAAAGAGAGTAGCAGCTGCACAGAGCAACGCATACCAGGCAGACATCTTAGGTCTCTTATCAATGAGATACGCAAGCATACTGCCCCAGAGCATTGCTGTGAGGATGAAACCATTTCCTAAGATCGTAAGTGTTTGGTACAAAGTCTTTAGGTTTAAAGGAAGTTCAGCTATCGGTATTCTGAGGTAAGGGAAAAATTGGGTGATGATTGTGCACACCAGATATGCGATGGTAGGGAAAAAGGAAACTGTCACCGCAGGCCAGTGCACCCGCTCAACTGATGCATATGCCTGGGATACAATCTCAAACCCGATGAAAATAAAGATGGGTGCGAGCACCGCCTTTGGTATAAAACTCACAATGAGCACAATAAAACCTGCAATTGCCCCCAGACCGATGAAAAGTCCGGTAGCCAGGGTATACCAGTACGTTGCCCCCATTTTTTTGTAAGCAGGATGACCGATATAGGGGGTTGTCTGTGCAACTCCGCCGAAGAAGGCTGCTACCAAAGTGGATAACGCCTCGGTAAGGAGAATATCGCGGACCCGGTAGTCATCCCCTGCTAAGCGAGCACTTTCCGTGTTGTTGATCCCGCCAATAATGGTCATAATGCCGAAGGGAATGGCGATTGGCAGATACCTGATCGTCTCTGGCATTGCCGTGAAAAATGTGAAACTGAATTGGGGGGGTGACAATGTTAACGTGAGAGATGGTGGCTGAAACTCAGGAATATAGCCTCCTATTCCGAGCAGGTGATAGAGTCCTGAGCCCAGTAAAACAGCGATGAGAATGCCTGGCAGACGGTACGGCAGTTCCATCCTCCCTACTAACACAGAGAACATAATGCCCATTGCCACCATTCCCACAATCACAACGTTAAAGATTTCAATGAGCGGAAGGAATCCTAAGAAAAGGAGACCTATCCCGGCAATGGCCCCGAGCAATCCTGCAGTAGGGATAACCCTCTGCACCCAGCGACCCAAAAATGAGGTAACAATCTTTACCAGCCCGATGATAAAGAGGTTCGCCATCCCTATCTTCCATGCGAGCACCGCATCGTGAGTGGCAACATACGCTGGACCAATCACCGCATATGCAATACCGATGGTTGAAGGCGTATCCAAACCAAGGGGCATGGCAGTCACGTGCTCCCGTCCTGTTTTCTGTCTTAACCGGAGCGCTAACCAGGTATAGGTAAGGTCACCAAACAATACCCCGACTGCGGTTCCGGGGAGCATGCGGCTGAGGACGAGATCAGGGGGAAAGTGAAAGGTGATAATCAGGATGGAGCTTAAGAAAACCAGGTTGCCAACGTTGTCGAGCAAAAGCGCTAAAAAGGCGCTCAGATCTCCCCAATATCCGTTCAGTCGTGTCATTGTGGTTTATTAAGTGTGACTATAAAGATCATCTCTCAATTACATGTTCAAGAGTTAAGGATCAGTGCCTTGTACAGGTCCTCTGAGATGGCTGCCACCTGATTTCCCTGTCTTTAATTTCGAATTTTCCCGGAATAAATTTTTCTATCACCCATACATTGGTTCGAGCATGGCCAGAGATCTGGGAAACCATAATCTGGCTTTCCTTGCCAGCTAAAGCAAGATAGGGCAAAATCTGATCAGCCAAAAATTTATCCAGGCAGGCCTCTCCATCAAGACGAGGTTGAATCTCTTTCAAAAAATCTAAAGCCGCTTCTCTGCCAACTTGTTCAGCAGTTTTGCCGCGTTTCCCCAGTCTATCAACCCCCAGAATCGTCTGCTCATATTCGGCTCTCAAATTAATTTGACTACCGGGATTCAAGGTCTGGTAATACTCAACTCCGGATTTGATGAGAAATCTGTTTTCATCCTCCCCTGAAAACAACAGTTCTTTCTTCAAAACTGCGAGAGTTGCTTCCAGCTGTCTCTCTGCTACTCGTCTCTCTTTTAAAAAATCTGAGGCCCCTGAAATTATCTGGATAGTTTTCAGGCTACCTCTCTGGTTGAGGATTAGTGAACGTAATTGAGGACAGGAATGAATGATTGCCTCAACTCTTGCCCCACCCTTAGGATAAAATCCTCTCTTTAGAATATTTATTTCTATCTTTGCTCCAAGTTTTTCCAGAATTTTTACAAAAACAAATCGGAAATGATCAATCGTTGGGGAAAAAGAGGTATCGGTTCCCCCACCTTCAAATGAGATTCTTACCGGTTTGGGGGCAAGCAAACTCGGCAAAACTAATAGTTGAAGAAGCAAGGTTATACTTCCGGCGGTGGGAATTTTTACTTGATAGGTTCCGCCCTTGATTCTTCCTGGTAAAAATCTTATCTCCTGACTCCCCAAAAAATCACCTTCGATGTTCCCTTCACAAAGCTGATTTAAGGCGCGCAAGCCTAAAAGATGTTGTGTAGCCAACCCAGGTTCCGGCCTTTTCTGTCGAATATTGAAAACATGACAGGGTTGACCAGTGGCAGCTGAAAGAGCTGTGGCCGTTCTCAAAATTTGGCCACCACCTTCTAAATAAGAACCGTCGATTTTAATCAAGGTAATTGTGATAGTGAAAGAGTAAGGGAACTATCAGTCCCGCAGCCATTCTTCTATGAGCCTTGCAAACTCTTCCCAATTCTTCTCCAACATGAACATATGTCCGCCTGGTTCAATAATGCGGCAGTCTCTTGCCTTGTAGTACTGTACAAGTGCCTGGTTCAGGTCGATAGAGGCCTATGGCTGCAGCTCATACTCTTCCAAAATTCGATAGACAAACTTCGGAACCAGCGTCTGGAGAAGTTGGGGGTAGTGCTGCTTCACGAAAAAGTAGTTTCGTATCATGTGCGTCTCGATCCCGTAGCGGACAAACTCTAAACCCTTTGGCCCCACACTATAGAGCCACTCAGCAAAACTCAATCCATCCTCGATTGACATCGCCCTCCCTGTCTTTTTTTCCTCCTGTTTCCCCTGCGCCATCCGGTCAAGGAGCCCTTGCACATACTGTCGCACATAATCCTTCCGATCACCTTCTGATGTTTCAGGATAGGTTTCAAGTTCATTAGCAATGAGCTTTCGTAACCTCTCACCTTTATCCGTTCTGACCAGGACCCACTGGTACATCTTCTCAGTATCCAGGGGAGCACCAGAGTATCCAACGGTAATGTCAGCCAGGCTGTTCTCGTGATCAAAGCAACTCCTGCAGCATGCAGTCAGAAGTTCTGAACTCGAAATCTCCTGAGGCAGACTGAAGAAAGGTACCCGTTCAAGGGCACCATCAAAGTGCCTGAGGTGAACCGTAAAGTCTTGCATGAATTCGTAATGTCGGACTGTTTCGTGGGAACGAGAGATCTTACTGAGAATAGACCGTAAATTCTTCGGGTGGATATTATCGGTGCACGGAATCCCCACAATGTACAAATCCATCCCCTTGAGATAAGGGAATCGTCGCTGAAACTCCCGTAAATTCTGCACATGGCAGGATGCACCGATTACCAGGAGCCGCTTGATTCCCTGCTGATACGCCTTCTCAACGGAAACTAAGGTCTGAGCCAAGACTGGCTTGCTACCGCCGCTGGCTAAAATGTCTTCTACCGATCGGGCGAGAACCGGAACCGGCCAAAAATACTCTTCCTTGCTCCGGTGCAGGGTAACTACAGTTTCAACCAGATCTGTTTCAAATGCCTTCTTGGCGATGCTCGTTATAATCCCGGTAAATTGTATCTGAGGAATGGGAAGCGGGTTCTTCATTCTTGCGACAAAGCTCTCCCGGGTGATGCCGAAGAGCATTTCATCAGGGTTTTCGAGCGAGCGCTCACGGCCGAAGACTGCCTCCTCCTGCTTGCCAAGCCAGCCAATGGTAAACACGCAACTCTGGATGCTTTCCTTCGGTGTCCATGCATCAACCATGCACAGGCCACACATGCTGCACAGCTTCGCTCCAATCGACGTGTCAACATCTTTCATTTTCGATTGATTGCTCATAGTGTTTCTCCTCTCTCTGCTTTTCCTCAGACTTGGTCGTTATAAGCCGTGCTCGCTGAAAAAATCCCGGTTTATATATTCGTCAGAATTGAACCGCTCGTTTGCTTTTTCATCAGTAAGCCAGACAATCTCCGTACCGTGCTTATCATTTTTCAGGATCCCTTCCACTAAAAACGGGGTCACGGTCTCCACCTTGTCAGCCAGACAGTTGTACACTGCCTTGACGGTTTCCAACTGCTCCGGTGCCATCTTGCGCATATCATCAATCAGGAAATCGGTTACCACGATTCCGGGACTCAAAAAGCCAACCTGCACAGGTTTATCCTCTGTCTCCTGAATTAAGGCTTCGGTAAAATAGCGCACTGCCCGTTTCGATGTGCCATATACGAGCAAACCATTCCGCTTGCGATCGTCACTTCCGTGCCCGAGAAGATTGTAAATCTGACCGTATCCCTGCTTCATCATGCCCCGCAACGCAACCTGACTCCCATGCATTACACCTATTACGTTCGTGCTGACGACTGCGCTGATCTCTTCCGTATTTAGTTCCACGAACATTCGGGTCGTATTGGGAATACCTGCGTTGTTTATCCAGATATCCACTTTGCCAAACTTCTGCTGGGCTGCATCCCAGAGGGCCTTTACCTGTCGAGCATCAGTCACATCGCAGGGTTGACCTATAACCTTATCATTACCATAGAGGTCCCCCAGTTGTTTTACCTCTTTCGCCAGCTTGTCCTTGCTCCGTCCACTGATAACAACCAAGCACCCTCTCTTTAAAAATTCTGTGGCCAGCCCGAGCCCGATACCTTTTGTGCTACCTGTTACGACAACTGCTTTCATCACCTTCTCCTCTAAAATACATTTGAAATACTTTACTCTCTTTTCAATCTAATCCTTCGAGAAAAGCCCGTACATTTCTGCCCAGCACATTGTGGTTATAACCTCCTTCTAAAACGGCGAATCGCCTTCCCCGACAGACCTTTTTTGAAGCCTCCTTAGCCAATGTGCCAATGGTTCGGTAATCTTCGGTAGTAAGCTCTCCGCCCCAGTCGTCAACATGCCGGTCAAAGCCAGCAGAAATGGCCAAGATATCGTATGCCTTTTCCTCTTTGAGCTCCAGGGTAATTTCTCTAAGGAAACCTTCTCGATCTCCAGTATGAGGTTGGAAATACGTAATGCTGCTCCCAGCAAAAATATTACTTGTCCCATCTCCAAAGTGCAGGTCGAAATCTACAATTAGAGCTTTCTCAATTTGTTTCTCTGCCTGAAGCTTAGCCAGGGTTACTGCAATGTTGTTAAAAAAACAGAATCCCCAGCAATGGGCAGGACTGGCATGGTGACCGGGTGGTCTGATTAAGGCAAATGAAGCTTCTCCTTCCATGGATATTTTAGCTGCCCTAATTGCTCCACCTGCTGCTAAACAGGCAATTTCATAAAGAAGAGGGTCTCTCTTCACTGAATCAATATGGGATTGACCGTGAACTCTCCTTAAATCTTCTTCAGGAGCTGGTTGGGGTTTAAGAAAATTATATCTGTCTTCTATCTCTTTCAAGATCGCCTCTATTCTTCCAGCTCTACTTGCAGGATCGGAACTGTAAACTTCCGTATACCGTGGATGATAAATTATTTTCATGGGTGAGTTCTTTATTGTAGAGGGGTAAACAGGGAAAGTCAGCTATTCACAAATTAACCTGTAACCCTTTTCCCCGCAGGTATTTTTTTACCTCTTTAATACTCAGGATGCGAAAGTGAAAAACTGAGGCAGCGAGTAAAATCTCTGCTCCGCCCTGAACAACCGCTTCATAAAAATGTTCCAGCTTTCCTGCCCCGCCAGAGGCTATAACCGGTACTTGAACAACATCTGAAATGGCCTTAGTAAATTCCAAGTCATAACCAGCCTGGGTTCCATCACCGTCCATACTCGTAGGAAGAATTACACCGGCACCCAGTTCCTGGCACTCTTTTGCCCAGGAAACAGCGTCTTTTCCTGTCGGCCTAGTTCCACCGGAGACGACGAGTTCAAATCCAGATGGTATCTCCTCATTCCTCCTCACATCAATAGCCACAACAATCCTTTTCGAGCCGAATTTTTTTGCTGCCTTTCTGATAAGATCAGGTGATTTTACCGCAGCGCTGTTCATAGAGATTTTGTCAGCACCTACCTCAAGCACTAATTCAATATCTTCCAGGCTGCCAATCCCTCCACCAACAGTAAGAGGGATATCGATAACTGATGAAACATTCTTTACCCACTCTAACCTGGTCTTCCGGTTTTCTAAGGTGGCTGCAATATCGAGCATGGCAAGCTCATCAGCACCTTCCTGCTGGTAGAAACGGGCATTTTCTACTGGATCTCCGGCGTCTTTAATATCCACAAAGTGAACTCCCTTAACTACCCGCCCATCTTTCATGTCCAGGCAGGGCATGATTTTAATTGTTCTCATATCTTCCTCGTTTTAAAAAATAATTTGGGTTAGCAACTTAAAAGGAAAAAGTATTATGTTAAAGAGAAATCCCAGTATCACCCTTTTCATAAAAACATCCCTGATCATCTCAAATGAACCATTTCTTATTTTAAATCTGCACCCTGCTCGATTTTGACACTCCCTCTCCAGGAAAGGTTAGAGTTTAAGGATTATACCAGAAAGCTCAGGATGGAGAAAGGCTTTTGATACGGGAGCTCGCTCAGACGCTTGACGTTTCAGAGAATAGGGTCAGGCACGGTTGAGACAGGAAATGATATAAAAAAGAGATTATCAAAAGGGCTGTGAAGATGGAGTGAATTGTCAAGACCTGACACGATACTCCTTTTCTTGCCCATTGCCTACTGCCTATTGCCTTTCTTACCCCACCAATCCAAAGTCAAGATTCAAAACCCTGTTTTCCGCTGTGAATTCTTTGTTTATCCCAACAGTCGCCAGATCTCAATTGACAGCCGGAAAGAATCTGGCTATATTATAGCCAGAATGAGATATGAGATCGTCTTTGCACCAGAGGCGGTTCAGGATTATAAACGATTATCGGCAAGAGAACGCTCCTCTGTTCGGGATAGCTTAGAAAGACATCTCAGGTACGAACCAGAACGGATAAGCAAAAGCAGAATAAAACGTTTACGAGGAGTCAGGAAGCCGCAGTATCGGCTACGGATTGATGAAATCCGGGTGTTTTATGATGCCAAAGAAAACACCGTGGAAATCCTGGCCATCATACCGAAGTCGAGGGCTGCTGCCTGGCTTGAACAAAAGGGGGTAAAAAAATGAAGAGGGTATCACTATCAGCAGTTAAGGATCGCCTTTCAGAATACCTGGATATGGCAGAGAAAGAAGAAGTGGTCATCACCCGCCACGGGAAGCCAGCAGGTGTTTTGATTGGTTTTGCATCAGAAGATGACTGGTTTGATTACCGGTTAGAAAATGATCCGAAGTTCCTGGCACGCATTGCTGCTGCAAGAAAAAGTTTACAGGAAAAAAAAGGTATACGCATAGAGGACCTCTCTGAATAAACTGTCCATTTTTTATTCCGCTTTTCTATTGCCTACTGTCTTATGCCTATCTTTTCCCAAAGTCAAGATTCAAGACCCTAACCCTGTTTCCCCTTACTTAGGCTCCGCCTTTGGGCTTATGGTATTCTATACCATACCAAAAGAGTTACCTAATTAGTGAGCAATAACATCTGTCCCCCTTTCTGTTATCTAAAAATGGCGGCTTGTCCCATCCAGCCTATTAACCTGCTTTAAATGTACAAGCAATCAGTTTCCATTTAAATCCCAATTCAGGGTCAATTTTTTCTTCAACCCAACGAACATTCTGCATTGCCTTTCCTGCAGTATAATTCTTTAAGATATCTTCATTCTGCCGCTGGGCATATCCGGAATGGGTGGAACTTGTAAGATAATCTCCCACTTCAATATCACCATTAGTATCAGTAACTAAAATAAAACCATCTCCCACAGCATTGACCAGGTTCCATTTTTCTTCCCCTAATTCGGTTTCGCCGCCATAAACGCCAAATACGCGCTTATCATTAGGAATATCGGCCTTGGCAATGCCATAGACTGTTTCTCCTTTGCCAAATTCACGGTTATGGGTAGTCTTATTTTCGCCAGTGGCAATTAAAAGTTCTCCCTTTTTAAAATTTACCTCTTTATTGCTCCAGCCTAAGTGAGAACCAGTAAAGGGATTATAAGAAATTGTTGCAAGATTGGAGCTAATTGTTCCTTCCGCTACTCCTGCATGAGAAAGAATAACAATGGCGCCATCATCAGTATTGCGGTTAAACTGCGCAGCCGCTGCCCCTGTTGATGTTACATCCAACATATAACTGGGTGTAGCATCTCCAATGCCCACATAATCCATTGCAACAATGGCTGCAGTATCTGCGCCGGCAATGTAGAGGCCGTAGTCAGTGGTGGCTGTAGTCATATCCTCAATATAAATTCCACGTTGAGTAGTTACAGTGCCTCCACTATTAGATATATAAATTCCACTGCCAGTACCTATTGTTATCGTACCTGTTCCTGGAGTCCAATCAATGCCTGCACCGCACCAAACACCTGCGGAATTCTCAGTAGTAACATTAACGCCAGCTTTCCCTATGCCGAATGCTTCTGAACCAACAGTATCTAAAGTAGCTGAACCACCGTTAACTGTAGTAGCGACTGGACCACTGAAAGAACCAACAACTGTTGCCTGTCCAAAATTAGTATTATTTACTCCTGGTGCGCTGGATGAACCATAATAAGTACCTGTAGCACTACCGGGAGGTTGCAAAGACGGGACAAATGCTGCTCCATAATTATTGCCTGATGTCGCGGTAAAAGTATCTTGAACTTGTAATATTGTAGCGGCTTGAATATTTGTATTCCCAATTGCTGCCCAACCTGTAATATTTAAAGCATCGCTTAAGTCAAATTCATCTGAGGCATCATCCCAACCAGGGTACTCACCAAATAATGATGAATTCTCATAAAAGTAAATCCGAGTATCTGCATCCGGTCCATCAACATTAGTAAATAAATAATTACCTGCAAAGGAGATGCTGCCACCATTAGTTACACATAAGGTTCCATAAACATCTAATGGAGCGGTAGGGCTCGTTGTACCAATACCAACGTTGCCGTCATTTCTGACATACAAAAGACTTGTATTCGAGGAATTGGTCACCTCTAAACTTGCCGCTGAAGAATCTGCGGTTGTGCCTTTTATGGTAGTATCAGCTGCACCTGCCTCAAATCCAATTGCTACTTGAATAAAAAAGCTCAATACTAATATGACTCTCCTAATCATCTTCCACCTCCATCTTTTTAGGTTTCAGCGTTGACTACTGAAAACTGCTTGGGTTTACCCCAAAGAAAAACCCTTGACATCTTTGGAAGGGGAAAAGAGGGACACCTCTCATCTTCCTTCACATCATCCTCCTATCCAAACTCCGATACTGGACAGCTTCAGAGATGTGAGGGGTGAAGATATTCTCTTCTCCTTCCAGATCAACAATGGTCCTTGCCACCTTCAATGTCCGGGTGTATGCCCGGGCAGATAACCCCAGCTTATCAATGGCCCTCTCAAGTAACTATGGGAAATGCCCTAATTCCTAAGCTTTTTTAATTGACTGACTGATTATCTTTTCGAGAGATAATTTGGTCGAGGGAGAAATTTTAACAAAATAAAAAGCGGTGCTAAAAAGTTTTTTGTCTATTTTTTCAGTCCTTATCGGTGAAACAATGCCCTCAATAGCTATCTGCCTGCCTTTTAATACCGGTGGAACTAAGGCCATCTTTATGGCATGGAACTTATCAAATTTGAAATCAGAAACCAAATTGAAGCCGGAAAGACTTAAGTCGTGGAGGATGGCTTTAACCTTAGTGGTTTTTTGAAAAACCAGGTTAATGGGTAAATCCAAAAGAGCTCTGGGATGAGATCTTCGTTCTTTCATCCCCTTTAAGGTCTTAGAAGCAATCGGAGCCATTGTGGTAATATTAAAACAGTTTTAAATTGGTGTCAAGCAAGGCCTGGTGGCTCAATCGTCCTTGATAGGTCAATGCAGGCAAATTGTTGGGGTCAGGCTTGACTCTTTTGACTTTTCCTCCTAAATCAACCTCCTATCCAGACTTCGATACTGGACAGCCTCAGAGATGTGAGGGGTAAAGATATTCTCTTCTCCCTCCAGATCAGCAATGGTCCTGGCCACCTTCAATATCCGGGTGTATGCCCGGGCAGATAATCCAAGCTTATCAATGGCCATCTCAAGCAACTTTTTGGAAGGCTCGTCGATCTGACAGTACTTCTTCAGGTGCTTTGAGGTCATCTGGGCGTTGCAGTAGATCTTTTTGCCCTGAAAGCGCTCCTGCTGAACCTTCCTGGCCCGGTTCACCCTCTTCCGTATCTCATCGGACACCTCCCCTGAACTCTCACTTGCCATCTCCTTAAAACGGATGGAGGGAACCTCAATCTGGATGTCAATCCGATCGAGCAGGGGACCGGAGACCTTTGACCGGTATCTCTGTATCTGGGGCAAGTTACAGGTGCACTCCCGATGGGGATCCGTATAGAATCCACAGGGACAGGGATTCATAGCGGCAACCAGCATAAAGCGTGACGGATAGGTGAGTGAACTTACTGCGCGAGAGATGGTAACCTTTCCATCCTCAAGTGGCTGTCTCATCACCTCTAAGGCATTCTTTTTAAATTCAGGCAGTTCATCCAGGAAAAGTACCCCATTGTGAGATAGGCTTACCTCTCCTGGCTTGGGTATCTGCCCTCCCCCAATCAACCCGGCATCTGAAACAGTATGGTGGGGAGAACGGAAAGGCCGGATGGTGACGAGAGAGGTGTGAGGATCAAGGAGACCGCTCACACTATGGATCTTGGTAGTCTCTATTGCTTCTTCAAAGGACATATCAGGCAGGACGGTAGGGAGCCGACGGGCAAGCATAGTCTTACCGGCACCGGGGGGACCGATCATCAGAAGGTTGTGCCCTCCAGCAGCAGCAACTTCAAGGGCCCGCTTGGCATGTTCCTGCCCTTTTACCTCAGAAAAATCTACGGGATAATCTGAAGATTGACTGAAGATTTTCTCCACATCCACGTAAGTCGGAACAATGGTAAAAAGCCCCTTTAAGAATTCAACTACCTGATGCAAATGCTCCACAGACAAAACTTCAATACCCCTTACCACTGCAGCCTCTTCCGCATTTTCCTTGGGGAGGATGACACCACGCAGCCCCTCTTCTTTAGCCTGAATGGTAATGGGCAAGGCACCCCGGATTGATTTTATCCTCCCATCTAAGGACAACTCACCCAGGATGACAAAATCCTTCAGCTTATCCTGCTCAACCAGCCCTGAGGCTGCAAGAAGCCCGATAGCAATGGGGAGATCAAAGGCAGCACCCTCCTTCTTCACATCTGCAGGGGCTAAATTGATGGTAACCTTTCTGCTTGGATATTCATATCCTGAATTCTTTATTGCGGATTTGACCCGATCCTTGCTTTCCTTCACTGCCCCATCAGGAAGCCCAACCAGTGAAAAGACCGGAAGTCCCAGCGCTAAGTCTACCTCTACATCTACTAAATAGGCATCAATCCCCAAAACTGCCCCACTCTTCCCTTTGGCTAACATATTTTCTCCTTGAGGGAATAGAGATAACAAGATTTATTTGCCTTGGCAAGTAATTTTAAATAAAATGATAATCTTAAAGATTGAGTTCTTCGTTGCTCAACATTTTTTCGACAATTCTAGATCTTGATACGCACTCAGAACCCAATCTTCAAATAAAAAAACCATCTATGTAAATTGCGAAAGGGGAGACCATGGCAGAACTAACCCACTTTGATAAAAAGGGTAGGGCAAGGATGGTGGATGTGAGTGAGAAGGGTGTAACCTTGCGAGAGGCAGTGGCCAGTGGTGAAATCTCTATGAAGCCAGAGACCTTTGCCCTGATCATGAAAAAGAAGATGAAAAAAGGGGATGTTCTTGAGGTAGCCAGGCTTGCTGGGATCATGGCTGCAAAAAGAACCTATGAACTCATCCCTCTCTGCCATCCTTTGAGCTTAACCTCAGTAGAGATCTCTTTCTATCCCGATGCCAAGAAAAGCCGAATAACAATCGAATCGAGGGTGAAAGTACAGGCAAAGACAGGGGTAGAGATGGAGGCCCTGGTTGCGGTTTCAGTTGCAGCCCTCACCATCTATGATATGTGCAAGTCCGTGGAAAGGGGCATCGTTATTTCCGATATAAAGCTCCTCCGAAAGTCTGGAGGGAAGAGCGGTATCTACCAACTAAGAAAATAAATAAGCACCACCCCCATTTTTTGATTGACAAAGGGAAAGATTTGGATATATTTTTACTCTTTTTCAAGGCAAAGAGATGACTTCAAAAGGGGGCAAGATGAACAAAAAGATCAAACAGATGCTTCACAAAATGCGGGCCCAACTTATGAAAGAGATTGCAGAAAAACGAAAGATAGAGATCGATGACCTGAAGGATGAAATTGCCGATTTTTATGACTCAGCTGACGAAGAGAGGGATCGACAATTTTCTCATCTGCTCTGTGACCGTGATCGAGAGAAGCTCTTTGAAATAGATGAGGCACTGCAGAGGATAGAAGAAAAAACCTATGGAATCTGTGAGGAGTGTGGTAAGAAGATTACCGAAAGCCGTCTCAAGGTTATGCCTTTTGCCCGACTGTGCATAAGTTGTCAATCAGAACTGGAGAAAAAGAGCGAGAAAGCCAAGAAATATACAGATGGAACCCCTTATCGCGATCTTAGCTTTCCAGAGTTTTTTGAAGAAAACGAAGAGTAGAACTCTCTCTTTTAAAACCTCTCCCTCGCTCCATTCATTCTCTTGACCCTATCACGAGATTAGATGTCCCATCTCTTTTCGCTTTATTTAGCCTTCTAAAACAATGAGGATATAACTACGGTGAAACAGATCATTCTTGGTACTGCTGGACACGTAGATCATGGTAAGACCTCTTTAATCAAGGCCTTAACCGGCATTGATCTTGATCGCCTGAAGGAAGAAAAGGAGAGAGGGATTACCATCGAGCTCGGCTTCACCTCGTTAACCCTGCCGAGCGGAGAGCGTCTGGGGATAATTGACGTTCCCGGCCATGAAAAGTTTATTAAGAACATGGTGGCTGGTGTAGGAGGAATCGACCTGGTACTGTTTACCATCGCTGCGGATGAGGGTGTTATGCCTCAGACCAGGGAACACCTTGATATCTGCACCCTCCTCAAGGTAAATAAAGGTCTCATTGCTCTAACCAAGATGGATCTGGTGGATAAAGAATGGCTTCAGATTGTTCAGGAAGAGATCAGAGAATTTACCCAAGGAACCTTTCTTGAAAGTAGACCTATTGTACCGGTGTCTGCGATAACCACCGAGGGGATACCTCAGCTCTTATCCTCCCTGGATGAATTGGTAAAGGAGATAGAAGGACGGAAGACCGGCGGGATCCTCTACCTTCCCATTGACCGGGTTTTTACTATGAGGGGGTTTGGAACTGTCATTACTGGCACCCTTGTCTCTGGAGAGGTGCACAGTGGAGATACGATCGCTGTACTCCCCCCAGGGATAAAGGCTAAGGTAAGAGGGATTCAAGTCCACAATGAGAAGGTTGAGAGGGCTACTGCAGGCTTAAGGACCGCGGTCAACCTTCAGGGAGTTGACAAGAATTTGCTTGAGCGGGGATACGTCATGACCACACCTGACCTCCTTCAAGCCACCAAGCGGGTTGATTGCCAGCTTTCATATCTTGCCCATACCAGCAAGCCTCTAAAGAATGGTTCACGGGTGAAATTTCATAGCGGGACAACCGAATGCGAATCGCTTATCACCCTTCTTAACCAAGATGAACTTGCTCCGGGAGAAGATGCCTTTGTTCAGGTACGGTTTGACCGATCTATTGTAGTCCTGCCCCGGAGCAGATTCGTCATCCGGAGCTTTTCACCTCTATCTACCATTGGAGGAGGGGAGATCCTTGACCCCCTCCCCTTGAAACATAAAAGGTCATCTCCTGAGATTTTAGATACGCTCAAGATCATCCAGGCAAGGGATACAGAGAAGATCATTGAGATCTACCTCCTTGAATCAAGGTTAAGCGGCAAGAGCCTACAGGAGCTTGGTGCGAGATTAGGGATTCTTCCCAAAGAGCTGATTCCCCCATTACAGGAGATGATTAAAAAGGGAAGTATCATCCTCTTCGATCAGGATACCTTTAAGGTAATTGCCCGTTCTCACTCTGAGGGGCTGAAAGGCACCATTTTAAAAGAACTTAAGGATTACCACGAAAGTAATCCTCTCAAGAAGGGCATCCTGAAGGAGGAGCTCAAGTCGAAACTTCCCCCGGTAGTAGAGGCTAAGCTCTACAACCATCTGATCAACTTTCTCATTCAGGAGGGCTCCATCCAGATGGAAAAAGATAAGGTGTGGCTCTCCGGATATTCACCCCTGTTGGAGGGGAGACAGAAGGAGATGAGGGAGAGGATTCTGAGGGTATACCAGGGGAGCGGCCTGCAACCTCCAACGGTGAAGGATCTGGTTTCCCAGCTCTCCGGGAAAGAGGAGGAAATGAAAAGTATCCTCGGGCTGCTTTCAGGCGAAGGGATGCTCATTAAGGTGAAGGAAGACCTCTTCTTCCACGAGCAGGCCATCAATCAGCTCAGAGAACAGATCGTAGATCTCCTTAAATCTAAGGGAGAGATTGATGCACCTCAGTTCAAAGAACTCACCCAGGTGTCCCGAAAGTATGCCATCCCCCTCTTAGAGTATTTTGACTCTATAAAGATCACGGTAAGGGTCGGGGATAAGAGGGTATTGAGGGAAAGGAGAAACAAAGGGTAGGATAACCCTACTGGGACAACTCCTCTAACATCTTCTCAGCGAGTTCTCTTAATTCCTCATCGTCAGAGGTCATGGCCATTATCCCAATCTTGCTCTTAAATCCTTCTTTAATCTTCAGGCTCTGCTCACCAATCTTTTCCTTGAGAAGGTTTAAGACCTCTTTAACGACTTCTCTATCCTTATATTCGAGCAGGAGAAAGAGGGTGCTAAAATCATCAGGCAGACCATACTCCTTGAGGTATTTTTTTACTGTGCTGTTGAATCTATCAGTTCCATGATACTTGTGGATGGAACTGTGAGCTGTGCGATGATCCTTGGTCTCCTTTCTATCGGCAAAGAGTGTCTCAGCCTTTCTACGGTACTGTTTACTCAGCCATTCAGATTTGGGGGACTTCTTCTGAAACTCTGGCTTTTCTCTGCTGACATGTTTGCTTCGATCCTTCAGCTTGTCAATCTCCCGCCAGCTTAACTTCTCTCTTTCCTCATCCTCATCATAGGGGAACATACATTTTCTCCTTGTGAGACAAAAAATTATCGTTCAGGGTGATTAATGACTTTCCCGTAAGACTTCCCTTGCTTTGACTATATCTCTCTGGATTTGTTCTACCAAGGCATTGGCATTGGGGAAGGCCTTTTCATCCCGAAGTTTTTCTATGAATGCGATCTTCAGATTTTCTCCGTAGATCTCCCCTTGAAAGTCGAGGATGTACACCTCGAGTGATAGTACCTGATCCTTGAAGGTGGGATTCGTCCCGATGTTTAATAACCCACTCAATTGTTGTCCTCGGAAGAAGACCCAGACAGCAAAGATTCCTGATGAGGGAAAAAGCTCTTTATTTGGCCTTAGGTTGGCTGTGGGGATCCCCAGATTTTTTCCTCTTGCCTTGCCTTTAATTACCTCCCCCTCAAGGGAATAAGAGCGACCTAAGAATCGAGAGGCCTCTTTGACTCTGCCTGTCTGGATGTAGTTACGGATAGTTGTGCTCCGAACATCAACCCCATCCAGTTTTACGTTATCCAGAACTCTAATTTCAATACCCCACTTTTCTCCTAAGGTCTTCAAGAGATCTGCATCCCCCTCCCTCTTCATCCCAAATCGGTAATCGGGGCCAATGAGTATTTCTTTTGCCTTGAGCCTTTGGTGGAGAATCTCCTTTACAAAATCAAAAGGGGACTTTAAGGCAAACTCCTCAGTGAAGTTTTCACAGATGAGGATATCTATCCCCGCTCCTTCAATGATCTTCTTCTTCTCCTCAAGGGTGGTAATGAGGGGAAATAACCTTTTTGGTTGAAGAACCTTCAGAGGGTGCGGTTCAAAGGTATAGACAATGGATGTACAGCCTAGTTCCTTGCTCTCTTCAATTACCCTCTGGAATATGTACTGATGGCCGAGATGGACTCCATCGAAGTTCCCCAGGGTTAATACCGATTTTTCTATTTTCTCCTGTAATTCTCCAGATCCTCGATAAAATCTCATCCTCTTTCTTTTACTTCTTTAAAAGTTTCCCAAAGGCTTCGGCAATGACGGTTCCATCTCCCCTCAGAGCCTGAGCCTGAGCATAGATGAGCCTTTTTTCTATCCTGGTAACTTCACCTATTGCCCTGATCTCTTCAAATACCCGGGCAACATTCTTGAACCTCACCTCTAATGCAGCAGTTACTGCCTTAATCCCGAGTTCCTGGGCGAGTTTGGCCATAAGCTCATCCAGGATGGTAGTAATTATTCCTCCATGCACTATGCCCTTCCACCCCTGAAATTCAGGAGAAAGGGTGAGGCTGGTTTCAATCCGCCGTTTCTGGGGAAATACGGTGAATTTCAGCTGCAATCCCTTGGGGTTCCTCTCACCGCAGACGAAACACATTCCATCATCTACCATCAAGAAAGGCACTGAGAGATTTTCATCCACGACCAATCCTCCCATGAAAGGTCATTGCTATTGACAAGAAAACGCTCATAGTATAAATAAAAATACTCCTGGAGCAAGAACGGGAAGGGCCGAAGTGGCGGAATTGGCAGACGCGCTAGATTCAGGGTCTAGTGGGGAATTGCCCCCGTAGGGGTTCGAACCCCCTCTTCGGCACCATATCTTTACTTCACCTGCCCGGAAGATTGGGTTCCCTCTCCTTTTTCGATCCCCTGTGTTTTTGCCAGATAGTCTACAATGATGGGTATCTCCTCTTCCCGTATTACCCCACTTGCATAAAACTCCATCTTCTTCACCGTAGTGAGCCAACCCCCTGCATCTTTTTTAGCAGCATAAATCCTTTCCAGGGTGTGACAGCGAGAGCATCTCATTTTAACCAGACCCTGGGGAGATTCATTCCGAGCAACACATCCCAGGAAGAAAAGACTTAAAAACAAAAGATAGGTGTAGGGCTTTTTTAACCTCAATACCATGGGGGAAATATCCTTCCAGCTGTTAATTCTCTTACATTCCAGGGATTACAGGAGGTCCCAGATCGCCCATAATTGCGAAGATATAATTTTCAATATCCTTCGACTCAGCAGCACTGATATTACTCCCAGGCTTATTCTTCATTCTTTCCAAAATCTGTTTCAAATCTTCCTTAGTCCGGTGTCCCTTTTTGATTCGATCAGCAGAATGACACTGTGCACATTTCTTCTCGAAAAGGGCCTTGAGATGCTCATCTTTCTGTGCCTGTTTCTCCTTAGCCTCCTCAGCAAGAAGATTACTCCCAAAAACAACCAGACAGAAAAACATGGTAAAAATAATGACCGACAACCGTTTCATCATCTTGTCCTCCTTATTATACCAAATTGTCTTTTTAAATACTCCTCACTCCCGCCCAGCAAGAAATGTTGCATGTACATGCCTTTTATGTTATCCCCCCTTCTTGATACCCGTTAATAACACCTCCTTCCCCCTTTTAAAAAGCATCATAATAACAAATGCCTTTAAGGGACAAAGTCCCTGGCAAGCAAATCGATAGGAAATTTAACATAACTTCAGGCAATATTCAACCTCAATGCCGACTTTTAATAACCTCAGTTACTCTTAGCTGCTCTCCTCTAAAAGTTCTTGACAATGGAAAGTCAAAACACTATATTAGTTAGAATCCTAAATATTAAAATTTGAACTATTTAGGGAGAGACATATGCATATCACTGCCATCGTGGGAGACTACTCCTGGAGCAAACCTTTTGCCCAGGTAGCCGAAACTTTAGAGGAGATGTTTAAAGGAAAGGTCAAATTTGAATACTTCTTCAACCTTCTAAGGATTCCTTTCCCTGAGGAGACAAAACAGGCAATCGAAGAAAGTCTCTCCAAGGCAGATATTGTCTTCGCTGCCCGGGTCTTTGATCCGGCAGTAGAGGAGCTATTTGAGAAGTATAAAGCGGGAAAGACCTTTATCATTACTGATAGTATTCCGGCCATCTTTCGCTTTACCCGGCTTGGCAAGTTTGACTTTGGCAGTATCATGGAGAGCATTGCCGACTCCAAGATTACCAAGATCTTAGGTATCCTTAAGGGACTGGTGAGTGGGGGCAAAAGCCGGATTGAGATCCGGAAGATATACAATACAATGGATATGATCCTCAAATTCCTCCGCTTCGGTAAGTTCAAGGACGCAGGAAACTATATCTTGTGCTGGAAATACTACACCTATGGAAATAAAAACAACTATCTCAATATGTTCCTCTTCCTCCTTGCCGAGTATTATGGATTCAAGGTGAAGTATGCTGAACCAGAAGAAATGCCCAGCACCGCCATTTACCATCCTGAATCCTCCAAGCTTTTCACCTCAACTGAAGATTACCTCTCATGGTATTTCAAAAAATATCAGAAAGGTAAAATGGCTCAGAGGCCGCTTGTCGGAATAATCTTTTATAATCTCCGCTACTGCAATGAAGGTACTGCTCATATCGATCTCCTAATTGAAAAATTAGAGAAAAGGGGAATCGGCTCAATTCCTCTTATGACTGATGGTATAGAAAATGTTAAACCGATCAAAGAACTTTTTACCCACCAATCAGGAAAAATGAGAATAGAAGCGATCGTTAACATCATCTTTTTCCGGATGGATGGAGGACCTTTAGGTGGAGATTACGAGGCATTTATTCGACTCTGCGAAGGGATGAACATCCCCCTTATCCATCTCTTAGAGGTAAACTACCGAACTATCGAGGAATGGGATAGGAGTACCGAAGGAGTAACCCCGATTGAAAATACGATTGCCATTACCCTGCCTGAACTGGATGGACAGATTGAGGGCTTAATTTTATCAGCAGGCAAGGATTCGGGTGACCAGAAAAATATGGTCAGGACAATCGAGCCTATTGAGGATCGGGTGGAAAAGGCGGCTCATCGGATTGCCAACTGGGTTAAGCTTCGCCTGAAACCCAATGCCGAGAAGAAGATCGCCATTATCCTCTTCAATTATCCCCCGGGCAAGGACAACATGGGTAATGTGAGTTATCTGGACTGCTTCGAAAGTCTCATCAGACTGCTCAACGCCATGAGAGAGGATGGTTACACAGTGTCCGGCTATCCCCGAACCAGACATGAATTTATTCGTCTGATAACCAAGAAGAATGTGGTTAACCAGAGCAACTGGGCCACTTTGACCAAGATAAAACAGAATGCTTTTAAGGTTCCTCTTTCTCAATATCAGGGTTGGTTTTCAAGCATACCTGCGGAAGCACAGAAGAAGATCCATGAGGTCTGGGAAAAACCACCTGGGATGATCATGGCTGATGGGGAGGAGATCTTCGTCCCTGGCCTGATATTTGGAAATGTCTTCATAGGATTCCAGCCTGGCCGGGGTTATGATGCAGATCCAACCAAGGCCTATCACGATTCTGCCTTGCCCCCTCACCATCAATATCTTGCCTTTTACCGATGGCTGGAAGAGGTCTTTCAGGCAGATGCCATTCTACACTTTGGGACCCATGGGACCTTAGAGTTCTTGCCCGGTAAGCAGGTTGCCCTCTCATCAAAGTGCTTCCCTGATATTGGTATAGGGAATCTCCCCCATCTCTATATCTACACCTGCAGCAACCCATCTGAGGCAATGATTGCCAAGAGAAGGACCTACGCTACCATTATAAGCCATATGACTCCTCCCATGATTATCTCTGACCTTTACGAAAAGTATGCAGAGATAGAGAATGAGATCCACAGCTATTTTGAATTTAAGAATGTGAGCCCATCCCGCGCAGAACAGGTGAAGGGAAAGGTTCTGGAGTTGGCTAAAGAAGCAAATCTTATTGATGTAGAGGCCACGGATATTAAGGTAGAGCAACTCTACGATCAGATCTTTGAGATGAAGGGATCGCTCATGCCTAAGGGGCTCCACATCCTGGGTAAGCCCCTGGAGGGTGATGATCTCGTGGACTATGTGCTTGGAATTGTGCGGTTTGATCGGGGAGAGGTACTCTCACTGCAGAAAACGCTGGCAAGAGGACTTAGTCTTGATTGGGATGAGATCCGCAAGAGCCCTTCCCGGATATTGGCAGATGGAAGAGTGGTGGGTATAGTAACCGAAGAGATCAATCAAGAGGCCCGAAGGCTCTTGGCATTAGCCATCAAAGATGGTAAGCCCGTAAAAAAGATTGTAAAAAAGGAGTTACGATACCGCCTCGACTCCCAGGGACAGAGGGATCTTGAGTCTACCCTTGAATATGCCCATAGATTGGCAGGTTACCTAAGAACCAATCGAGAGATTGAGAATGTCATCAGGGCGATGAAGGGTGAGTACATACCACCAGGATTGGCAGGTGACCCAATCCGTAGCCCGAGTGTAATCCCTACTGGTCGGAATGTCTTTCAGTTTGATCCAAGGATAGTCCCAACCCCACTTGCCTGCGAAAGGGGAGATGCGATTGCTCGACAGGTTCTCAAGAATTATCAGGATGAAAATGAGGGGAGGCTTCCTGAGACTGTAGGGGTAATACTCTGGGGATTTGAGACGATCAAGACCCAGGGAGAAACAGTTGCCGAGATCTTCCACTACCTAGGAGTAAGGCCAGTCCGCTCCGAGATGGGGGAGGTAGTAAATATAGAGGTCATCCCATTAGAATCCTTAGGGAGACCACGCATTGATGTAGCAGTGGAGATCTGCGGAATCTTTCGAGATACCCTGCCTGAGGTAATGAAGATGATTGACAAGGCCTTCAAGATGGTGGCTGTTTTAGATGAACCCTTGGGAAAAAATCTGGTGAAAAGGCATGCCTTAATGATCCAGAAGGTCTTAGAGGAACAGGGTATCCCTAAAAAGGATGCAGAAATCCTCTCACAATCCAGGATTTTTGGTCCCGGGGAGTCAAGTTATGGAACCGACCTCACCCGACTGATTGAGACCTCAGATTGGGAAGAGGAGAACCAGCTCTCTGATTTTCACATCTCTAAGATGGCACACATCTATGGTGAAACCCTCCATGCCTATTCCAGCGAATCTACATTCAGGCAGGTGCTGGATACCGTAGATGTGGTGGCACAGGTGAGAACAGATGATGAATACGGTGTGACTGACCTTGATCACTATTACGAATTCTTAGGAGGGATGACCAAGGCGATAGAATCGGTCAGAAAGTTGAAGCCTTCAGGAAAGAGGGTAAAACCTTTAGTCTATGTTGCAGACTCTACCAGGGATAAGATCAAAACCTCTAACTTAAGAACTCAGCTTCAGTATGAAGCGAGAACCCGTTTCTTAAATCCTGAGTGGATAAAGGGCCAGATGGATGCAGGATACGGAGGGGTTAAGAAGATGAATGACCGGGTAGAACATCTGCTTGGCTGGTCAGTGACTGCCGGTCAGGTAGATAACTGGATGTGGAGTGAGGTTGCTAACAGGTACATGTTTGACGAGCAGGTGCGAAAAAAGATGATGCAGGAGAATGTCTGGGCGGTGGAGAACTTCCTAAAAAGGCTGATGGAGGCTTACCGGAGGGGGGTGTGGGAGGCAACCGATGAGGAGATTGAAAAGTTAAAACAGATCTATTTAGAGTTGGAGGCCGAGATTGAGGAGATTGAGGAGTAACCTGTCTGTATAGAATCAAAGGGGAAAGGAAATGCCAGAGAGAAATGTAGACTTGGAAGCGTTAGATGAGCTTGGGGAACAGATGATCAAGGTGAAGAATTTCTTCATCAACTTCTTCAACAAAGTCATAAAGTATAACGGGCAACTCTTGGGCTTTGACTTTGGTATCTCACAGTTAAAGGCCTTATCCGCCTTTCACGAGGATAAGGAGTACACCATGGGAGAGCTGAGCAAGAATGCCTCAGTCACCATGCCCAGCATGACTGAGATGATTGATAGCTTAGAAAGGGATGGTATTGTGGAGAGGTGGAGAGACTCTGAAGATAGGAGGGTTGTTAAGGTGCGCTTAACTGATAGGGGAAAAGAGATGCGCAAGAAGTTCATGCTGAGGAGAAGGCGCGAATTTAAAAATATCTTTGGAAAGTTGAGTAAAGAGGATCGAGATGATCTGGTGAGTGCTCTGGAGAAGGTCTCCAACATTCTTCAAAAGATCAGTACTACCGGTAACTCAAAGAATTGAGAGGGAGAGATCATGCGACAGATAGCCATATATGGTAAAGGGGGGATAGGGAAATCAACGGTTGCATCCCATCTTTCCTATACCCTGGCGGATCAGGGTTTGAAAGTTCTCCAAATAGGATGCAGCCCGAAGAATGACAGTACGCGTCAACTCTTGAAAGATTTTCCCAGCACAATTCTCGATGTCTTAAGAAAAAAAGAATTCGATTACGATGCCGTAGAGATGAATGAAATTGTCTATGAGTCCCCTCTCCTCTTCAAGAACGGAGGGAAGGTGTACTGTGCGGAAAGCGGGGGACCAGAACCCGGCGTGGGATGTGGTGGAAAAGGGGTGGTAGAAGCAATCGAAACTTTAACCCGGCTGAACATCTTCGAGAACCTCCACTGCGATGTCGTGATCTATGACATCCTGGGAGATGTGGTCTGCGGAGGCTTTTCTTTACCTATCCGCCAAGGGTACGCTCAAGAGACGTATGTGGTGGCGAGTGGAGAGCTTGAGGCCCTCTACCAAGTCACCAATGTCTCCAAGGCTATCAAACGGTTTGAGGTCCGATCTGGCTCAAAACTGGGTGGGCTCATCATAAACCTGAGGAGGGTGAAGAACGAGCTGAAGATAGTTAAGGACTTTGCAGATAAGATTGGAACCCAGATTATCGGTATCATCCCTTACAGTCAGGTAGTCAAGGAGTGCGGAGGGCAAGGGGAGACGGTCTTCAGGCTTGCTCCGGATTCTGAAGAAGCGAATATTTATCGAAAAATCGGGGAGAGGGTCTTTAACAACAAAAACCTGGTGGTACCCAAGACAATTGATTTTGAAGACCTCTACCAGTGGTGGTTGAGGTATCTCGAATAGGAAAGAGGAGGAGTTCATGCGACAGATAGCCATATATGGCAAAGGTGGGATTGGGAAATCCATGGTTTCATCTCACATCTCATTTGCCTTAGCCAATAAAGGCTTGAAGGTGATGCATGTAGGGTGCGATCCCAAACACGATAGTACCCGCCTGTTGCTCATGGGCAAAATGCCCAAGACCATCCTCGATACCCTAAGGAAAAAGAATTTTGCCATCCAGCACGTTGCCAGGGATGAAGTGGTTTTTGAAAGTCCCCTGAAACTGGAGTGCGATGGGAAAATTTATTGTGCTGAGAGCGGTGGTCCAGACCCAGGTTTGGGTTGTGGTGGCAAGGGAGTGATTGAGGCAATTGAGACCCTGCAGCACCTCAATGTCTACAGAGAGCTGGAATTGGATGTGGTGCTCTACGATGTCCTGGGTGATGTGGTGTGTGGTGGGTTCTCCATGCCCATCCGTCAGGGGTATGCAGAGGAGATTTACATTGTAAGCAGTGGAGAAATTGAGGTGTTGTTCGCTGCCTCCAACATCTGCAAGGCCATTTCCAGGTTTACTTCTCGTTCCGGTGCCAAGCTGGGAGGAATTATCGGGAACCTAAGAGAACTCAAGAACGAGGAGGATATTCTCAATAAGTTTGCGGAGCTTTTGGGCACCCACGTAGTGGGCTTCATCCCTTACAGCGAGATCATCAAGGAGTGTTCAGGCAAAGGAATGACCCTCTTCCAGTTAGCCCCTCATTCCAAGGAGTGCGATGCCTTCCAAAAATTGACTGATGGGATCTGGAACAATAAAGAATTTTCTGTCCCCAAATCAATCAACTTCGAAGACCTCTATGCATGGTGGAAAAAGTTGGTAGCAAAAAGGAACGCCTAACAGGGAGGTATAGATCATGTCACTAAAAAGTTATGAGCACTGTTGTTCTTCTCTCCAGGCCTTGGCAACGTTGGGCAAGGTGGAAGGAATCATTCCCCTGCTTCACGGCCCTCAACCCTGTGCCTATCAGTGTCAGATAGGAAGTATGACCTGCCGTCCTTCCCGGCTGCTCACTGCCGGAACCTTGATCAAGAAGTCGGAGGTAATCTTTGGAGGAGAGGAAAATCTAAAAAAGCAGATCATCAATATGTACCGTCAGTACCAACCCAAGATCATCGTGATCATCAACACCTGTGTACCCCAGCTTATCGGTGAGGACATCAAGGGAGTAATCAATGAGGTGGAACAGGAAATCCCTGAACTAAAAGTAACCTACTTTGACAGTGGTTTTAATTTCCCCAAGGCCATGCCCTTAGGGAATGATGTGGCCTGGGTTTCTATCGTTAGGGTTCTCGAACCAATGAAAAAGGTCAAAGGTTCCATTGGTCTGGTGGGGAGGTCGGGGCAGGATGCCGGTGCCTTCACCCCAGTAGATACCTTTCTCAAAGAGGCTGGAATCCCTGTATTCGGATTCCCTGCGCCTCATTTGACCGAGATGCAGAAGATATCCCAGGCAGAGATTCTATTCCCTGTGCACGTTGTTCCCTTTCTCACCTGCAAGGAGATAAGTGAGAGGTTTAATTCAAAAGTGGAGTACATTGAGGTCCCTTCAGGGATTAGGGGAACCTCTGGTTTCTTACGAGGTGTTGCGGATATCTTGAAAAATCAGAAAATACATGACCTGGTGGATCAGGAAGAAGATAATATCCGCCCCCGCTTTCAGGCAATCAAAAGGCGGTTTGCCGAGGATCCTGTTAAGGTGTTGATAGTGTATGGGCCGGCGAGTGAATTCTCATTAAGCAAGATCTTAGCTGATTTTGGGGCAGAGGTAATCATGGTCCCTTCGATGAGAAATAAGTTTGCCCAGATGGAAAAAGAGTTACAGAAAAAGAGATACGGCCTGACCATTGTGGAAGAGGATTTTGATCTCCTTGAGGATCTCAATGAAATGTATAAACCTGATGTCATTTTTTGCGAGGTTCAGGGGAGGGTTGAAATCATTCCCAAACTCATGCCTGTTTTCTGTAATATGATGTATTTGACTGCTTATGGATACGACTTTGCCCTGGATATAGGAGAGAATTTCCATAATGCCATGAAGAGAGGTGTTTTGGCCAACTGGAAAGATATGGTGAAGAGATACGGAGGTGAACTCCATGCTTAAGAGCAATCAAGCAGGTGAAAGAACCCACGACCTGACTGGTCTACGTGAACTGAAGATGAAAGAGATTCATAAACCCTCCTCTTTTGAGGGGGCTTTGTGGATCACCCTTGGAATCAAGGATGCACGGGTGATATTCCATGCACCTCCAGGCTGTTTCATCAATCAGGCTCAGGGTCTCCTGATGTACGAGTACTGTTTAGATTTTTATACCACCTCTCTCTCCTATGCAAATGTGATGCAAGGGGCAGAGGATCGTCTGGAGGAGGTGTTGAGAAAGACCATAGAAAAAAGACCCAACTTGGTTATTATCGTTACCTCACCCAGCGTAGAGATTACCGGTGATGATGTGGAAGGGGTTCTGGATAAGGTGGGATATAAGAACTGTGTGATCATCCATCCCCCCATCGGAGGGACCCTTAATGAAGGCAAAGAAAAGGCCTTGATCACCCTCACCAGCCTGATGGATCCGACTGTGGAAAAAGTGGGGAAGACGGTAAATCTTATTGGCCCCTCCTTAGGAACATTCAACTGGAGGGCAGATGTCTTTGAACTTAAGAGGATGCTTTCAAATATTGGGATCAACGTGAATGCCGTTCTCACTGCTGGTTCGCTCACGAAGGATATTATCAATGCGCCCTGTGCCTCTTTAAATCTCTGCATTTATCCTTATGACTGGGGAATAGACACAGCCAAGTTGATGGAAAAGAAATTTAATATCCCCTACCTTGCCAACCATGTACCTATCGGGTTCAGGGAATCAGCAGCCTGGCTGGAAGAAATTGCTGATTTTTTCAAGGTTGACGCCAGAAATTATCTCAAAGAGGAGATCATCTCTGGCTATGAATTGATACAAGCTATGATGGTTCTCCCCATCACCTTTGAATCTTCCGTGGCCCTTTCTCTGGACAATCACGATACCTATGCCGTAGGCATGAGTCACTATTTTAAAAAGGAACTCGGAATGGAAATCTCCCTGGTAGCTGTGGGGAGTGAAACGGCTGCGAATAAGGTGAAAGAGGTTTGTGAGAATGTAATGGTCTCTCCAACTATCGACGAGAAGAAAGAACAGTTCCTCGAGAAGAGCCCCATGATGATCATGGGTAATTTCTATGACGTAAAAATAGCTAAGGAGTTGGGTTTTACCAACACCCTTTTTGCTGATCTCCCTACCATGGGATACCAGTCCACAGAGGCCAGTCCTTACATGGGCTTCATGGGTGCAAAGAATTTGATTCAACATACGGTAAATCAGATTTATATGAACATCTTCTTTGAAACCAAAGGCGGAATAGAAGAGACTATTTCGGTAGGAGAAGTTTCATGGGATCTCGATGCCCAGAAGGCGTTTGTGAAAGTGGCGGATATGATCCCCCACTTCATCAAGGCCATAGCAATGAGAAAACTCCAGAAAAAGGCAGAAGAGCTTGCTATCCAGAAAAAGTCCAAGATTACCTTAGATATCGTCCGAACAGTTACCGATCAGTACACACCCACCCGCTTCAAGTCCAAATTTCTCTCTGCCTTGAAAGAAAACGATGGGGTAAAAGGGGATCAAGCACTTCCTTCAGAGGTGAAGTTCACCATGACCTGGGATGCAAAGGCAAAAGCAATGATGAATAAGGTTCCCAAAGAGGTACGGGCAATGGCAATATCTGGAACAGAGGAATTTGCTCAGGAAAAGGGTTACAAGAGGGTTACCGTCAAGGTGGTAAATGAGTTCAAGAAGGAATCAGGTATGGGATGAAATGAAAAAATTGATTAACCCCCGAATCAGTTGTATCCTGATCCGGTACGATATATGATAAGTTCTCAATCGCCTAAGAATCCCACAGTTATTCTAGTAGGATACCCCAATGTAGGAAAGAGCGCCCTTTTCACAGAACTCACTGGCAAATATACCAATGTATCCAACTATCCTGGGACTTCTCTGGATGTAGCTGAGGGTAATTTTACCTTTAAGCGAAGGCGGGTCACACTGTTTGATTCTCCACCAGTTTATGGGTTTAACTACGAATCAGTGGATGCAAACGCCACTTACCAATTGATGCAGAGGGTTGAACCTGATGTGGTCCTCCATGTGGCCGATGCCAAGAATCTGAAGAGAGACCTCTTGATCACCTTTCAACTCATAGAGATGAATGTCCCTGTCATCTTAGTGGTCAATATGATTGATGAAGCAGAGAGCAGGGGAATCCGAATTGATTTAGATAAACTCTCTCAGCTCTTAGGAATCAGGGTGGTAGAGACCTCAGTAACAGAACGGAGAGGAATTCCTACTCTCCTTAAGGCGATAGAAGAGGTTGTTTCCACTCAAGAAAAGACCACAATTACCTTCCCTCGCTGGATGACCACGCAAGAATACCTGAAGAAGATAAACATAATCTATCCTCAGGTCTTTTCTAAGCTGGAGGCTAAAAGGGGAACCTTTTCGATCTGGCTGGAAAATGCCACCACTCACCCTGTATATGGATTGTTTATCCTCCTCATTGTTCTGGCTCTACTCTATGAAATCGCAGGAAAGTTTGGAGCTGTGGTGTTAGTGGATTTCATCCGAAATAGTATCTTTGATAAGCTCATAACCCCCTATGTAGTCTCCTGGGTCACACGCATACCTTTCCCTTTGTTAGCGGAGATCTTGATAGGGCACTATGGACTTTACACCATGGGGATTGTCTATGCCTTTGCCATCTTACTCCCCATGATCACGGTATTCTACTTTGTCTTTGGGGTTCTCGAGGATAGCGGGTACCTTCCCCGCCTCACCGTATTGACTGATAAGCTCTTGAGACTTATTGGCTTAAGTGGTAAAGCTACCCTCACCATGGTCTTAGGGTTTGGTTGTGTGACGATGGCCCTCCTCTCTACGAAATCGATTGAATCACGGAAAGAGAGGCTCATTGCTGCGTTCCTCCTTTGCTTGACAATACCCTGCGGGGCAAAACTGAGCATTATGATGGGTCTCTTCACCTTTCTCCCTATCCAGATGTTTTTTTTCTTTATCTTCTTTATGGCTCTGAACACGATCCTCAACGGATACTTTGCCTCAAAGATCCTTGCTGGAGAGAGATCACCCTTCATGCTTGAGCTACCTCCCTTTCGACTCCCTCAGATAAGAAACCTGGTGAAGAAAACAGTAAACCGCCTTACCTGGCTCTTGAATGATGTGATTCCTGCCTTCCTCTTGGGAACCTTTATCCTCTTCCTTCTGGATAAGACTGCTATTCTTTCAAAAATTGAGACACTCTCCGCACCCATTGTTTCAGGATGGTTGGGCTTGCCCGTCAAAATGACAGAGGTATTACTCATGACCTTCTTCCGAAGTGAATACGGTGCTGCTGGCCTCATGAATATCGTACTCTCAGGAAACCTGGATAGCATAGCCTTACTTGTCTCCTTAGTAATTCTCACCCTCTTTATCCCCTGTTTCGCTTCGCTCGTGGTATTATTTAAGGAGTTCGGTATAAAATTTGCGACCTTTGCAGCCCTGTTCATTCCCACCTACTCAATTCTCATGGGTACCTTAATCAATTACGTCTTTAGGCACTTCACCATTATCCAGGAGCTCCTCACGTGAGTTTGCGGAAAGTGACATTTCCTTCTCATCGTCTAGCTCATATCGAGGTTCTTTCCCAAGTGTTGCACTTGCTTATTGAACTGAGGTGTGTCCCTATTTCCCCATGCGGTCTTTTTTGATTTAGAAGAAAGGGTTTGTGTGAAGGTTGGCTTAGATGGTAAGGCCCAGCGGGAAATGCCGGGCCTCATAGTTTTAAGGTTACAATTTCACTACCACTACGCGTACGGCTTGTTCGCCTTTAGGGCCTTTTTCAATATCAAATTCGACTTCCTGGCCTTCCTCTAAAGTCTTATAGCCTTCACCCTGAATCGCACTATGATGCACGAATACATCATTGCCTGAATCAGGAGTAATAAATCCATAACCTTTTTGGTTACTGAACCATTTGACTTTCCCTCTTACCATGAGTGCGCTACCCCCTTTCCCTAATAATTGTAGTAAATAAGGACAGAAATTAAAAACCGCACGTGAGCGTTCTTAACTTTGCGGTCAAAAAATTCTCTCATTCCCTATTTGCTACTATGCTTCTATTAGCTTACTCTTCCTGCCTGACTGTAAAGCCAGGCTGATCAGTCTTTTGCTTCCTTTTCTACTTTGATTTCTTCTCTGGACTCTGGCTCGGCTTTCTTCTCAGCCTTTTTTTTCACACCTGGCTGAGCTTTTGCTGTCTTCTTCCTTTCAGGTTTGGCCTTTTTTTTGGCCGCCTTCTTTCTCTTTTCTTCCTTATCCTCCCCTTCGGGAATTAATTCAATGATTGATAAGAGGGCATTGTCACCCAGCCTCCTTCCGACCTTCATGATACGGGTATAACCCCCATTACGATTCTGAAAGCGCGGGGAAATGATCTCAAACAGCTTCTTTACCACCTTCCTATTGCTGATTACGCTCAAGGCCTGTCTTCTTGCATGAAGGTCACCCTTCTTTCCCAGGGTAATCATCTTCTCTGCGAGCCTCCTTAGCTCTTTAGCCTTAGCATCAGTGGTCTCAATCTTTTCATGTTCAATAAAGGAAGTAACCAGATTTCTTAACGTTGCCCTTAAATGGCTACTGGTTCTTCCCAATTTTCTCCCTGCTTTAAGATGGCGCATTTCTTAACTCAACCCCCTACTTATCTTTCTCTTGACGTGGTTGAAAACCGTTGAGCTTCATGCCGAGGCCCAACCCCATCTCTCCCAAGATCTCCTTGATCTCGTTTAAAGATTTCCTCCCAAAGTTCTTGGTCTCAAGCATTTCCGCTTCTGTCTTCTGAACCAATTCCCAGATGTATTTGATGTTTGCGTTCTTCAGACAATTAGAGGAACGAACCGAGAGCTCCAATTCATCAATATTTCGGTAGAGATTTTCATTAAAGCGGGGTTTATCTTCCTGTATCGCGGGTTGGGTAGCAACCATCTCTTCATCAAAGTTGATGAAGATCATAAGTTGATCTTGGATGATTTTGGCCGCGTAGGCTAAGGCATCTTCAGAACTTATACTCCCATCGGTCCATATTTCCATCATGAGCTTGTCGTAATCAGTAATCTGACCAACCCGGGCATGACCGACAACGAAATTCACCTTCTTTATTGGGGAAAAAACAGCATCAATTGGAATAGTACCAATTGGTTGATTCTCTTCCCGATTCTTTTCTGCCGGGACATAGCCACTTCCCATTTTCACCGTCATTTCCATATCAAGTTCTGCGCCCTTAGAAAGAGTAGCAATATGCTGATCGGGATTCATGATCTCTACATTGTTATTGGTGATGATGTCAGAAGCCTTAACTTCCCTTTCCCCCTTAGTTTTGATCCTGAGTGTCTCCGGCCCAGTGGTATGAAGTTTAGGACGGACTTCCTTCAAATTCAAAATAATATCAGTCACATCCTCTCTCACCCCAGGAACAGTTGAGAATTCATGGAGGATTCCCTTGATTCTAACCGAAGTAATAGCAGCACCCTGGAGAGTGGAAAGGAGAACCCTTCTTAAGGAGTTACCCAAAGTGATTCCAAAACCTCTCTCAAGGGGTTCACAAGTAAACTTTCCATAAACGTTGCTGTAAGACTCACGATCAATTTCAACTTTTTTGGGCTTGATCAAAGTCTGCCAATTTCTTCTATATAGCATTCTTTCCCCCCGAAGCATGAAATAAGTTATTAAAAGAAGAGGAAATACTTCTATCTCTCATTTACTGTAAAACTCTACAATAAGATGTTCGTTAATAGGCATAGTCAGCTCTTCACGGGCAGGCAAGGAAATAACCTTGCCTCTCAGATTATCCTTATCTACCTCCAACCATCGAGGAATACTTCTTCGGCTGACTCCTTCCAGAGATTCCTGGATCCTAGCTATATTCCTACTTTTCTCTTTGAGCTCAACTACATCCCCAGTTTTGAGCAGAAAAGAGGGGACATTTACCCTTCTACCGTTGACCCCAAAATGGTTATGTTTAATGAGTTGTCGTGCTTCATTCCGAGAACTGGCAAAACCCATCCGATAGACCATATTGTCCAGTCTTCTCTCCAGGATTAAAAGGAGATTCTCACCTGTTATTCCTTTTTGACGACTCGCCTCCTCAAAATATTTCCGGAATTGTTTATCCATAACTCCATAGATTCGCTTAACCTTTTGTTTCTCTCGAAGTTGTATCTCATAATCGGAGAATTTTTTTCGATTCTGGCCATGCTGGCCAGGAGGGTATTCCCTTCGATCCACAGCACACTTTTCTGAGTAGCATCTTTCCCCTTTGAGGAAAAGTTTCAGACGTTCTCTCCGACAAAGCCGACAGCTTGGACCTGTATAACGTGCCAAAAGCACCTCCTTACATGAAAATAGAAATTATACCCTTCTCCTCTTGGCCTGACGGCACCCATTATGAGGAATCGGGGTAACATCTCTAATTATTTTGATACTGAAACCTGCAGCTTGAAGGGATCTTAAAGCAGCCTCCCTTCCTGCCCCCGGCCCTTTCACATACACCTCAATAGACTTAACACCATGTTCCATGGCCTTTTTAGCCACATCATCCGCTGCCTGTTGAGCAGCGAAAGGGGTGCTCTTCCTTGCACCCTTAAAACCCACGGTTCCGGCACTCGACCAGGCGATGGTATTACCCACTGTGTCAGTAATAGTAATGATAGTATTATTAAAGGTTGACTGGATGTGAGCAATACCATTCGGGATATTCTTCTTTTCTCTTTTTTTCTTTACCGTTCTTTCTTCGGCTAACATCTTCCTCCTTTCTTATCCTAACTTTTTAAGCAGTTGGTGCTTCTGGCCTCTTCTTCCCAACAATAGAACGACGTGGTCCTTTCCGTGTACGGGCATTGGTATGGGTCCTCTGACCGCGAACCGGCAAAGAGCGCCGATGTCTCAACCCCCGATAACTCCCCATGTCCATAAGCCGTTTGATATCCATAGAGACCTCTTTTCGCAAATCCCCTTCTACCTTGTACTCATGGTCAATGACTTCTCTAATCTTAGACACATCTGATGCAGATAGGTTATCGGTCTTGGTATTGAAGTCAACCCCTGCCTTTTGCAATATCTTCTGGGCAGATGGTCTCCCAATCCCATAAATATACGTCAAAGCGATCTCTATCCTCTTATTCTTGGGTAGATCGACACCTGCAATCCTCGCCACCTTTTAAACCCTCCTCATCCCTGTCGCTGCTTATGCTTGGGATTCTCACAGATCACCCTTACCACGCCTTTTCGTTTAACAATAATACATTTGCTACAGATTTTCTTCACCGAAGCTTTAACTTTCATTCCTCTTTCACTCGCTCTTTCTACCTCTCCCGATAGGTAATCCTCCCACGGTTCAGATCATAGGGAGAGAACTCTACTGTCACCTTATCACCGGGGAGGATCTTGATATAATGCATCCGCATTCGACCGGAGATATGGGCCAACACCTTGTGTCCATTGGTCAGTTCCACTCTAAACATGGCATTGGGGAGGGCCTCTAAAACTGTACCTTCCAGCTCAATAACACCTTCCTTAGGCATAATACCTCAATGAAAAAACTATGCCTTTCCTGCTTCCAAGGCCTTTCTGATTCGACCAAAGATCTCCTCAATACTGCCCATTCCATCAACCATGGAGAGAAATTGTCCCTTCCGATAATATTCAATGAGGGGTGCTGTCTGCTCTCGGTATACCTTAAGCCTGTTCCTTATGGTTGACTCTTTATCATCATCCCGTTGAAAAAGTCTGCCCTGGCATTTATCACAGATCCCCTCCTGTTCTGGAGGATCAAAGATGATGTGATAGCCTGCCCCACATTTTTCGCAAACCCTCCTTCCGGTTAACCTTCTCACGAGTTCATCTTCATCCACTCTTACCAGAATCACCCTGGGAGGAAATTTGTTCATCCGCTTTAAGGTCATCTCTAAAGCGTCAGCCTGAGCCACAGTACGTGGAAAACCGTCGAGTATGAACCCTCCATTGCAGTCATCCCTCTTTATCCTCTCTTCAACCATCTCAACCATCACTTCATCAGGGACGAGTAAACCCTTATCCATATATTCCTTAGCCTTAAAGCCAAGAACTGTTCCCCATTTAACCTCCTCTCGTAAGATGTCTCCAGTTGAGATCTGGGGGATCGAATACCGCTCCATCAGAAATTTTGCCTGAGTGCCTTTGCCTGATCCCGGTGCACCTAAAAGGATGAGATTCACTTTATCTCCTTCCTTTAAACCTTCTATCCTTCAAGAAACCTTCATAATGGCGGGTTAACATATGCGACTCCATCTGGGCGATAGTGTCTAAGGCAACCCCGACTACAATGAGCAGGGCAGTTCCTCCAAAATAAAAGGGAATGTTCATCTGATGGATGAGAATGGAGGGAAGGACGCAGACTGCCGAGACGTACAGAGCTCCGCCAAAGGTGATCCGGGTCAAGACCCGATCAATGTACTCCGAGGTCTTCTTGCCAGGCCTTATTCCAGGGACGTATCCTCCATACCTCCTCATATTATCTGCCACATCTACAGGATTGAAGGTAACCGCTGTATAGAAGTAACAGAAGAAGATGATAAAGATCACGTAGAAGATCTCATACGTGAATTTTCCTGGCCCGAGATTCTGGACAATCGAATTGATCCATGGATGGCCCTCCAACGAGGTTTTGGGAAGAAAGTTAGCAATGGTCAAGGGAAACATCAAGATCGATGAGGCAAAGATTGGTGGTATCACCCCTGCAGTATTTATCTTTAAAGGCAGATGGGTGCTCTGACCTCCATACATCTTTCGCCCAATCACCCTCTTGGCATATTGAACCGGTATCCTTCTCTGTCCCCTCTCTACAAAAATGATGAACCCAACTACCAAAATCATCAAGGCCAGGATAAAGAGAATGATCACAATCCCCAACTCGCCTGTTCTAAAAAGCCGTATGCTATTGGCAACGGCTGAGGGCATCCTTGCTACGATTCCGGCAAAGATGATAAGGGAAATCCCATTTCCGATTCCCCGTTCAGTTATCTGCTCCCCAAGCCACATGATAAAAGCTGTACCGGAAGTAAGGGTCAAGACCGTCAAGAACCGAAAAGACCAACCTGGATTTAACACCACTGCCTCTCCACCTGGACCTGCCATCTTTTCAAGTCCAATACTTATCCCAAAGCCCTGAATCATGCTTAAGACCACGGTACCGTAGCGGGTGTACTGTATGATCTTCCTCCTTCCTGCTTCACCTTCTTTGGATAGCTTTTCCAGGTAGGGAATCACAACGGTTAAAAGTTGAAGGATGATCGAGGCACTGATGTAGGGCATTATCCCTAAAGCAAACACTGACATATGTTCCAGTGCACCACCTGAAAACATGTCAAAGAGACCGAGGAGGGTTCCTTTGGCCCGGGCAAAAAAGGAAGCCAGGGCACCGGCATCAATTCCTGGTGTAGGGATATACACCCCTATCCGGTACACAGCAAGGAGCGCAAAGGTAGCAACAATCCTCTTTCTTAATTCTGGTATCTTGGGTATAGTCTGAAAACCGCCTAACACCTTAGATAATCTCTACCTTTCCACCCATGGACTCAATCTTCTCTCTGGCAGATTGACTTATACCATCAACCTTCAAGACAAGAGAATGTGATATCGTACCCTTCCCCAGAATCTTAATCCCATCACACTTCCCCTTAACCAATCCCGACTGACGAAGGGTTTGAAAATCAAGCACGCTTCCTTCACTGAAGCGGTTGAGATCTTTGAGGTTGATAACTACAAATTTCTTCCTCCGGGGATTTACAAACCCCCTCTTAGGGAGGCGACGGGTCAAAGGCATCTGACCACCTTCAAACCAGGGCGGGACATTTCCTCCTGAACGTGCTTTCTGACCTTTATGACCTCTACAAGAGGTCTGGCCATGACCAGAACTGGTACCTCTCCCTACTCTCTTTTTCTTTTTCACTGCCCCTTTCGGAGGACTCAATTCACCCAAATTCATAAACGAAACTCTCTCTAAAAATGGCTAATCTATCTCTTCCACCTTAACTAAATGGATAACCTTTTTTACCATTCCACGGATTGCAGGATGATCTTTCACTACCACTGTCTTATTAATCTTATTCAACCCCAGACTCTTTAAGGTCAATCTCTGATTTTCCGGTTTTCCAATCCAACTCCTCTGTAAAGTAATCTTCAGCTGTTTTACCACTTATTCACCTGTTTTCTTAGGACAAAGGAGGGAGAAAAGTGGCTTCTCCTTTATCTTCCTTCTCCTTGCCTAATCTTTTGGCAATATCTTCTGGTGTTTTAAGCTGTTTTAATGCTTCGATAGTAGCTTTTACTACATTATGAGGGTTATGAGAACCCAGACATTTAGTCAGGATATTCTTAATCCCTGCTGACTCAACGACCGCTCTCACCGCTCCCCCAGCTATCACCCCTGTACCTTCTGATGCCGGTTTCAAAAAAACCTTCCCTGCACCATATTTCCCCACACTCTCATAGGGGATCGTCCCATTGATAATTGGTATAGACATCATATTCTTCTTGGCTTTTTCTATCCCTTTTCGGATCGCCTCAGGAACTTCATTTGCTTTCCCTAACCCAAATCCTACCTGGCCATCTCCATTCCCCACTACCACGATCGCACTGAAGCTAAACCGTTTCCCCCCTTTAACCACTTTTGCCACACGACTGATATGGACTATCTTATCAACTAAATTAAGTTCATCCTGATTTGCTATCGGCAATACACCACCTCCTTAAAGCCTTCCTTTTCTCATGCGTTAAAGAACGAGGCCTCTTTCCCGGGCGGCAATGGCCAGCGCTTTTACCCGACCATGATAGAGGTAACCGCTCCGGTCAAAAACCACTTCTTTTATACCCTTGTCAAAACATCTCTTGGCAATGAGTGCTCCCACAGCTTTAGCTGCCTCGATGTTTCCTGAATATTTCGCCTTTCCTTTCAGTTCGGGGCTTAACGTTGAGGCAGTAACAAAGGTCTTCCCAGCCGTATCATCCACGACCTGAGCATAGATGTGTTTATTGCTCCGAAAGACCGTAAGCCTTGGCCTCTGGCTTGTACCTTTTATCTTCTTCCTGATCCTTTTTTTTCTCTTCGATCTGGCTAAGACCTTTTCAGATGTAGGCGACACTACCAAATCTCCTTGCAACGATCATTTTAAAAAGCCAATTATTTGATTCCAGCTTTTCCGACCTTCTTTCGTATAAACTCACCAGCGTACTTAATGCCCTTCCCCTTATAGACATCTGGTTTTCTGAAACTCCTTATCTTTGCTGCCACTTCTCCGACCAGATACTTATCTATCCCTTCCACCGTAATCCTGGTCTGTTTATCCACCTTCACCTTGATGCCTAGAGGGAGATCATATTTGACAGGATGAGAATAACCAAGGCTTAATGTAAGGGTATTGCCTCGAATATCAGATCGATAACCAACTCCCTCTATGTCGAGTGCCTTCTCAAACCCTTTGGTCACACCGAGTATCATATTTTTAATAATGGTTCGAGTAAGGCCATGGAGTGAACGGGATTGTCGATTATCCTGTGAGCGTTTCACCAATACCTTTCCATCTTCTACTATAACCCCAATCTCTTCTTCTATCTTTTTAACTATCTCTCCTCTGGGTCCCTTCACTTTCACATACGGTTTCTCATATTGGATGGTAACCCCTTGAGGGATAGGGATCGGTAACGTACCTACTCGAGACATTGCTTTTCCTTCACCACACTAAGCAGAGGACTTCTCCTCCCACATTCAATCTTTTTGCCTCTCTATCAGTGATCACCCCTCGAGAGGTAGAAAGAATGGCCAGGCCCGTTCCGCTCTTCACAGATGGAATATCCTTAGCATTACTGTAGATCCTTAGTCCTGGCTTACTCACCCGCTTTAAACCGGAGATGATTGTATTCTTTTTAACATCATATTTAAGGAAGATCCTTAAGATCCCCTGTTTTTTATCCTCGATAACCTTATAATCCTTGATGTAACCCTCGTCTCTTAAAATTTTTGCTATATTCACTTTCAACCGTGAGGAAGGAACATCCACCTTTTCAAACTTAGCTTTATTCGCATTTCTCATCCGAGTGAGCATATCAGCTATTGAATCAGTCATTCCCATTTTTTACTTCCCTCTCAAAATCAGGTTCTTCACCAGCTTGATTTAATCACCCCAGGGATTTCACCTTTCAGAGACAGATTTCGAAAGCAGATCCGGCACATATGGAACTTTCGGTAATAAGCTCGTGCCCTTCCGCAAAGGGGGCAACGGTTATACTCCCGGACTGAAAACTTTTTTGGTTTCATTGCCTTTTCCATTAAAGCCTTTTTTGCCATTCTCACTCCTTATAACTTCAATCCCTAAAGGGCATACCTAAGAGCTTTAAAAGATACTTACCTTCCTCGTCGGTTTTTGCTGTGCTGATGATAGAGATGTTCAGCCCTTTAATCTTATCAATCTTATCATAATCGATCTCCGGGAAAATGATTTGTTCTCTGATGCCCAAGGTATAATTTCCTCTTCCATCAAAGGACTTCCCCGATACCCCCTTAAAATCTCTTACCCGAGGGAGGGCCACATTTACCAGACGATCAAAGAATTCATACATTCGATTCTTTCTCAAGGTCACCATGCAGCCGATAGGCATCCCCTCACGAAGCTTGAAATTGGCTATCGATTTCTTTGCCTTTGTGATGACTGGCTTCTGACCGGAAATCATCGTGAGCTCATTCACCGCTGAATCGAGTACCTTTATATTCTGGATCGCCTCCCCTATCCCCATATTGATAACAATCTTTTTCAGGGAAGGCACCTCCATTGCGTTCTTATAGCCAAACTCCTTTATCATATCTTTGACTACTACATTTCCGTAGAATTCCTTCAGCCTAACCATTCGTTTTCCTCATGCTATACGTCCAAGTCCTCTCCACACTTCTTACAAACCCTTACCTTCTTTCCGTCCTCTAAGACCCTCTTCCCGATCCTCACCGGTCGATTACACTTGCTACACATGATCATTACACTAGAGACTTGGATAGGTCCTTCTTTTTCGATTATTCCTCCTTGGCGTATTTGTCCAGTAGGCCGCTGGTGTCGCTTAATAAAGTTAACCTTTTCTACCACTACCCGGTTTTTCTTGGAGATTATCTTGAGAATTTTTCCTGTCTTCCCCTTTTCCTTGCCGGCAATTACCATTACTAAATCGTTCTTCTTTACGTGCATTACCTTTTGCATTTGTTTCTCATTTTCGGATACTCTCACAGCACCTCGGGAGCAAGAGAGATGATCTTCGTAAACTTCTTTGTCCTAAGCTCTCGTGCTACTGGACCGAAGATTCGGGTCCCAACAGGCTCATTCTGGGGACTAATCAATACCCCGGCGTTATCGCCGAATTTGATATAAGAACCATCAGGTCTTCTGAACTCCTTAACAGTTCTCACAATTACCGCCTTCATGACTTCCCCCTTTTTCACTTTGGAGTTGGGAATGGCCTCCTTTACACTTACCACCACCACATCACCTAAAGTTGCATACCGTCTTCTTGTCCCACCCAAGACCTTTATACACATGAGCTTTTTGGCCCCGGAATTATCTGCAACATTTAAGATAGTCTGCATCTGAATCATAATATACCTTATTCCAAAAGGGTCTAAGCCGCCCTCTCAAGAATCTCCTTCACCCTCCACCTTTTATCTCTGCTTAAGGGCCTGGTCTCCCAGATCAAGACCTTATCGCCAATCCTGCACTCATTTTTTTCATCATGAGCCTTAAACTTTTTCCGCTTTCGTATATATTTTTTATATTTGGGGTGTTTTACCAATCGTTCAACCATTACTATGACCGTCTTATCCATCTTATCGCTCACGACAATGCCTACCTGGGTCTTTCTCCTTCCCCTCTCCTTCATATCCTAACCTTCTTCCTTCTTAATCTTTTCCCTCAGTACTGTTTTTACCCGAGCAATATCCTTTTTAAGTTTGGGTATGCTCATGGTATTTTCGAGTTGGGAAGTAGCGTGCCTAAACCTTAAATTAAAGAGTTCCTCAAAGAGGTCCTTTCCCCTTTGCCTTAATTCTTCTATCGTTAAGTCGCGAAGTTCTCCAGCCTTCATTCTACTTCTCCTCGAGTTAAAACCTTGGTGGCAATAGGGAGTTTATGAGAAGCCAACCGGAATGCCTCCAGAGCTATTTCCTCTGGTACCCCTCCCATCTCATAGAGAACTTTCCCGGGTCTTACCACTGCCACCCAGTCCTCAGGTGCACCTTTACCTTTGCCCATCCTGGTCTCAGCGGGTTTTTTAGTAATTGGCTTATCAGGAAAGACCCGAATCCAGATTTTCCCTCCCCTTTTAATATGACGGGTCATAACAATCCGGGCTGCCTCGATCTGCCGCGAAGTGAGCCAACCACACATCTTAGCCTGCAGTCCATATTCACCAAAGGCAAGGGTACTGCCCCTATAGGCCATCCCCTTCATCCTTCCTTTCTGCTGTTTTCGATACTTTACCTTCTTTGGAGCTAACATACTCTCTCTGTTTAAAGGATTTCACCTTTATAAATCCAGACCTTTACACCGATCATCCCATACGTAGTTTTTGCCTGAGTAAAACCGTAATCAATATCAGCCCGAATGGTATGGAGCGGAACCCTTCCCTCTCGATACCACTCGGTTCGAGCTATCTCTGCACCCCCCAATCTCCCTGCACAGGATACCTTGATCCCCTGTGCTCCCATTTTCAAGGCAGAGGTTACACTCTTCTTCATGGCCCTCCGGAAAGCTACCCTTCTTTCCAACTGGAGGGCAACATTTTCAGCCACCAACTGGGAATCTACCTCAGGCTTAGGAACCTCATAGATATTGATAAAAATATTCTTATCCGTCAGGTGCTGCAATTCCCTTTTTAGCACCTCGATCTCCGAACCTTTCCTGCCGATGATAATCCCTGGGCGGGCAGTGTAGATGTTCACCTTCACTTTATTGGCAGCCCGTTCTATCTCGATCCTGGAGATACCTGCATGATAGACCCTTTGTTTCAAGAATTTCCTGATCTGAAAATCTTCAGTGAGCATTTCGCCGAAGCTTTTTTTTGCAAACCAGCGAGAACTCCACGTCTTGTTTATTCCTAAACGGAAACCTAAAGGATGAACCTTCTGACCCAAATTTTATCTCCTCTCGCTCAGCATGAATTTATGACTCTTCCAGGACTACCGTGATATGACTGGTCCTTTTTAATATCCTGTTTGCCCTCCCCATTGGTCGGGGGCGGATTCTCTTTAACGATGGTCCTCCATCAACCATGATCCTTTTCACGAAGAGGGTATCCACATCTATCCCCTTTTTCTGTACAGCATTGGCAACTGCGGATTTGATCACCTTGGTTACCACCTTTGCTCCGGACTTTGGTGTAAAAGCGAGGATATGTAATGCCTCTTCAACCTTCTTCCCCCGGACAATATCAGCGACCAGACGAACCTTACGGGGTGCTGTTCTCACATATTTAGCAACTGCTCTCGCTTCCAATAACCTCTCCTTACCAACTCTTTTACGGGAGATTTGAAATTAGCTAGTCTGTCCTATTACCTTGGTCTTCCTGTCTCCCGAGTGGCCATGGAATATCCGGGTAGGTGAAAACTCCCCCAGCTTGTGGCCAACCATATTCTCTGTTACAAATACCGGGATAAACTTTTTCCCATTGTGAACTGCAAAGGTATGACCAACCATCTCCGGGAAAATGGTGGATCGCCTCGACCATGTTTTAATCACCTTCTTACTCCCTGCTTGATTGGCATGCTCCACCTTCCTCCACAAATTTTCTTCTACATACGGGCCTTTTTTTATTGAGCGTGCCATGTAAGATCCTTTTCTTGAGACTATGTTCTTCTTTTTATGATGTATTTATCTGTGGACTTATTTCTTCTCGTCTTAAACCCCTTCGTGGGTACACCCCACGGGGTTACCGGGTGGCGTCCTCCTGAACTCTTTCCTTCTCCTCCACCTAAAGGATGGTCAACCGGATTCATAGCCACACCTCTCACCTTTGGCCTTCTCCCCAGCCAGCGGGTCCGCCCTGCTTTTCCAATAGAGATATTTTCATGATCTACATTACCTATCTGGCCGATCGTGGCGTAGCATGTGAGTAATACTTTCCTCACCTCATTGGAAGGAAGCCTGATTTGGGCATACCTTCCTTCTTTGGCCATGAGTTGTGCATACCCACCGGCTGACCTTACCAACTGACCAGCATTTCCCTCTTTCAGTGCTATATTATGAATAATGGTTCCCATAGGGATATTTTTCAAAGGAAGGGCATTTCCGGGCTTGATGTCCACATTCTCTCCTGCCACTAAGGTATCTCCCACCTTGAGATCAAGCGGTGCGATAATGTATCTCTTCTCTCCATCAGCATAATGGAGGAGGGCGATGAAGGAGGAACGATTGGGATCATATTCAATGGCCGCTACCTTTGCAGGGATATCGTGCTTATCCCTCTTAAAGTCAATGACCCGATACATCCTTTTATGTCTTCCTCCGATATATCGGCTGGTAATCCTGCCATAGAAATTCCTTCCCCCGGTTTTGGTAAGTGTTTTTAGTAAACGTTTTTCCGGTTCACACTTTGTTATCTCTTCCAAGGTCAAAACACTTTGAAATCTTCTTGCCGGAGATGTAGGTTTATATGCTCTCAATCCCATGTATACCTCACCAGACTCTGATGATCGTGTTCCTGCTTAAATCCCTTCAAAAAAGTCTATCCTCTCACCCTCTTTTAACGTGACTATCGCCTTCTTCCAATCCGATCTCCTCCCCAGCGATCTTCCGAGCCTCTTCTTTTTGCCCACAACATTCATCACATTCACACTCAATACTTTGACCCTGAAGAGTTTTTCTACTGCCTGTTTTACATCAATTTTGTTAGCCTTTGGGTTTATCTCAAAAGTTACCTTGTTGTGTTTTTCCTTCAGGGCCGTACCTTTTTCGGTGATAATGGGCTTCTTCAAAATAAGATAAATATCATTTTCCTTCATTGCTTGAGCCTTTCTTGAATCCTCTCCAGACTATGCTTCGTTATGAGCAGGTATTCGTATTTCAGGATATCGTACACATTCAAGCCTTCAGGTCTTAAGATCTTAACCTTGTAAAGATTCCTCGCTGAGCGCTCCAGATTGAAATTATCGTTATCCACTATCAGGGCGTTATCTACCTCCAGTTTCTTCAAGAGGCTTACAAAGGTCTTGGTCTTGATCTCTTCCAGATTGAAGTTATCAATAATCAAGAGTTTCCCTTCCTTAACCTTAAGGCTTAAGGCAGACTTCAAAGCTGCCCTTCTCACCTTTTTCGGAAGAAAATAGGAATAATCCCGGGGCTTAGGGCCAAAAATCACTCCTCCTCCCACCCAGAGTGGCGAACGGATAGAACCGGCTCGCGCCCTGCCAGTACCTTTCTGCCTCCAGGGCTTTCTCCCACCTCCACTCACCTCTGAACGGGTCTTGGTAGAAGAATTTCCACCTCTTCGGTTAGCTAACTGCATCTTTACCACTTCATAGAAGAGGTGTTTGTCTACCTTAGCCCCAAAGACCTGGTCGTCCAAGGTTATCTCTGAGACCTTGTTTTTCTCCTGATCATAAATATCTAAAACTGCCATCCCTTTATCCTTTACTTAGGTCTTTTTACCACAACAATAGTCTTGCGAGCTCCCGGTACCGCACCTTTTATCAAGATCAAATTCTTTTCAGGCCGTATATCTACAACCTGGAGATTTTTTGTCGTTACCTGAGCATTCCCCATATGCCCGGGCAGGCGTTTCCCTTTCAGCACCCGAGAGGGAAAGGCGCTCGCCCCCACTGAACCCGGGGCCCGGTGAAACATAGAACCATGGGTGGCAGGTCCACCTCGGAATCCCCATCTCTTAACCCCCCCAGCAAACCCCTTCCCTTTGGAAATACCAGTCACATGCACCAATTCACCCACCGTAAAAATATCTACTTTGATCTCTTGACCTGACTGGTAATTTTCCACATCTTCTATCTTGAACTCTCTTAAAACGGTAAAACCTTTTGTCCCATGCTTAGCAAAATGCCCCTTCAAGGGTTTCTGTAACCTCTTTTCTTCTTTCTCCAGAAAACCCACCTGGAGGGCGTTATAACCATTCTTTTCCTGTGTTTTCTTTTGAACTACCACACAGGGACCGGCCTCAATGACTGTGACCGGTATTACCTCACCACTTTCTGAGAAGACTTGAGTTACCCCCAGTTTGCGTCCGATCAATCCCAAGCCCACCTGACTCTCCTTTTCTTTTCCCGCCAAATGCCCTACAACTTGATTTCAATATCCACACCCGCAGATAGATCTAACTTCATCAGTGCATCTATCGTCTGCTGGGTTGGTTCGAGAATGTCTAAAAGTCTCTTATGAGTCCTTATTTCAAACTGCTCTCTCGATTTCTTATCCACATGGGGAGAACGGAGAACACAGTACTTATTGATCACAGTAGGAAGGGGAATAGGCCCCACCACTTTTGCTCCAGTCCTTTTGGCCGTATCGACAATCTCTCCCACTGATTGATCTAACAGTTTATGATCGTAGGCCTTCAAACGGATCCTTATCTTCTGCTCGTTCATCCCTCACCCAATTCTTGATTCATCAGCTATCTTCCTACTCTTCTATCTCGCTTATCACCCCAGCTCCTACCGTCTTCCCACCTTCCCGAATCGCAAACCGTAACTCCTTCTCCATCGC
>Ga0315289_10000796_pt1 | contig 48513 bp, 32 predicted proteins | sample YL17G11_40_MG_FD_203452 | JGI IMG/M metagenome (GOLD analysis project Ga0315289, IMG submission 203452) | Sediment microbial communities from Yellowstone Lake, YNP, Wyoming, USA - YL17G11_40 | ecosystem: Environmental > Aquatic > Freshwater > Lake > Sediment | place: USA: Wyoming | collected... | reverse complement strand
CCCGGCGGAGTTCGCGGCGGCGACGGCGTGGGCTGCTCCAGGGCTCGGTTCCGTCGCCCTTCCGCACCCCACGCCCATGGCAGGAGAAACTCTCATAACACTTGGCACATAAAATGGGGGCAGTTCACTCCCACTTCAAGGGGACGGGGGCTCGTAATCGTTATGTCCACGGAATCAATCTCCCTGCCGTGGTCTCCAGGATAGGAAATACGCGGGAAGATACGAACCATGCCGCCAGGCCCAACGATGTCGCAGAATGCGAGAGGACGCAAGGGGTTATCCGTTGTCAGAAAGATCCTCACGATACCTAGCGTCGATACGCTCCCACGATCAAAATGCACAACCAGTTCTGCGGCCTCGCCCGGCTCGAGCTGCGAGGGATACGAAAACGCGGCCGTCGACCGTAAACACCGGGAGCAACTCGCCCGCACGGACAAGATTCCAACGGTCCGACGGGTTTTGTTCTGCATCGGCAGGCGTGCCGTTGTATCCGAAGGGTTGTGCATGTACACTGTGCTTTCTGACAGAATAGGCGCCACATCTTCCGGAACAGTGAGTGGTTCCAGCTCTACGACAGACAGGCCCGACCGATCGAACAACACAATCCCCTCCCAGCCGACACTGTCAAGAAAGGCCTGCGACAGCTCAACCTCCTGCTGGGGCGGATCCAGAACTACCTTCCTCTTGTCAGTCTTACGGCGGGCAACAACGACATAGTGCAGCGACCCAGATGGCCGAACGACGAGTATTACTGGCAGGGGCAAACGTCGCAGTTGCTCAAAACTGACAACAGCGCATGCAGGATCAAAGGATAGTTCCTTCAGAGCTTCCTTCATCTGCAGCAGTGTCGCATTCCCCTGAGCATCAGTACCCAGAGCCCTTGCCACTTGATCATAAGAGTTCTGCCGTCCTCGCAACGTACAAAACACCCTTAATGCTAATGGGCCGCAACCTTCTTCCTGCTGGTCAGAAGCGGCGCCAAGCGACACTGCAAAGCACAAGACAAGACCCGCACATAGACAACTCACAAGAGTCTTCTGGGCTTTGCGCAATGTGCACTCCTTACAGGGACATAGTGGTGACTGGGGAACCACGAGGGCTTTCCAGCGATGCCCCCTCTGGGAGGTTCTTGTTCTCCCCCGCGGTTCGCCCGCACCATTGCGTCACCACCTGCGCCACTTTGGAGCCGCCGGCCAGAAATAGATGGCTTCTCGTGACCCAGCGCCCCAAAGAGTGCGTTCTGTTGATGGCCCCTCCAACGCTGGCCAACCCAGTCATACTACAGCCCGAAGCGCACTCGAAAACCTTGTGACCCTTCTGTCCATCGCGCAGTCTCGCCGCGTCCCCAGCTACATTGCACATCGCTTCCTTACGACACGCCAGGCCACGAACGCAGTTGCCGCTACGGCCAGAATCACCAACAGCACAACAACGCTCCGCCTATGACTACGTGCCGAGTCGCCCTCAAAACCGCTAAGCTGCTGTGCAAGCTGCGCGTCCGGAATACTCGCCTCGCTCACCCCCTTGGTCGCTTCATCCGTACTGCCGACCACTTTCTCCTTCTCCCTAAACAGCCCCTCGCTGGCAAGATCTCCAGCCACGTCTTGTGTATCTTCTGCAGTCAGACTTGTCGGCGCGCCGACGGTGAAGTAACGCCTAGCAATATGATCCAGGACATGCGTGCCCTTCGGGAAATCGAGTTCCAGATCCCCATCGGGCAACTCAGCGTTAATCGTCACGTCACTCACAGACAGCGTCACAACACACTGAGTCTCGCCGAAAAACTCCTTCCGGATAACCTTCGGATAGTAAACGTCGCCTACCTTTGCATATTCAAAATCGTACCGACACCACGGTTCTCCGGTGTTCAAGAAGTTCTCGTATCGTAGGAGCAGGAAGACTCCGGGCGCCACCCACAGGCGCTTCGGCTTCGTGCCCCCCGACACGGTTGCCAGCTCACCGCCCTCACTCTTTGGGCGGATTTCGATCACCTTGCACTGATAACCGTTCAGTTCCTCGGTTGCAGCGACCTCAGCTTCGTAAAAGGTCGCCACATTCGCCATGCCGCACGCTACGGATCGCAACCAGGTACCGAAGGGAGTATCATCAAGCTCTTGAAACTCAGGTGTGATTGCACCGAGAAGCCTGACGCCTTCCTTATCACTTACTTCCGTCTTCAAGGCGCGAACTAGCTTACCATCCCAGGCAATCACGTCCCAGGGCACACTACGCCGGGTGGTGGAGATCCGCTCCATCCATTCCCGTCCTTCCTTGTACCGCCAACGAAAACGATCAGTTACCTGCTTCCCACTCGAGAACTGCTGAGACTCCTCGACTTCACACTGCATGGTTCCAATCTTGCCAGCGCTCTCCACTACCCCTGCGATCAAGAACTCGGCTTGTTCGTCGCCGCGTGCAGAAGGCAAGACCAATAGAATGGTCAACCCGAGCACCACAATCGCATTGCGGGTGATATGAGAATGCATTATTCCCTCCTCACTCCTTAGTGCAGAGTCTGCGCCCGCACCCATACGCCCCTGGGCACACTTTAGATACTCGAACGGCGAAATGCGTGACTCCAGGGGACAACCGATCCCGCTCCTGCGGCGGCTAACGCGTCACTAGTTACACCACCAATTGGGACAATCGTACTGGGACTCTGGTCCCACGTTCTCACAAACTCTTTTGGTAATCCCACAGATGCTGGGCCAGTGCGAACAAGTCCCAAACTTCATCTTGCCGCAATCATCTGGGTCCGTTTGCTCTGAGCAGGTGCCAACCCCGCCCTGCTCGCAATGAGAGTGTGCCACATACATATCGGTGCACACTGTACATTTGGCGCCGTAAGGACTTCCCTCACATGACCAGCAATGCCCACTGCACGCCGCCCCCAGAGTGCACGTCCTACCACAACCAGCAGCGATCCGAGACGCCAGTCTATCCGGTAGTAATGCGCCGACGTCAAGCCGCTCTCCTCCTGCCCAGTAGCCTGCCGCGATGGCCAGCGCCAACAACAAAATACCAATACCCATAGCTACCACTATCTTCTTACGCATAGCCGTACCTCCTTCTCCAAAGCCCCATGCGACTACCGCTCAGAACCATTCTCTTACGCTCACGAATCCAGTACCCGCGACCGGCTCCGCCCATTGCCTCCTTCCATGAAAACGCCTGTCAACTGACTTGCGGAGGAATCCCTGGCGCAGCACAAATCCTCACGCCCACACTTCCATTCCTTGATCGCAACGCCACCTACAACCAACAACAGTGTACACCCAGATGCCGAAATGTCAAGAGGGATTGCCGCGATTTTAGCAAAGCCCGTAAGTCCTTGCGCAGACAGAGGATGCATCATACGGGCAAGAGGAAAAGCACCCTCCCAAGGATTCCATTCATGTTGGTACCTTCGCTGGCTCCCTGCACCTCCCCCTATCGGAAGTGCACCAGCAGGACCCCCAGCAGCGTGAGGAATATTGCCATTGCCAGCTTGACAGGGGCTATGTGCTTGTTCAACACGGCCGTCAAGCGGTCCGAACTCAGCCCAAGGCCTGCGGCGGTGAAGATCACTACCAGCGGCACCACGAATGCAAGATTGTATATCACGAGAAGGCCGATGGCGTGTGCTTGGTCGACCGAAACAGAGTTCATAAACCGGATGAGCGGGAAGTAAACCTGGCCCGTGCATGCCAGCTCCAGCAGCGACACAATGAGCCCCAATCCAAAGGCTGCCGCCACAATGGTCTTCGTGTGCAATCGTCGCGTGATGAGTCGGTTTATCCTCATCCGGATCGGCCGGGGCAGTTTAAGGGCGACACTGCCGGTCTGCCCCCGGAGGGCCCGCACGAAATCGTGAAGGCTCAACGCAGCAAGGACGAAGGTCAGGAGGATTATCGCCCATGTCACTGCTGCAGCAACTCGTGGAAACACTTCGAGCCTGAGCAGCACCTCGCTCAGGCCTAAGCCGGTCGCAAAATAGGCCAGAAAGACGCCTGCTGTGAAAGCCCCTCCCACTGCGATCACTGCGCGGCCTTTGCGCCCGAGCGCTGCCAGGTAACTGATGAGAAAAACGAGCGTAGCAAAAGCGCACGGGTTCACGCTGTCCAGGAGCCCTCCGGTCACAACGGGCAAGAGGCGGATCTTGCCAAACCGCGCGATGAGCCTCTCACGTGCGGCATCAAGCTCCTCCGCGCTCACCTCCCAGGTCACGCCACTGCTCCCTTTCACGTGCTTCCGCACGACCTCTTGGAGACTCTCGTCTGTGATCTGTTCCCTTACCAGTGCGTCGCTGCCGACAAAAACGGCAGGAACGACCAACCTGAGTTCTTCTTCGAGGCCCGCCCGTTCACTCAGGACCTCGAGAAGGAGCTTCCCTTGTCGCGTTTGCGCGGAGAACCGCTTTACCACAAGCCCAGGCGTCTGCTGCTGGGCAAGTTCCAGCATCCGCTCCACACGGCCGCAGGCCCGGCAGCCCGGTTGCCTGAAGTAGGCAAGGTAAATGCTTCCGCCCACAGCAGGCCCGCCCGAGAGTGTCTGCTCAGCATCCTGCGGCGAAGGAATGTCAAGTTCAGCGGCACCGCCACTCTGAACAAGCTCGAAGAGCAAGGGTTCCAGCTTCTTCTCGGCCTCGCGTGCGTCCAGCATATGCTCGCCGACGAAGATGACTGGCAGGCTCTCGGCTGTCCGCCCATAGCGTCGCTCCATGGCCAGCAGGCGCTTGTATTCTGACAGGTCATCCACATCGAAGCGGTGGACAGTAACCTCACACCCGAGTTTCAGGCCAACCTGGCTAATTCGGTTCTCCAGCAGCCGGCAGTCCGCGCAACCCTTGCTGCCGAACAGGTACACGTGGATCACTGCGCTGCTTGTGCGGCCCGGCTCAGGCTCTGCCCACAAGGCCCATGCATTCACCCACAGCAAGAAAAGAGCTACGGCACAAACGCCCTGGTTCCTGGCTAGCACCGCAGCATCTCCTCCCGGTTCACCGTTCGCCGGTCCCTTGCCGCACCATTCAACGACCAACTCAAGGTCTCACAGCGCTCCTGCGCAGAGGTGGGTCCCGGTTCTTGCGACATGCGCCATTTCACCTGCGGCCCATTCTCCCTCACTTTCTCGGCTCAGTCAAGACAAATCCCCTTAGCTGGATGGACGTCATGGCGACATTGGAAGCCCCGCCTTTGGCGCCCAGCGGCCCTCATTGACATGGAGACTCCGTCCCGACGCTGGCAAGCATGCTTAAAAGGCGCAGACCCGAGAGGTCGTGTTTCCTGGGGCGAGGGGCGGCTGGCAATGTCAAGGGTGAAGTGAGCACTTCTCTGTAATGACGCCGGACATGGTTACCAGTGTGGGTGAGGATTTGGGAGGCGACTTTGCCAAGGAGGGAGGGGGGGCGAAAGTGTCGTGTAGGTTGAAGCCAAGGCTGCGAAGTCTCTGTATGGGCGTCATGCCTTCCATGCCGGCGTCCTAGTGGAGGCGGTAGAGATTATGAAGGGCCTGGTATTGGTAGGCTCGGCCAAGGTGATCCAGCGGACCGCCGATGTTCACGAGCATCGGCGAAGTGCGGCAGTGGGTCACTGAGTGGGTCAGTCGTCACTTGGTGGCCACTTGTCAGTGACTGCTCAGTGACTTGAAAACCACTTGTAAGCCTCGTTTTAGCCCAGAAATGGCCTCGTAAAGCATTATTCTATGTGGACTTACGAGTAGAGCCGCATCTTCCTAAACCGCAGGCCGCAGGTTCGAGTCCTGCCGGGCGTACCACTTATCTCCTTGCTTCTGAACGGCTTACGGCATTCGCTCTGCCTCTCTGCACCCGCTGGTGGGTCAGTCTTGGGTCAGTCGGTTGGCCTCTTGCTTGGAGCCTGCAGCGCGGCGAAGCTCCGGCAACCTCAGACGATCTCGCATGACGTTTGGCTAGGCAATCCGCAGGACGCGGAGCACAAGCGGGGATGCTGCTGGGGGCGGGAAACGGCACACCCCTGTGGCAGGATCTCAGCCTTCCAAGCCGGACGTTGTGGGTTCGAATTCCCCTCGCCCGCTCCAATTCCCTCCTGCCTGCGATTGTCGTCCATTGCCCGCGTTTGCCTATCCTCCCGCCCCGTCGTAGCTTGTGACTCGATGCCTACGCCACCGCCCCATTGCCCCGTGACAAGGTTTGTCTCCGACGCACATGGGTTTCCTGCGCTCCGTGTCAATCCAGGTGGCGATTCTGGTGTCGACTCTCGGCCTGCCGGTCCCGCCGCAACGGTCTCTCCATCTGTGCCCGTCCTGAAATACTGCGCCGCTTCCCCAAAGTCAAGCTGCCGCAGCGCATCCAGTGCCTCTCGACGTCCAGCAGCTCAGGGTCGGTGTAGATGTTCACGCTGAGGTCGATGGAGGAATGGCACATGGCGGCTTGGGCCACGCGCGGCGGGACGCCGTTCTTGCTCAGGTGGGTGCCGAACGTGTACCTCAAGGCGGATGTCCACGGTTCTGCCCCGCGCTATGTCGACGCTTCACACTTGACGAGGGACTCCCGATGGCACAGGATAATATCTAGTTCAGAGGGGAATGCTGGTGGCGAAGGCCATGCTGAGCCCGTTGCGTGAGCGCCGTCTTCGTCGACTATGTGCGCACACCTGATGGGGCCGGCAGTTGGGGAGTGCTCATGAGAGCAGTACGATTCACGCCAGCGGGGGAGGTGGACGGTGGGTTCAGCAAGAAACCTGCGGTTTCCCTTGTACGATAGAGCAAAGAGGGCTGGCATCCTGGAGTGGGGCAACGCCCTCATCGTTGCCCCAACTGCCACGGGCAAGAGTTACATCGGCCGGGAGATCATCCGGGGAGCCGTCCAGCGTAGCGAAGGCGGCGTGAACGTCTACCTCGTGCCTTACCGGGCACTCGCGGCCGAGATGTACGAGTCGTTCACGAAGGAAATGCGCGACGCGGGCATTGAGGCCACGGTCCGCATTGCCACGGGCGATCACACGGACCCGATCCACCCCGAAGAGACGGACGTGTTGGTAGCCACCTACGAGCGGTTTGCCCCCATGCTGCGCCTACCGGATCTGCACCTGGGCCGCGTAGTCGTCGACGAAATCCACCTGGTGGCCGATGAGACGCGCGGCCCGACGTTGGAGGGGCTCCTGGCCCGAATGCGGTCACACAAGCGGCCGCGGTCTTTGTGTGTGCTCTCGGCCGTCGTGGCTAACCCGGAGGAACTGACTGTGTGGCTCGAGGTGCCTCTTCTGCAGGGCGACGTCTCAGACCGCAGCGTGGCCGTTGAGTTCACCTGCGAGGTGGTGGACGACGTGGACGACGGGTTGCGGAGGGAGCTCTTGTCAGTCATTAAGAGCGGCGAGCAGGCGATTATCTTCTGCCGCTCCAAGCCCAGCTCACAGCGGCTGGCCAGGGACCTGAAGGACGAGGTGAGCCGCTTCCTCACTGATGCCGATGCGCAGGCCCTGCGGAACCTGGCGCTCTCCGAGGCCGAGGACGATGAAGAAGCTGGCGAGTTGATGGAACTGCTAAGGGGCGGCATCGCGTTCCACAACGCCGGTCTGTCACGCGAATCCCGTCACGCTGTGGAGACGGCCTTCCGCGAGCGGCACCTGAAGGCCATTGCCTGCACGCCGACGCTGGCCGCCGGTGTGAACCTGCCTGCCCGCCTGGTCGTCGTGCGCGACGTCTTCCGAACGGAGTTCGTCCGCGGCTTCCCTCGGCAGGTGATGCTCTCGACCGGAGAATTGCTAAACATGCTGGGGCGGGCCGGCCGCCCTGGCCAGACCGACAGCGGGAAGGGCGTTGCGTTAGTCAAGAAGCGCGACCTGCCGAAGGAGTCACTGACGGAACTTCAGGTAGCCATCCGGGCCGGTCGGGGCAATCCGGTTCGCAGCCAACTGCCGGAATCGTTCGACTCCCTTATGAGGTTCCTGCTGGCCGTCGCATCTGACCGCGGCGAGGTGACTCTGTCAGACCTGGCGACGGCCCTTCAGCAGACGCTGTGGTTCCGCGAACAGCCGGAGGAGATTGCGTTCAACCGCCCGTTCGTTGAGGACATCATGGAGGATATACCGAGCTACGCCAGAGTCACGGCTGACATGCGCGTCGAGCGGGTCTGGCCCGTGGCGGACGGCGTCGCCGGCTCGGTCGTTTCCGGGCCGAACACCTATAACTTCAGCTTGCGCCTCAGCGAAGACACGTGCACATGTCCTGCGCATGCCAAGTGGAGACGACAGGACGTCTGCAAGCATTTGGCTCTGGTCATCTATGAACTCCTGTTCTCCCAGCGACACGAGGCGGAGGTCCGCAACCGCGCCCTGTATGCCGCCGCACACCGGTTCCGCAAGACGCTCGACCTCGGCACCAAAGTCAGGGAAGCTGTGGACCTTCTCTGCGCTTGGGGACTGCTCGAGAAGGTGCCCGCCGGTTACGAGGCCACGTCTGTAGGCGTGCTGGCGGCCCATTCACCCTTGGACTTGCTCCTCATCCGCACGACGGAGGAGCGCATCCGCGCCTTCAAGGGGGACGCGAGCCCTGCCGACGTAGCCACCTGGGTAATCGAGGACTACTTCGTCGACGAGGAAAAGGCTGAGAAGTGGCGCAAGGCCGCAACGGCCTGGCTTGCGGAGGTGGATGTCAAGAAGATCAAGCTGCCTGAGAAGTACCGGGGCGACTTCGAGCGCGGCCTGGAGGAGCTGGGGCAAGCGGCGATGCTCTACGGCGAGATCGCGGCCAGCCTGGGCAAGGAGACCCTGGCCGAGGTCTGCCGCATGACGCGAGGTTGTCTCCAGTACGGCGTGGCGCCGGAGGTCATCCCGCTGGCGGCCTTGCGGCTTCCGCAGCTCGGCCGGGCCCGATGTCGGGCGCTGTACCAGGCGGGGATCCGCAACCTGGAGCAACTGGCTGACGACTCGTTCGCGCTGCGCTCTGTGCCCCGGCAGCTCGCCGCTTACATGCCCCAATGGACCCAAAGGGCCGCCCAGATTCTCCAGGGCAGCAAGCGGCTGCACAGTGCACCCCTGGAACGGCGCAACAAGGAAGTGGACGACTTCCTCAGCAACTTCCGCGTGGACCAACTCGCGCTATTCCCCGACGCGACTGCGGATGGAGCTCCAGCATGAACCTGACAGATGCGCAACGGACCGCCATAGCCTCGCCCGCGCCACTCCTCCAGATCGTGGCCTGCGCCGGCTCGGGCAAGACCGAAGTGCTGGCTCGGCGCGTGGTCCAACGCCTGCTTGCAGGTGTGCCGCCTGACGGGATCGTAGCCTTCACTTTCACGGAGAAGGCGGCGGCAGAGCTGAGAGACCGCATTGAATTGCGCGCCGCTGAAGCCGACAAGCGGTACACGGAGCTTCCGCCATGCGCGGCCGGCCTGTTCGTGGGGACGATCCACAGCTACTGTCTGCAAGCCCTCCAGCGCTGCGGGGGGGTCCATGGGATCTTCGATCCCCTCCCCGACGACCGCGAGTGGGCCTTGCTGCACCGTTTCGGCCGACGGCTCGGACTGGTGGATTTGATGACACAGACCTGGCCGGACCAACCTGTGTCCGTCAGACGAGCAGTGAACATCTTCGCCCGGAACCTGGCTGTCGTCCATAACGAGCGCATCTCCCGCGACACGCTCCGAGAGCGAGCGTCGGCCTTCGCAGCGGCCATGGAGCGGTACGAGGACCTGCTCGCGGGCATGCAGCTGCTTTCCTTCGACCAGATGATAGAGCAAGCCTGCCGCGAGCTTGCGCCTGGCGGCCACCTCCAAGCGGCCCTCAGCGGCCGGCTGAAGGAGGTGTTCGTAGACGAGTATCAAGACCTCAACAGGGCGCAGGAGGATATCCTACGCCGCATGGTGGAGATGGGCGCCCATCTCACGGTGGTTGGCGACGACGACCAGGCCATTTACCAGTGGCGCGGGGGAGACGTCTCGATCTTCATTGACTTCGGCAGCAGGTTCCGTGGGACGGTACGGGAGACGCTCGCCCAGAACCATCGTAGCGTGGAGCCGATGGTTGCCGTCACCAGCAGTTTCGTCCGCACGGTCGCGGGCCGCGTGGAGAAGGACATGCGGGCCGCCCGGAAAGACGCTGGCCCAGCCATTGAACTGGCAGAGTCCCAAACGCCACAGGCCGAAGCCGACTTCATTGCAATGCGGATCCAGACGCTCGTTGAGGCCCGCCACCAACCGGGCGACATCGCCGTGCTGTACCGCTCTGTGAGGAGCTCGGCCAAGCCACTCATCGAGGCGCTGCGGCGGGCCGACATACCGGCCGCGGTCGTGGGAAAGCTGTCACTACTGGACCGGCCGGAGACGGCCCTGATCACGCGCATCTTCGTGTGGTGGGCTGGCGGGACATGGATGCCGGACGACGAGCGAGAGGTCGTCACCGGGGAGCGACTTGCCGCCGACCTGTCTGACCTTACCGGCATTGCGGCCGTTGGGGCAGCTCGCGTTGTCGCCGATGTAGAACAGACGGGCAAGCATCTCGCCGCTGGGGATGTGCCCAACCTGATCGCCGTCTACATGGAGCTGCTCAAGCAACTCGGTCTGCCTGTGGACCGGCCTGATCGTCCGCGGCAGGAACGCGGCCTGGGCCAGCTTTCTGCTCTGTTGGCTGAGTTCGAGCATGCGCAACGACGGGCGGCCCCGTCGAAGTGGTACGCCAAGACCATGCCGACCGCCGTCGAGGAAGTCGCCGAGGACGCTGCACTGCTTCCAGAGGCGCCGACGGCGCAGCAAGACGCTCTGCGGCTCGGTCGCACCCGCGGCGAGATCTACCTCGCCCGATTGCGGGTGTTCCTTGAGGAGTTTGCTTCGGCCGCCATAGAGGAGAGCCCCGAAAGGCCTACGTTGGAGCAGGGCGCCGTCAACATCATGACCATCCACCAGTCAAAAGGGCTGGAGTTTCCCATCGTATTCATCCCTTCGCTCGTGGAGCGGAGGTTCCCATCATCCCGCATGGGCCGTGAGCAGCAGTGGTATGTGCCCGCAGACCTGTTCGACAAGAGCCGCTACCAAGGGCGCGAAGAAGACGAGCGGCGGCTCTTCTACGTCTCCATGACGCGCGCCCGCGAGATGCTCGTGCTGAGCTGGTTTTCGCACTATCCCAGCGCGCAGTCGGCGACCCGGTCGCGCTTTCTTGAGGACCTTGTGCGCGTGGCCCCCCGCCAGCACCTGAAGGCTCCGGGGCAGTGCCGGCCTTCGAAGCGGCTACGGCCCGCGGCTGGCCAGCCCGTCCTTGAGACCACCTTCAGCGAACTCTACACCTTTAGTGAGTGTCCACGGAAGTACTACTACCGCCATGTCTGCAGCTTCCAACCGCCCCTCGTCCCCGAACTGGGGTTCGGCAAGCTCCTGCACCACGTCGTGGCCGAACTGACCCGTAGGGCCATGACGGGGCGCATGGTAGGCGCGGGCGATGTGGAGGAGATATTGGCCGGCGCCGCCTACCTGCCGTTCGCAGGTCCCATCGCCCGCGAAAGGCTCTACAAGGCGGCGAGGCGCAGGCTTGACAACTATGTCCGCCGGCACGGCGCCGAGATGGGGCGCGCGGTGGGTCCCGAATGGCAGTTCGAGGTGCCCCTGGAGGCAGCCCGGATCGGGGGGCGTGTGGACCTCGTCCTGCGCGCCGAGGACGGCAGCGAGAAGGACGTCGAACTCGTGGACTTCAAGACCGCCTCCAACCGTCCGCCGAGCGAGCACCATAAGAACCAACTCCGCCTTTATGCCGAGGCGGCACGCGTCGTCGGCTGGAACCCAGTCCGGCTGGCCATCTACGACCTTGATGCTGACAACGGCGGACGGATTGCCATTGAGGATGACGCATCCGCGGCAGGCACCTTCCGCACTGAGCTGCACGGCTGGGTCGAGCGGATCGTCTCGGGCGACTTCGAGCCTCCCAGGCGCAGGACAGCCTGCGCGGCGTGCGACTTCGCGCGCCTGTGCAGTCGACACTGATGTCAGGGCCAACCCCATCGTGGGGACCAAAGGATTTCAGGTCCGCCTGTCCAACGGGGATGCTCTGCGTGGGTTGAATTTGGGATGACGACAAGTCCCAACAACCCATCTGGCCTCCTGTGGCCTCCGCCCGTTCCCGTCACCGAGGCGGTTATAAGATTCTTCGTGTGAAAAGAGTTGCGTCACAAGGAACGGCCTGGCCACAGGTCACGAGTTCACCGCCCAAATGGCCCGAACGGGACTCATAATCCGTTGGTTGTAGGTTCGAATCCTCCTGGGCCCATCAGGTAACCTGTTCTTGCGTATGGTGACGTCTTTGGCCGCTTGGTCTGAAGCTCCACCGCCGAACAAACTCAGGGCACGCGGATGACCTGGATGCCAGCGCGTCTGAGCAGCTCGCCTGTCACGCCTTCTCTGTCGCATGACGGACTGCCGCCTTTCAGGTAGGCACGCGCAGCGCCAACTGCTTGCGCTACCTCAAGCGTATAACGCGCCCCGTTCACGTGGAAGCGGGTTACGTCTTCGCCCACTTCCGGGGCGATGATGCGGAGGTCTTCATCCAGGACCTGGGCTCCCGTGCCGCCCAGGTACTCCCCGGTGCGAGGCATGGGCATGCCGCTGAGCTGCTCGGGACACACGGGCACGAGCACGAAACCTTTCTTCAGGCGTTCAATAAGCTTGTCCCGCCGCTTGGGACGCCGGCCGTGCCAGCGACATGGAATACCGAGCAGGCAGGCGCTGATGAGCACGGGCGGGCAGTAGGGGCGGATGCTATCCTTCTGCCAGAGGTGCTGCTGCCCGTGGGAAGACGCCTTGCGCAACACGTGCTCCTTCTGATATCGCGCCATCTCTGAGTTCGTGCTACAGCACGCAGTTGCAGCGCCCCATGGAATCTCGCAGTCCCAGGGCTTCCCAGACCGCTCTCTCCTCAAGGCAGAGGGCGATCTGGAGGTCAGGCTGGGCCTCTCGCGCGGCGGCGATGATGTGGGAAAAGAGGCGGATCCTCAAATCGCGCGAATAGCGCAAGCGGCCATCGCCCGCCTCCTGGCTTTCCATGTGTCGGGAGATAACGTTATCTGAGCCAAGCTTGCGCTCCATGAGTCGCCAGGAGTGCTTGTAGCTGCAGATGCCGCCAAGAGTCAGCCGCTGCAGCGGGACAGAGCCCGCCAGATCGCGCACGAACTCGGAGTAGAGTCCTTCCCATCCCTCGACCGGAACGATCGGCATGATAACGGCACGAACCGGGTAGCCGGCGTCGGCGCAGCGCCTCATTGCGTGGAGCCTGCTCGCCAACGGCGGACTGCCGCCTTCGAACTCCTCGGCAATCCTGGGAGGATTCAAGCTCCAGGAGAGAATCGTATGTCCCCCATGCGCCAGCGGAATTAGGCGTTCGACTTCGGCACTCTTTGTCAATATCACCTGCCGCGCAAACTCATGTTGCGCGAAGAAGGGAACGGAAACAGTGGAGTATGCGGTGAGCGGATCGAGGGCAAGCCCGTCTTGTAGCTTTCCCAGATAGAACGCTGTGGGTTCCCGCAGGTGATGGGCGATGGCGTCCACCTGCCTCAGCATCTCCGGCAGGTTCACGTAGATCTTCACGGTGGGGGAATAGCAGACCCCTTGGGTGCCCGCCAGGTAGCAGTAGGAGCAGTCGTACGGACAGAAGCCGTACGGCGAGAAGTGCCAGTAGTTCGGGCACGTATTGCCTACCTCCTGGCTGAACCGCACCGCAGAGTGGTGCTCGCCAAAGACGAGGGCTCTCTTTCCCTTGCGGTGGAGAGCCAGGGGGTCTGCCTCGCCCAGGTCCACGCGGTTGTGTGGCGTTTCTGGCAGTTCGACCAGCTCGGCTTCCGGGTAGAGGGCGCATATCCTTCGCACAAACTCGCGGCGCGGCCTGCTGCTCAGACTCCCGCTGGTCAGGATGAGGCGATCGAAGCCTATCCCGGAGGGCCGAACCGGCTCATAACCGCGTGGCAACAAGGCCTCCTGCTTACTGCGATCGAAAAGCGAACAGCCGTTGCCCCAACATGTCGGCAAGATGAGCACCGCCTTTCAGTGCGCACTCCGTTGCCGTGCACAGGGGAAGAGGCTGATCTGCCTGGTCTTCGGCAGCCCGGATAACCACTCGGGCAGCCCCGTGCAGCAGTCGGAGGTCAGGTCGGAGTTCTTGCACGAGCACAAGCGCACATGGAGCCCGTGCCGCCTGGCCGCGGCACGCACGCGCTCATAGATGGCGCGACGCCGCTCCGCTGATGGAACCGTCACAACCGAGTCTCCGTCATGGATGGGAAGTCGCACGGCGTCGCGGAAGTTGTCCATCAGCCGGCCAAGCGCCGGTGTTCCCAATAACCGCCGCTTCAGGTTCAAGAGTATCGGAGGACGGAGGAACAGCACGCTCGGCGCGATCCACTCCGTGCCGGTCTTGGCAATAGCTGAACACAGGCGTTCCAGGGAATCAACGTCGTCGGTCAGGCCCGGCAGGATCGGATCCATCCTGACACCGGTGGCAACTCCGCGCCGGGTGAGCTCCTCCAGTTGCGCCAGCCTGCCCTCCGGCGGGGCGCAGTTCGGCTCGAAAGTCTCGACGATCTGTTGATCGAGAGTGACCAGGCCGATCCGGACGTGAACAATTCGGCTGTGCTCACAAAGCAACTCCATGTGCCGCAGGGGTATTCGACCCTTGGTGAGGATAGACACCGGAACCTGCCGCTCAAGCAGGTACGCCATCACCTCGTAGGCTGCATCCAGCACCTCCAGGACAGGTTGGAACGGATCGCTGTAGGCACTGAAGGAGACGCCCACAGGGCGCTTCTTCTTGCGCGCGAGTTCGCAACGAAGCTTGGCGGACGTGTCCGCATAGAGCTTGAGCCTGCCATCGCCCGGATAGATCTCGTAGCCACGCCCGTAGCAGTAGAGGCACTCGTGTGCGCAGCCCGCGGTGAGGTCTATGCCGTGCGTGACGGAGCACGGGACACGGGGAGGCCGAAGCACGTTCCCCTTTCGCTCTGTGCGGATGACCTGAACCAATGGGGGTTCCTCCTCGGTCGCAATGGCGATACGCAACGCAGCGCGCCATCCCAGTAGTTCGTCATGTGTATAGTATCACCTGAAGGTATAACTGTCAAGTTGGAGGGCAGGGCAGAAAACACCACGAGACTGACAAGTGCCTGGTGCCGAAGAGGAAGTCGGCGCTCACGGCAGAGCGAATGCGCAAGTCCGATGCCCTGAGAGTGCCTATCCTGTGTAGAGAGTATTGAGGCTGAGATCACCAGCCCTGTTGCATGGCACGCCTGTGATATCGGGGTTCATGCCCGAGCATATACGGACTGTGATTCGGTGCTCCCCCGCAATTTCTGTGACTTTACGGTATATCCTGCGCCGCATTTCTACAGGAAGAACCACGGCAGTCGACGCGCCATGGAGAACAGGGATACGTCGGCGTTGCTCGAATCCAGAGAGAAGGCGTTCAAGAAGCGAAGAATCACCCAAAGCCCGCCTCAGTGAACTGATTATCGCAGGACGCAGGAAGAGAGTATCAGCCACCACCTGCCTCACCCCTGCTCTTGCGAAGGCCTGGATCAGACTGGTCAGGGAATCCACGTTGTCTGTAACGCCGGGTAGTATTGGCCGTATTGCTCCCTCTATAGCAATTCCCGCTGAGATGAGTTCCTGCGCTTGGACAAGACGAATGGCGGGGGTCGGGCAACATGGTTCGAACACACGGAGCACATGTGGATTTGTCGTTATCAAGCCAAGCTGCGCCCGGACCATCGGTGCATGCGCGGGAAAGACCTCGCAGAGGTCTCGAAACTCAGAACGTTTTCGTAGAATTGCTCTTGACAACTGGGGCTGGCGATGTACAATAGTAATCGTAGATCAGGGACAAGATACTCTCTTTTGGGGAGGTGATTTGAGACGGGCATTGCGTGGGGAAAGGGCGTGATGAAAAGAGGCCTTTCGGCACAACTATCGCCGCGGTGAGCCGGCAAGGCAAGTTTGTCGCAAGTCGCGCAACCCTACGGGTTGCGCCTGCTGCTTTCGGCAGGAGCGCATAAGGAAGGCAACTAGGCTAAGGCCTGTTTGCCTTACACCTATCATACGAGGAGGAAAAAGACGAGGCTGGTTGCGGCCGCGGGATCCATACCAGGTTGGAATAGCACGGGCTCGCCGTCCGTGCGCCGGACGTCGTTTGCTTTCTTCCACATGTTTCAGTATTAGGGGGAGCGATGATGAAACTGTTTCTCAGAGTCGTTTTGCTGTTCATTGGCATAGTGGCCGTTGCTGTAGGCTCAACCGCGCTGGGGACTCAAGCGAAGACAGATGCTTGGCGCCTTCTTGACAGCCGGGCGTTATCAGCGTTGGTTGGTGCATGTACTTCTACTCCTGAGTGCAGGACAGACTGGGAGAAGTGTAATAGCTGCCAGGATCTTGGCACCACTTCAAAAAAGTGCACCCTGCAATCCTACGACACGAGCAAGTGTACCACGACCGGGGCTGATCCGGGTGACACCTGTAGCATGGGCACCATGGTGTGCGGTAGCCGGGAGGAACAATACTCAGGCAACGATTACTGTAATGGGTCGCCTGAGCTTGTATACGAGGATTGCACACATCCAACTACCAATGACGGCAACTGGTGCGACTAGTAGGCGACCCTGTTGAATCGGACAGGGGATTCTCGAGACAGGGATGGACTGGCGAAGCGTGCGTTTAGGTAATCCCTCCTTGTTCACGCTCTCGGTAACAACTGCTGTTGATGTAACTTGCGGGAACCGAACATATAAGACTACCAGTGTGCATGATGGGAGGAAGTAGGCGTATCCTAAATGATGGGGCACGCCGTTGACCATGCCCCGTGATATCCTGGGCCGAGGGGGTACATGGAAGGTGTGCTCAATGGATTGAGGATAGCTGGAAAACCGAGGAGAGGATAATCTCAGGTGAGCGGTGGGGGAGATCGTGGAGGAAGGAGAGCGGGCCGGAAGTTGCAGGTGGGGACCGAGGTGAATGTGACCGACTTATGTGGGGCGTAGGCGCATACCCGTTCGATCCCTAACCTGCCGGCATCTTGGCTGGAATCCTGAGAGCCGACGTGGTCGGATTTTTCCTATGGTTGCAGATGGACCCGAGCACGTGTGGCAAAAGGGATATGGGCAGTGGACGAGACGCGCTTGGCCGTAAGCGTTACGTCTGCTCGTCATCTGCGCCGTCGCCCCAATTCGAAAGCACTTCCGCCACTGTTCGTTATAAGGAGTTATCAGACAAAAGGAGTGCGGATCGATGGTCGCGGCACTGACGAGCGTCCCTAGTCTGGCTCGGGAGGCCAAGAGGAGGCTGAGGGCGGGGCAACGGCTACGAGTTCATCGAAGGTCTTTCGAGAGTCGAGTCCCGAGGACGGGCTGCAGTTCCGCCGGGCTGCTTGTTCTGGGGGTACTCGACGTAAGGGGGGCTAATCTTATGTCCAGAATCACACGTGTATTCCGCTCATCGGTGACTGTGGCTTTGTTGGTCTTGTATTCCGCATTTGTGCCACACGGGCATGCGGAAAGCCTCTCTGATCTTACCCGAGCTCAACGAAGGGAATTTCTCCTGGCAGGGTACACGGCAGCAGAGGATTGCCTGGACGATATCGACGTGACACATCGCATCGTCCAAGTGTTCGACCCTCAATACTCTGAATCATTCGGAAAGGATCCCAATAGGGTAATTGATGTTTTTCTGAGATATGCGGCCAAGGGGGCCAAACGCCGTACCTGGTTTTACAGGGGGGCAGAGGCTTTGGAGCAGGGAGACTTCTCGAATTCTGTGATTTCGGACGGAAGCCTGGTTCTATCCTACCAGAGAACTAAGGATGATGAGGCGAAACGCGGGCGAGCGCTCCTTGCTGAAGGTGACGGCGAGTCTCTCCGTGCGGAGCCGCTGGCATTGTACTGCGCTTATCAAGGCCATACCGCAGGGGAATTGCTCGCCATGCCAGACGCGCGCATGCAATCTGAGACAGAGACGATAAACGGTCTCGAGTCTTATAGAATCAGCGGCGTCGTCGTGATAAACAATGTAGAGTATGAATTGCGTTACTGGTTGGCTCCAGAGCGGGATTGTTTACCTGTGAGAATGGAACTGTGGGACCTGGCGGATGTGCCGGGTCGTATGCTCAGCAGTCGTGACGTTGTAGATTTCGAGCAGCTGCCAGGAGGAGTCTGGTTTCCCACAAAGCTCGTCCATAAGAAATTTGGGGTTCGCCCAAGCGGCGAGGGTTACGAGACCGGCACTGACACGTACTCTGTCGAATCCGTTGCGCTCTTGCCGGAACTCGATGAGGAGAACCTCTTCAGTACTTCGCCAAGCCAGCTCCCTGTGGGTGTTCTGTTCGAGGACCGGACCGTCGGCATGCGATATGTCATAGGGGAAGGTGCGTTAGGCGACGAAGCCATAGAGGATATCGTGGGGAACCTGGTGGACGAGTTCCCGGACGTGACAGAGCGTCTGCGTGTTTCTGAAGAGCGGACATCGCCCGGCGCAAGCGTTGAACGCAACGTCGCGGGATCAAGGGATGGCGGCCAGATCGATGCGACAGGCACAACAGCGAGTTCTAACCGGACTTGGTGGGTCATGGGAGGAACATTCGCCTTGATTAGTATTTTGATAGTAGTGGCTGTCTGCAAGCTCTGGGGGCGCTCCGTATGAGGGGCAAGAGGGGATGTTGGTGTGCGATAGCTGAACACCCTGGCAAGGTTGTTCTCCAGGGCTTCCCGGAGTCGCAAATGCTCACGAGAGTTGCCCAGAACGCTATCTTCGGAGCGTGGTTCGGCAGTTGGAGCATTTTTGAGACAGAGCTTAATGTCTCGGTTCACGCACAGCGGACATCTAAGCGTTGCGTGAGAAACCGAAACATTGCCGTTTTCAGCAAAGCGCCGGGCAGGAGTCAACGCATTGGCAATTCGGTGGCGCAAATGCTCGGAGTAAGCTGAAGCAGGCACCCGCAGAGACACAGATCTCATGAGGCACTATAGGGCGGGACCGAGGATGCACAGAAGGGGTAGACGCGTGTCTCCAATTCTGCGCTGGTGCTTGGCACTTGCACTCTGCTTGACGGCGGCCCGCCAGCAAATGGCGATCGGTGCGAGCACAAGCAGGCCGATGGTGCATAGCTGGGCTTCTAGCTGCGGCGCTGTCTGTCTGCGTACGGTGGTTTTGCTGTACGGGCGAAAGGCCGGGCTAGCCGAAATAAGGGGCATTTTGGGCACAGATAAGCGTGGAGAGACGAGCCTTAACGAGATACAGGCCGCTGCGAACAGACTTGGTTTCAGCGCTGTAGGCGTGCATGTAGGTTGGCGCCGGCTGGAGGATCTGAAGCTGCCTGTTATCGTTCATCAGCCTCCTGAGCATTTCGTTGTGATGGTAGGGCTTGGCGCAGGGAAGGGTGCCGTTCTGATAGACCCTCCCCGCAAATCTGTCAGGGTGAGTTCGGACGATCTCAGAGCGAGGAGGAGCTTTCGTGGAGTGGCGATCAGCAGCTCTGTTACGGACTTCCCTGCCCAGACGCGGGGCTTCAGGTCATTCGTCGCAGTTCTGCTGACGGGATTACTGGTTGTCTGCAGTCTTGCGTATGTGGTCAAGTACATCTGGCTGGCATCGTTACGGAGACAACGCAGTGGCCCTGGCTTCCAGCTTGCCAGGCAATGCCTGCGTGCAAGACCTTTATCAGTACGCTGGGCCGCTGTGATGTTGGTCATCGGCTGTATCTGTGTTTTGGTGGTGTCTGGATGGGTGAGATACCGTCGTGGTCCTCACACGATTACGGGAGTACAGTTCGAGCGTCCGGTTTGGACTTTCGGGGTAGCTGAAGAGGGAGAGCAACTGCGGAATCCGTTTGCATTCATTAACCGCTCCCGCTGCCATGTGACCGTAGAAAGCGTGAGGCCGTCCTGCTCATGCCTGACGGCAACGGCTTCACGGAGAACGATCGGCCCGGGGGCGAGAGCACAGATTCACACGGTCTTCAACACGAACGGCAGGTTTGGCTACACGGATTTGCAAGTATTTGTGAAAGTCAGGGATGCGCATGGACGTCGTGACGTGTTCGCGTTGAGGATCTCTGGAAAGATCCGGGCTCAGGAAAGAATGATTACTGTGCCGCAAGTCGTTAGGTTTGGAGAAGTCGTTTCGGGCACCTCACAGAGAAGACGAATCGCCCTGAGGCGTCAGGGGGATGCCCCGATAGGCCTTTTTTTGTCTATCTCATCCCCGTTGTCCTTTGTTAAGGCAATCCCTCTGTCCGAGGCGAGGCAGAACCCTTTTGAAAGGGAAATCGAGGTGGTTTTGTCCTCGGATGCGCCAATCGACGCGTTTGAAGGTGCCCTTACAGTGCAAACCAATCATCCCAAATATCCAAGTGCCGTAGTTCCCATTCGAGGCCGCATCGTAAGGGATCTCGAGGTATTGCCAGAGCCGGCGTTCTTGGGAATTGTATGCGAGGGGCGTCCTATCCTAAGGAAACTGATAGTCCGCAGTCGGACAGGTAGGCGGTTTGAAATGGATCAGGTCGTCTGTGATGTCCCCGGTCTGATTCCTGCAGTCGTGGAAGTTGAGCGTGGCGGGAGCACCTGGCATTTGGGGTTCTCGACTAGTGAGAGCCTGAATCAGGGACTTCTGAAGGGACAAATCACGATTCATACGGATCTTCCCGGTGCCCGGGAAGTGAGTATCCCCATCATCGCGGCGGCGAAGTGAGCACCGGACAGCCGTACTCTTCATTCTGTCTTGGGCTGTGGCTCTTGAGAACCCCGTCCGGGTTGCTGTCACTGGACTTATGACAATTCGCAGGTATGCTCTCCGGAGCGAATTCGCCTAACGTTGGAGGCTCATCGGTATCGTCCCATGCAGCCCAAGGCCCGAAGGCGGGGCAAACTCCGCCGGCTTGCGTGTTGTGTTGACGGGCCGCGCCAGATCATCGGCGCGCGTCGCGTCGTGAAATTAACTGAGTGGCCTGGGATCGAATGAAGATCGTGCGCATACTCGTCCCGCAGTAGCGAGGCTCGGAATGACATCCGTAACTTACGTCTCTACCGGAAGTTACAACTATCGAGTCTTTGATTTCCATACACATTCTTAGATCGTGGAGCGTGCAGGAATGTATGCCTACCTTCTTCACGATCTGACTGAACAGCCGGTTCAGGTTGTTCTTCATCGGCCTTCCGTGCTTCGTCTGGAACACGAGGCCCGCCCGGCGGCCATTCCCGAGCGACTCGAGCAGTTCGACTGCAGCCGGCACGAGGGCCAGGACCCTGCTTTTGCGAAACTTGGTCGGATGAAAAGCCTTGTTCCTGACAGTTACCACACCAGCACCCACGTCAATGTCCTCCCATTCCAGGGCCATCAACTTACCACGGCGCATGCCAGTTGAGAGCGCCAGGAAGACAAACGCCCGCCAGCGCACACTGGGGGCAAGCGTTGAGGAGCCGATGGATCTCATCCTCGGTCAGCACGGGGTGATCCCTCTGTGCCTCACGCACCGGCTTGATCGTTCTAAAGGGGTTCTCGGCCAGATAGTTCCGTCTGACAGCGAGGCTGAAGATCCCCTTGAGCGTCCGAAGGTTCTTGTTGGCCGGGACTGGACTCACGGCGTCCAGGTGCGAGGTGAAAAGAACCGCAGGTCACGTCATCTGTCGGGCGTCCTGCGAATGCAGCAATGTGCGGGTCACGACCATCTGTCCCTGGGTTGTCGTCCACCCGGGAGGCAGCGTACAGTGGGTCACTGAGTGGGTCAGTCGTCACTTGGTGGCCACTTGTTAGTGACTGCTCAGTGACTTGTTAACCACTTGTACGCCTCGTTTTGGCCTGAGAATGGCTTCGTAAGCCTTTATTCTGTATGGACTTACGATCCGACACATGTCTTCCTAAACCGCAGGCCGCAGGTTCGAGTCCTGCCGGGCGTACCATCCCTTTCTGGCCCTCTGGAGCATGTATCTCCTTGTTTCTGACATGCTTGGGATGACCACGCCCCGCCTCACTGACTGCCCCACTTCGTCCAGATCCGTCTCGATCGGTCTGCCCCAATCGCTCCTGCGTGGCCAAGAAGGTGTCAAAAGTCCAGACGCGCCGGCATCGGCTCGCCAGAGGCCCCACAATCCTGCCTGACCGCTTCGAGCTTGCCAGACAGCCATTGCCTCAGGTCCGCCCCCGCCAGGCCGGTCGTCAAGTGATCGCTGGGCCGAGTGTCGCTATGCCCCTTGATCGCAGGAGCATAGGTCGCGTGAGTCAGAAGGAGGTGCGGCCTCAGTTCCAGGATGATGTCGGCTATGGCCTGGTCGAGTTCTCGCGACGGCCGCAGGTAGTGGTGGGGGAAAGGCAGCACGCGCACGTCAGTGATCCCGAACAACGCGCAGGCTTTCACCAGCTCGCGATGTTTTCGCTCCCCGTAGGCTCTCGCCGGTTCGCCGACACCCTTCGGGTCCTGCTGGTCCCGGGGCTTTCGCAGCTCCTCTCCGAGCCTTTCGTTGTGCGTACGCAGACCCCCGGTAGCGCACACAACGGTGAGCGCATCCCCGCGCTGGACGTGCAGCCCGCAGGTACCTGCCATGTGTGTGAAGTCGTGCGGGTGAGCAACCAGGACGAGCAATCGCAGCTTGGGCTGCGACGATTCGCCCCTCGTAATGCTCTTTTCTGTTTCCTCCCCAGCCGTCGATCCCTGGCAGTTCCAAGGACTCTGCCGGTTGCTCAGGACTTCCGTATGAGCGCATGGGAACGATCCGTCACGGACCCCGCCGCGCGCAGACCAGGTCCCCGATGGTGGGATTCGCCACTCTCGTGCCCCTTGTGCCGATCCCTCGCGGCTGTAGCTCAGTGATCGAGCACCAGTCCCTGTTCGGTCACGCGCAGCCGGGCGATGCGGCTGTCGGCCTTGCCGGGCTGACAGATCTCGCCCATGTAGGTCACCAGCACGACATCGGGCTCGACCTCGATAGCCTGCTGATTGGCCCAGATGCAGTGGTCCACGATCACCGGCGGCTCCCAGGTGCGCCCGCCGTCGCGACTCAGGTGCGCGGCGAAGTAGGGGAATCGCGTCGTGGCGACGATGGCGCCGCTCTTGGTGGCGGTCAGAGACGGGCAGTAGCCGGGGAAATGCCCCAGGGCTCCCGGCTCCCAGGTGCGTCCGCCGTCAAGGCTTCCGATCTGCCACATGTAGGGATCGCGCTCCGGCCGACCGATGCCCAGCAGCTTGTTCGGTCGCACCTCGTCGATGCCAAGTTCGAAGTAGCGCGCCGCGAGAGCCAGCCCGCCGCCGATCTCCGGCCGCAGGGGCTCGCCGGGTTTCTGGGGGTTGCTGTCGGCGTGAACCGGCTCGGACCAGGTCGCGCCGTCGTCCTCGCTGCGCAGGGCAAGGCAAGCCCAGAAGGCCACGAGGGAGGGCGACTTGGGCTCGTCGGTCAGACAGCACATCACAGGCAGAACGACCGCCCCGTCCTTCATGCGGATCGGCCGCACCGGGCCCCCGGCTTTCCACTCCTTCGGCCAGCCCTTGCCTCGGATCTTCAGCGGCTGAGGGGGCTTCCACGTGCGCCCTTCATCGTGGGTCATGTAGTAGTAAAGCGGAGCGTTGGTCACGGGCTGGTCGGCAAAGATGCACATCCAACTGCCGTCCTTGCGGATCAACGGCGCGCCGATGCCTTGCTGCAAGGTTGCAGGTTCCGCCGGTCCCCACGTGCGGCCGCGGTCCTTGGAGCGGATGTGCAGCGCCCGGCGGGTCTCTCCCATGTTGGGATTTCCCAAGGTCAGGAACAGCAGCACCTCGCCGGACTTGCCCTGCACCATGTTCGCGTAACTCTGATAACTTTCCGGGTCCGTGACATCCGGCGCCGGAGTGATCCAGTAGGGCTCCGGAGCCTGAAGGCCGCGCCAGCGCGAAGTCGGCCGCGTTTTTCCTTCGACGGTGAGCGCAGCAAAAGGATGGTTGATCCAGCCCGGATTGGACAGTGAGGCCACGCCAATGGGCCCGGCGGCGTACGTGGAGTCTTCCACGTCGGCTACGGGAATGTCATTGATCCACGCGCGCAGGCGAGGGCCTTTCGCCTCGACCCGGGCGTCGTACCAGTGCTCCAGCCTGCTGCACAGCCCCGGCACCAGGCCGAACTTCAGATAGCGCTGAAGACCGTTGCCTTCGGCGATGACTATGCCGGCCCAAAAGTGCCGCGAGCGGAATTGCTGCCCGTTGGCCGGCACGTCCAGGGCGTAGAAGTGCCGGCTGTCCTTCACGCGGAACAGCAGACGCACCCCACTGTACACGGTGCGGAACTTGAATCGGAACCTCGCCGTGAAGTCGCCGTACGACTCGCCGTGCTTGACGGCCATGTACTCGCCGAGCGGGCCCTCGGGCGGCAGGAGTTCTCCATTGCTGCCGTCTTCCCACTTGCCGTTCAGGAATGACCAGCTTGCACCGTTTCCGATCTTCCAGGTCTTCGGTTTGGTTGCCACGACTACGCCTCCTATGCCACGAGTGGATCTGTCCCGAATGATCCATGTCAGCCAGGACGGATCAGGAAGCATACCGCCGAAACGGGCGCCCGTCAACACTTCTTCCTACGGCGTTTGCCCCGGTCGGGCATGGCGCCGTCCCCAGAGCCGCGTCAGCTCGCGTGTTTACCAAGAGCCTGCCGGACGACCTCAAACCGGAGCGGAAGCCTGATTCGCTGCCCGTTGTCTGGGAGCACAGAATCCTGGTGGTGGACGATGACGAGTCCCTCCGACGTCCTACTTCGGCCAGGGCTTCCACCGCATCGCCTGCAGCGTATAGCCTCTCCCCGTGGGTTCCCCGTTGCCGGTCAGCTCCCCGTCACCCGCCACCGTCACAACCGTGCCATCTTCCACAGCTACGGACCCCGGGTAGCCAACGCCGGAATCCATCACGATATACAGCTCCGGTTCCCAGCTTTCGCCCCCGTCCCAGCTCACGCGAGCATGCATGGTCCCGCTGAACGGGTAGCGGTTCTCGTAGACCGCCACAACGCCGCCGCCGGGCAGCGCTGCCAGGTCCCCGTGGGCCTGGCCATAGACGTGGGTCAACGGCCGGAAGTTCCTCCACGTGCGCCCCCCGTCGTCGGAGTTAGCCAGCCGGACGGTCTTGCCATCCGGTCCCGGTCCCCCGGTACGCATGGCTGCCAGTAGTCGCTGCCCTCCCGGGCACAACAGACCCGTCTCCGCCACGCCGGGGACTATGGTGCTGTCCCCCCAGGTTTTCCCCTGGTCGGTGCTTCTGGAGAGGACCATGCCGCCCACCTGGGGCGAGGTGGCAGTCGCTGGGTTCCAGGCGTCCAGGGTTGCCAAGAGGGTCCCGTCCTCCAGGGCGATGATGTGATCTCCGTCGCCGCCCATGTATTTGTAGGGCCCCTGGTCCAATGGCAGGCTGCTCTCCCAGGTCTTCCCGCCGTCCTTCGAGCGAGAGATGACTATGGGGTAGCAGTCCTCACCCAGGCAGGGCAGCTCCTTGTTGAAGTGCGCCAGGTAGATGTACCGACCGGCCGCCCCAAAAGCCTGAGCTATCACCCGCTCTCCAGCGCTCCCCGGCAGGCCCTCCAGCGCCTTGCCGTCCCAGGTGTTGCCCTCGTCCTTGGACCAGTGCAGATACGGCCCGAAGCCGGCGTAGATGGTGCCGTCGTCGGTGCGGCCCACCCGGCCGGTGAGCTTCCACGTAGAACCCGGGACGGGCAGGCGGACACGCTGGGCAGGCACCGTGCCGAGATCTCGGTAGGCGGCCCGGAAATCTCCGTCCTGCGTGAGTTTCGTTCCCGGCTGCCAAAAGGCCTCTGCCTCCACAACGCGAACTGGATCATTGGGGTTCATCCTGCAAGCCTCCTCACTCCTGTCGAGCTCCCATTGGAACACTGTTTCGGCCCTACGGATTCCCGCGCCGCGCAGGAAACGTATGTTGCCAGCAACCACTGCTTTGCTGCCCGCATGCTGAGCGGCCAGCATTCCACAGCCTACTCGCCAAAGGACCCTCTCTTCTCGAGGCATTGCCTCATGCCGAGGCACCGGAAGCCTATCCCGCATAGTGCACGAGGACTTCCACCGCCTTGACTTCCCCGGCGCATGCAGGAACAATCTGCAGCTCATTGCAGCCCAGGTGGACGGTCGATGGCTCCAGGCTGGCGCGGAGCCATTCTTCCTGCTGGTTCCTGAGCAGCGGCGCCCTGTTCCAGTGCAGGGCAGCCGACTCCGCCACCTTTGCGCGGTCGAACTGAACCTGAAGCTGAACTTCGGCGCCGATGCCTTTGGAGCGCGCCTCGTCGAAGTCGTCTGCCACTTCCACCGGGATCGCCGCCACCTCGTGTTTCCGCAACGTCACCGGCAGCGGCGCCCCGGGCATCACCTCCTTCACGTACGCGCCGTAACAGCTGCTCGTGTCAAAATCCTGGTAATCCACCAGGTAGTGTTTGTCCATATGCGCAATCAACTTCGGCTCCCCCATCTCCCGGAGCGGCTGCCAGTTCCAGTGCTCATCGCAGAACAGCGGGATCACGTTGGCATTGAAGCTGTAAAGACCGTGCACACCGGCTCGCCAGTAGAGAGCCGCCTGAGCGCGGCACATCGCATCCGTGTGATAGCTCCCGTGCTTCTGCCCCGCGGGACTTCCCATGCCAAAATGCGCATGGACCTGAACGCCCGTCCCCCGTGTAGCCTGGAGATACTCTTCGATGGGCAAGCGGAACACACTCCCGGCCATGGTGCCCGCTGTCAGGATGTCTATCACACCTTCCTGTATCCATCGCTTCACGTCCAGGCCGGCATTCCTGGACAGAGCGAAGGTCGATGGCACGCGCACGGCCAAGAACAGACGCCGACTTTTCGCCTTGCCGGCACGGTCCAGGATCTTCCGCACGTCCCGAACAAACTGCGTGATGATCGGGCGTCCCCGCTCCAGGTCGGCCGCTGCGAAGAAGATCGGGTGGCGCAGGAAGTCCAGCTCGAAACCGTCCAGATCGTAGTTCGAGCATGCCTCATCGATCAGGTCTCGACGATACTTCCGCGACTCCTCCCGCGTGAAGTCAAAGGCGTAACGGAACATCGGGATCGGAGCCCGTTCGCCGAGAGTCCAGTCGGGATGGTCCAGCTTGATCTTGCCCACGTAATGCCCGCCGAAGATCCCCTCGTGGCAATCGTTCATCCGGATCGATAGGAACGCCTCCATCCCGATCTTGTGGGCGTGATTGACGACGATCTCCGCCGGATCGGTGTTCCTGGCAAAAAAGTCGCGGATGTTCAGGGCCCGCCGTCTGTACTCCTCGCTCGGGAACTCGGTCATGCCCTCGCCGAAGATCTGGCCAAGCTTCGTACGGTGCGCCCACTGATTCGAGGCGTGGATGCCGTCCACGGCGCTGCCCAGCGCCCAGAAGATCGTGTCCACGTGGCTCCCTCGCAGCGGGGTGAACACCTCGTCGATCAGTCCTTCCACCCCCATCGGGCACGGCTGGAAACGAGAAATGAGCGCCGCACCGTCGCTGTTCAGGATGATTCGGCGACGTCGGGAACCTGCTTCGCTGCTCATGGTTTTTTCGCCTATCGATCCGGCAGCCGCCGCCGCGCTGCTTGCGCGCGGCAACGATCAGGCCGGGGGTGATGCGGCGCGTGCGGCAGACCAACCGGCCCCGGGGGGGACGCTGTCGCGCTCACCTCTTGAGCCCCCGGGGGCCCAGCTTGCCCCGGGGGATCGGCCTGAAACCGATGCGGCGGGCGGGTGAGCCGCGCTGCAGATGAAAGTCACCTTTGGCGGGGGCGACGAACCCGGGGTCCGCCAGGATCGAATGCCTGTCCTTGCCCTTGGCCCGCCACTCATCCCAGCTCAGGCCCAGGAAACGCATCTCCGGCCCGCCCTCCTGCCAGTACAAGTTCCGGTCCATCGCCACAGAGAAGCTCTCGCTGCTGCCCGTAAACAGGGCGCCTTCCCGCCAGTAGACGATGTTGCGTTCGAAGGTGAAGCTTAGATGCGACTCCGCGCGCGTTCTGAAGAGCTGTGTATCGCGCCCAAGCGCGAAGATGTTGTTGCGGACGACGTTTTGTTTGCCGTAGTGCTGATGGAACCCGCCGTGCGTGGTCCTGTAGACCAGGTTGTTCTCGGCGACGATGTGCGTGGAGCCCTCGTCGAAATAGATGCCCCAGCCGCCGTAGTGCAGAGCGGCGATGTCGTGAAAGATGTTGTACCTGATCGCCGTGCCAGGCTGAACGCCCAGGGTGTAGATGCCGCCCATGTCGCTGAGGATAGGCCCGTCGCCGTTCGAGCGCCGGCCTATATGGTGAATGTGGTTGTTCTCAATGACGTTCTTGCGCGTAAGCGCGGCCCCGTACCCCCACGACCACCCCACTGAGATCCCTGTGTAGTAGAAGTCGTGGATGTGGTTGTGGGCGATGCGGTTGTTGTAGGTCTGCCCGAGCCAGGCGCCGACGGCGCTGTGGAACAGGAGGCCGCCATCGTGGATGTGACAGCGCACAAGCTCATTGCCGTGGGTTTGCCACGCTTTGGCGCGTTGCACCACCCGCTCGCCCAGCTTGATGCCGCCCGCCCCAAGGTCCGTCATCTCGCAGTCGGCTATGCGGTTGGCGCTGCAGCCGCCCGCCAGCTCGATGGCATATCCGCCGAGATGGGCGAAAGCGCAGCCTTCGAAGGCGCACTTGCGCACGCCCTCGCCATGGATGGCCCCGGGCACGCCGACGGCAGCTTGCGGATAGCCGCCGACCTCCGGTGCCTGCGGTTCCCCCGGAAGGCGTGGGGCGAACCACGACTCAGCGTGCGAGAATGTCAAGCCGCGGAACATGACGTGCTGGACGTACCGCTTCCTGCTCGGGTTGCCTTTCAAGATCAGGATCTGCTTCAGAACGGGCGCGATCGCTCCTGATGCGCGCATGGACTCGCCGCGACGGGGCAGGTAGTAAAGCATGCCCTTCGCGCTGTCGAGACACCACTGTCCGGGCGAACTCAGGGCTTCGAGGACGTTCTCGACGTAATACGGGTCGCCGGGCGACGGCCTGTAGACGGAGCGTTTCCCGAACGTGACCAGTCGCTTGCGGCGGTCTATGTGTGCGATGGGCAGGTGCGAGTCGGTCCAGAGACTCATGAGCACCAACTCCGCGTCGGCAGCGCCCCGCCACGGCCCCAGATCCCCCTTGCCAAAGCGGAGGTGCGTGGCCCCTTCGTGCCAGGGCGTCTGCTGCAGCGTGGCGGCGGGCACGGGAGGCACCTTCAGGTAGCCGCTCCCGGGGTGTCGGGCGCGCGGGCTGCGCCGTCCGTTGACCCACAGCTCCCGGAAGAACCAGTTGCCGTCTCGCGCTTCCGGGATCTCGGTTGCCCAGGCACGTCTGCCGTTGGCCCTGACCGCTCTCCAGCCCCTGAGCCGTCGCCCGCCGCTGATGACGGGCCCTTCGCCCCGATAGGCTGCATAGGTCACCGGGCAGGCTGCCGTGCCTGAATCCTGCGGGCTCAGGACGAGCGGGTCGGTCAGGAAGTATGTCCCCCCGCGCACCAGGACAGTGACGGGCTGTCTGAGCACGCCGCCCTGAGAGCGTCTCAGCCGTCGGACGGCGTCACGTGCCCGCGGCAGGGTCGCGAGCGGGCCGTCCGTCGCAGTCCGATTCGGCGCCGGGAGCGTTCCGGACCAGCGGTCATTGCCTTCGAGAGACACGTAGAAACGGACTTCCTCCGCCCTGTAGTGCGACATCTGCTCGTTCCCTCCTTGTCATTCACCGCCCCCCACAGTGGGGGGCATTCCGTGCCACGCGAGGTCCCAGTCAATCCTAGTCCGCGAGGCGATACACGCGGGTCTCGCCCGTGCGCAGCGTGACGCGGAAAGAATCCCCTCGCGTGACGATGTCCCGGGAGAAGACGTCCGTGACGGCGCGCGGCCCGGGAAGCCGGATCTCTTTCCCGCCCGCCTCGCAAGCCGTGATCGAAAGAAAACGCCCATCGGTGTAGATCACGTCCCCGGGAGCACAATACAGGTGCACGCCCGCCTCCCGGGCGATGTTCGCGAAGACGCGCGCCGGAAGCGTCAGCCCGCCCACAAAGATGTTCCGGACCCCGTCCCGCTCATTCCAGGCTATCGCGGCCTCTCCTCGCTCCGTGTAGGAGCCGAAGACCTCCGCCTCCGGGTCGTCTACGGCAAAGAGCGGGGCAAGCCTCTTGCGCGGAGGATAGGTCATCTGCCGGAACTGAAGGTGCTCCTCCCGCAGCGACCAGTTCCGGACGATGTCGTCCGGGGCAATGATGGCCCCCGACGGAACGCCGGCGGCGAACCGATGCTCCGGCAGCAGTCGCATGTCGGGCAACCGTTCGCCCGGAAGCTCGACCACTCGGATCCCCGTCAGTTCCCGGATGTAATCGACGCTGTAGGCTTCCTGCGGGGACGCAGCGTCCGGGGCGATGATGCCCGGAGCGTAGAACCAGATCGCCGTTGCCCCGTCGCCCCGCAGCCTGTTCCGGATGGCCTCGCGCTCCTGTCGGCCCAGGCTGAAGGCGTTCAGGAAGATCAGCAGCTTCTTGCCCCGGACTTTCCCGCGCAGGTAGTCCGACTGGAGCCAGAGTTCCGGCGTTGTGCCCATGCGGTTGATCGGAGCGCGCATATCGTACAGCAGCGGCAGGCCCAGCTCGATCCCGTAGGCGATCTGGCCCAGGCTCCGCTCATCCACCACCACGGCGACCTCGCTCTCCAACGGCGCGGGGTCCCGGTAGAGTTCCTCGTACTGCTTCCGAAGGACTTCGAGGTTGGCCCAGATCTGGTCGTCCATAAGCCAGGTGCCCCCCGCGCAGAACCACATCTGGGACCGATGCGTCAGCGCCGCCATGAAATTGCGCCGATGCGCCCACAGCGTCTCTTCCAGCGTGCTGACGCGGCCCCAGTTGGCGTCGGGGGGGCTCAGGTGCGTCCTCAGGTCGTCCTCATTGCACCAGACGCGGCCCCGGGCGTTGCAGCTCTCCGCAGCCGCCATGATGGTCCCGCTGCCACCATTGCGCCGGTCGAAGTAACCCGACGGCGCACACCAGACGTCCACGGCCGGGTCGTCCATGACGGCGTCGAAGTCCAGGTGGCCGAACTGGCTGATGCCCTCTTGCAGGCCCGCCAGTTCAAACGTGTATCCGTAGAAGACGTACACGAGCTTGCGCCAGCCGCAGGCATCCTTGAAGGCCCGGGCGACTCGCCGGATCGCGTCGGTGATGGCCACGGACTGATAGCAGGTAAAATCGATCACGGCGCGTTCCCGGCAGGGGTTGCGCAGGAGGCCGTGGGTTGTGGCCCGGCGCACGTCGGGGGCGGGGGCGACGATCTGCTCGAACGCATCGTAGCCGGTTCCCCAAGCATCGTTCAGCGCCGTGATATCGCCGTACTGGCGTTGGAGCCAGCGGCGAAACCCGCGCGCAAAAGGCTCATCGTAGTTCCGCAGGCCCCAGTCATTACAGCCCCAGATCGTTGACATGTAGTACCACTCATGACTGTTCTGGGCAGCGGGATGGTAGCCGAGGATATGTTCGTCCCACGCCGACTCGAGGTGGACCACGAACCTCACGACGTGCCCACACGCCTCCCGGAGCCACCGCTCAGAAGCGATCGCAACCAGGTCATCGCTCTTTCCGTTCTCCCAGACCGGCATTTCCTCTGGATGCTCTTTCCTCCACCAGGCAGGCGGCTCCACAAACACCCGAGGCAGAAACAGCGCATCCGGATCGCTGCGCACAGTCTCTTCCATCTGGGCGTCAACCGGCCCGAAGTCGTATTCCTCGCCGTCCCTGGGCCACGGCAGTGTCATGCCCGCCGTGTACAGATGAAATCCCCGCGCACGCGTCAACTGGCTGGTCTCGCCGCTCCGGTTGTGGTTCCACAATAGCATCGGGGCGAGCCGCCTGCCGTCCACCGTGAGCACTGGCACACCGTTGACAATCTCCAACGCAGTCTTCATCTACTTTCCTTTCCTCCAATTCCTGCCAGCCATGGCTTAGGAAGATGACGTCCGTGCCGCTGGCCAGGTCCTTCCTGACGCGGCGGTTGAGCCCATCGCAGTAATAATCCACCACGGTCGACCAGGCTCTGGCCTCTCCTCCCCTTAGTCGTCGCTGTGCGCGACCTTGATCACGCGATTGGGGTAGTCATAGCTGAATCTATCGGCCCCGCCTTCGCGAGGGCGCCATAGCGCCGCGAGCCGTAGAGCTGGAGGAGAAGGACCGCCCTGCGCTCCGCCTCGATGCCAGCCAGCCACCGCCGCTTGCACTCCTGCTCCCGCGCCACAAACAGTTCGTAGTTGCGCTCGCGCACGACCTCCGGCGCGATCTCCTCGTAGCCGCAGGGATGGATCAGGAAGATGATGTGCTCGATCGGCACGGCGCGTCCTCACCTTAACGGCGCAAAAGGCGTCACCGCCGGCCCGCCCTCGCGCCACCGTGAGCTTGGTGGTCGTATTCTGCCGCAGGACGCCTCGGAATTCAAGAGAGACACAGCGAGGAGAGCATTCGTCGTGTCATCGACGCTGTAGCTTGGCTCATGTTTCGCCTGCTCTTCTCACCTAACGTGCCAGCGCGCGCAGGTGTGCACTTCGGGACGATGGAGATCAACGAGAGGGCGGGGCACTGCGTGCGCGAGGCGCTGGTAAGAGCGCACGAAATGCAGTGCGAACAGAGTTGACAGGGATATATTGTCCAGCTATATACGTGTCAACGATGTATCCGCTGGAGCTTGGCTTTGGATGACAAGTTCGCTGCGATAGGGGCTGCGACGCCCGCGCGGACTCGCGGCTGACGAAACACTCAAGTCAGGAGGAGCCAGAATGCAGTGGCACAAGCGCAGTGCATGGGTGGTGCTGACGGCGGCGGCGCTGCTGTGGGCAGCGGCGCCGGCGAACGCCGCAACCTATTACGTGGCCCAGCGGGACGCGGCCGCGTCGGACGACAATCCGGGCACGGAAGCCATGCCCTGGAAGACGCTGGGCAAGGCCGCCCAGACCGCCCAGGCCGGCGACGTCGTCTGGATCAAGGTTGGCACTTATATCGAAACGCTCCAGATCGAAAACTCCGGCACGGGCAAGGACCCGCTGCGGTTCGAGGTGTTCGGAGACGATCCGGTCTTCATCACCAGCCCCAAGACGCAGGTCAAGGGCTGGGAGAAGGTTGCCGGCACGCAGAAAGTCTATGAAGCGGACTGCCCGGTCTCGGGGCAGCGGACGTACGGCCCGCCATCGCCGGTGCTGGCGGTGGACGGCAAGTCCGTGCCCGGCCGGGGCGGACTGTGGGCCCTGGGGGTCAGCGCTTTGAAGGAGGTAACCGACGAGACGGTCAACCGGTTCGTGCTCACCGACGAGGGCAAGCTGCGCCTGAACATCGGCGGCGACGATCCGGACATGCACGAGGTGGAAGTCGTGCCGCGGAACTTCACGGCCGTGCGGCTCAAGGGCTCGTACATCATTCTGCGTGGTTTGCAGATGGTGGACGTAGGCGCCGGCGTGATCAACTCCGGGGAACACAACCTCATCGAGGATTGCGTCGTCCGGGGCGCCTGGAATGATTTCGTCTGGGACTTGCCGTTCGTCCACGACGGCGCCTACGCCGGGGTCTTTCGCCGCTGCACAGTGGTAAGAGGATTTCGCGGCGCCTTCACCGGTGGCGGTAGGGCCTGCGTGGTCGAGGAATGCCTGGCGGTGCACACGGGCGGTGCGATCCCCAATCGGCTGTCACCCGAAGACATCGCAGAGGCACCGGGTTGGGAATGGGGATGTGCTTATCACCTGGGCAGCGCCAGCCACTGCCTGCACCGCTACAACATCGCCACCGACAGCGCCAGCTTCGGCTGGTGGAGTGACATTCACTGCTACCAGGCGATGACCTACGGCAACGCGTATGCGCGCAGCGGCACGGGGATCTACAACGAGGCCCTCTGCCACGACGCCACGCACATGTACAACGTCTGCATCGATAACATCAACGGTTTCATCTGGCGCTTCTGCGATCGGCTGCTGGGCCAATACAACTACATTGCCGACAACGAGACGGGCGTCGGCGTGTGGGGGCGGTTCACGAGCCCGGGCCCGACGGACAACATCTTCCGCTGCAATCTGGTGCAGCGCAACGTTCGTGCGGTGAGCATCCAACGGGCGACCCACGTCGAGGGGCTCGATGGCCGCGACGTCAGCGCGGTCCAGAACGAGATTACCGGGCGGCAGGAGACAGCCTACACTGACCGGAACCTGCACGAGTGGGACGTGCTCGAGGACAACATCTACACGGTGAATCCCGAGGGCGTCTTCCTGCGCCTGCGCGAGGCGGGCGTGCCCTACTGGCCCGAGCCGGCCATCAGCGTCGAGTACAAGACGCTGGCCGAGTACCAGCGCGACACCGGGCGCGAGCGTGGCTCAGAGCAGCGCGACGCCTCGATGGAGGAGTTCGGGCTGAGCCTCTATACCGTGCGGGTCCCATGGTCGAAGTATCCCGACCGGCCCGTGCCGATCGTGGGCAACCCTGCCCGAACCGCGATTCACGCTAACCCGCTGCCCGCCGTCGGTGACGAGGACCCCTATTTCTGGAAGCCGTCCAATCAGCCGTTTGAAGTTCAGCCGAGCGACGCGTTTGGTTTCACGTCCACCGGGGGTGTGTCGCTTCGCTGGGGCCGCCGGCCGTACTTTCCCAAGGGCGAGGGCCCGCGCCTGAAGCTGGATGCGCCGGCGATCGTGTGGCTGACGGCCGAGGGCAAGGGCGCCGATCAGTTCGAGCATCCCGCCGGCTGGTGGAGCCCCAGTCTGCCGACCGTGCCGGGGGCCAAGATCCACTTCAGCTTCCTCTACGATGCCCGGGACCTGGAAGCACCGACAGAGGACGGGATCGTCGCTTGGGTGCGCTTCTCCAGCGCGACCAATCAGCACGTGACGCGCCAGTTCGTCCTGGGCAAGAACGATGCAGGTGAGTTCATCGGCCAGGGCCCGACGAAGGGGACCTTCTCGTGGCGCCGCGTCGAGGCGACGTTGACGGCACCTGAGCGGGCGGAGCGGTTTGCGGTGTTCTTCGGCATTCGCCCCTCCAAGGGCGTCGCGCGATTTGCCGATATTGACCTCCAGACCGAGCCGGGCGAGCATCCGGACCAGGCACAGGCCGAGGAGGAAACCGGGTTCAAGGCGCCCGACCTTGAGCAAGAGGTGCTCAAGTTCATCCGTGAGCAGGCGGATCGGGAGCAGTGACGAATAGCTTGAAAGGCTACAGAAATGTTAAGGGATCCGAGACGTACTGCAAAACTGACGTTGGCAGTCATAGTGCTAGCCACCTTTTGTGGAGCGGCCAGCCTTCACGCCGCGACGTACTATGTGGCCCAGGAGGCGGTCAACAGCTCTGATGAGAATCCCGGCAGCGAGGATCAGCCCTGGAAGACGCTCGCTCACGCCTGCGCGCAGGCCAAGAAGGGCGACACGGTGTTGGTGAAAGCTGGCGTGTACCACGAGACGCTGGAGCCGACCAGCGACGGTGTGACGTTCCGGGCTTCTGGCGACGATGCGGTGGTTATTGCTCGGCCCAAGGGGACAGTGATCGATTCAGCCTCCTGGAGCCTGGTGCCGGGGCGAGAATTCGTTTACCAGTGCAAGGCCGAGACGAAGGGAACGATGGTACGTGTTGATGGGTTGGCCCTTCAGTTTGAGAAGGTCCAGGGGGTGAAGATCTCGGCCGATCCCGGCTCCGGCCAGACGTTCGCGGAACCCGTGGACCGGCAATTGGAGGACACGGACGAGCGGCGATGGACGACCCTGGGCGACGGGATGCTCCTGATCAACCTGGGGGGTGCAAACCCGGCCGAGCATCGTGTGGAGCTGGTGCAGGACCCCTTCACCGGGATTAATCTGACCACCGAGGGCGCACGGGTTCAAGGCTTTGATGTGATTGATGCGACGACGGGTATTGCCCTTGGGGGCCAGCGCAACGTGGTGGAAGACTGCGTTGTGCGGGGTGCGGATGGCGGCGCTGGGCTCAGGGGTTTCGCCAATATCCTGCGTCGCTGTTCGCTGCTTCAGTGTTGGCAGGGGATCAATTGCGGCGACAACCCTGGGGCCCAGGTGATGGAAGAGAACTTTATCATCGGGACGGGCCATCCAATGCTACAGAATCGTCCGCCCGAAACTGATCTGAACAGCCCCTGGGGTCCCCGATGCAGCATCCGTTTCGGGAACGTCAACTTCTGCGTGTTGCGCTACAATGTCGTGGCCGACGGCGTCTGGGCCGGGTGGTGGCCCGACGTGAATTGCTACAGCACCTATTGCTATGGCAACGTGATGTGGCGAATCTCGGACCGGGGCATCTACAACGAGTACCCGTCCAACGACTCGCGCATCCTTTACAACGCGATCACCCACTGCTGGGACGGCATCACCTTCCGCTTCTGCTGGCGGACGATGACCATGTACAACTATCTGGCGGACAACACCAACACAAACATTGGCATCTGGGCTCCCCACGTGGACAATCCTTACATATTCGACAACGTCATCGCCAAGAACTTCATGACCGGTGCCCAGAGGTACCTATCATTTGATGATAACGGGGGCGCACGAGAAAACCTTCCAGCCGACTGGCCCGGCGAGGGCAAGATATCCCCCTCAGGCCGATACCGCCTGGAGTCCAACATAGTCTGCAACAACCTTTACCGTGGGCAGCCGGGAGAGTGCTTTCACAAGTTCAATGGGGTCAAGTTCCCCACCCTGGAGGCATATCAGAAGGCTACGGGCTTGGACCGAGGCAGCCGCGTGGACGACAACGCCCGCCTGGAAGACCTGTCTTTGGGACTCTACACGGTCCGGGTGCCCGAATCGGCTCATCCCTACGAAGCCGTTGCTGTGGTGGGCAATCCGGTGCTTCAGGGCATACACAATGACCCGCTGCCCGTGGCAGGCGAGGACGCGCCATATTTCTGGACCCAGGGGGACGCCGACAGACCCCGTGGGGGCGAGTGGTGGGGCGGTGTCTTTGCCTACACCTACGAATGGCCGCACTTCCAAAAGCCGGTCCGGCGCCTTATTCGTGCCAAAGACGGGGCCGACCCGAGTGAACGGTTGAAACCCGGTGACGATCCGCAAGTGTGGCTGGCCTGCGAGGGGCATCCGGACGACAATATCCGCAAGCGGACCCCAAAGGAGGGTTCCGGCTTTTGGAGCCCGAGTTTACCGACGGTTCCGGGGGCCAGGATCACGGTCAAGTTTCGCCTGCAGGGTGAAAAGATCGAGCCGGAAGCCCCCGACGGCGGGCCAGTGGTCTTGATTCGGTTCCAGTCGCTCACTGGTCAGCACGTCGTCAACAAAACCCTGCTTGGGCGAACGGCCGAAGGCGAAGCCATCGGTGGCGGGCCGCTGGTGGGCGATTTCCCCTGGCGTTCGGTTGAGACCACGGCTGAAGCCCCTGAGACGGCCAAGCGGTTCTCGGTTTTCCTGGGTCTGAAGCCGGCCAAAGGTACGGTCTGCTACGGCGGTATCTATATCGCGACCGACCCCGCTGCCGCCCCCGAGGCTAAGGAACCGCCGCAGGAGACAACCTACGAACCTGTCAAGCTCGATGCCTTCGCCAACCGCGACCTGGACAAGGACACCGGTGCGCCGGCTGGCGCTCCACCAGGCGACGATTTCGCCCGGGATTACTGCGGTCTACCGATCATCGGCCTTTCGTCGGTGAAGGCTGGTCAGTATAAGGCCGGGGAGATTCCTTTTGAGGTGGGCCGTGCTATCTCCCTGCGTTGCTTCCGGCGGCCCCCGGCGAGCCTTTCGCTGTCCGTCGACAACATTCCTATTGGAGCCAAGGTTAAGTCACTTTGTTTCCTCCATGCTGGCCCCTTTCAGATGGGCCGACAGGAGTATTGGCGTTACATAGTGCACTATGCCGATGGTCAGCGTGTCGAGGTGGTGCCAGTCGAAAGCATAGGCGACCTGGACTCTCGGCAACCTTATTTCCTACCAGATATAGAGAGCATGGGGGCTGCGGTGAGGATTCCCGATGAGGTCGACGGCGTCGGTTACGTGATGCGATGGATCAATCCGAGGCCGGATGTGGAAGTGAAGGCCGTGGACTTCCGTTCGATGGATGCGGGCCAGGCGGTCCTGCTGGGTATCACCGCAGGACGATAGACTCATGGCCGCGGATGGTTGCCTGCCAGATGCCGTTCTGCCGTGGGCAGCAGCAACTTCCCCGCCTCGAGCATCGCCGCGAGTCTCGCCCGCTCCTCTGGTGACAGTTCTCGCAGCATGGCCGCAAGCCCTTCAACGGGGTCAGAATGCACGTTTTCCGCTCCGCCGGTGCAAGCATTGGTGCAAGCGCCCGCACCCTCAGAGGTAGCCAGAGCGGTTCCGGCACATCCGTGTCGGCGGCTAGCGCGTCAGCGTGCAGCTCGCTGCACGCTGAGGTTCTGAAGATGCGAAACTACATAGCAAAAGGAGGGAAGTGTTCGGACATCGGCCCCGCAGTGGGCGTGACATGCCCGGAGCCGTTTGACAAGCAAGAGGGCGGGATTTACCATCCCAGCCCGAGGGTCCATGTTGTGGGACGGAGAAGGAGGCTTCGTTAGAGCACAGGAGGCAGAGATGAGAGCTGCAATACGAGCGCTTTTGGGATCCGTCTTGCTCGTTTGGGGGGCGGCGATGTCTGCCGGGGCCGCCACTTACTACGTGGCCCTGGGGGCGCCGAACGCCTCGGATCAGAATCCCGGCACGGAGCAGGAGCCCTGGAAGTCCTTGACCCACGCCGCAGAGACGGTGGCGAAAGGCGACACTGTCTACGTGAAGGCCGGCACCTACCGCGAGAGGCTGGAATTAAGGGGCGAGGGGGTGACGATTCTAGCCTTCGGGGACGACGGTGTCGTGGTGGAGCCGGCTCACCAGGTCACAGTGATCGACCCGGGCACCTGGCGGAAGGTGCCCGGTCGGGATTGCGTTTACACCCGCGACCAGAAGGTGGAACAGGGCGCGGGAGCGTGGCTGCTGCGGGTTGACGGATTGGCCGTCGCCTTTGAGGTCACGCAGGGCGTCAGGCGCGAGTTCACCAGCCCCATAGGCGAGACCCGCGTGGTGACGGTGGACCGAACCCTCGAAGACGACGACGGAAGGCGCTGGACATTCGACCGCGAAGGAAACCTGTACGTGAACCTGGGCGGCGAGGATCCAGCCCTCCGCCGTGCGGAGCTGGTCCAGGCTGGTCCAGGAGGGGTGACAGTCCGCGGCACGGACTGCCGCGTCAAGGGGCTGGAGCTTCAGTTTTGCGGCCTCTCCGTGGGAGGGCAAGGCAATATCGTCGAGGACTGTGTAGTTCTGAAAGCAACGAGCGGTGGTTGGAGCGGCGGCGGTTGGGGAGACGGGGGCTGCGGCGTGTCCGGGCCGAACGTCGTGCGGCGCTGCACGTTCTACCGCTGCGAAACAATCGGTATCGGGACCAATTCGGTCTTCGAAGAGAACCTGGTCCTGGGGGGACAGAGGTGGGTGCCTGAGCAGGAGCCGCCCCAGGCCCCTCGTCAGCTCTTCAGCCCCATTTGGGGCACGGCTCTCCGGACTGGGAACGGGCACTATGTTCTCATCCGCTACAACGTGGTCGCCGACTCGGCCATCTGGGGCTACTGGAACGACTGCATGTGTTACGGCATGTATATGTACGGCAATACTTTCTGGCGGAACTGGTCGGGGGCGATCTACAACGAGGCCAACTGCCACGACTCGCGGTTTCTCTACAACGCCCTCGTGGAGAACGGCACGCACGAGCACCCCTGGAGCGGATACGGAATCATGCTCAGCGCGGCGCACCGCTGCCTGGTGGCCTACAATCTGTGCCTGAACAACGTCCACTTCGGGATCGGCTCTTCCCTCATGCGGCTGTGGCCCAACCCGCTGGACAACGTGGTGCAGCATAACCTGGTCAAGGGCAGTCCGTACGCGTTGTACGTCGACGGGACGGCGCCCCTCCAGGGCAACGAGTTGCACCAACTGATGACGATGACTTTCGAGCACAATCTCTATAGCCTGCCCCCGGAGGGGACCTTCTGCAAGCCCGAGATCGCCACGCTGGCCGATTTCCAGGAGCTGACACACATGGACCAGAACAGCCGCATGGATGACGCGGCGACGATGGAGGACTTCGGCCTGGGCACGGTGACCTTTCGAGTGCCCGACAGTGACCACCCCGAAGAACCGGTCCCCATGGTAGTGAACCGAATATCCCGGGGTTTGCACCAGGAACCGGTGGCGACCCTGGACATGCAAATGCCCTTGTTCTGGGCTGTCGCGGAAGGAGGGGCGCCGCCGAGTGAGACCTATGGACGCATCTACGGAGCCTGGTGGGGGGAGATGTTCGACGGGGCGGTGAGGCGCTACGGCAGGTGGTCGCCGGAGGCTGTCCCCGGGGCTCCGCTGCCATCCACTGGCGAGCAGCCCTTCTGGCTGGAAGCTGTCGCGGCATCGCCGGAACCCGTTCCGCAAGAGGGGTCGGGGTGGTGGACTCGGAGCCTGCCGACCGTGCCTGGGGCTCGTATCCGCCTGTCCCTGCGGGTCAGTGGGGAGGATCTCGAACCCTCGGAGGGAGGAGGAGTGGCAGCGTACGTGCGCTTCTGCTCGGCCACGGACCAGCACGCCAGCCGTCAGTACCTCATCGGCGGCACAGACGAGGAGGTTCTGAAGGGGACGTTCCCATGGCGGACGTTCTCCAAGGAGGTGGCGGCGCCGCCGGAGGCGAAGCGGTTTGCGTTCTTTGTGGGGCTGCGGCCCTGCAAAGGGACAGCCCGTTTCGCGGAGGTGCGGATCGAGACGCAACCGGGCGAGCGTGTGCCCGAGCGCCCCATGCCGGTGGACGTGACCTACGAGCCCGTGGACCTATCGGCCTACTTCAACCACGACCTGGACAAGAACGTGACGGCCCGAATCGGCGAAGGGCTCCAGGGCACGCCGGGGCCGACGGACTTGAGCGAACTGCCTCGCGGCAGGCAACTGCACCGGGGGGTGCCGTTCGAGATAGACCGGGCCATTGCCCTGCGCGGGTCCACGTTGCCGCAGGAGAAGAGCCTGCCCCAGGAGGTCCGTGGGATCCGCATTGGCCGGCAAGTGGCCGGGCTGTGCTTCCTGCACCGGTTCGCGTATCCGGCGCGGGATCGGGAGCAGTTCCGCTACGTCCTGCACTTCGCGGACGGAGACACGGTGGAGATACCGATCGTGTCGGGCGAAGAGAACATCCTGGGCAAGTATCAACGGAACAACGTTCGTCTGTTTCCGCCCCCGTTCGACCTGGTGGGCGGCGGCGGTGTCGCGGAATGGGTGAACCCGAAGCCCGATGTCGCGGTAGAGAGCATTGACTTCGTCGGCGCCGACACGGGCGAGCCCGTCCTGTTGGGCATCACCGCTGTAGTCGGGAAGTGAGGCACGGTCGCCTGGCGCCATCCGCAAGTCGAAGAGGTCGGAGGAGACGGCCGGTTCCTGCTGTGGCCGCATGATCCGGTCCGGAAGATAGCAGTGGTTCGCGTGCGAGCCACCCAGCGCCCCTGAGAATTCGCGATGGACGTGTTCTGTCAATCTGCCGGTCGCGCCTTTCTGCGGCATTCTCGCCGCCCACTGGCAGCACCTCCCGCGGGAAGCGCCGCTGTGAAGCCGATGGTCAGGTGAGTTCACTCAAGGCGTTGCTGACGCAGTGAAGGCCCGCCTCTATCTCTTCGTGTGTGCCGCCGAACCCAAGCCTGAAGTAGCGGTTCTCCATCTCAAAGCACCGACCGGGCACGGTGAAGGTCCTGTACTTCACCGCCAGCAGACGGTAGAGCTCTTCCGGATCAACCTGGACATGTGATTTGATTCTGGGCAGGCTCACAACACCGGCCTCAGGGTAAACCCACTCGAAGTCCTCCTGGTTTTCCATCCAGTCAGACACTATCCGGCGATTCTTCTCGATATGGGCTCGGGCGCGCTGCAGGAACGCGTCTTTCTGCTGCAACACTCGCAGGGCGATCTCCTCGCCCACGGCGTTGTTCGTGATGCTGACGTGCTCCCTCACGGTCAGAACCGAGTCAAGGACGGACCTGTTCTTTGTAGCTATCCAGCCGATGCGGATGCCCGGCAGCCCGTAGCACTTGGACATGGTAGAGATGCTGATCACTTTGTCGCTCAGTGTGGCGGCAGGTGGCAACGAGTGGGCGAAGTCCATCTCGCGATAGGTTTCATCGAACAGCAGCAGTACATCACGCTCCTCCGCCAGATCGACCAACGCCTGCAGTTGTTCTTCCGAAATCATTGATCCAGTGGGATTGTTCGGATGGGTGAAGCTCATCAGCTTGGTCTTCGGCGTTATCATGTCCCGCAGTCTGCACAGGTCCGGCCTGAACGCGTTCTCAAAGCTGAGCGAGAAGAGGGTGACGTCGCAGCCCAGGCCGCGCGGCACCGTGTAGAGAGAAGGATAGTTTGGATGTTCAACGATAACGTGGTCGCCCGGCTGAACGGCGGTCGACACGATTGAGAAGATCGCTTCGCTTGCCCCGGTAGTAACGATTATGTCTTCGCCGGAGAAGCCGGGGTATTGCTCGGCAATGCATTCCCGCAAGTCGGGCCTTCCCAGGTGATAGCCATAGCGCAGTTTCACCTGTTGCAGATCAACACCAAGATCGCCCACGGTGAGGAACTTGACCGCGCTCTCGCCGATGTCGTGATCGATCTGATACTGGTGGTCGTCAAACCACTTTTCAAGTGTCATGCGTTTGAACCACATGGGCACCTCGCTGTGTTGCGGCTCGGAGGACAGAAGGGAGTGGGGGAATGCTGATCCAATCGGCCGTTCCCCGTACGTCGCCGTGCGCACCGGCCCGGCGGCCGGAGCAAGCGCAAATGTACGGCCGACGCCTGCTCCCGTCAAGGGGATTCCGACCGTTTCGCTGCCACATCAGCAGCGGACGTCAGCGGCCGGCTTCGCTGTTCACTTGGGCGACGTGGCAAGATAGTTGAGGGCCGTCAGCGTGTATATCTTGGCGCCCGCAGCGATGTCAGCCACCGCGACCCGTTCGTCAGCAGCGTGCGCGTCCGTGAGGAGGCCGGGCCCGAGGGCGGGCAGAGCGGGAATCTGCGCGCGGCACAGGAAACGAGCGTCGGTGATCGCCGGATAACCGGCCAACGGGGGTTCCTTGCCGAGGACAGCGGCGAGGGCTTCGCGCGCTGACTGCACGAGCGCGTGGTCCGGGGAGATCTCGTACGCCGGCCCCCACCCCAGCGGGGCAGGCTCCTCAAGCAGCTCGGCGTCCAAGTCCGGATCGGCGGCGCTCGCGGCTTCCAGGAACGCCGTCAGTTCCGCCCGCAGCGTGTCCCTGGACATTCCGGGCACCGTGCGGATATCGGTGCCGAACTCGGCCTCCCCGGGGGTCACCCCGTAGAACACTCCTCCGTGCGTCCAGACACCTGCGTTAACGGTGGCGCCATCGGGGAACTGCGGATGCCTGGGACAAGCAGGCTTGAATTCTCGGTGCAGCTTCAAGAGAAGTTCCGCAGCCTTCAGATTGGCGTTGACCGGCTTGAGCAGGTCGGACAGTCCACTGTGACCCTGCTGCCCGCGGACTCTGATTTTGAAATTGTACATCCCCCTTGACGCCACGTGGAGGAACTCGAAGCTGCTCCTGAAGCCGGACGGCTCCCCAACCACAGCGGCCGTGCCGGAGAGCCCCTTTGCGAGCAGGTGGCGCATCCCGAACCCGCCGCCGGCCTCTTCGTCTGCGGCAAGTACGAGGAGCAACTCGCCGGCAAATGGCCATTGGCAGGCAGAGATCGCCCACGCCGCGCCGAGCATTGCGGCCACAGAGGCCTTGGCATCGCAGGCGCCCCTGCCGTAGAGCCACTCGCCTTCCACCTTCCCGTCCATGGGGGGCCGCGTCCACTTGCTGGTCTCGCCGACAGCCTTGGTGTCAACGTGTGTGATGAAAAGGAGCTTTCGATTGCCGAGCGCACCGCGCAACCGCACGAACAGGTTCGGGCGTTTCGGGTCGAGGGCCTCCACGGATGCATCAGCGAGGCCAAAGCGTTGGGCGGCGTCCTGCAGGGCCGAGACTACGGCGCGTTCATCGCCCGGCGGGTTCTCGCTGGGGGTTCGCACCAACTCCCCGCACAGAGAGATCAGCTCTTCAGCGTGACGGTCCACGAATTCAATCGGGTCCATTTGCAGCAGCTCCCCGCCAGGGCATAGGCATGCATTTTGTTCAGGCCGTACCCCCTCCGTCCACAACAACGACCGCCCCGCTCATGAAGGATGCTTCGTCGCTGGCAAGGAAGAGCGCGACACTGGCGATCTCTTCCGACTTCCCTATCCGGCCCAGAGGGATGCCGCCGCACTCCCTGCGCAACCACTCGGGATTGCTAGTCATCGGCGCTATGAGAGGCGTGTCCACCGGCCCGGGACAGATCACATTCACGCGAATGCCGAACTGTCCCAGGTGCTTGGCCATGGCCCGGGTGAGGGCGATGATGGCGCCCTTGGCCGCGGTGTAGGCATCGGCCCCCGGCAGGCCCCGCACCCCCATTATTGAGGACGTGTGTATGATGCTCCCGCCGGATTTCTTCATCGCGGGCACGACGAAGTGTGAGACAAGGTACACGCTCTTCAAGTTGACGTCGAGGACTCTGTCCCAGTTCGCTTCCGGGATGTCGTCGACCGTCCCGATCGTGATGCCCGCCGCGTAGCCGATCCCGGCATTGTTATAGAGGACATCGACCCCGCCGAAACGTTCCAGCACCGCGTTGACGGTCCTTTCCACTTCCGCCGCCGAAGAAACGTCACATCTGAAGAAGGCTGCCTCACCGCCGAGGCCGTCGATCTCGTCTGCCGCCGCTTGTCCGCCGACCTCGTCGATGTCCAGGAGCGCAATCTTCGCGCCTTCGCGCGCAAAAAGCGTTGCCGCCGCCCGGCCGATGCCGCTGGCCGCCCCGGTTATCAGTGAGACCTTATTGCTCAAGCGTTTCATGTTCGCTCTCCCAACTAGGAAGGCAGCTTACCACGATGCGACTCATTCATCCGGCATCGGCCGACGGGTCTCGGGTGCCGAGCACCAGAGGGTGCAGCTCAGAACGCATTGGGCGGCGGCATCAGGCGCCTCAGGTTCTCAGCGGCCATGTCCAGGTGGCGCTGTCCCCGGCTCAGAACGACGGACAGATGTCCGGGCAGGAGCACGTCGATCCCGAGGCCCGTCAGTCTGCCTACATTCGCTCGGTAGTCTTCCAGCGAAGAGCCGACGCAATTCAGCAGCCCAATCTCCCCATTGAGAAAGACCGTGTCGCCCGAGAACAGATGCTTCGTTCCGCCAACGGAGACGGCATAGCATACGGCACCCTTGCTGTGGCCGGGGAAGTGGACGACGGAGATGCTCAAGTCGCCCACTGATACTTCCTGACCATCGCTCAGCACGATGTCAGGTCGGCACGGTGCCATGTGATAGTCGTCCGGATAGTAGCCATCCGCCCGCGCAATGCGAAGCCCGATCGCGTCCTCGTCCGCGCTTTCCAGCAGCGCTGCTTCGGCTTCGTGGATGGCGACGGCGGCGCCCGTCTCCTGCTTCAGAGCCGCTGCGCCCCCGGCGTGGTCCGAATGAACATGGGTGAGCAGCACCTTGCCGATGTCCAGAGGGTCGAAACCGTCGGCGCTGACGTTGGCGAGAATCCTCTCGACCTCCAGTCCCACTCCGGCATCAATCAAGGCGAGTTCCGAGCCACCGTCGATCAGGTAAACGTGGCAATCGAATTCGTTTGAGATCGAAAAGCCGAGCTTGCCGCTGCCCACCAGGAAGACTCTCTCGGTCAACTTCATTCAGAATCTCCTCATGCGCAGCTTCTGCGCGTGCGTGACACGCGCTCCCCTCAGGACGATGTGTAGCATCGATGCCCCGGGCTCCTCAAACTCGCTACCGGCTGCTTGGAATGGCGCTCTGGCGTGGACTATACCGCTCCCGATGGCGGCAGTCAAGGCACGTGCCGCTCACCAGCATCGTCCCGGCCGACGCCCGTCGGCGCGATCAGAATACCTCCGGCGGCTTGGGATACTCGTTGCAGAGAAGATGGATGGGCGGCTCGTCCTCTTCGATTTGTGAGAAGCGGCTGAGTGGCTCGGCGAAGTAGTTGTCGGTTCGGTCATCGTTAACGCTCGAGACCTCGCCGCAAAGGAGCGTCCCGCCTTTCCCGCTAGCCCAGAAGCTGTGAAAAAGGCGGGGTGTGACCGTGATGCTCTCGCCGGGATGAAGCTCGAAGACTTCACCAGGTTGATACGTCCGTTCGCTGCCATCGCAGAACACTTTCGGCGACGACGCCCTGTCAATTCCATTGTCTTCCAAGGCTTTGTAGAGTTGCATCATAAGGATGCCACCGCCGCGGTTGATGATGTCTTCCGTCTTGGACCAGTGGAAGTGCAGGGGCAGAACCTGGCCGGGCTTGAGGATGATGATCTTTTCGGCGTAAGGCGTGCCCCGCTCTGGATGCGCGTAATTGCCGTTTCTCACCGTGAAGATAACGGCGCCAAATTTGTCAAACTGATTCATACCCAGGTCAGTGACATCCCATCCGAGGCCGTTCTCCATGATGCGCTCGCACTCCGGTCCCGCGGCGCTCCACCGCTCGGCGGGCCAGTATGCGAAGGGGGGGAGATGAAATTGACGCTCTTTCAGCAGTTGCTTCGCCTCGCGAATGAGCGCATTGATTCTGGAACGTTTCATGGTGCATCCCTCCTCTGGTAGATCCTTCCTTTCCCCTATGCTGCCTACAACGATAAGCGTGTACGTGAGCAGATTCAATAGCCGGGGGGCTTCCAATCCCGAGCGGCGAGCGCGGTTGCCTATTCCTTCAACAGACTTCGGAGCCAGCCCAGCCCGCCTTCCTTGAAGCGCCGAACCGCGAAAGACGCCATTGTCAACCACCGCCGACCCGTCGAAGCAGACGGCGTCCGCGTGAACCGCCACATGAAGTTTGCCCATATCCTGATTATTTGCCGCCATCGCAAGAAGCTGCTGATGGCCAGCAGGGCTCGCATCTGGCATCTCAGCCACGCGGATGACGGTAGGCGCAAAAGCCAGCGCACATCCTCATCTCGGATACTCGCTGTCCAGTGCAAGAGCCGAAGGGACAACGTGTCGTACCACAGCTGCCTCGGATTGGTCGCTTCGGAGAGCGCTTCAACTGCTGCACGAACCGCACGTTCGACGGGCTTCGATGCCTCGCTGGTAATCCTGCCTGACCCGTGAACACGATGATAGCACAAGACATCGTCGATCGCCTCGGCTCGCTGCGGGATGCACTTCAAGGCCACGCGAACGCCGTATTCCCAATCCTCCCAGCAGGGAAGATTCTCCCGCCAGGGGCCCACCGTGGCCAGGAACTCTCGGGCGTAAAGGGGCGCACTGGTCCAAAGGCTGCGTCGTATGCACCGTTGCACCAGGTCTTCAACCTTTGCGTCGCCAGGCGCCTCGCGTTCAAGCACCTCGCCTTTGTCAGTGACGTACACGTATGACGTAACTACCATGTCCCAGACGGCAGGGAGGGAATCGCTGTTCAGGATCGCCTGGAATCTGCGCTCGTCCAGATAGTCGTCCGAGTCCAGGAACTGAATGTACTGCCCGCGGGACTCCCTCGCGCCCAGGTTGCGTGCAGCGGGCGCGCCCCTGTTCTCCTGCCAGAGGTAGCGTAAGGTGAATTCGGAATCGGCGCCGTGAGCCCTCTGCCATGTTTGGACGATCTCCCGAGTGCTGTCAGTTGAGCCGTCGTCAACTACGACGAGTTCGATAGGACGATAGGCTTGGGCGAAGGCCGAGTTCATGGCGTCGACAAGCATCTCTCCTCGGTTGTACGTGGGGATCACCACGCTGACCAGGCCGGGCACGTACTCTGCGGGCAGCCAGCGGTCCTCGGCTTCAGTTTTGTCGCGATCTCGCACTCTCTCAGTGTCCTCCACGCCTTGTCCTCTGTTTCTCCGACGGCCCAGGGCGCATACATCCAGGCCGGCCCGTTTTCATGCTCCTCGATGGCAAGTCTCGATGATCGTCCGACCTCGCCCGGGTCAGTCGGAACTCGCGAGTCGCTCGAGGACCTGCCCTCTTTGCGCGTCGCCAAGATGATCCCAGAGCAGACTCCGGACCAGCCAGATTGGCAAAGACACGTCCGACGCTTCGCACAGTCTCTGGTCGATGTCTCCTATGTTCCCCCAGTAGCCTTCAGATCGCGGATCGGTGCCGCCAAGAAGGCCCAACCTTAACACTTCAAGCAGGTCAACCGGTTCCTCGCATGTTGTGACTCGTTGGGAGTGTAACCAACGATGCCGCCGCCCCGCAAATGCCTGCTGGAGGAGACCAAGAAGGATCGAGGCGAAGCGCCCTTGGCCTCGTCTCGCCCGCGCCCCTCGTGTATCAGGTAAGCGACAGCGTCAGCACGAAGCGCGCCCCTGCCCCCGTGCACCTGTCGGCTCTCAGATCACCGCCCATGGCGCGGGCCAGGCGGCGGCTGAGCGCCAGTCCCAAGCCAACTCCCGGCGCGGAGTTGGCGGCATCGCGGGCCGATTTGCGGAAGGGCAGGAAGATGGTTCGCGCATCCTTCTCGGAGATGCCGGGTCCGTGGTCGCGAACCGC
>Ga0315289_10000794_pt1 | contig 48584 bp, 33 predicted proteins | sample YL17G11_40_MG_FD_203452 | JGI IMG/M metagenome (GOLD analysis project Ga0315289, IMG submission 203452) | Sediment microbial communities from Yellowstone Lake, YNP, Wyoming, USA - YL17G11_40 | ecosystem: Environmental > Aquatic > Freshwater > Lake > Sediment | place: USA: Wyoming | collected... | reverse complement strand
CAATGAAATCAGCCGTGGTGAAGCTCCAGACGGAGCCTTTCCAGGGACTGGCGGCATTGGCGGTATTGATCTCATCGACCCGCCAGTAGTAGGTCTTGTTCCAGTCCAGCGGACCCGGATCAAAGGTGTTTTCCTGGACCGCCTGTCGGCCCTGGTAGATGCCCGTGGTCGAGCTGTCGGCCTGGGCCACCGCTTCGGCACTGTCGCCGAAGTACACGTCCTGGTGCGTAGCCTCATCCCCGGCGAGCCATTGCAGAGTCAGCTCTTGCGGGGTATTGGTCGCATTGTGAGCTGGGGAGGGACTCGTGGCCCACAGCGGCAGTTGCAGCCAGCCCTGCGGAATGATCTGCCGTGGCAGTGAGGCGCTTTCCCAGGACAACTGCGCGACAGCGCCACCGGTATTCTCATAATACTCCATGCGAATGCCGTAGTTCTGGCCGGCAATCAGGTTCGCCGTGGCTGTGTTGTCGGTGGTCCCATGGTCCGTCCAGTTGTCGATGACCAGTCGGCCATCGAGCCACAGGCGCACCCCGTCATCACTGGTGGTGATGAGCCGATAGGACTCGGTGAACGGGACCTGGAGGTTGGCCGTCCAGCGGGCCGAGACACCATCGGCCAGACCGGCTGCAACTTCCGTGGCCCACTGATGGTCGATGGAGCCTTCGGTCTGGGTCAGCACAGGGTCACCGGCCAACTGCATGCCTGTGAAGTACTGGGCCTTGACGCCGCCGCCGGAGCCGCGGGTAGTAAAGCTCCACACGGGGCCTTTAGTAGTGACGGCTCCGGCAAACTCATCGATGCGCCAGTAATAGGTCTTATCGAGCTGCAGGGTGCCGGGGTCATAGGCCGCCGTGACGGACATCCAGCCGCCGGCGGGCATGGTGCTGACCTTCTCAAAGTCGTCCCCGAAGTAGATCTGGTGGAACAAGACGCCCATACCTTTTTGCCAGCTCAGGTCCTGGTCCGGATCGACATACTTCATGCCATCGGCGGGATAGGGTTTCCAGGCGGTCAGGGGCTGGACCTGGAAGCTCCAGATGGGGCCTTTCCACGGGCTGTCCGGGTTGGACTCATTGATCTCATCCACGCGCCAATAATAGGTCTTGCCGGGGACCAGTCCTGTGGGGCAGGGGCCACCGGGCATACCGACGTTCAACGTGGCAGCAGACTGGCGGCCGACGAAGACGTCTGTATCGGCCGGGGTGGCGGCGCTGACTTTCGCGAAATCCTCGCCGAAGTAGACCTCATGGGTTACGGCGGAATCCCCCGCCCGCCATTTGAGGATCGTCAATTTCTTGTCGATCATGCTCCCGTCCCGGGGTGTCGGACCCCCGGCAGTCATGACCGGCTCCGTGGACATGGTGGCCGCAATCTCATCGTCGGTCAGGCAGTGATTATAGATCCGGACGTCGTCAATGGCACCGATCCAGTCGCACCCCCACCCGTCCGAGCCGATGAGAACAGGAGTGGGGCTGCTGTTAAAGGCACCCATGGCGGTCGAATCGGTCTGCTCTCCATTGACGTAGCATTTCAGCGTCGCGCCGTCATGCGAGCAGGCGATATGGACCCACTCGTCGCGCGTCAGCTTCCCGCCGACGAAGGCCCAGGCCCGGGGCGACGAGTTGAAGGTAAACGACATAAAGGCCTTGGGGGCGCCGCCCCAGCCGTAGCGAACCTGCCAGCTCCAACTGTTGGATTGGTTCATATCCGCCTTGGCCATTGGTGCCGTGGTGGTGGCCTTTCCTTCCGGGTCATCGGCGCCGGGTTTTATCCAGAGGGCTATGGAGATATTCGTCGTGATGTCCAGGCTGGCGCCACTACCGCAATTGACGTAGTCCTTGGGGCTGCCGGAACCGCCCAGGCCGAAGAACTCCAGGGCCGTTCCACTGACGCCGGTGGTCCAGTCAGTATCCCCGAAGAGCGTGCCGTCATTGCCGCCGGGCCCGGAATCGAAGGCGGTTTTGCCGGAGCCCTCGTCGAGCTTCCATTGGCTCACCAGGTCCGCCGGCGCAATGCCCGCGAGCCCCAGGATCAGAAAACAGGATACAAAACAGATGGATTTCTTACACATGGTCTTCCTCCTTTCACGAATTGTACTGGGTGTGACAACTCCCCTTCCTGTCGAGAAAGCGGAGACTCGATCGGATGTCAATGTGGAGGCAGGCCGGTTTCGCGTCCCCCGGCGTCTTTCCCAAACGCGATGCAATGCGTTGAGGGTCCCCACTCCGTGCCCGCCCGAATGGTACCAGGCAACGACGAGATTGCCCCTGCGTCGTTTCTCTTTCTACCAGATTCGTCACCCACTTGCAAGAGGAATCTGTCCTCCGCCCTCCGAAATCTGTCCTCCGGCTTGAGGGTCTCTTCCAATTGTGGGACAATTGTCTATTCCTCTCCGGAGCCAGTATTGTACAATAGAGCTACCGATCCGGCCGGGCCAGTCCGGTGAAAGAGTGAGGAGACACATCATGCAAAAGAGGCATCCAAGCGCATCTTGCCGTCAGAACGGTCACTTTTTCGGCTGGGCCGACCGCCGCCGGTGGCGGCGCTGGTTGTTTCCGGTCACCGGCCTGCTGGCGCTGGCGTGGTTCCTGGTCCGAGTCGTACCCAAGCCTTCCCGGGCGACGTACCCGTGTCAGCGTGTCGCTCTGCCGCTGGCCTCCGGCTTCGTTATCTGGCTGGTGGCCCTGGTAGGCTCAGTGACGGTATTCCAGAAGGCCAGGCGTCTGCTGCGAGAATCCCGCATCGTGTGGGCGTATATCTGCCTGCTGGCGGCGGTAGTCCTGGGGATGGTGTCGCTGGCCAATTTCCCGGAGCCGCCGGCGAAGGCGGGCATGCCGTGGGGACCCCACGGACCATTGGGTGAGGCGAAAGGGATTCACCCCGGCCGAGTCGTGTGGGTACATGACGCGAACGCGACGGACTGGGACGGCTATAATTCGTCGGAGCACTGGTGGGAAAGCGAGCACACCAACCTGGCGGTGGTCGAAAAGATGCTCGCGCAGGCGATTCGCGGCGTGGCCGGCCGAAACTCGGATGCGGCGGCGTGGGATGCCATCTTTCGCTACTTCAATGATCATCGGGGCAAGGGTGACGTCGGCTACCAGGCCGGCGAGAAAATCGCCGTCAAAATCAATCTTACCGCCTGCAACGCGACGTGGGCCAACGTCGATCCGATCACCTACGAGAAGAAGCACAGCATCATGAACACCACCGACAACTCTCCCCAGATGATTCTCTCGTTATTGCGGCAATTGGTGAACACGGTGGGAATGGAGCAGAGTGACATCACGATTGGTGACCCGACGGGCCTGGTGCCGAGCTTTTATTGGGATATGCTGCATCCGGAATTTCCGGGCGTGCATTACTTGGACAATTATGGCGGCTCCGGCCGGACGCGGGCCCAGTTCTCAAAGGTCCCGTTGTACTGGAGCACGCCCGGGGCGAGCGGCCTGCGGCAGGATTATCTGCCCACCGCGTTTGCCGACGCGGACTATATCATCAACTTTGCCATTTTGAAGGGTCACTCGTCGGGTGTGACGCTGTGTGCCAAGAACCACTACGGCTCGCTGATCCGGACGCCGCACGGCTATTTGAGGCCGGAGTTTCCGGGTTTACCCGTTAACGGCGGATTTCCCGGCTACTACGACATGCATCTGAGCCTGCCGAACGTCGGCTGGAGCCCGGGGACGGCTCACTACCGGGCCCTGGTCGACCTGATGGGACATTCCCAGCTTGGCGGCAAGACGGTCCTCTACCTGCTCGACGGGCTTTACGGCGGCTACTATGCGGATTCGCACCCTTACAAGTGGGATATGCCGCCCTTCAACGGCGACTGGCCTTCCAGCATCCTGGCCTCGCAGGACCCGGTCGCCATCGATTCGGTCGGATACGATTTCGTGCAAACCGAATGGCCGGATGTCGTGCGCTACGGGCACGCGCCGGATCGCAAGTACGACCTGCAGGGCGGAGCGGAAGACTATCTGCATGAGGCGGCTTTGGCCAATGACCCGTGTTCGGGGACGTTCTATGACCCTGGCCATGCCCGTCCCGTGCAGCGCCTGGAGAGCCTGGGCGTACACGAACATTGGAACAATCCTATCGCGAAGCAGTATTCACGGAATCTCGGAACGGGGCAGGGGATTGAGCTGATCCAACTCCGCAGCGACGGGATTCGAGGCGATCTCAATAGTGACGGCGCCGTGGACCTTCGAGATTTGACCGGCCTGTCGCAAGACTGGTTGAAGCAACCCGATCCCAATGGGGTCGATACCGACCTGAATGGGGACCGCATTGTGGACTTCAAGGACTTCGCGATTCTGGTCGAAGCCTGGGCGCCCCGGCGCTAACTGCCCGCGCCCGCCGGATTGACGGTTTACGATTCGAGATTTACTATTGGCACGCGTGCCTGCGGATTTACGGTTTACGAAGGAGAGTCGCCGGGCCGGGCGCCACGCAAATCGTGCCAGGGCCCGCGGCAGCAAATGGTAAATAGTCAATGGTAAATAATCAATTTCTGTTCCGGGAGTAGCCACCATGATGAGACGAACGCGCCGACAATTCCTGCAGGACTCGATGTTTGCTGCGGCGGCCGCTGCCACGCCGATGTTCCGCGGCCTCGCCCAAGGGCAGACGACGAGCCCCAACGACAAGCTTCTCTGTGCCGTGATCGGGTGCCGCGGTCGCGGCGGAGACCACATCAAGTCCCTGTCCGAGCGTAAGGACTGCGAAATCGCTTATATCGTCGACGTGGATGAGAAGGTGGGCCAGGACTGCTGTAGCAGATTAGAGAAAAGCACGGGCCGCCGGCCGAAGTGGGTCAAGGACATGCGTGAGGTCTTCGACGACAAGTCCGTCCATTTCATCTCGACGGCGACGCCGAACCACTGGCATGCGCTGGCCGGTGTCTGGGCGATGCAGGCCGGCAAAGATGCATACATTGAAAAGCCGATCAGTCACGATATCCCGGAAGGGGCCGCGCTGGTCGCCGCCGCGAAGAAGTACGGCCGGATGTGCCAGGTGGGAACGCAATGCCGCTCGAATCGGGCCCTCCGGGACGCCATGAAGTTCCTCGCCGACGGCGGCATCGGGCCGGTCAACCTGGCGAGGGGGTTGTGCTACAAACGCCGCAAGTCGATCGGCGCCTTGGGCGATTATCCGATCCCGGAAGGAGTCGATTTCAATCTGTGGAGCGGCCCGGCGCCGTACAGCACGCCAAAGCTCACTCGCCCGCAATTCCACTACGACTGGCACTGGCAGCGGCTGTGTGGCAACGGCGACACGGGCAATCAGGGTCCGCACCAGACCGACATCGCCCGTTGGGGACTGGGCATCAACCGCCATCCCAACAGTGTGATCGCCTACGGCGGGCGATTAGGCTACCAGGCCGAACGCAACGATCCCCAGTACGTCGATGCGGGTGACACGCCCAATACGCAGGTCGCCATCTACGACTACGGCGACAAGTGCATGGTCTTCGAGACGCGCGGCCTCTCGGTCGACAATTCCGCGGACGAGCAAATCAACAAGCTGTTCGGCAGCAACAAAGACAACCGCATCGGCGTGATCTTTTACGGGACCGAAGGCTGCCTGGTCCAAAGGACCTACACCGATTGCGTCGCCTTCGACCTGAAGGGCAACGTCATCAAAGAGTTCAAAGGCGGCGGGGACCATTTCGACAACTTCATTCAGGCCATCCGCAGCCGCAAAGCAGAAGACCTCAACTCCGACGCCTTCCAGGGCCATCTTTCCGCCGCCCTGGCCCATCTGGCCAACATCAGCTACTACCTGGGTGAGCAGAGGAGAGTGTCCATCGGCCTGGCGACGTCCGTGCTGAAAATGGTCAAGAGCCGCGACGACAATATCGAGACACTGAATCGGACGGTTCAACATTTGAAGGACAACGGCGTCGATCTGGACAAGTTCCCGATGTCGATTGGGCCGCTGCTCCAGTTCGATCCCGAGAAGGAAGTATTCACCAACAGCGCCGCCGCCAATAAGATCCTCCACCGCGAATACCGCGAGCCGTTCGTGTGCCCCGCGCCCGCCAAGGTATAGGGCAGCACGGCGTGCCGAGGCCGAAGGGCCAACGACCGATGACGGAGGACGGCGGCAGATATGCCGTCCTCCGCTGCCCGATGTAGGGGCGGGTTTCAAACCCGCCCGGACCATAGCCTCGTATCGCCCGATATTCTCGGACCGCCCTTGTCGCGACCAACCTTGACCCGGATGACCGATTATGGTACCATAAGATGCGACTATGCATCATGTTACCGGCGGGGGAGCAATGGAGAAAGGGGTGTGTGAATTGATGAGGCCGTCTCGGACTGTTGTCCTTTGTGCCGTATCCCTGCTGATTTCAAGTACGCCCTTCCTTTCGACGTATGGTCAGGAAAGCCAGGGCGACACACTTCTGATCAGCGAGTTCATGGCCAGCAACGGGAGCCGGTTACCCCTGGGTCCGGGCGATCTTCTGGACGCGGACGGCGATTCGTCCGACTGGATCGAGATTTACAATCCCAGCGATGGGCCGGTCGATATCGGAGGCTGGTACCTGACGGACGACAGGGGGAACCTGACGAAGTGGCAGTTCCCCGAGGGACGCGTCGTGACACCGGGCGAATTTCTCATCGTCTTTGCCTCCACGAAGGACCGCGCCGGCGCCGAGCTCCACACGAATTTCAAGCTGGACGCCGCTGGCGGCTACCTGGCATTGGTGGGGCGGGACGGGGCCACCATCATCCATGAGTACGCGCCGAAGTATCCGAGGCAGTTGACCGACGTGTCTTACGGGCTGAGGCAGTACGCCAAGACGCTGGTCGCTGCCGGTGCGACAGTCTCCTATCTCGTTCCCACCGCCGCCGAGGCAGGCACGGACTGGAAAGCGGTGGGCTATGACGACTCGCGCTGGAGCACCGGCCAGACGGGCCTTGGCTTCGGATTCGGCGGCGTCCCGCGCCGCGCCTACAACGACTGCGTGTACCGCAACGACCAGTACATAGCGGAACATGTCACAACCTACAGTGTCGGCAGCGCCTTTGCCGGCCAAACTTCAGGCCCGCTGATTGATCAGGCGACCGGCGAGGAGATGGGCGTCAAAGTGACGTTGACGCAGGGCGGGGACGTAGTCTGGACGCCGGACCCTGGTTCAGGAGGAACGGATTGCGCGGTCGGGACCGATGCGTACAACACCTTCGGCGGCATCGCCGACATGACGGGCACGATTCGCTACGGCAGTGCGGGCTGGTGGGTGGACCTGACGTTCACCGATTTGGACCCGGCGACGGAGTACACCTTTGCGGCCTCTGCGGCGCGCAACGCCTACACGGACCGGCTGACCGTCTATACCCTGTCCGGGGCCGATACCTATACGAACGCCAGCACGAAGGGTGTGGACGTTCTCGCGGCCGACAAGGTGCGTTTCAACTCGGGCGGCAATCATAACGAGGGTTACGTCGCCCGGTGGACCGGCATCACGGCGGCCGACGGCACTTTCTCCGTACGCGCCGAGGCCGACCCGAGCAGTCCCGGCGGCAGGGCCTATGCGTTCAATGTGTTCATGCTCGAAGGGGGGTTCTCGGGCGCCAACATCCGCCAGGAAATGGAGAATATCAACGCATCGCTGTGGCTGCGGGCCGAGTTCGAGTTCAGCGAGAACCTGGAGTTGTTCGATACCCTAACCCTGCGGATGAAATTCGAGGACGGGTTCGTGGCCTATCTCAACGGCGTCGAGGTGGCCCGCAGCAATGTCAGCGGCACGCCCGCGTTCAACGCCCAAGCCGACAGCGACCGGCCCGACGAGCTGGCCCGTGAGTTTACGACCTTCGATCTCTCGGCCCACATCGGACTTCTGCGCCAGGGCACCAACGTCCTGGCGCTTCACGCCCTCAATGACCGTGCGGCCGATACGAGCTTTCTCGTGCTGCCGGAGTTGGTCCTCGCCACCAGCACCGGTATCCATCAGTATTTCACCGAAGCGACGCCGGGGAAATTCAACGTCTCCGGTGCCCTCGACGTCGTCGGCGAAGCCGTTATCAGTCCCGAGCGGGGTTTCTACGATGCTCCGTTCGACGTGACGATCTCCACGGAGACGCCGGGAACCCTCCTGGTCTTCACCACCGACGGCAGCGCTCCCTCGACGACGCATGGGACCCCGTACACCGGTCCCATCCACGTGGATCGGACGATGTGCGTACGCGCGATGGCGATCAAGCCGGGCTGGGTCTCAAGCTCTATCAATACCCAGACCTACCTCTTTCTCGACCAGGTGATCCATCAGCCCGATCGCCCCGCGGGTTTTCCCGCGGCGTGGGCGGATACCAGCGCGGACTATCAGATGGACCCGCGCGTGGTAAACGACGCCCGCTATCGCGGCCAGATGAGAGCTGCGCTGCTGTCGATTCCGACACTTTCGATTGTGACCGACGTGGGCAACCTATTCGGGCCGCAGGGGATCTATACGAACCCTGGCGGCGTCGGGCCCGGCTGGGAGCGGCGGGTCTCCCTCGAGTGGATCCATGGCGACGGGACAACGGGATTCCACACGGAGTCCGGCCTGCGCGTCTATGGCGGTGCGTTTCGCGGCATGGGTCTGAGCCGAAAGAAATCGTTCCGGCTGGTTTTCACGCGCGACTACGGGGCGACAAAGCTGGATTTTCCGATGTTCGATGACCCCACGGCAGCGACGAGCTTCGACGCCATTGTCCTGCGGGCCGGCGCGAACGACGCCTGGAACAGTTGGGGTGCGGGCAATACCCAGTACGTGGTCGATGAATACATGCGCCGCACCCAATTGGCGCTGGGTCAGCCTTCCGCCCACGGGACATTCGTGCACCTGTACCTCAACGGGCTCTACTGGGGCCTCTACAACGCGACGGAGCGGGCCGATGCCTCTTTCTGCGCCACGTACTTCGGGGGCGAGAAGGAGGAATGGGATACGCTGAACGCCGGCGAGCCCAAGGGCGAGAGCAACACCACGACATGGAATGCCATGCTGAGCCAGGCCTGGGCCGGCTTGTCGGAGCCCACGGCGTACGAGAAGATTCAAGGAAACAATCCCGACGGTGGCAGAAATTCGAACTACGACGACCTGCTGGACGTGGAGAATTATATTGATTACATGTTCTCGAATTTCTGGGGCGGGACGGGGGACTGGCCTTGGCATAACTGGTACGTCGCCTGCCGCCGGCCGCCGAATAGCACCGGGTTCAAGTTCTTCAACTGGGACTCGGAAGGCGCGATTGTCGTCTGGTCCAGTCTCGATACCAACGTCACCGGCGTTAGCGACGGCGCCGCGGTCCCCTATGTCGCCCTGAAGCAGAACACGGAGTTCCGCCTGCTCTTCGGCGATCACGCACATCGCCATTTGTTCAATGGCGGACCCGCGACCGCCAACGCCTCCTTTGCGCGGTACAAGAAGCTCGTCGATCAGATCGAGTTGGCCGTCATTGCCGAGTCGGCCCGCTGGGGCGACATGGGCCGCAGCACGCCTTTCCTGCAGGCCGACTGGCGAACCACGCGCGATTACATCCTGGGCACTTACATGCCCCGGCGTTCGGCGATTGTGCTCGATCAACTTCGGGCTGCCGGACTCTATCCTGATGTCGATGCGCCGGCGTTCGTCGTCCGGGGCATGCCCGGCTACACGGGACCGATCTCCTCCGGCGATTTGCTCGCGATGGGTGCCGGCAGCGGCCAGATTTTCTATACACTCGATGGGAGCGACCCACGCATTCCCATTGCCAAGTCTGCGCCGGGCAAGAGCATCACGCTCATCGGTGAAAACGCACCCAAACGCATCCTCGTGCCCAGCGCAGCCAACAGCGGCAACCAGCTTGGAACCAAACCGGCCGAGTTTCAGGTGACGTTCTACAAGGCCACCGGCACAGTCGGCAGCCTCGCGGCCGCCGAGTCGGTCATCAGCACCCCGGCGCTGCGCAGCATGGCCGTCACGAAAACGGCCCGTGTAATCAACTTCTTCAACACTGGCACCGAAGGTCATTTCGGCGCCGATAGCCCCGTCCCCGGCGCCCCGGCGGGCGACGTTGATAATTATGTTCTCCTGGTGACGGCGACGCTGGTCATCCCGACAACCGGTCCCTGGAGCTTCGGCGTCAACAGCGATGATGGTTTCGGATTGACGTTGACCCGGGCCGGTCAGACCCTCTCGATGGCCTACCCCGACCCGCGGGCCCCCGCCGACACGGTGGCCGTGTTCAACGTCACGCAGCCCGGGCCGTATAACCTGCGCCTGGTGTTCTACGAGCAGGGCGGCGGATCGGGCCTGGAGTTCTTCGTAGCCAAAGGCAGCTTCGGCGCGTTCGATTCCACCAAATTCCACCTGGTGGGCGACCTGGCCGGCGGCATTCAGGTCGGAGAGGCCAATGTGTGGTTCACCGGTTACTTCAACGATTCCACCTGGGCGTCCGGGACCGGCGGCGTCGGCTACGAAAAGGGCTCGGGTTACGGCGGGCTCATCGGCACGGACGTCGGGGCCGAGATGTTCGATAAGAACAGCACGTGCTACATCCGCATTCCGTTCACCGCCGGCAATACGGAATACGGGCGTGTGACGCTGAGGATGCGGTATGATGATGGTTTCATCGCCTATATCAACGGCATGGAAGTGGCTCGCCGTAGCTTTGCCGGTGAGCCGGCCTGGAATTCCTCGGCTTCGAGCGAGCGGGCGGATGCGGCCGCCGTCGCGTTCGAGGAGATCGATATCTCCGACTATGCCAACACCATCGGATACGGCGTCAACGTTCTGGCGATCCAGGGGCTCAATGTCTCCGCCGGCAACGACGACTTCCTGATCTCCTGCGAGCTGATCGCCCGCGAGCGGAGCCAGGGCGATGTCTCACCGACCGCGGCTCCGTACACCGCGCCAATCAAGCTGACCGCCAGCACCAGGGTCAGAGCCAGAACGTTGGCCGGCAAATGGAGCGCCGTCAACGATATGACGTTTGCGGTCGGTCCGGTGGCCCAGAGCCTGCGCATCAGCGAGCTCATGTACCATCCGCAGGCTACCGGCGACGCGAACGACCCCAACACCGAGTATATCGAGCTGACCAACGTGGGGACGGAGAGCATCAACCTCAATCTGGTGCGTTTCACCAAGGGCGTTGATTTCACCTTCCCCAGCGTGGACCTGGCGCCGGGGCAGTTTGTCCTCGTGGTCAGGGACCTCCGGGCCTTCGAGGCCAAATATGGTGCGGGCCTGCCTATCGCGGGCCGGTACACCGGCAGCCTGAACAATGCCGGCGAGCGCATTGAGCTGCAGGACGCCGCGGGCGAGGTCATTGAAAGCTTCGAATATCGGGACAACTGGTACGACCTGACGGATGGGTTGGATTTCTCGCTGACGGTGAGGGATCCGGCCGGCGCCAACCCCAACGCCCTGTCCGATGAGAGTCTCTGGCGTCCCAGCGCCCACGCGGGCGGCTCTCCAGGCTCCAGCGATGCGGGGCAGGTGCCGGAGTTGGGCGCGGTGGTCATCAACGAGGTAATGGCCTGGCCGCAAACCGGAGCCGACTGGATCGAGCTGTACAACACCACCAATCAGCCTGTCAACGTTGGCGGCTGGTTCCTCAGCGACGATGTGGATGAACTGATGAAGTACGAAATCCCGGCCGGCACGATCATCCCCGCCGGCGGCTATGTCGTCTTCGATGAAAATCGACACTTCGGCAACGCCAAGGCGGCGGGCTGCCGCGTGCCGTTCGGACTGAGCCGCAACGGTGAGACGGTGTACCTGCACTCGGGCAGCGGCGGGGTCCTCTCGGGCTACAGCGAGCGGGAGAAGTTCGGCGTCTGCGAGCAGGGGGTGTCGTTCGGCCGCTATCTCAAGAGCACGGGGGACAATGACTTTGTGATGATGAGCGAGCCGACGCCGGGCAAGGAGAATGCAGCCCCCAGGATCGGCCCCATCGTCATCAATGAGATCCTGTATCACCCGGCGACGCCGACCGATGTGGAATACGTGGAGCTGCTCAACATCAGTGATTCGCCCGTCACGTTGTATGACGCCGCCGCCCCAGAATCCTGGCGATTCACGGACGATCCGGACAACCCGACGATCAGCTTCCTGTTCCCGGCGATGGAGCCGGTGACACTCGGGCCCGGTGAGTATCTCGTGCTGACGGGAGACGTAAGTCAGTTACGCTTGAAGTATCGAGGGGCGGAGGATGTGAAGGTCTTGGCCTGGGGTCCCGGCCGCTTATCCGATGATGGGGCGCGGATTCAGCTCAGCAAGCCGGGCGATGTAGATGCCGACGGCGTCCGGCAATGGATTCGTATGGATCGCGTGGTGTATAGCGACGGTTTGCATCCGGCGGACTTTCCCGACGGCGTCGACCCGTGGCCGACCAAGGCGGACGGGCAAGGCTTTGCGCTGGTCCGCATCAAACCCGACGAGTACGGCAACGACCCCGCCAATTGGCGTGCCGTCGCCCCTTCACCCGGCCGAGCCAACCCGTAGAGACGCAAGATATCGCCAATTGGAATGATGGAACGATGGAATAATGGGTAATCGATCCCAGCGTTCCAACATTCCACCATTCCATCCATGCCGGCCGCCGCGCTCAAAAGAAGTACGCCAGCTCGAGGCGGAGGAAATCGTCGTCGCGGATGTCGTAAAGGATGCTGTCCTCCGGCTGGGCGAGGAAGAACCACGCGTCGAGAATCAGCCGCCAGTGGGAGCCCAGGCGCCGGCTCGCTTCGATGGTCAAAACCGTTTCCGCCTCGCCGAGGTCCTGCATGACGCCCATCAGCAACTGGGTGCTGACGGTATCGTTCGGCGTCAGGCGCAGGCCCAGGAAAAGGTCGTTGTCGAAGAGGGAAGTGGTTGTGGGGTCATCGCCGCGCTGGTCCCAGGCATATTCGGCCACGAGGCCCACATCGGTCCGGCTGCCGGCGAAACCGACGAGCGTGTATTCCAGGCCGCCGACCGCCGCAAAGTGCGAATCGAGGTAGCCGTCGCGCCAGAGGGCCTCCAGCTTCCAGAGCCAGTTGCCCATGGCCCACTGGATGTCGGTGCCCACCTGGGTAATCTGATCGTAGAAGGGAATCAGTCTGGGCTCGCCGGTCGCGTTCGGATCGAGGACCTCCGAGGGAACCAGCAGCGGGTCCCGGTTGGTCCCCTTGAAGAGGTAGATACCGAAGTCCATATCGCCGAACGTGCGGCTGTACCGCGCGGCGACGTCCACGTTGCTCTGTTTGGAGGGGCTCTCGTAGAGGGGATGCTCCGTGTCGATGACGACGGCGGGTCGCAGGCGGCCCTGGCGGCCAGGGAACGTGCGCTCGCGGAAATACGGCAGGAAGAAGACGTCCACCGTGCCCCAGTCCCGGGTAATGGAGAATTCCACCATAGGCTGGCCGAGCTTGTCCTCCCCATCGATATGCTCCACCAGGTCGGTCTGGTTGATGACGTCCACGAGGTGCACAAACTCCGTGGCGCCCCAGAAGACCTTGCCCACGCCGACGCGGAAGAACCAGCCGTCCTGCGGATACAGGTAATTCAGCTCGCGAATGTCCCAGTGTGTGCGTCTCGTGTCGGCGCTATCGAGGCGGCCGAACGGGGTGAACGTGAACGAAGAGCCGTCCTGCCACTGGTGATAGTACTCCGGCTGGGCGGCCAGCGAGCCGTCCTGGTCGGCCTGGCCCGGGTACAGAGCGTCGTGGAAGAAGAGCCGCGCCTCGCCGGAGACGTACCCGGACAGCCTGTCCATGGACGCGGCGAGCGCCGGGGCATCGCCCGGTTGCGAATCGCCGGTGCGGCTCGGCGCAGCGCGAGTCTCGGGCTGGGGAGGGGAGGAAATCGACGGGGCCCCGGCGGCGCTCAGGGCCCAGGCCCCCAGGGCTATAACGATGGGTACATGCATGCGTGCGTCACCTGATGCGGGTCAAGCTCTGCTGGTTGAAGTCGTTTTCGGCCAACCCGGTGCGGAACGTAAAGTCCGACCAGATCAACTGGCTGCTCTTACCCGTCTCGTGATTGACCATGTTCATGTCGCGGGGCCGCCAGAACTTGTCCAAATGTTGTTGGTAGCCGGTGAGCGTGAGGGTCTTGAGCAGGGAGCCCTTGCGGTCGTAATAATCGACTTTCAGCATCCGGTACTGAGCCTTATCGAGCCATACGATCTGCCGCGTGTAGCCGGAATTCTCCTTGTCGGTCGGCCGCCGCTCGAGGATGCAGCACTCCTGGCCGTCCCAACTCTCGTCGCGCAGCCATTTATAGGAGTACTTCTCGAGGGCCTGGGTCGCGATGTCCTCGTAAGAGAATTCGCTGCCCATGAACGACCCGGACTTGTTCTGGGCCGCGATGCGCTTGATCCGCTTGAGGGCGGGCAGGAAGAGCCACTGGTCGTCCTGCTCCAGCTTGTGCATGTGGGTCAGCAGGATGGTTCCCTTGACGTCGGCGGGACTGTCGAAGATGCACAGGCTCTTGGTGCCGCCCGCCGGGACCTCCAGGGTGCGGACGCGGAGCACGCGCTCGCTGACCTGGCCCTGCCGGTTGCGGAGAATCATGCGCAGGTTCGCGGTGGAGTCCCCGTACCCGCCGTAACGGCGGTCCGCCTCCTGTGCGATGGCCCATCCTTTTTCCTCGGGTGTCTCGGCCCGACAGACCATCGGCAGCAGCAAAGCCAATGCCATGGCCATGGGCACACATACCCTCATGCCTTGTTCCATACCCGATTCCACCTTCCCGAAGTTCCCGTAGAGACACGACTCGACTGTAGAAACATCAGATGTTGCGCCGTCACAGGTCGAGGTCAAGAGTCTGCGTCCCGACCGTGGGCGCCTCCAGCCTTCAGCCTGCAGTCGCCCTTAGCTTTATCGGCTGTGCGGTCAAATTTCATCAATAAAGCCGGCGTCAGGAAGAAGTCTGCCGCCAGGGCCAGACCGATGATCATGCCGCACATCAGGCCCATCTCCGAGCTCATGCGGTAGTGAGAGAAGATCATAACGAGGAACCCGGAGACCAGCACGAGAGTCGTGATGCCGACGGCGCCGACCAGGGTCTCAAGAGCGTGACGGACGGCCTGCTCGGGGCTCATCCCGTCTTCCCGCCGGGCCTTGAAGTACTTGACGAAGAAATGAATCGTGTCGTCCACGATGATTCCCAGCGTCATCGCGACCACGACCGACAGCGCCAGGCCCACCCGGCCTTTGGTCACCCCCCAGATTCCGAAGGCAATGAATGCGGGCAGCACATTGGGAATGAGGAAAATTCCGACGAACTTCGGGCTTCGGATCACCAGGATCATGATGCAGGAAATCACCAGGATCTCCCCGAAGGAGGCATACAGCATGCCCCCGATGTTGCGGTCGGTGATGCGGGCCCAGATCAGGGACAGGCCGGTGCCGCTGGTGCGCATATACGGGGGGGCATTGGCCTGGAGCCATTGACATGCGACCTCATCCATGTGGCACAACTCCCGGGCACTCATACTCTCGAAGACGACCGTGAAGCGGGTGGCGGATTTGTCGACGTCAATCTGGCTATTGAGGTCCTGGCCGAAGGGAAGGGACAACTCGTAAAAGAGCAGATACTGTGCGGCCAGCTCCCGCTGGTCGGGGATTCGGTAGTAACTCGCCTCGCCGCCGTGCATATCCCGGTTGAGACGCTTGATCGTGTCGATGACCGTCGCCACATGAATCACTTTCGGCTGTTGGCGATACCAGTCGGCAAAGCGATCGACGGCAGCCAGGTACGGCGGGTCGGTCATCCCGCCGGACTGGCCCGAGCCGAGGGAATACTCGATGACGTCCCAGCCGCCGAGATTCTTGATCATGAAATCCGTCGCGCGTCGGAACTCAAACGTGTCGTCGAAATAGGTAAGAAAATTGTCATTCAACTCGAGCCGCAGCATTCCGGCGCTGATCACCGCCGCTACCGCCAGCGAGGGCCAGAGCAACAGCTCCCGCCGGCGAATCACGAAGTCTGCCAATCGGCTGTAGTTAACCCAGGGGGTCTTCTCTCGATGGGACTTGGCGGAGATGGGCAGCACGGCCGTCAGCGCCGGCAGCAGCAGCATGGAGTTGACCAGGTCGATCATGACGCCCGCGCCGACGATGTTGCCCAGGTCGCGAAACGGAGGCGACTCCGAGAAGTTCATCGTCAGAAAACCGATGACGGTCGTGACGTTGGTGAGGAAAATGGCTTTGAAGTTGATCTGCAGCGACTCCGCGATGGCCTCGTGCCTCGAGCGGCCCTGCCGGATCAGATGAAACATGGTCGTCAGCACGTGGACGTTGTCGGCGACGGACAGCGTAAGGATAAGTCCGGGAGCGCCGACCGAGACGGCGTTCAGCGGCAGACGCACCCAGCCCGTCAAGCCCAATGCGGCAACCATCGAGAGCACGGTGACTGAAACGGCGGCGAATGCCGCATAAAAGGAGCGCAGCGCGACGCAGACCAGGGTGGTCATAATCAGGAACGCGCCGGGAAACAGGAGCATCAGATCGTTTCTGCTGGCCTGGGCAAAGGCCTGGTCGATCATGATGGAGCCGGTGATGTAGACATCGATCTGGGGGTGCCGGACGCGGAAGTCCCGGGCCATTTGGCGGGCATAGTCGGCGACTTCGGGCACGGCCCGCAGGTTCTCCGTCGGCGCGACCAGACTGACATAGACCGCGGCGACGTGACCGGTGGGGGAGATCAACCGATGCACGATGGTCGTCTCGGACAAAGCGGTCTGCCGGATTCGCTCCAGGTCCGGGCCGGAGAGTGCATTCGGGTCGGTGACGAGATCCTCGACAATCAGCTCGTCGCCTTCGGCGCGGGTGTACTGGAAGTTCGCGATGGAACTGACCCGGCTGGAGTAGGGAATCCGCCACGCGGCCCGGGTCAGCTCGGCGACCGCCACCAGGGTCTCCCGGGTGAAGACGTTCCCATCCTTCGGGGCGAGGACAAAGAGGACACTCTGCTCTTTGCTATAGGTGTGTTCGAGGGCCTTCAGGGCCTGGTAGTCGGGGTTCTGCTCGCCAAAGAACACGCGGGTATCGTTGCTGATCCTGAGGTGGCGGACTCCTGTCGCCGCAACGCCGATGATCGGGAGGGTCACGCAGATGATCCACCATCGGTACCGGACCACCCAATTGCCAAGCTGTCTTTCTATCGAGAGCACAGATGCTTTCGTTTGATTTATGAAGTGTGATTCATGAAGTTTGATTCTTGAAGTGTGATTTCTGAAGTTTGATTTGCGAGCGAATCAACCATTAACAATCAAAAATCAACCATCATCCATCAAAAATCATCCATCAACCGTCTGCCAGGAACCGTTTGTATCGAAATGTATCTGCTTCGGCAAGTCTCGCCAACGATATTTTGACCGGTTGGCCGATAAAGTGACCGGTGCATCGTTGGCACGCGTCTGTTCCTGTTCGCGGCAGGTGCGGGTCTTGCACATGGCGGGAGACGCCGGTACATTCTCGTCGTCACAATGGATAGACTTGAGACCATGGAAGTCTCGGGGGGCTTAGTCGTGCGAACGCCCTTAGGCAAAATCAGTGTCGTCATGGTGTCCCTGCTGATGTGCGGCTGTGCCACGGTCCCTTATCAACCTACGTCGGCCGCGGATTATCCGGGGTATTATCCGCTCGCACAGGAGACGCCCGAGGTCGTGGTGGGGAAGCCCAACCGGCTCCTGGACGCCAGCGACTGGTATTGGCCCTTGAGCCTGTTCGGCAAGCTGCTGCTCTGGAACGCCAAGGTGGACAGCCACGAGATATCCGATGAGACCATCCAGGCCCTCGTACAGTTCTGCGAGGATCACGAGCTGGGCGACGTCAAGATCCGCATCAATGCGTATTCGGTGGGCGACGAGTGGCGGCGGACGTTCTCGAACGAGAACATCCACCCGCTGTGGCGCTATCCGTTCGGGTTCGTGGCCTGGCTGGGATACACGATCCTGCCCGGCCGCTTCTTCGGAGGCGACAACTACAACCCCTATTCCAATACGATCAACCTCTATTCGGACCTCAAGCCCGTCGCCCTGCACGAGGCGGGCCACGCCCAGGATTTTGCCCGGCAGCGCTACAAGGGGACGTACGCCTTCCTGTATATCGTCCCGTTCGTCGATCTGTACCACGAGGCAGTGGCCAGCTCGACGGCGTTCAGCTACATTGAGACCTACAGGCCCATCGAGGAGCAAAGAGAGGCCTGCCGGCTGCTCTATCCCGCCTATGGCACCTATGTCGGCGGCGATATCGGGAACTACATCTTCCCCGCGCTCTACTGGCCCATCTACCTGGGCGGCGTCGCCGTCGGACATGTCGTGGGCCTGACCTGTGCCGCAGTTCTCCCGGAGACCCCCGCGCCGTAGGGGCAGGCCCCCGTGCCTGCCCTCATTCCTGAGTCTGGGGCAACCAGAGGGTCGGCTTCCCGAACGCGACGTAATGCGTTCGGGGTCCCGGTTGCCCCGGGCGTGCGGCGAAAGAGCGGCAGCGGAGAAGAAACGGATCCACCGGGGGCTCACCTGGATTCGGAGAGAACATTGCGCCGTCTGTCATGTCGAGCGCGGCGCGGCCTCCGGCCGCAGCCAAAAATGCTTGCTAAAAAAACACGATGTTGCGCCTTTGCAGCGCAGCGTAGCGGAGTCGAGACATCTGGCCATGAATCTGACGTGGCGCTCACTCGGGGCCAGATTTCTCCGCGCGGCCTTAGGCCTTGGTCGAAATGACAATGAAAGGCCCAGAGTCCTTCCGAACCGCTACCCCAGTCAACAGCGTGCTGGGCTTGCCACAGACTTGTCGTGCACCCAGTTGCCCTTACTGGCTTGACACGCGCTCGCGCACGACGCGGTACTGGTTGCCGGGATTGTCGACTCGCATCACCTTCGGGACGGGTCCCCCATCCCACTCCAGCGATGTCCGGCTGAGCAGGCGGCAGCCGGAGAATCGACGGAATTCTATCCACTGTCCGGCCTCACCGAAGATGAACATGCGCACGTCGCGCTTGGCTTGGCAAACCAGGGCCCAGGTCCCGTTGGGGAGTCGGTGCAGTGGGCAGGTCTCGTCCGGCCCATTCCAGGGGAGGAGCAGCTCCGCGACCGGGCCGTCGAGGAGCCACTGGTTGGAGAACGGCAGAGACTTGCTGACAACCTGGCCCTTGCCGTCGCGGTCCACCCGGACCGCGTACAGGGTCTTGCCGATATCGCTCAGGCCGACTACGGAGAACCCGCCCTCGGGCGCGGCCTTGACGATCTCGGTCAGGGAGATCCCGCGCTCGCCCCAGCGGATCACGGTCTGGAAAACCACCTGCTGGACATCGGGACGCTGGTAGGCATGGAGCAAAGCCGCCTGCCGGGCGATGTCATCGACTCGTTCTCCGAGCGACTGCGGGCACGCACAGCCGTATACACCGGCGAGCAGGCAAAGCAGGATGGACTCGATTGCGCTTCTCAAGATTCCGGCTTCTCGGCCTGGTTGGGATCGGGAGGATTCTGCCGCGGGAACAGGGCCTGGCATGCGCTCGAGGCCTCGGGCGCGGAGAACGTGCCGTCCGGAATCGGCTGATTGCGCAGCTCCTGGCGGAACAGCATGTCCGTCACGTCCACATCCGACTCGCGAATGGCTACGCGTGTCACTTGGTAGTCAGGGGTCTTCTCCACGTAGATCTCGACACGTTGGATGTACCGGGTGAGCGCCTCGCTGCGAGGCGTGAGGCGAATGCAGCCGCCGCCGTTCTCCGCGGGCACGACGTCGATTTCGAACATCTTGCGGTCGGCATCGAAATCACCCTGAATCCAGCGGCCGATCTGGCGCAGGACCTGGCCGATGGCCGTGGCGGCGGGATTGTTCAGCGGCTTCCACGCGCCCTCACTGAACGCATAGCACCGCACTCTCCGGCCGTCATAGAGCATGAGGGACCGCACCGGCGCGAGAATCTCGTAGCGGATCAACCCCGGCCGGCGGAAGAAAATCATCCCTTCCGACTCCAGGTCCACGTCGAGAATGGCCATATGTTTGCGCTGCACGAAGCGGGTCGCGAACGTGTGATAGGGCGCCCGCGATTCCCGTAGCAGCCGCAATAATGGCGACTGCTGCGGGGAATCGGCTGGTTCTTTCGACGCACCCGCGCCATCGGCCCGGCCTCCCGCCATCACGGAAATGACGGACAGAAGAATAACCCCGAGGCCGAGCGCACGCGGCGCGAAATCAGTCCACAATCGATACAACCTTGCCACTATCGTCGAACTCCACTGCATACGTGTCGTGTCGGCCCTTCCAGTAGATCCAGCGTTTTTCCTCCAGGGAGGCCGTCCGATGTTTGGCCGGATAACCCAGCGCGACCATCACACCCTGCTTGCTCATCCCAACCAGCGCTTTGCCGGCGGCAATCCCCTGGCGATCCACGTCGCTCAAACCGTCGTACGTGACGGGTGTCGGGGACGTAATCAGGGCAATATAGTCCGCGGCGGACATCGCCATGCGTCCCGGATGAAACTCGAAGGTGATCCTCATGCCGGAATCCGGCGCCACGATGTAGATCCGGCTTCCGGTGGACGTCGCCTGGATCTTCGAGTTGTAAGGCAGGAGAGCGTGGCCCGGCCACTCGGTCCAGTTGGCGTAACTGGCCTTATTCACGCCACCCTCAGAGATATAGTGCAGATTGTAGCGGGTGTAAAGACCGCTATCCGCCGCTCGGCCGGACACCTGGTCGCTTTCACACGAGCAGCACGCCACCGCCGTCAGACACAACAACAGAGCCATCCATCCTTTTGTTCCCATACTTTTTCTCTCCTAACTAATTCCTCATTTGATACCTCTACACCTCGCGGGAAAGGCCCATCCGCCCGCATGATAGGGCCCCTGCACGGATCTGTCAACCCGAGTCGCAATGGAAACGCGGAAGAGTACTGCTCTGGCTGTCATCGATCGGACCCTAAGTAGACGCCGAAGCCGAGAACGACGGAGTTGATGCCCCGGTTGTCGTCGTTGAGCCCGCCATTGGAGATGTGGTGGGCGCGCAGGACAAGGAATGTCGAGCCCATCCGGATACCGAACCCGGCCACGGGATTGAAATTCAGCCGATACGCCTGTCCCTCTCTGCGGAAATCCGTGTAGATCAGTCCCACGCCCGCTTCGATGTAAGGGACGATCGGGGCGGTCTTCGGCGCGCCGAACTCATAGACGGCCAGAAAGTTGCCGGAGGCGACCAGACGCTCACCCGAGAACTCGGTGCCCGTTGCCACGCCCAAGTTGCTTTCAAACCGCATGCCCAGCCCTTGCGGCGCCCGGTGCTGCCAGATCGCCTCGTAATCGTACAGTGCCTGCCAGCTCGCCAGATAGAAGGACATATCGGACCAGTCGTAAGCCATGCCGGCGTATACGCCCAGCGCCGTCTCGTGGGGCACCTGTCCCCGCAGAATGTCCAGCCAGTGCTCAGGGAGCGACTCCCGCGAGGGGGCCGTAGCATGGGCATCTTGCCCATGTGACGCAGAGCGGAGCGACTCTTGCGCCCGCAGGCAGGGGGCTCCCAGCGTCAGGAGTGTCGCCATCAGGCTGGCTAAACAGGTTGATGATGCGGCCGACCGAAAGAACATTCAATGACCCCGCAGTTGCTCTGGGCATCGCACTTGACCGAACAGATCCGGCGCGGCTCCGATGGTTGCTCCGTCGCCAGGGCGGCAATCGCGATATCGAAAGTCTGCCCGCCGGGCAGACTCCCATAGAGAGGTGTGTACGCGATACAGGAGCGGCTCTGCTCGGACAACCTCCGATAATCTTTGGCGTAGCAGGTATGCCCGTCGGCCCCGAGCACGAGGAGACTATCCGGCGGGATGGCAGCATCGCGGCTCTGGGTCCAACTGACCCGGTCGAGTTGGCCGTAGGTGCTATCGCCGTCCCCGGCTCGCTCCAATAGCAGAAACGCCGCCCCTTCTCCCATGACCGCCGTCTGTTTGTCCCAGGCAAAAGGCTCGATCGGGCCATCCGCCCCAACCCCGAAGAAGCGGTCGTAGCAGTAGCCCAGGACGGGACAGATCTCATCGACGGCGCCGAACAACACCGCCTCCACGCGACCTTCCAGAAGCCACTGGCGTGCGGTCAGCAGCGCCGACACGGTTGACATCTCAAACTGGCTCACGGTCAGGCAGGGCCCTCCCAGTTCCAGCACAATGCTCAAATGCGAGGCGGCCGAGGAATGGACGGAATTCGAGAAAAGCGTCGGCGACGGGTAATGGCCTTCGTCGTCGATCATGCTGTCGAGGAAATCGAACGTGCTCCGGGAAGCGCCGTAGCCGCTGGCAATCACCAGGCCGACGCCGTCGCGCCGCAGCGGCATACTCCAGCCGGCGTCCTCCAGGGCCAGCGAGGCTCCCAGCACGGCCAGCTTGGCGAACCGGTTCATGCGTCGCAGAGCCGCCGGCGGGACGAAACGAGCGACAGGAGAGACGTCCACCTGATAGGCCGGCAACTGACGCGGCCCCGACAGGCCCATCACCGGCACGGCGGCGTTGGGCTTGCCCCCGTGGTGCAGCGCCTCGAGCAGGGCCTGCTTGCCCGAGCCGAACCCGCCGACCAAGCCAATTCCGGTAATGGTGAGCGCCGGTTCCGTCACGACTGCCCCTGAAAGATCAATGCTACGTTATTGCCGCCGAACGCCACGGAATCGGACAGCCCGTACCGGCCGGCGATGGGGGTGTTCTCCACGACGGGTCGGCCAGGGAAATCGGGGTCCGGCTCCTCAAAGCCGATATTCGCCGGGATTCGCTTCTGTTGCAGACAGACGACCGTAATCACGGCCTCGATGCCACCGGCGGCCCCCAGCGTGTGGCCGGTGAAGCCTTTCGTCGAGCCGAACGGGACGCCGGGAAACAGCGCCGGGAACAATCGCCCTTCCACGCCGTCATTCTCCGGCGTGCCGGTGCCGTGGGCGTTGATAAAGTCGATGTCCCCGGTGCTCAATCGGGCTTCCGTCAGGGCTTGGTCCATTGCCCGTCGCAAGCCCCGGCCGCTGGGTTCCGGGGCGGAAATATGGTAGGCGTCGCAGGCGTTGCCGTATCCGCACAACCGGGCCTGGATCCGAGCGTCCCGCTCGCGCGCGGATGCCTCCGACTCGAGCACGACGACACCGGCCCCTTCGCCAAGATTCAAGCCGCGCCGGTTCCGGTCAAAGGGCCGGCAGGGCTGCGGGTCGGTAATCAGCAGGGATAAAAAACCCGCATGAATGACGTTGCACAGCATGTCGGCCCCGCCGGCGATCGCGAGATCGCACACGCCGGCCCGTACCCATTCCGCCGCATGTCCGATCGCGACGCCGCCCGACGAGCAGGCGTTGGCAATGGTCTGGCAAGGCCCGGTCAAGCCGAAGGCCTGCGCGACCATCGCGGCGGGATTGGCCTGCAAATAGTGGCGGATGGGCTCGATGCTCGGCAGGCGGCCGGCCCGAAAGTCGCGATAGAACGCCTCGTTGTTCATCGCGCTGCCGACCGTTGTGCCGATACACACTCCGACCCGGCGGCGCTGGAGCCACTCCGGGGTCAGACCTGCCTGGCCCAGCGCCTCGCGCGCGGCCGCCACCGCCAGCCGTCCGCACCGCTTGCACTCGGGACCCTCGTAATAGCCGTCCGGGACCGAAAGGCTGTCCAGGGGGAACACAGGGTAACTCTCGCCGCGCACCTGCCGCCAGGCGACGCGGCGCCGACCGGCGAAGAGCGTCTCGGCCACTTGCGCCACCGCTGCCCCCGCCGCGCAGAGGCAACCCAATCCCGTGACGGGAACGGCCCCGTTGGTCGACATCATCGCGCCATGCGCTCCTCAATGAACCGGGCCAGGGAATCGACGGAAGCGAAGGCCTTGCGCCCTTCCGTCATATCCTTAATCTCGACCCCGAAATGCTTTTTTATGAGGACGACCAGCTCCACGGCATCGAGGGAATCCAATCCGATTCCCTGGCCGAACAGGATCTCATCATCCCGAATCTGCTCGGGCGTCATTTCTTCCAGGTTCAGGTCTTTGACGATGACCTGCTTGAGTCTCTGTCTGATATCCATACAAATAATTCTCCTGACGCGTGGCCCATTCTAAAGAGAGCCGCTCCCCTCGGCAACCGCAATTCCCGGCACATCCGAGAGAACCGGTGCATTTATCTCCCAGGGCACGGCGTATCCTCCTCTTCCTGTCGGCGGGGGCAAAAGGGGTTGACAGAAGAAGCGTTTTCATTATTTTGGAGACTTGCCGCGGGTCTGCTGCGGCGCATACGATCAGCGATGAAGGTGCTGATATCTGTGGAATGGAAGACAGAGCGGTTGAACCGGGAGGCTCCGCATGAGTGAGCAGGAGATCGCCTTGATCACGGGCGCCTCGAGGGGCATCGGTGCGGCCATTGCCGTTCGTCTGGCCCGGGAGGGGTATGACATCTGGCTGAATTACCGGAGTAACCACGAGGCCGCGAGCGCCGTAGCCGACCGGATTCGGAGCCTGGGGCGCGCGTGCACGCTCCTGCCGTTCGACGTGGCCGACGAAGCGGCCACGAAGGAGGCCCTGGATAAGGTTCTGAGCGAGCGGTGCCCTTACGTTCTGGTCAATAATTCCGGAATCAATCGTGATGGATTGCTGTTCTGGATGTCTCGTGCGGACTGGAAGGCCGTGCTCGACGTCAATCTTGACGGCTTCTATCATGTAACCAGCCGTGTCGTGGGCCTGATGATGCAGAGGAAGCGAGGACGCATCATCAACCTGGTGTCCACTTCCGGCCAGACCGGCATGCCGGGCCAAGTCAATTACTCTGCCGCCAAGGCGGGCCTGATCGGCGCTACGCGGTCGTTAGCTCGGGAGGTCGCCCGCAGCGGGGTGCTCGTCAATGCGGTCGCTCCCGGATTCATTGAAACGGATATGACGAAAGATTTGCCGAAGCCGGAGATCGTTAAAATGATTCCGCTGCAGCGATTCGGCACGTGCGAAGAGGTTGCCGCGGCGGTGGCGTTCCTGTGCTCGGACGATGCCTCTTACATCACCGGCCAAGTCCTGAACGTCAACGGCGGCATCTATATGTAACGCGGGTTTGTGCAGACGGAACTTTTGCAAAATGGAGATTAGGCTTACTTGAGGAAGGAAAAATCGTCTTCGTGATTTTTCTTTCCGAAACGGTACGTGTTTGATGCGCAACCGTTAGGCCGATTATTCAAGGAAATCCCCAAACCGATTTCCTTGAATAACATAAGCCTAATCTCCATTTTGCAGAACTCTTGCGATGAGGTGTCAATGAATCGGGTCGCCATTACCGGGGTCGGGATTATCTCGTGCCTGGGCACCGACAACGAGACGGTTGCCCAGCGGCTCTATCGCGGCCAGTCCGCCATAGAGGTCGATCCCGAACGCGCGGCCCTGGGTTTTCGCAGTCCGCTGACGACCCGTATCGCCGGCTTCGATGCCGCCCGGTATTTGCACCGCAAGGCGAGAAAGACCATGACCGATTTCGCCGTTCAGGCCTATGCGGCGGCCATCGATGCCATTCGCGACGCCCGCCTCGCTCCGGAAGACCTGCAGAACGAGCGCACGGGCCTCGTGTTCGGATGCGACTCCAGTTGCCTGGCGGCGATTGAACAGGTGGACCTGGTCCGCCGGCACAAATCCACCGGCGCGATCGGCAGCGGCCATGTCTTCTGCTCCATGACCTCGAACATCACCATGAACCTGAACGCTCTGCTCAAGACGCGAGGGGCCTGCTGGACGCTCAGCGCCGCGTGCAGCAGCGGCGGCCACGCCATCGGACAGGCGGCGGACCTGATCCGTCTGGGACGGCAGGACCGCGTCATCTGCGGCGGGGCGCAGGAGCTGAATTGGCAGTCCATGTGCAGCTTCGATGCCCTCGATGCCTTCTCCACGCGCGTCTCCGCGCCGCACGAGGCGTGTCGACCTTTCGACGCAAGCCGCGACGGTCTGGTCCCGGGCGGCGGGGCGGCGGCCCTGGTCCTCGAACGCTATGATTTAGCGCAGAATCGCCGGGTCCCCATTCTCGGTGAGGTCGTGGGTTACGGCTTCTCCTCGGATGGGGCCAATATCTCGGTTCCGAGCGAGGGAGGGCTGCTGCGTGCGATGGCCTCGGCGCTGCTGGAGGCGGCGCTGGCCGTCGAAGATGTGGACTACATCTGTGCTCATGCCACGGGGACCCCGGTCGGGGACGGCGTGGAGGCCGTGGGGATTCATCGTCTGTTCGGCGACGCCTGTCATCCGGGGGTCGCTTCGCTCAAGGGCATGGTCGGACATGAGTTGTGGATGGCCGGCGCCGCTCAAGTGGTCTACTGCGTGCTGATGGCGCGCAACGGGTTCACGGCGGCGAGCGTCAATTTCGAGCGGCCGGACCCGTACAGCGCGAAACTTCGGATTCTGACCGACCGGCTCGACAGGCCGCCGCGCATCGTCCTGTGCAATTCGGCGGGTTTCGGCGGCACGAACGCCTGCCTGGCTCTGCGGCTCACTCCTGACGGACAGTAGCATATTCCTGCTTGCACCGCGACTTCCCTTTCTCGTATCACCTATTTGTGATCGGTTGAGTACCGCTTACGAACGACACCGGTGGCGCGTGCTTGCAGGGGGGACTATGGTGGTGTCAACGCGGTCGGCTTCGTGCTTTGTCAAGCTCACCTGTGCGGGACTGTTTGCGACCTTGGCCGGATGTGAGACGTTTTCGCTGCCGGCCAGCGGAACACCCCGGCCGGGAACATACTATCAGACGACGCCGCTTCGTTATCGCCTATCGGCCCGAACCTACCTGGTGCACGTCCCGCGCAACTACCGCGCGGAAAGAGCCTGGCCCTTAGTCCTCGTGCTTCACGGCGCTTTCAGCACGGCCGGCGAGATGGAGAAGTGGTCGGGTTTCAGCAACCTGGCGGACCGCGAGGACTTTGTCGTCGCTTACCCGAACGGCATCGGCGTATTCGGATTCCTGCAACACTGGAATGCGGGACATTGCTGCGGTCTGGCCGCCGAGGACAAGGTCGATGATGTCGGATTCCTCCGGTACGTCATTGATGATGTCTCGGACAGGCTTCGCATCGATCCCCAACGCGTGTACGTGGTCGGACATTCCAATGGTGGGATGCTCGCCTACCACTTTGCCTCCGCCTATTCCCCATGCCTGGCAGGGGTCGGCATTGTCGCCGGGGCCCTGGGGAGCTCGCAGGGCGCGCGGAAGCCTCTGCGCATGATCGGGCCGCCACAAGCACCGGTGCCTCTCATCGTGATCCACGGTCGCGAAGACACGAACGTCCCCTTTGAGGGGGGCAGCGGCCCTCGTACCGTGGCCGACCGGCGCTATGTATCCGTATTCGACTCGGTTGAATGCTGGGCCGGGTATTGCGGCTGCGAGGTCACACCGCAAGTCCGTGCGGATCCGCAATCGGGGCGGCACATCATGACTTGGCAGGATGCTCGGGGTAACGCGTGGGTCACCCTTCACGTCCTGGAGCATTGGGGGCATCCCTGGCCGAGCAGGCTCTCGATCGAGAAACGCCGGTCCAAAGAGGACCCGCTCCGGACGTTCGATGCCGCGCAAACCATCTGGGACTTCTTCCGTGCTCGGTCCGCCGCCCCACCGCCCTCCGCTGGGTTACAGGACTGACGACGGTTAGGTGGGCCCGAAGAAAAATGGCGGATCGGCGCCTGTCCCAAAATATCCTTTGCAGGATGGGGCCATCCGGCTATACTGGGGAACTGGAAAACGAAATGGTTGGTGGCTCTGTGAGGGAGGTCGATGTCGCTTGTCGTCCCTTCACAGGCCCGTGAGCAGGCAGAATGCTGGTGCGACAAGGCCTCGTACACGATGGCTGTCCCGCAGTACGATACGATTGTTATTGGCGGCGGCGTTTCCGGATTAGCCGGTGCGCTGCTGCGAGCCCGCCGGGGCGAGCGGGTAGCGGTCGTGGAGAAATCCGCGCACCTGTCGCCGGTGCTCCGGGGCTTTGTCCGACGCGGCGTGCACATGGATTCGGGTTTCCATTACGCCGGGTCGATGGGACGTGACGGGTTGCTGCGGTACCTGGTGCGTGAGCTCGGCATCGCCGGGACATTCGATGGGGTGGTTCGTACCTTGGATACAATCGATCGCGTCCGGTTCCTGGAACCGGCATTTGATTTTTCCTTTCCGCAGGGCTGGGAGGCACTGGAGCAGGAGCTCTGTGATGCCTTCCCGGCGGACGGCCCGGGACTGAAGGATTTTCTGGCCCGGGTGAGAGCCTTGTGGGAGCAGGCGCGCACGGCATTTGTACGGGACCTGGGCCGAGGTCCCGGCGTCTTCTTCGCCGCCGGCGGTAGCCTCCGCGAGGCGGTTGATCGCAGTACCGGCAATCCCGTGGTCCGCGGCCTTCTGTGTTCCCATGGAATCCTCTACGGCGGCCTGGCACACGAGACCTCCCTGCTGTTCCACAGCCAGATCGTGGGCTCTTACTATGAGTCGGCTTGTCTGATCGAAGGTGGAGGCCGGACGTGGGCGGAAGCGTTGGAGCAGGCGCTGCACGGTGCTGATGTGGAGCTGCTGTGCGATCGAGAGGTCTCGCGCATCGACCTCGACGAGGGAGGCGGATTTGCCGCTGTCGAGCTGCGAACAGGCGAGCGATTGGCGTCGCGCCGGTGTATCAGCACGATGCATCCGAAATTCCTGCTGGACATGGTGCCGACACGCGCGTTTTCGCCGGCTTACAGGCGTCGCATCCGCGAACTACAGGAGACGCCTTCCGCCGTGGTTCTGTTCGGACGCTGTCCATCTGCGAGCTTTTCGGGCAATTTGATTCTGGCCAACGGGCCGGACGCGGTTATGGATTGGACGCACCTGCCGTTGGAGGAGCGTCCTTTGTTTGTCAGTTCCCCCCTGAGTGGGGCCGGTGGCGGCGTTTCCGTCATCTGCCCGGCGACCCTCGCAGATGTGCCCGGCACTGGTAATTCCAGCGATCGCAGGCGGCCCGAAGGTTATCAGGACTGGAAGATGAAGTTGGCGGGTCGGCTGGTACAACGCCTGTCCCGTTGTGCGGGGGATCTGGTGGGCCGCTTTGAGTTGTTGGATGTGGCCACCCCTCTGACGTTCCGGGACAGGCTCAGCAGTCCTGAAGGTGGGCTGTATGGAATCAAGCACCGGCTGGCCGATATGCCGCTGTTGCCGCGGACGGCGGTGAAGGGGTTGTATCTCTCCGGCCAGGCCGTGGCTGCGCCCGGGGTGCTGGGGGCTTTGTGCGCCGGTTTCCTTACGGAGAGTTGTATCGTCTGATGGATTTCAATCGCAACGAGATTTCTGTGCCTCTGCGGCGCGTCGTGATTACGGGGCTTGGAGCCGTCACTCCGTTTGGCTGCGGCGTGCCGGCCATGTGGCAGGCCCTGGTGGACGGACGGTCCGCCGTACGCCACTGTCCCACGCTGGCGGGGGTGAAGGGACTGCGCACCACCGTCGCCGCCGGCGTTCCCGAGGTCGATGCCCAGAGCATCGATCGCAAGAAACGCCGGTACATGTCCAAAATGTCCATCTATGCCATGATCGCGGCGCAGGAGGCGGTCCAGATGGCCGGACTGACGCCCGAGCAACTGCAGAACGACCGCACGGGCGTCTGCGTCGGCTCGACCACGGGCAGCACGGTCGAGACCGAGAGCCTGTTCCTGCAGGTACTCAAAGAGCGCAGCATCGAGGGCATGAAATCAACCCATTTCTTCAAAATCATGAGCAGCTCCTGTGCCGCGAATCTGGCCCAGGCTTTGGGCATTCGAGGCCGGCTGCTGGCGCCGTCGGCGGCGTGCGCCACCGGGACAATCGCCGTTGGTCTGGCGGCCGAGAGTATCGCCCTGGGCAAGCAGGACGTGATGATTTGCGGGGGAGCGGACGAGCTGCACGTGCTGACGGTCGGAGTGTTCGACACGCTGGAAGCGTCGTCCCGCGCCTATAACGACCGGCCGGAGATGACGCCGCGTCCTTTCGACCGGCAGCGCGACGGGATTGTCTGTGGCGAGGGAGCCGGTCTGGTCATCCTGGAGAGCCTGGAGCATGCCCGTGCGCGAAAGGCCGACATTCTCGGAGAGGTCTGTGGGTTCGCCGTGAACAGCGCGCCGGAAGACATCGCCAATCCCGGGCCCGATTCGATGATTCGGTGTATGATCCAGGCCTTGGCCGAAGCGGGGGTGGGCAAAGAGCAGATCGGTTACCTCAATGCTCATGCCACCGGGACAATCCAGGGCGACATGACGGAGTGTCAGGCCATCGAGAGCGTGTTCGGCCGCGACGTGCCGGTCAGCAGCCTGAAGGGACACATGGGCCATACCATGGCGGCGTGCGGCGCCTTGGAGCTCATCGCCACGCTCTTGATGCTGCACCGTGGCCTGCTGCTGCCCACGCGGAACCTGGAGGAGCCGGATGACATCTGCGGCCGCCTGAACCTCTTGACGGAGCTCGCGCGCCGGCAGGTTGATACAGCTATGTCGAACAATTTTGCCCTGGGCGGGGTCAACTCCGCCATTGTCATCAGTGGGAGATGGATCCGTGACTGATAGTGAAATCGTCGAGTTAATCAATCGGAGCCTCGTCAACGAATTCGAGCTGGATCCGGGCGCCATGAAGCCGGAGGCTCATCTGGTGGAAGGCCTGGGCTTTGACAGCCTGGATTTCGTCGATATCGTTGTCGTGCTGCAGCAGGCCTTCGGCGTGACGTTGCGAGAGGAGCCCCGCGTGCGCGAGGTCAGGACACTGGGCGATCTGCATCGCCTGGTGATCGACAAGAAGCGGGAGCTGGAGGGCTCCCGGGGAGCCTGACGAGCTGCCGTCGCGGCCGAAGGATGGAGCTGGTTGGAGTGGATTCATATGGGGACGTACACGGGAGAGGCGATTGGCGTTCAGAAAAGGAGCCGGAAGGTCGCTTTGTGGATGACCATCGTCCTGATGAACGTCTGGGTGCCGATCCTGATGCTCCTGGAGACGGTGGTTGGAATCGCCATCTCTCCGGTTCTTCTGGTCGTGTGGCTGCTGGTGACGCGCTGGCCACTGGCGAGGATCGTCCGTCATTTCATCTGGATGTATGGGCGCGTCTGGCTGTGGATTGTATCGCCCTTTGTCCGGCTCAGATTGACCGGGGCGGAGCCCGGCAGGCTGGTGCAACCCAGCATTTACGTGGCCAATCACTTGTCCTTCTTCGATATTTTCTTCTTGTCCGCCATGCCGGTGTTCGACGTTGTCATCTGCCTGCGCTCCTGGCCCTTCAAGCTGGCCTGGTATGCGCCGTTCATGCGGTTTGCCCAGTACGTGGACGTGGAACGTCTGCCATGGGAGCAGATCGTGCAGAAAATGGGGCAGATTTTCGACGACGGCTGTTCCGTTCTGCTGTTTCCCCAGGGGCATCGCAGCCGCGATGGTCGGCTCGGCCGCTTTTATTCCGGGGCGTTCAAGCTGGCGGTCCAGTTCCAAGTCCCGATTATACCTGTCTGTATCTCCGGGACGAATCGGATGCTGCCTCCGGGCCGCCGATGGATGGCGCCCACCGACGTCCAGTTGGAGTACCTTGAGCCGGTCGGGCTCACGGGCTTTCAGACGGCGCTGGGACACATCGAGCTGCGCAAGCATGTCAAAAGATTGATGGGAGCCTGTCTTGCCAAAAACCGGTGCTGACCAATCCGCCGATTCGAGGGTCCCGGTCCTCCCGGAACTCCAATGCGCCGCCGGGGTGGCATTTGAGTCCCCGGAGAGGATCTCGGCCTGCACGGATCGCCTGCTGGCTCGCCACGCCCATTATTGTTATGAGCACTCCCGCTTCTATCGGCAGCGATTCGGCGACGCCGGCCTTAAGCCGGAGGACGTTCAGCACGTGGTGGACCTGCGTCGCCTGCCCTTTACCACTAAGGCGGACCTGGCGGAGCACGCGCGTGAGCTGCTATGCGTTCCGGAGTGCCAGGTCGTGGATATCTGCCAGACCTCCGGCACAACGGGGGCACCCGTCGCCCTGTTGCAGACGGAGCGTGACCTGCAGCGGCTTGCCTATAACGAGCAACTATGTTTCACGGCCGCGGGTCTCACGGCCGAGGATCGCGTCGTGATTGCCTGTGCCCTCGATCGCTGTTTCATGGCCGGTCTGGCCTATTTCGAGGGCCTGCGCCGCATCGGAGCGACGGCGATTCGCGCCGGCGCCGGCAGTCCTTCCGTCATCGGCGAGGCGATCCTGGCGTATAAACCCTCGGCCATCATTGGCGTCCCATCCATCCTGTTGGAAACGGGCCGGCTGCTGCAAAGACGAGGCGTCGAGCCGTCGAAACTGGGCGTCGGCAGGCTCATCTGTATCGGCGAGCCGGTTCGGGATGCGGACCTATCGCCTTCCGCGCTGGGCGGCCGCTTGAGCCAGGTGTGGGCGGCGCAGGTGCTGGGCACCTACGCCAGCACCGAAATGGCTACCTCGTTCGCCGAGTGTGCCCAAGGCAGTAGGGGCGGTCATATCCACCCGGACCTGATTGCCGTCGAGATTGTGGATGAGGCCGGCGGCCCGGTGCCGCCGGGCGAGCCGGGCGAGGTCGTGGCCACACCTTTGCAGGTGACGGCCATGCCCCTGCTGCGTCTCAAGACGGGGGACATCGCGGCCCTGCTGACGGAGCCGTGTCCGTGTGGCCGCCAGACGTATCGAATCGGGCCCGTGCTCGGCAGGAAGTCACAGATGCTGAAAGTGCGGGGTACCACGGTGTATCCGACGGAGATTTTTGCCGCCTTGCAGAGTATCGACGGGGTCCGCAGTTTCTGCCTCGAAGTATACCAGGACTACGAGCTGTCGGATCGCGTGCGTGTGATTGTCGCGCTCGAAGACGGCGTCCGCCTGACCGCAGAGGAGATCTCCGACCGCATCCGCGGGCGGGTCCGCGTGAAGCCGGAGGTTGTCATCGCGGCGGCGGACGAGATTCACCGGCGCACCGTGGTGGAAGGCCGGCGTAAGCCGGTGCTCGTGTTCGACTACCGGGCCGAGAATAAAGAGAAGGCGGGTTTGGCATGAAGCGGCCGGAAGTGATTCTCAATGGCAATGATTTGACGATCGACGATATCGTGGCGATCGGCATCGGCGATAAGGCGGTGGCCCTGGACCCGTCGGCCCTGGAGCGATGCCGGCGCAGTCGTGCGTTTCTGGAGCAGCAGGTGGCGGCCCGTCGGATCATTTATGGAGTCAACACGTCCTTCGGCCCCATGTGCAATAAGATCATCGCCGATGATGATTTGGGCACTCTGCAAGTGAATCTGATTCACAGCCATGCAGCGGGCCTGGGCGATCCCCTGAAGCACTATATCGCGCAGGCCGTTCTGGCCGTACGCCTCAACACACTGGTCAAGGGCTACAGCGGTGTCCGCGTGCAACTGCTCGAGCTGATGCGGGACATGATCAATGCGGGCATTGCTCCCTACATCCCGGAGTGCGGCAGCGTCGGCGCCTCGGGGGACCTCGTGCACCTGGCGCACGCGGCCCTGGCCATCATCGGGGAAGGCTCGGTCTTCCATAAGGGGCAACTGACGACTGCCAGAGAAGCTTTGGCGGCGGAGGGCCTTCAGCCTATCCGGCTGAGCTTCAAAGAGGGCCTCGCCCTGATTAACGGTACGGCGGCCATGACCGCCCTGGCGGCGTTTGCCCTGTTCGGGGCCCGGAAGCTGCTGTCGCTGAGCTGCGTGACGGCGACCTTCGCGCTCGAGATTTTCGGCGGGATCGACGACGCCTTCGATGAGGACCTGCACCGGGTCAAGCCGCATCCGGGCCAGCAGCACATCGCCGAGACGGTTCGCCGGCTCTACCAGGGCTCGCGGAACGTCATCCTGCGACAGGAAATCCACGACCGGATTCGCAATGGAAAGGCAGAGGGGTCCTCTTTCGAGACGGACATCAACGTCCAGGACGTGTACTCGATCCGCTGCACGCCCCAAATTCTGGCGCCGGTCCAGGAGACCATCGAGCAGGCGATGAAGACGGTTTGCATCGAGGCCAATTCGGTCAACGACAATCCCGTCGTCATCCCGGAGAAGGGGAAGGTCATTCACGGCGGCAACTTTCACGGGCAAAGCATCGCATTTGCCATGGACTGTCTGTGCATGGCGATCGCCCAGATGGGCACGCTCTCGGAGCGGCGGATCAACAAACTGCTGGATAAACATCTCAACGAGGGCCTGCCCGAGCTGCTGATCGCCGGGAAGGTGGGGCTGACCATGGGATTCATGGGAGCCCAATACGTCGCCACCTCGACCACGGCGGAGAATCGGCACCTGGCCAATCCCGTCGGGACGCTGTCCATTTCCTGCAACGCCTCGAACCAGGACGTGGTGAGCATGGGAACCGTGGCGGCGCGAAAAGCTTTCAAGGCGGTGAGCAACGCCAAGCACATCCTGACCGTGGAGGTACTCGCGGATTTGCAGGCCCTGTCGTTCCGTGGTGCGGCCGGCCTCGGCGTGGGAAGCCGGCGCATCTACGAGCGGCTCGCCGGACATTTCAAGGTCTACGACAACGGGGCGATTTTCCACGATGAGCTCGTGAGGTTCCGCAAGCTGCTCTTCTCCAGCCAGTTATTCGATGATCTCCGCGTGTATTACGATGGAGGCTCCGTCCCTGCGAATCTGCCCGCCGACACGGAGGCGTACATGCTCCATCGTCCACCCATGCGGCTGGTTCAAAGGCTACGCTGGGTCGAAGATTCCTGCGCCGAGGGGGAGACCACGCTGAGCGTTGGGGATGTCGGCGTCGATCAGGATGGAAGGGTGGAGGCGGCGGCTCTGGTCGAGCTTGTGGCGCAGACCTATGCCGCCGCACAAGGGTATCAGGATCAGCGGAGCGGCAAGCCCGCGAATCTCGGGTACCTGGTGGGAGTCAGCGACTTTCGGATCGACCGCCTGCCATCGGCCGGACAGCGGCTCCTGATAAAAATCAAATCGTCGTCCGCGTTCGAGGATTTCTATCTCGTCGAAGGACAGGTGCTTTGCGACAATTGTGTGGTGGCCGGTGGGACGCTCAAGGTTTGGGTGCAGCCGGACGCGGAACGGCAGGCCAGGTGAAGGCAAGGGCGATCCCCCGAGCGTGCCCTTGCGGGGTAACAGTTGAGTCTCTTCAGGCAAACAAAAGCGGGCTGGTTGGCACAAGGTGCCCGGTGGGTCTATCGAGCAGGAGCCCGGCGACGGCGTCTGTTCGCTGCCGGCGTTGTGGTCCTGACCCTGATCGGCGGGCTGTTCGTGCTGCGCGTGCCCATGCGGGAGGACATCACGGTGATGCTCCCGGACGGTGATCCGACCTTTGTGGCCGGCTACCGGTTGCTGGAGGCGGCCCCGTTTACCCGGAGCATTCTCATCGACCTGGAAGCCCAGGACTCCGAACAGGTCTCTCTTTTGACGGAGACGGCGGAGCGTTTGACGGAGCGGCTGGGCCCGCCGCTGGTCTCGCGGGTGATCGGCGGTCTGCCCATCGAGGCGGGGGCCGATCTGCTCGACTGGCTTTACGCGCATATGCCGCAGTTGTTTACGGAGGAAGATGCGGCGGCCCTGGCGCCTAAGGTCACATCCGAGCAGATTGCCGCGACGCTGCAAAACAATCTTCAGTCGCTCGCCGGTCCGGAGGGATTGTGGCTCAGACATTGGCTCGCCCAGGACCCGCTCGCATTCCGCAACCAGGTGCTGCGCAAGCTGGGCGCGGTAGCCGTGCTTCCCGACGCCCGGATCGAAAGAGGATTCCTCATCGACCCGACGGGCCGGCATACGCTGCTTGTCGCCGAGACGCCGATCTCGATGGGCGATTCCCAGGGCGGCGAACGGCTGTTGCAGTATCTGGATGAAGCCATCTCGCAGACCGTTCCCCAGGCGCTTCGCGCCCGCGTCGTCAGTGCCCATCGCTACACGGTGGCCAATGCCAGGGCGATCAAGCAGGACCTGGTCGTGGTCTTTGCGGTGTCGTCGCTCGGGCTGGTCGTAGTCTTTCTGGTGATGCTGCGTCACTGGCGGGCCGTGTTCGTGTTTGCCGTGCCGTCCCTGGCCGTGCTGGCGGGCATGGTGGTGGCCGCCGGGCTGTTCAAGCCGCTGTCCGCCATCGTGGTGGGGTTTGGCGCTGTCCTTTTGGGAATCTCTGACGATTACGGGCTGCACGTGTTCTATGCCCTCCGCCGGCCGGGAGCCAGGGCGGAGGAGGAGATGGCCGCCTTGGCGGTGCCGCTGGCTGTATCCTTTGCCACGACGGTCGGGGTCTTTGTGATTTTGCTGTGGTCCGCCGTGCCGATTCAGCGCCAGTTAGCGGTCTTCGCGATTACCGGGTTGGCGGCGGCCCTCGGACTGGCCGTGGTATGCCTCCCGCATTGGGTGGGCCAAGGCCGCCGGGACTATCGAACGTTGCTGCCCCGTGTGGTGGGCGGTCATCCGCGCTGGGTCATCGCTGCATGGGTGGGGGTGTTCCTGCTCTGCCTGCCGTGGTGTTTCCGCGTCGTGTTCGAGGGGGACCTTCGGTCGGTCGGGCTGATACCTAAAGACGTTCTGGCGGACGAGTTCTGCATACGGGACGTGTGGGGCGATCCCCGGGGCCGCGCCCTTGTGGTGGTTCGCAACGAGGACGAGGAGGCGGCCCTGCGGACGAACGAGCAGGTCTATACCCAATTGTCCGGCATGTGGGGCCCGGGTGAGCTGGTGAGCGTGGCTCCGCTGCTGCCCAGCCGGGCGACACAGTCGGCCAATCTGGCCCGGTGGGAGCGCTTCTGGCACGAGCAGGGGCGCCTGGACCAGCTCAAGGCAGGTCTCGATACCCACGGGCGGGCCCTGGGCTTCTCGCAAGGGGCCTTCACGCCATTCCTGCAGTGGATTGGGCAGGAGAGGGAGCCCTTCGGCTTCGCAGACCTCCGCCGGGCGGCGGGGCCGCTGCTGGAACCGCTGTGGCTGTCCGCAGAGACGCAGAATCCTGCGTCTGGCCCTGCCGGGCTGGGCTTGATCAACCTGGTCTCCGACAACAATCAGACCTCGGAGGCGACGGGCCTGTTCGGCCTGAGCCTGCCGCCGGGTGTTCAGGCGGTCTCCCAAACGCGATTTGCCGCCTCGCTTCGACACTTGCTCCATCGTGATTTCACCCGGTTTCTTTTGGGGACCCTGGGTATCGTCATGCTCGTGCTGGGGGTAAGCCTGCGACGCCCGGGGCAGGTGGTCCTTTGCCTGCTGCCCGCGGCGACCGGGGTCGTGGTGATGCTGGCCATGATGGGCCTGCTCGGGATCCGCGTGAACCTGTTCAACATGGCGGCCAGTGTGCTGGTCCTGGGGCTCAGCATCGACTACGGAACCTTCGTGCTGCACTGCTGCGGGGAGCAGGATGGGACCGCGGAGCGGTCGGTGGTCACCTCGGCCCTGACCACGATCAGCAGTTTCGGCGCCCTGTCGCTGGCGCATCATCCGGCGCTGTTTTCGCTCGGCATTACGGTTGTCCTGGGTCTTTTTCCGGCGATGATCTGTGCCCTGGTCGTGGTTCCTGCCCTGCAGTACCGCGGCCCGGCAAATTGAGGTGGCAATGCGTACGTTACGAGAAGAGATTATGGCGTCGGCGGGCACACAGGTCCGGACCCTGGAGGCGGACGGAGGCTATGAGCTGACGTTTCGTTTCGCCAGGGACTTCACCGGTTTCCGCGGCCATTTTCCGGAGCATCCGGTCCTGCCGGCGTTCGTGCAGTTGCTGATGGGGCAATGTGCCCTGGGGATCCGCAGCGCCCGTGCCTGGAGCCTGCGCCGAGTGAAACGGGCCAAGTTCCTCAAGACCATCCTGCCGGAGCAGCCCGTGACGGTCTGCTGGCAGGAGCAGCCGCTGGACGACGCCCTGCGCTGCAGCTTCACGTTGTCGATGAATGGTGAGAAGGCGGCGGTTTTCACGCTCGAGTTTGCCCTGGAGGAAAGTCGCCATGCGTAAGCCGTACTTCCCGCCCATAAAGGGCGCGCCGGCCCCGCTAAGCTGGACGGTGAAGCGGTGCGTCCGGTTCGAAGAAGTGGACGCCATGGGCATCGTCTGGCATGGCTGCTATCCGAGCTATTTCGAGGACGGGCGGGTGGCCCTGGGCCATCGGTATGGGATCAGCTACAGCGATTTCATTCGCGAGGGAGTCCCGGTGCCCGTGCGGCAGATGCAGATTGACTATTATTGCCCGCTGCGGTTTGAAGAGGATTTTGAGATTACGGCGACCCTGCACTGGTCGGACGCCGCCCGCATCAACTTCGAATACACGATTCACAACGCCGAGGGCCGGCTCGTGTGCACGGGCTGCACGGTGCAATTGATGCTGGACCGTGACTCCAACGTCCTGCTTGCGCCGCCCTCGTTCTTTGCTGCCTTTTTGCAGAAATGGAAGCGGGGGGAACTGGTGTGAGCGTGGTTCATGTGGTGGATACCGGGGTCGTGACGGCTTTGGGCGTGGGACACGATGCCCTCTGGGCCGGCCTGTTGGCGGGCCGCACAGGGCTTGCCCCTGTGCGGCGGTTTGCCACGGAGGGCTACACCTGCGGCGTAGCCGCCTGTATCCCCGCCCTCGACGCCGAGCGCCCGGGCTTACGATTGGACGCGTTAGTGCAGATGCTTTTTGACGGAGCCCCTTCGATTCTGCCCGACACAGTGTTGCTTACAGCGACGACGAAAGCCGGGATCGACCAGTTGGAGCGGCTGGCACGGAAGCAGCCGACGGCCCTGGACCGCATCCTGGGCCACCAGGCAGCCGATGGGGTGGCCGGCCGGCTGGGCTTGAAGGGGCGGCGGTGCAACATCAATGCCGCGTGTGCGTCCGCTACGATTGCCCTGGCGCTGGGTGCTTCACAGATCGCGCAGGAAGAAGCCGATTCGGTCCTGGTGTGCGGGCTGGACTTGGTCTCCGAGTTTGTCTTCTCGGGCTTCTCGGCTTTGCATGCCCTGTCGGCGAGCGTGTGCCGTCCGTTCGATGTGAAGCGAGACGGCCTGCTCCTCGGTGAGGGCGCCGCTTACGTGCTGTTGATGAGTGAGCGCGGGTGCCGACAGACAAAGCGTCGCAGCCTCGGCCGGCTTGCAGGCTGGGGCATTGCGTCCGACGCCCATCACATCACCGCACCGTCCAGAACGGGGGAAGGATTGATTCTGGCGACCCGTCAGGCTCTCGAGCGTGCCGGATTGACGCCCGCTGACGTGGCGGCGATCAACGCTCACGGCACCGGATCGGTTTATAACGATGCCATGGAGCTGACCGCCTTCGCCACAATTTTCGACCCGCTGCCTCCGCTTCACTCCATCAAAGGGGCCACGGGACACACCATGGGCGCCTGCGGGGCGATCGAGACGATCGTGGGACTTGGCAGCCTGGAGCACCAGTGCATCCCGCCGACCGTGGGCCTGCTCGCGCCGGAGCCGGGCGGCCAGGCGCGGATATCGGCTCAGGCCCAGGCGATCTCGGGGGACTATCTGTTGACTACGAACTCCGGCTTCGGCGGCATTAACGCGAGCCTCGTTCTGCAAAGGAGCGCCGAATCGTGAAGCTGGACATTCGTGGAATCGGGTGGGTGACACCCCTGGGCATCGGCAGCGGGCAACCGGACGAGACGTTTGGGCTCGGACCCGGACGATTGGCGGCCCTGAAGAGCCGACTGTTTTTAGAGACGGCTCACCCGCGGTTCGGCCGGTTCGACCTGTATGCCAAAGCCGGGTTCGGGGCCGTTGCCCTCGCCCTGCGCAGCGCGGGATGGGAGCGGTGGAGCCGCAAACGTGCCATCGGCCTGGTGGTGGGCACGCGACGCGGGTGTCTGGAGGCGGATTGGGCCTACTACAAAACGGCGGCATGTCACGGCGGGGCCCTGGCCAGTCCCAACCTGTTTGCCTATACCCTGCCCGGCACCATGCTCGGCGAAGCTTCCATCCAGTTTGGCTTGACAGGTCCGAGCTTTGTGATCGATGACAGTGACGGGCATCTGGCCGGAATCCACGCCGGGCTGGACCTGATACGTTGGGGTCTCTGTGACAAGGTGGCAGCGGGCTGGTGCGATGTGGATTCGAAGTTGCTGGATGCGAGGCCGGACGAGCCTTGCGGGGCTGTATTCTTCCTGCTGACCAAAGGCTCAGACGCGGCTTCGTGGCAATGGAATGGCCGCGAGTTGACGCACGGTACGGAGCGGGTCGGCGACCTCGCGTCACTGGCCCATGCAGTTTTGGATGACAGGCGTCCGGATGCATGACTGCGACAGTGGATCTTGGCCTTTATGGTTTTGATGGTGGGTGTATGCGAAGAGCATGAGGGGAGTAGGTACTGAATGACGAAAATGAAACTGATCTATCCAACGTGGCCGAAGCTGGAGCGGCAGACGACGTTCCATCTGCCGCCCCATGGTCCGGTGGTCTTCGCGGCGACCGTGCCGGACGACGTGGAGATCGTGTTTGAAGATGATAATGTGCAGAGTGTCAACTTCGACGAGGATGCGGACCTGGTGGCCATCTCCACCATGCTGACGTGCCAGCTTCCACGGGCTTTCGAGATCGCGGACGCGTTCCGGTCGAAGGGACTGCCCGTCATTTTCGGCGGGATCTCCACCATGCTGCACAGTGAAGAGGTCGCGCGACATGCCGATGCCGTCTTTCTGGGAGAGGCCGAGGGGCGATTCGAGCAGGTGATCGAGGACTTCCAGGCGGGGCGGCTCCGGCCCGTGTATGATTTCATGGGCGATCCGCCGCCGACGGAGTGGATCGGGCCGGCCCGGCGGGAGATTCTCCATCGCCGGTTGTATAACTATCGCGGCGTCCAGATGGTGGATCTCGTGCACGCCTCCCGCGGCTGCCGCTTCAACTGCTTTCCCTGCTGCAGCGCCTTTCTGGGCGGCAAACAGTTTCGCCCGCGCCCGCTCGACCGGGTCATCGAGGAGCTCGAACAGATTCCCAATAACCGTCTCTTTATTGTAGACAATTCCCTCGCGCAGGACCGGGACTGGCTGGTGGCCCTGTTCCGTGCGATGAAGCCGTTGAAGAAGAAGTGGGTCTCGCACCCCATTTTCTACGATGAGTCGATCATCCGCTTGGCCGCCGAGGCCGGGTGCTGGTACGTATACCAGGCGGTGTTTGACACGTCAGACGTGATCCGCGACCGCATTCGGATGCTGCAGGACCACGGGATCGGCGTGGAAGCCACGGTGCTGCTCGGCACGGATGACCACGACGTGGATTCCATCAAGCGTCTGGTGGATTTCCTGTGCGAGGTTCATCTGGACGTCGCCGAGTTCACGATTGTCACGCCCTTCCCCCACACGCCGCTCCGCGAGCAGTTGGAGCGCGAAGGGCGGATTCTCAGCAACAACTGGGCCGATTACACCGCCGACAAGGTGGTGTTCCGGCCGAAGAACATGTCCGTGGACGAGCTGCAGGCGATGTACGAGTATGCCTGGGACACGTTCTATGCGGATTCCGGGTACCAGCTCCGCATGGGTCAGTTGTTCCAGCGGGTCATCGAGCGGGAGATGGCCGATGGGACCTATCACCGGCACAATCCGCGCCGGGAAAGACGGTTCCAGGACAAGGAGTCGAAAAGCACGTGAGTCGGATTCTTCTGATATCGGCCAATACCTGTGACATGCCGTATCCCGTTTATCCGTTGGGAATGGCGACGGTGGCGGGCGCCCTGATCGATGCCGGCCATGAGGTCCGTCAATTCGACTGGCTGGTCGCCAACCGCGACGGCTGCCTGCTGGAGCAGGCCATTGGGGCGTTTGGCCCGGACGTGGTGGCGGTGTCGATCCGCAACATCGATCTCATCGATTCCTTGGCGGAATTCGCCGATGCCTGGGAGCTGAAGGAGGCGAAAGATGTGGTCGCCCTGGTCCGGCGGTTTACCCATGTGCCCGTCATCATCGGAGGCCCGGCGGTATCGACCATGCCGCACGAGGTGTGCCGGTACGTGAGTGCCGATATGGCCGTGCCGGGCGAAGGAGAACGGTCCATTGTGGAAGCAGTGGCCTGGTGCATTGCCCATTGTGAAAGTCTCCGTCCACAATCGGTCTGGCCCGCCGCACACGAGAGGCTGTGCGGCCAGCGCCAGGGCTCGCCCCGCTTCGATCCGGCGCTGGTGTCGTTCTACTGGGACAAAAGCGGAATCATTGGTCTCCAGAGCAAACGCGGATGCCCATATCACTGCTGCTACTGCACCTACCCGGAGCTGGAGGGTGCGATGTTTCGCTCTCGTCCCATCGGGGCCGTCGTGGCCGACCTGGAGCGGCTCCAGCGGGATTTTCAGGTAAACACCGTGTTCTTCGTCGATTCCGTGTTCAACGACCCACAAGACCAATACCTGCAATTGGCCGAAGCGCTGGCTGTCCGGGACCTCCGCGTAAAATGGGCCGCATATATGTCGCCCCGCGGACTTACGAAGGAGGCTGTCAGGCTTTGTAAGCGAGCGGGTCTCTATGCCGTGGAGCTCGGCACCGATGCCACGACCGACATCACATTGGAGGCCATGGGCAAGCCGTTCCGATGGGCCGATGTCACGCAGACGAATGAGATGCTCGTCCAAGCCGGAATTGCCTGCGCCCATTTCGTCATCTTTGGTGGGCCGCAGGAGACGCCGGCGACGGTCCGGGAAGGTCTCGACAATATCGCCGGCCTCGAACACTGCGTCGTCTTCGGCTTCTCGGGGATTCGCATCTATCCGGGGGCGCCGCTGCACCGGCGCGCGATCGCGGAGCATCTCCTGCAGGAGACGGATTCGCTGTTCGAGCCGGTGTACTATGTTTCGCCCGCGGTGGACAAGGCGTGGCTGGAGGGCCAGGTGGTCGAGTCCTGGGCGGGCCGGCAGGACCGTATCTTCCCGCCCGGCAGAGGGCAGCGGGCGGCGGCCATGCTCCGGGCCTTCGGATGGAAGGGTCTGCTCTGGGAGCGTATGATTCATTTCCCGGCGGACGTAGTCTGAGAATGGCAGAGGCGGCCGGCATGGATACACGACGAATATTATTGATTCACCCGCTGGGTTATGATGCCCGGGTGGCGGACCGGGACATCTCCCGGATGGCCAACCTGATGCCGCCGCTGGGTCTGGCCGGTATGGCGGCCTACTTAGAGCAGCACGGCCTCTGCGCGGATATTATCGACTGCTTCGCCCATCCGGACTCGGACCGGATTATCGAGGATTATGTGCGCCGGTATCAGCCCCGGTTCGTGGGCGCGACCTGCACGACGGCGGGTTTTCTCGATGCGGCACGGATCTTCCGCCGGGTCAAAGAGCTCTGCTCCCAGACCTGCTGCATCGCGGGCGGGCCGCACGTGTCGGCTTTGCGCGAGAGAATCATCCGGGATTATCCCGAGGTGGACTACGTAGTCGTCGGCGAGGGCGAGACTCCCTTGCGGTGCCTCATGGAAGCCGACGGCCGGCCGGAAGGCATCGCCGGCCTGGTCTACCGCGACCACGGTCAGGTCGTCTTCTCCGGCTTCCAGAAGGACCTGCTGGACCTCGACACGCTTCCCCTGCCCGCCTATCACAAGCTCGAGGGCTTTCCCCGGCGTTACCAGTTGCCGATCTTCAATTATCCGCGGACGCCGAACACGAGTTGTATCTCCAGCCGGGGTTGTCCTTACCAGTGCAGCTACTGCGACCGGTCCGTGTTCCGGCGGACCTTCCGCTATAATTCCGCCGACTATCTCTACCGGCACCTGCGCGTCCTCCAGGAGCAATTCGGGATTCGGCACATCAACTTTTACGATGACCAGTTCACCTTCAACCGGGACCGCGTGGTCGCGTTCTGCGAGCGGATGATTGGCGAACCCCTGGGAATGACCTTCAATTGCGCCGTGCGGGCCGAGCACGTGGACCCGGACCTGCTGGCCCGGATGAAAAAGGCCGGCTGCTGGATGATCAGCCTGGGCATCGAGACGGGGGACCCCGACCTGCTGGCCCAACACCGCCAGAACGCGGACCTGGAGCTCATGACGCGGACGATCCGTCAGATTCATCGTGTCGGCATCCGGGTCAAGGGACTCTTCATGATCGGGCTGCCGGGGGAGACGGAGCAGTCGTTCCGCCGGACGATGGACTACGTGTTCTCTCTACCCATTGACGATCTCAACGTCGCCAAGTTCACGCCGTTCCCCGGCTCGCCGTTGTATGAGCAGATTCACTCACTGGGCCGCTTCGACGAGAATTGGGAGAAAATGGATTGCATGCACACGGTATTTGTGCCGCATGGCATGACGGCCGAGGAGCTGGAGCGGCTATTCCTCGAATTCTACAAACGCTATTATACGCGTCCGAAGACCTTGTGGAGCTTCGTGAGCATGTTGTGGAAATCACCGGATAGCTGGAAGCGATTCCTGGCGAATGCCGGCAGTTTTTTGAGGTTTGCCCGTGCCAACCGCCGCATCGTGGAATGACCGCCGAGAACCCTGCGCCGGCGAGCGGATCGCCGTTGTGATCCCCGTCTATAATCAGCCGGACCGGCTCCGGGAGGTGGTCCGCCGGTGCCTGGCGGTGTGCCCGCGGGTCCTCGTCGTGGATGACGGCAGCGACCAGAAAGTCGCGTCGTTTTTGGCCGATTTGCCTGTCGAGGTGCTCCGGCACGAGGTCAACCGGGGCAAAGGGGCGGCTATCCGAACCGCCGCTCGTCACCTGCGCGAGCAGGGAGCCACACACATGGTCACGCTCGATGCTGACGGCCAGCACGACCCCGAGGATCTGCCCCGCTTCATTGAGGCGGTCCGCGAGCATCCGGAGGCCCTGATCATCGGGGTGCGGGATTTCGCCGCCGAGCCGGTGCCCGCCGGCTCGCGGTTCGGGCGGGCGTTCGGCAATTTCTGGGTCCGGGTCCAGACCGGCACGAGGGTGCACGACATCCAGAGCGGCTTCCGCGCTTACCCCATCCGGGCGCTCGAGCGTCTGCCCTGCTGGTCCCGACGCTATGCCTTTGAGGTCGAGGCGGTCGTCCGTGCCCTGTGGGGTGGGGTAAATGTGCGCGAGGTGACCGTGCGGGTTCACTATCCGCCGCCCGGGCAACGAAGCTCTCATTTCCACAAGCTGCACGACAATGTGCGGCTGACTCTCCTGAATGCACATCTGACTCTGCGGGCTTTTGTCCCCTGGCCCCATCGCCAGGTGACGGGCTCCGACGGGGAAGCCTCTGTGACGGTTTGGCATCCCCTTCGTTCTCTCCGGGCGCTCTTGACGGAGCAGGCGACTCCACAGGGGCTGGCCTTTGCCGTGGCGCTGGGCGTATTCCTGGGGGCCGTGCCGCTGATTGCCTGCCATACGCTGGTGATTCTCATCGCCGCCGCCTTGCTGCGGTTGAACCGCGTGGCAGCGGTAGCGGCCAGCCAGCTCTGCATGCCGCCGGTCGTGCCGGCCTTGTGCATCGAGATGGGCCATCTGATGCGCTACGGCCACTTCCTGACGCTCCAGGGAATCCACAGCCTCCGCGACGCCTCGTTTCTGGAGCTGGGATACCTGGGCCTGCAATGCCTGTGGGAATGGTGCGTGGGGTCGCTTCTGGTCGGGGTCGTCCTGGCCGTGACGCTGGGCTTGATGACCTACGCGGCCGCACGGGGGCTCCGGAGGGTCCGGCATGCATTCTGAATCGGCGCAGACCACGGTTCCCAACGCCCGGTGGGACTCGCGCAGCGTGGGCAAACGCTGGCAGTTTGCCTTCTTCGCCGTCCTGATCCGGATGGGCGGGCGCCGCCTGGCCTACCTGTTCATGTACCCGGTGGTCGCATGGTATGTGCTGTTTCGGCCGTTCGTACGACGCCGCTGCCGATACTATCTGGATCGGCGTTTTCCCGAGGTCAGAAATCCGCTATGGCGGCTGTGGCACGATTACCGCCGCATCGAAGCTTTGGGCGGAACCCTGATCGACAGGGCGGCCTATGCCTTTCTCGGGTCCCGGACACTGCAACTGGATTTCCCGGAAGGCCCGCGCCTGCAGGACTTGATTGAGGAGGGGCGGGGTCTGATTATTCTCAACAGCCACGTCGGCTGCTGGCAGGTGGCGATGTCGGCATTCCGTTATCTCCGGGTGCCGGTGAGCATCGTCATCCACCACGGGGCCGCCGACATCGACCCGCGGTGGTTTCAGGGGACCCCAAACGCGATACATCGCGTTTGGGAACCCCATCACCCCGGGCGAGAAGTGCCGTTCTCGATCATCGATCCGGCCCAGCCGATGGGTGGCGTGCTGCAGATGATTGGCGCGCTCCAGCGGAAGGAGGTCCTCGGATTGATGGCGGACCGGGTCTTCGGCCCGGACCCGAACACGCTGGAAGCTCCCTTTCTCGGAGCCCCCGTGTGCTTTCCCGTCAGCCCGTATCGTCTCGCATCCATGCAGGGCACACCGATTGCGGTGGTCTTCAGCTACAGGACCGGTTTTTCCACCTACCACATCGAGCTGTCCCGCGTCATCCGTGTGCCCGCTGGACTCGGGCGCTCCAACGCCGCTTATGCTCCTTACCTGGCCCAGTTCGTCGCAACCCTGGAAGGCTTTGTCTCCTCTCACCCCTGGCAGTTCTTCAACTTCCACGACATGTGGCAGAGTACCAGCCTCCGCCAAATATCCGCCGATGCCCAGGAATAGGTACGAACCATCTCCTGGCTCCGTCAGGACCTGGTGCGGAACCTCGATGGGTGAGCGCCTCGGCAGCCGGTCGCCGTGGACTCTCGAATCTCAATAACGCACGGTCAGCACATCGTGGACGTCGTTGACCGTCACGTCTACGCGCCGGCCGCGACGCCGCAGGTCGGTGGATTTGTTGAACGCTGTCACGCGCTTGATGGGCCTGGAGAACTCGATAGTGGCACGGTACATCGGCCGGTCCTCGATAAGACCGGGCAGGAGGTAAGGTCGGCCCTTCGATGGGGTCGTTTGCGGCGGTGAGTTGTAGCCGAGCAAATGGATGCGCAGCGTACGTTCGGAGGGATCATCGGTGACGACAGCCTGCATGGTGGTCGGGGCGTCGATGCGGACGCGCGGCTTGGGGTTCAGGAAATGGACCGCGTTGCCGAGCAGCCGGCGGGCCTCAGCAATGTGATGTTCGCTGGCGGTGGCATAGTCCGGGGCGCAGGCGAAGGTGAGCACGGTGCCCTGACCGACGTGGTTTACCAGAATCGCCGGGCCGACCGGAGAATCGGCACTCACGGGCCAATCGGTGCTTTCTTTGCCTTCACGCTGGCGGGTCGTGCGGCAGGGTTGCAGAAGCTCACCAATCGCTGTGGCGGCCCTCGGTTCGAAGATAGCAGCGGGGCCTTTGACCAGGAACGGCCAGTCGCCTGGGATGCCATGGCCTAATTGAGCAGCGACTGTCGAAGGCTCGGTGCTCGCGACCAAGCGCACCCAGTTGTCGAATGAATCGAGCCGGCGCACGAGGTGTGCACCGACCAGCTCACTGACAGCCGATTCGTCCCGCGGCTCGCCCCGCCAACCGAGCAGCCCGGACCAGCCGGTCACGATGAGGTTTCCACCCTGCTCAACGTAGCCGCGCAACACCGCCACCTCACGCTCCGAGAGAATGGCTACCTGCGGAATCAGCACGACCGGCAGTTGCCTGAGCCGTTCCCCTGTGACGTTCTCGTCCAGCACAACGCTCCACGGAATATGTTCATAGACCATGGCCTTGTGTGCGCCCTGGAAGCTTTGAAAATACGCGCCGGGGTTTTCGCGTCCGAGCCAGTCGCGCGTGCGGGTGCTGAAGTAGATCCCGACTTCGGAGACGGGCGTAGGGCCGAAGTGCTCGCGTTTGGCATGGACCTCCCGGAAGGCCGCGCCGATCCGCTCGTACGCGACCGGGTCAAGCCGGCCATCGAAGCTCGTCTTATCGACCATCGTCACGAAGGCCCCGTGTGCCAGCAGCGTCAGGAGTTCCCAACGAATGTCATGGAGCGGACGCGTGGTCTGGTCGTGATACATCCGCACGCCCCGCTGCATCGCCACCTGGAAGGGCAGCCCGGGGGTGGCGGCCCGGTAGAACTCCGCGTTCAGCCCGACCGTCAGCGCGCTGAAGCCCCATACGCCGGTCTCGCCGGTGACAAAGTCGCCCTGACGGGCATGCGGCACCGGCCGCTGCCCGACTTCCCAGGAGAAGGGCGGGTTCCCGTGGTAGTTGAAATCCACCGTGACACGCGGATCGAGCTTGCGGATGTGGTCGCGCAGGGCCTGCTCGAACTGGACGCTTGTGGCGGAGCGGAATTCGAGCATCCGGTCCCAGTCCTCGTCCCAGGTTACACCTTTGGGCATCGGGCGGCCGAATTCGGCCTCGAACTTCTGCCGACAGTGCTCGCACCAGCAGCCGTAGGGTGGACCGAAACCCTGGTCGAGCATATCGATGTGAAAGCCGGCGATGCCGTACGCCAGTTGCTCGGTTACGATCTGTTTCATCACGTCGAGATATCCGGAGTTGTAGCAGAACCGCCCGATGCGGTTGCCATCGACATCGCGCATCTCGAATTCCGGATGTGCGGCCAGGAAATGTCCGCCTTGTTGCACCACGCAGTAGGCGATGACCGGCAGGCCGTGCAGGTTCGCTTCTTCGACCGCCTCCCGGAGCGGGTCGCGGCCGCCGAGGCCCCGGGCCTTGGGCAGCAGCTTCGAGTCGTAGTAGGCATAATCGCCATCGCGGGCCCAGATGACGACATAATCGCAACCGGCGCCGACGCAGCGGCGCACGATTTCTCGACCGTCGAACCCGGCACAG
>Ga0315289_10000793_pt1 | contig 48595 bp, 45 predicted proteins | sample YL17G11_40_MG_FD_203452 | JGI IMG/M metagenome (GOLD analysis project Ga0315289, IMG submission 203452) | Sediment microbial communities from Yellowstone Lake, YNP, Wyoming, USA - YL17G11_40 | ecosystem: Environmental > Aquatic > Freshwater > Lake > Sediment | place: USA: Wyoming | collected... | reverse complement strand
CAAATACTGCACAAAATAACTCAATAACAAGCATAAACACAACCTACAACATACAAATACTAGGATTCTACAACAGCACCTACAGCGACGCCAGATACCAAACAGGAACAGACCAAAACAACTACACTTCAGGAATAGGAATCACAGGCACAACAACCAAAAACTTAACATTAAACATAACAGGCAGGAATCCTTTAAGTATTAACTTCACAGACATAGACACCACCTACACCAACAGCACAGGACTAATATTGACAGGCACTGCTTTCAGCGTGCAAGACTATTATCTCTTCAACACAGGAGACACAGCAACAGGAAACTACACCTTTGGCACAAGCATATTCCTAGATGGAACTAACAACAAGATAGGCATAGGCACAGTCCTTCCTCTGGCGCAGCTTCATCTTAATTCAACAAGCAACCAGCTAAGGGTCAGCTATGATGATTCCAATTACGGCAACATTTCAGTCAATTCAGGCGGCAACATGACCATCAAGGCAACAGGCCATGTAATCATTGACTTGAGCTGATAATGATTTCAGGAGTTTCAAAATTAATTTCAGGAATTCATATTCACAATTTGTGAAATTATTTCAAAAATTGGTTGAGAGTTGGCGAGTAATGGAAAGGATAACAACTAATCTGAAGAGTAGTACTACTCTTAGCATTAGCTCGCCAACTAATAAATCTTTTTCTAAGAAAGCCAGCTCTCAGCCTGCTATAAAAATAGCGTTATTGGCATTGGCGCTTGTTCTTTGCCTGCAGCTAGCCAGCGCATATAACTGTGATTATAGCACAACTGAAGCCAGCGACACTTGCATCATCAACTCAACCAAAACTTTTAACGGGACGCTGACGTTCAAAGGAATATATATAGGAAACAATGGAACTCTTATACACACCGATAACACTAATGCGCAGACTTACTATATCAATATTACCTGTACTAATTTATCAATTGAATCAGGTGGTCGTATAAATGTAACAGGAAAAGGATACACAGGAGGAGCAGCAGATACTACTGGAAACGGACCCTGCAATGGAACAGGAAGCACAGTCAACGGAGGAGGAGGAGCAGGACACGGAGGAACAGGAGGAATAGGAGCAGGAGCATCAGGAGGGGCAGGAGGCAATAGCTGCGGCAACCTCACCAACCCAACAATAATAGGAAGCGGAGGAGGAGGAGGCAACACAGTTGCAGGAGCAGACGGAGGAGGGCTCATAATAATCAATGCTACTGACGCAATATACAATAACGGAACCATAACAAGCAACGGAGCCAACGCCGCAACCGGAACCGACTCAGGAGGAGGAGGAGCAGGAGGAAGCATCCTCATTTACACCACCACCATAGCCGGCAACGGAAGCATCGACGCCAGCGGAGGAGCAGGAGGAGACGGAACCAGCGACGACGGAGGAGGAGGAGCAGGAGGAAGAATAGCAATCTACTACACCACCAACACCCTAACAGGCACCATAACGGCAAAAGGAGGCAACGGCTACTCAGCAACAGCAGGAGGAGCAGGAACCATCTACCTAAAATCAAACACAGAAACATACGGCGGACTCATCATCAACAACGACGCCTACAACACAGCAGTCACCAACATAACCAACAACTACACATTCAACTGGGCAAACATAACAAATTCAACACTCCATGGCAACAACATAAACATAACAGACACACTAAACATACTAACAGGAACAACATACCTACACACACCAATAATAGGCACCAGCCAAGTAAACATCCTAAACGGAGCAACACTAACACACACAGACAACACCGACACACAAAGCTACATAATAAACATAACATGCACCAACCTAACAATTGAGTCGGGAGGAAAAATCAACACAAGCTACAAAGGATACGGCGGAGCAACAGCAACCGGAGGAAACGGAAGCGGACCAGGAGGAGGAATAGGAAGCGCAAGCTACGGAGGAGGAGGAGCAGGACACGGAGGCGTAGGAGGAACAGGACTAAGCGGAGGAGCAGGAGGACCAACCTACAACTCAATAACAACACCACGAGAACTAGGAAGCGGAGGAGGAGCAGGAAACGCCGGAGACGGAGGAGCAGGAGGAGGACTAATAATAATAAACGCAACAAACACAATAATTCTAAACGGAACAATAGAAAACAACGGAAAAGACGGAACAGCAAGCACAGACAGCGCAGGAGGAGGAAGCGGAGGAAGCATCTATCTTATTGCTAACACCATCACAGGAAACGGAACAATAAACGCAAACGGAGGAAACGGACTAACAACAGGAGACGACGGAGCAGGAGGAGCAGGAGGAAGAATAGCAATATACTACACCACCTACGACTACACAGGAACAATAACCAACACAGGAGGAGAAGGAAACGCTGCAGGAGACGGAGGAGCAGGAACCATCTATCTAAAAAGCTCAACAGAAACATACGGTGGACTCATAATCAACAACTACGCCTACAACACAGGAATAACAAACATAACAACAACACAACAATTCAACTGGGCAAACATAACCAACGCCACAATAAACGGAACAAGCATAAACATAACAGACCAACTAAACATTCTAGCAGGAACAACATACCTACACACACCAATAATAGGCACCAGCCAAGTACTCATACAAAACGGAGCAACACTAACACACACAGACAACACAAACACACAAAGCTACACCATAAACATAACATGCACTAATTTCACACTAGAAACAGGAGCAACCATCAACACAACAGGAAAAGGATACACAGGAGGAGCACTACTAACAACAGGAAACGGACCAGGAGGAGGAACAGGAGACACAGCAGAAAGCGGAGCAGGAGCAGGACACGGAGGAACAGGAGGAACAGCATACGGAAACACAGAAACAGGACCAACATACGACTCAATAACACAACCAACACAAATAGGAAGCGGAGGAGGAGGAGGACAACTCTGCACAGGAAGCGACGGAGGAGGACTAATAATAATACAAGCAACAAACACAATAAACATCACAGGAAACATAGAAACAAACGGAAACGACAGAGCAGCATGCGACGCATCAGACGAAGGAGGAGCAGGAAGCGCAGGAAGCATATACCTAACAGCAAACACATTCACAGGAACAGGCCAAATAACAAGCAACGGAGGAAACGCCTACGGCACTAACCAAGGAGGAGGAGGAGCAGGAGGAAGAATAAGCATAAACTACAACACCTATGATTACACAGGAACAATAACCAACACAGGAGGAACAGGCTACACCACACCAGGAGGAGCAGGAACAACATACCTAAAAAGCACAACAGAAACATACGGAGGAATAATAATAAACAACAACGCAGGAACAACAGGAATAACAAACATAACAACAACACAACAATTCAACTGGGCAAACATAACAAACGCCACAATAAACGGAACAAGCATAAACATAACAGACACACTAAACATACAAACAGGAACACTATACCTACACACACCAATAATAGGCACCAGCCAAGTACTCATACAAAACGGAGCAACACTAACACACACAGACAACACAAACACACAAAGCTACACCATAAACATAACATGCACTAATTTCACACTAGAAACAGGAGCAACCATCAACACAACAGGAAAAGGATACACAGGAGGAGCACTACTAACAACAGGAAACGGACCAGGAGGAGGAACAGGAGACACAGCAGAAAGCGGAGCAGGAGCAGGACACGGAGGAACAGGAGGAACAGCATACGGAAACACAGAAACAGGACCAACATACGACTCAATAACACAACCAACACAAATAGGAAGCGGAGGAGGAGGAGGACAACTCTGCACAGGAAGCGACGGAGGAGGACTAATAATAATACAAGCAACAAACACAATAAACATCACAGGAAACATAGAAACAAACGGAAACGACAGAGCAGCATGCGACGCATCAGACGAAGGAGGAGCAGGAAGCGCAGGAAGCATATACCTAACAGCAAACACATTCACAGGAACAGGCCAAATAACAAGCAACGGAGGAAACGCCTACGGCACTAACCAAGGAGGAGGAGGAGCAGGAGGAAGAATAAGCATCAACTACCAAACAAGCACATACACAGGAACAATAACAAACACAGGAGGAACAGGCTATGCATACGGAGGAGCAGGAACAACATACCTAAAAAGCACAAGCGAAACATACGGAGGAATAATAATAAACAACAACGCAGGAACAACAGGAATAACAAACATAACCACAACTCAACAATTCAACTGGGCAAACATAACAAACGCCACAATAAACGGAACAAGCATAAACATAACAGACACACTAAACATACTAACAGGAACAACATACCTACACACACCAATAATAGGCACCAGCCAAGTACTCATACAAAACGGAGCAACACTAACACACACAGACAACACCGACACACAAAGCTACATCATAAACATAACCTGCAACAGCTTGACAGTACAATCAGGAGGAAGCATAAACACAACAGGAAAAGGATACACAGGAGGAACAGGAGACGGAGGAAACGGAAACGGACCAGGAGCAGGAACAGGACACATCTCATACGGAGGAGGAGGAGCAGGACACGGAGGAACAGGAGGAATAGGAGGAGGACCCGGAGGAACAGGAGGACCAACCTACAACAACATCACCCACCCCACACAACTCGGAAGCGGAGGAGGAGCAGGAGACAACGGAGGATTAACAGACGCAGCAGGAGGAGACGGAGGAGGACTAATAAGAATAAACGCCACAGAAACAATAAACATAACAGGAACAATAACAGCAAACGGAGCTGACGGAACACCAGGAGGAACCGTAGACGGAGGAGGAGGAGGAAGCGGAGGAAGCATCTACCTAACAACACCAACATTCACAGGAACAGGCCAAATAACAAGCAACGGAGGAACAGGAGGAGACGACACCACAAACGACGGAGGAGGAGGAGCAGGAGGAAGAATTTCTCTGAATTATATTACCAGTTCTTATGCTGGCGGAGTGAGTGTTCAAGGGGGGCTTGGTTATGTTAATGGAAGTGCAGGAACAATTTTCAGGTGCAAAACAACAACAGGAATAACCTGTCCTGGAGTTGTAGCTGGAGTAAGTCTCATAATAGCTAATCCTAATGCAAGCATCAATATAAACAGGACAATAACAACGCCTTTATGGAACCAGAGTTATTTGAAATGGAATGACACCTCGGACACGGTTACGAATTTCACTTATAATATTTTAGGGTTAATGCCAGGCAGGGATTATGAGGTTTATAATTATTCCACAAAGGTTTATGCTCTGCTGACTGATGCTGATGGCTTGTTGTCAGGTATCTATATGAATTCCAGCAGCTCCCAAGAGATTATTGTGCAGGAAGCTAACCAGACCAGCGTCAGGCTTAATTCTCCAGTTGAAAGTGTAAACCTATCCTCTATTCCCGCAATCTTCAATTGCACAGCCATGAGCAACTATGAATTGAATAATATCACCTTGTACCTTAACAGCACAGGGTGGTATGCTAATGAAACCATAGACGTGGACGGAATCACTAATACCACGACGTTCTCAAAGAACCTGCCTGATGCTCATTATACCTGGAATTGTTATGCTTGCGACTCTGCAGCTAGCTGTTTCTTTGCTCCTCTTAACAGGACCTTGGTCATTGACACTATACTGCCGAATGTAACCTTAATGTTTCCGCAGAACCTTACTGTGGTTGACACTGACAATATGAATTTCACCTATAATGTCAACGATACTAATCTTATATGGAACTGTTCCTTAATAATCAATAATGTGATTAACCAGACTAACTGGACTATTACTCAGAATATTAATCAAACCTTTAACTTTAACACTAACGGTAACTTTAACTGGAGTGTTAATTGCACTGACCAAAGCTGGAACACAGGAACCGGAGGAACATTCCAATACCTTGACACCACGCCGCCTACTGTTACTCTGCTAACGCCAACTAATAATACCTTGTGGGAGTGGGATAATGCAACCTTTGTTTACAATGTTTCAGATGTGAATAAGGTTCTTAATTGCTCACTAATAATAAATGATGCAATTGACCAGACAGAGTCTTCAATAACAAAAAATACTAACCTGAGCTTCACCAAGATTATGCCTAATGGCTATTATAATTGGACTATTAACTGCACAGATAGGAGCCTGAACACGGGCACTGGAGGAATCTTCAACTTAACAGTAAACGACATCACGCCACCAAACATAACCATAATCAATCCTGTCAATAACTCATGGCTGCTCAACACCACAAAATGGGTGCTGATTAACATCACTACTGATGAGAACAGTACTTGCAAATACAATCTAACAAATCCTGATTTTGATTTCAACACGCAAGGAACCAGGTTTAACGCTACAGGAAATAAAACACACACCCTTAACTATACTGGATTGACACCTACATTTGAATATAATCTTTATTATAAGTGCAACGATAGCAAGAACAACATCAATCCTGCGTCTATACATCATCAATTCAGCATTGCAGAAGGAATATGCGACAGGGGAAACTACACTGCCACCTGCTGGATAAACTCAACAAAGCAGTATAACGGCTCTGTCTCTTTGAATAATCTTGTGATTGAAAGCAATGGTAGTTTAACTCACGGAGATAATACTAATTCTCAACTTTATTATTTGAACATTACATGTGTGAACTTAACAATTGAATCAGGAGGAAGCATAAACGTTGACTACAGAGGATACACAGGAGGAACAAGCGGCAACAACGGAAACGGACCAGGAAACGGAACATACGCATCATATTCAGGAGGAGGAGCAGGACACGGAGGAAGAGGAGGAAACGCACAAAGCGGAGGAACAGGAGGAAACACCTACGACAGCATAACACAACCACAACAACTAGGAAGCGGAGGAGCAGGAAGTAACGGCTTAAGCGGAGGAGACGGAGGAGGACTAATAATAATCAACGCCACAAACACAATAAACATAACAGGAAACATAACAGCAAACGGAAACAACTCACAATCAGAAAGCTACACAGCAGGAGGAGGAAGCGGAGGAACCATAAGCCTAACAGCAAACCAATTCACAGGAACAGGCACCCTAAGCACCAACGGAGGAAACTCCGCCAACGGAGGAACACAAGACGGAGGAGGAGGAGCAGGAGGAAGAATAAGCATCAACTACCAAACAAGCACATACACAGGAACAATAACAAACACAGGAGGAGAAGGAAACGACGGAGGAGGAGACGGAGGAGCAGGAACAACATACCTAAAAAGCTCAACAGAAAACTACGGAGGAATAATCATAAACAACCAAGACAAAAATACAGGAATAACAAACATAACAGAAAACATCACACTAAAATGGCTAAACATAACAAACGCAACAATACAAGGAACAAGCATAACAGCAAACCCAATCAACATAACAGACCAATTAAATATTCTGACAGGAACAACATACCTAAACACACCAATAACAGGAACAAGCAAAGTACTCATACAAAACGGAGCAACACTAAGCCACACAGACAACACAAACACACAAACCTACATCATAAACATAACATGCACTAACTTCACAATAGAAGCAGAAGGAAGCATAAACGTTGACTACAGAGGATACACAGGAGGAATAAACCACAACAACGGAAACGGACCAGGAAACGGAACATACGCATCATATTCAGGAGGAGGAGCAGGACACGGAGGAAGAGGAGGAAACGCACAAAGCGGAGGAACAGGAGGAAACACCTACGACAGCATAACACAACCACAACAACTAGGAAGCGGAGGAGCAGGAAGTAACGGCTTAAGCGGAGGAGACGGAGGAGGACTAATAATAATCAACGCCACAAACACAATAAACATAACAGGAAACATAACAGCAAACGGAAACAACTCACAATCAGAAAGCTACACAGCAGGAGGAGGAAGCGGAGGAACCATAAGCCTAACAGCAAACCAATTCACAGGAACAGGCACCCTAAGCACCAACGGAGGAAACTCCGCCAACGGAGGAACACAAGACGGAGGAGCAGGAGCAGGAGGAAGAATAGCAATTATCTATACTACTTATTGTAGTGAAACTACGTTCATAACCACGTTAATCAACATCACAACAGGAGGAGAAGGCAACGACGGAGGAGCAGACGGAGGCAACGGCACAATATTTTATGGTTGTACTAATAATCTTCCTAGCGTAGCACAATTCAGTCCTAGTAATAATTCTAGGCAGCCATTAGCATCACTAAACATTTCATGGACTTACTCTGACCCTAATAATGATCCTCAATGGGGATTTAATTTAGTCATTGATAATGATTCAGACTTCTCAAGCCTTGAGTTTGACATTGCAGAGAACACAACCAACAGCTCTAAAGTAGTCTCAGAGCTTAATTCAACCACTTATTATTGGAAAGTCAAAGTCCTTGATAATGATACTAGGAGGAATGAGAGCGGAGCCTGGAGTGAGTGGAGCACGACCTGGCAGTTCATTATTGTTAATATCACAATTAACTCTGTGAACGCAAGCCCTAACCCTGCCTTCCCAGGACAAAACATTAACATAACAGCCAACATTACAGGCTCGCCCATAGACACTGTCAGGGTTTTGCTTAACGGAACATATTGGCCTATGAGCAATGGAGGCTCAGGAGAAATATACTGGAACGACAGCGTAAGCACCTTGGTCAGTGCTAATCACACTTACACTGTGTTTGCAAATGATAGCAGCGGGAATGAGGTCAGTATGGATGGTAGCGTGCTAGTGATGTACATGAACATAAGCCTGAACCTTAACCCGAACCCTGCATTCACCAATAAGAATGTCAGCATATCTGGGCGTGTTAACCAGAGCGACGGCACTAATGTTCCTAACAACACCATAAGCATATACATAAATGATTCATTCTACTATTATAATAATAATACAGGAGTATTAGAAAACACAACCTCTTGGTGGAATACCAGCTATGCTTACAAGACAAAAATTAACATAACATTACAAGTAAGCACAAACCTAAACAACACAATAGTATTAGTTAACCTTTCAACTAGCGACCTGATCAGCCAAAGCAAAATGCAATCTGATTGCGATGACACAAGGTTTGCAGACATTAATGGCAACGAACTTCAGTACACAATTGAAACATCAACATGCAACAGCACCAACACAATATACTGGATATGGGCTAACCTAACAGGAAACGCCAACAGCACCATCTATGCATACTATGGCAACAGCGCAGCAAGTCTATCTGCGAATTATGTCAACCCGGACACCAACCTAGTATTTTATATGCATTTTGACAACTCGTCTATTTACGGCGAAAACTCAACCAATGTATATGATTTCAGTAGGAACGGAAATAACGGAACTGTGATAGATACTGCATCGATTAATTCATCTGGAAAGTTCGGGCAGGCTGCACAGTTTGACGGTAGCAACGATTATATCAACGTATCTGATAATACGATGTTACGTCTTGGAACAGAACAAACAATCGCGCTATGGGTAAAGGTTAGGGTTCTCGGAGCTGATTGGGACCGCCTTGTAGGAAAAGGAGCTGCATCCACAAGAAATTATGGCATCTTTATACAAGCGGATGGGGACGTACTGTATCAGATTAATTCAAGCTCTTGTAATTGCTGGAAGGATGATGGGACAACTGCGAATATTGCTGCCGGTTCAGGGTGGCATCATATTGTTGGAACTCGCACAGGGAACACCATGAGGCTTTACCTTGATGGCAGAGAAAGAAACTCAACTACTTGCACTGTAACGCCATTAACTGGCGTAGAACCGCTCACTATTGCTTATGATTATGGAGTTACTGGCGGAGACTACTTCAATGGGTTAATAGACGAAGTCCGTATCTATAACAGAAGTCTCTCTGCAGACGAAATCCTTGCAATCTACAACTCCACTAGGCCAAACTACATCAGCAATCACAGCCTGCTAAGGGCTGACAGCAACGGAGACTATAACTATACATACACCACCACGAGCACAATAGGAAACTACGCATTTAAAGTCAACACAACCTACAACGGAATGAGTGCAGAAAAAACAAGCACGCTAACAGTAGAACCGAACGCCATCAACATAAGTCTGAATCTCAATCCTAGCTCTACTTACACTAATAGGAATATAAGCATCTATGGACACGCGAATGATAGCGATGGAACTAATGTTGTTAACAACGCGATGAACATTTACATCAACGACTCACTATGTTATCTCAACAATAACACAGGAATATTAGAAAATACAACTTCTTGGTGGAACACCAGCTTCTCTTACAGAGCAAAAATAAACATAACATCATTAGTAAGCACAAACCTAAACAACACGATAATCTTAGTCAACCTATCAACCTCGAACCTGATAAGCCAAGGCAGGATGAATTCTGAGTGCGGAGATACCAGATTCGTAGACAGCAACGGAAACGAGCTACAATACACCATAGAAACCAGCACATGCAACTCAGCCAACACAATATATTGGGTATGGGCTAACCTAACAGGAAACGCCAACACAACAATCTACGCTTATTACGGCAACAGCGCAGCAACTCTAAAAACAGACTACACCAACCAAGATTATGGATTAGCAGCATATTACCACCTTGATAACAGCACAGCTTACGGCGAAAGCTCAACCAAGGTATATGATTTCAGCAAGTCAGGGAATAATGCAACTCTTGTAGCAACAGCAGTATATAATTCCAGCGGAAGATTCGGCGGAGGATATTCTTTTGACGGAGACAGTGATTACCTGAGCGTGGCAGACCCAGGCACTAGCACGCTTGACATTACAGGTAACATAACCCTTATGGCGTGGGTTTACCCGCGCAGAAATTCAAGCGTTAATGATGAAGAAGGAATCACAGGAAAAAGGTCAGATGACACTGACAACTATCACATAAGCGTTGGAACCTATGCCGCATCAGACGCCAAGTTCGGATTTAACTTTTACAGCACAGGCTGGAGAGCATACTACACTGACAGCAGCCTAGCACTGAACACCTGGCACCACGTAGTAGCCACGTACAATACTTCTGTGGTGAGCTTATATGTTGATGGCCAGCTCATGAAGAATTACACAGGAGTAACTTACCCACTAATAACCAATAACGAGAACTTCTACATCGGCTCTGTTGAGAACAGTTATTTCTACTTCAACGGCAGCATCGACGAAGTAAGAATCTACAACAGAACCCTGAGCGCAGACGAAATCCTCGCCATATACAACTCCACTGTGCCAAGCTACATAAACAACTACAGCCTTCTAAGCACAGATAGCAACGGGGACTACAATTATACGTGGAGCACTGCAACAGCAGGAAACTATGAGATAAAAGCCAACACGACTTATAATGATGTGAGCGCAGAAAAAACTTCAGTGCTAACTGTGAACGACTATTACATGAACATGACTCTTAATCTTAATCCAAACCCTGCTTTCACTTCGAAGAATGTGACCATAGCAGGCCATATTAATGTTAGTGACGGCAATAATGTAAGTAATAACCAGATAAGGATTTATATTAATAATTCAGAAATAAACATAACAGCAGAGAACACATGGAATGACTGGTGGAACCTAAGCATTACTAACAGGACAAGAATAAAGATAGAGTCATTAGTCTCTTCAAACATTAACAATGCGATTGCGCTAGTTAATTTCTCAACTTCAGGGTTAGTGGCAGATGGCAAAGTGCTTGCTAATTGCACCAACATCAGGTTCTTTGATGCAAACAGTAATGAGTTGCAACATACTCTTGAAATGAGCACCTGCAACACCAGCAGCACTATCTTTTGGGTTTGGACTAACCTCACAGGCAATGCTAACAACACAATCTATGCTTATTATGATGTAAGCGAAAAAAATCCAATGGATTACACTAATCCTGACGACACATTGAAGTTATACCTGCACTTTGACAACGACACAGCATACGGGGAAACCTCAACTAAGATATACGACTTTTCAAGAAATGGAAACAACGGAACAATAAACGGCGCTACTCTGGCATCAGGAGGGAAATATGGTAAAGCTTACTACTTTGATGGAAGCAACGACTATATAAGCACAGCAGATAACCCCTTGGACTTCACAGGCAACTTTACAGTAATGACCTGGGTAAATGTTAATGAATCAGGAGATGTCCAGAATATTCTTTGCAAAGCAGAAGTCGCAGGATATGCTCTATCTGTAAATGCGAGTGATTTTGCTTCTTGGTCAGTTCATGACGGAACCGCATATAGAGTTGCAGTAAGCAACAGTGTTATAAATCTAAACCAATGGTATCATTTGACAGGGGTTGTTAACGGAACAAAGGTAAAACTATATGTTAACGGCGTTCTACAATCAACAGAAGGAACATTAACAGCAGCGCCAACCGCAAGCACAGTTCCTTTGATAATCGGAGCAAACCAAAATTCAGGTCCTACATGGGTAGACCTATTAAATGGAACTGTTGATGAAGTCCGCGTCTACAACCGAACCCTAGGCATTGATGAAATCTTAGCCATCTACAATTCAACAGTAGACTATTATGCTAACCAGACTTTGAGAAGCACTAATGACGATGGTGATTACAATTACACAATAACTGCGCCAAGCACAGCAGGCAACTATGAAATAAAAGTCAACACAACATACAACAGCATAAGCGCGGAGAAAACAAGCACGCTAACAGTAGAACAGAACGCCATCAACATAAGTCTGAATCTCAATCCTAGCTCTACTTACACTAATAATAATATAAACATCTATGGACATACGAATGAGAGTGACGGAACTAATGTTGTTAACAACGCAATAAGCATCTACATCAACAACACAATGTACTACTACAATAACAACACAGCACTACTAGAAAACACCACGACCTGGTGGAACACCAGCTATGCTTACAGGACCAAGATAAACATAACATCAGAAGTAAGCACTAACCTAAACAATACAATAGTATTAGTCAACCTATCAACAAGCGACTTAATAAGCCAAAGCAAAATGCAATCTGATTGCGATGACACAAGATTCACAGACAACAACAATAATGAACTACAATACACCATAGAAACAAGCACATGCAACACCAACAACACAATATACTGGGTGTGGATCAACCTAACGGGCAACAGCAACAACACTATATATGCTTACTACGGGAACAGCGCAGCAACGCTAAAAACAGACTACACCAATCCAGACCGAGACTTGCTAATGTACCTTCACTTTGACAATTCCAGTGCTTACGGTGAAAGCAATAGTTTAGTTTATGATTTCAGTAAGAATAATAATAACGGCACACCTGTCAACAGCCCAACTTATATTACCGGAGGAGGATTCGGAGGGGCGTATAATTACACCACGGGCTCTGATTACATGAACATAACTTATGTTGCTGATGATATTCCTGCTGCAGGCAGCATTACCCTTACGGCGTGGGTTATGCTCAATACTAATACGACCGAGGACCAGTATTTCTTCTCAGCTAACGAAGCAGGGACAGGAACAGAGAACTACATTATCATAGGCAGGGACTCTAGTCCTAGTAACATCTTCCTGCTTGGAAGAGCTACTTTGCAGTGTAATCCTGGCTCATTCTCATTCGTAATTGGGCAATGGCATTTCATTGCTGTTATCATAAATCAATCTAACACGCAGACATATTCTTATGCAGATGGTAGTTACCTGGGTAATTGTACTTATCTTTCCATACCAACAACTGCCAGAATCTCATTAGCTCAGGAATTTGATGGCGCAACAGTAACTAATGAATGGGGCGGGCCTATTGATGAAGTGAGGGTTTATAATAGAAGCCTCTCAAGTGACGAAATCCTGTCAATCTACAATTCCACCAGGCCAAACTACATACAAAACCACAGCCTTCCAAGAACAGACAACAGCGGCAATTACAATTACACATTAACAGCACCAAGCACAACAGGCAACTATGAAATAAAAGCCAACACAACATACGACGGAATGAACGCAGAAGCAATAGGCACTTTGGTTGTGCAAACTGAAGCTGGTGTTGGCGTCAACTGCACTTCTTACAAGTGCTTTATCATCAGGAGCAGTGGCAACCCGATTGCAATATTTGATTCTCTCGGAGCTGTTGACCTCAGGAGCACCATCATTCAGTCAGCCGCAACTACTCCTGGAGCAACTGATTTCATCATTAGGAATTCAACTGCCACTCCTGTTGCCTGGGTTAATGCCAGTGGTAATTTGTTCATCAAGGGTGTGCTTGTTGAGAACACTGGCGTTGCCTGCTCTCCGCCAACAGGCAGCTTCTTCATCCTGGGGAATAATAGCGAGTGCGTTGCTTATGTCAACAACACAGGAGACTTATGGCTAAAAGGGGATTTGAGGGAGAGTGTACTGACGTAGGTTTCTAAAGAACAGAAAGATTTAAATAATACATGTAAGTACAGTATATACCGGTGATACATTGAAGCTAATGTACAGCCGGCATGCCAGGGAACGGATGATAGAGCGAGGCATATCTGAAAAAGAAGTTCAAGAGGGGATAACGCAAGGCTCAAAGACGTTGCAAAAGCCAAACAAGATATTGTTCAATCATAAATATTACTGTATCGTAGCTAAAAAAATCAAAGGCAGTTATTATATAATAACTATTAAGCCAAGGTGGTGAAAATGAAGTGCCCAATATGCGAGAAAGGAGTGTTAAAAAAAGGAAAGATAAGAGAAGCCATGTTCGGAGTGGATTTAGGAGAGTTTCCGGCTGAGATTTGCTCCAAGTGCAGGGAATCATTCACCGACGAAGAAACAACAAGGAAGATAGAAGAAGCTGCTAAGAAAAAAGGCATCTGGGGTCTTGGAATGAAAACCAAGATAATGAAGTCAGGCAATTCTTTAGCAGTCAGAATTCCCAAAAAAATAGCAGACCATCTGAACTTAAAGCAAGGGGAAGAAGCATTCATCCATCCACAAGACAATAAGCTCATAGTAGAAGCGCAATAAAAATAGAAGGTTAACTATTTACTTCTTCTTTCTCCAGTTATACCTTCTTAATCTGGAACTCTTGCCATAGCCGCAATAGGAGCATCTCTTCTTATTCATATGATAAGCTCTCTTGCCGCATCTTCTGCAGCGTAGATGGAGCTTTTTCCCTGATTTTCTTCCCATTGAGGGCGTTCCTTTAGTCATTTTGTTATCACCTTAAGAAGCAGCGCTGCTATTATTGGGTTGAGATTATTGTTATAGTGTCTCCCCTGATGAAGACCGTGCCTAGCTTTCTCTTCATCTCTCCATCAACCCTTTCCTCTGCATCATTAAGCACGACGTTGATGTGGATGTCAAAAGCTTCTATGTTGCCTATGTACTGCTTGTTATTCTTTAACTCTACGATTACTCTTTTTCCTCTTGCCTTGTTCAGAGCATCTAATGGTCGTGCCAGATCCATATACCTATCACCTAAAAAATTAATTAAAATAATCCGAAGCAGTTGTAGCGGGTTTATAAATGTTGCTATATCCGAGCCTAAAAAGGGGAAGTTTTATATGTCATACGCAATTTACGATTAATTAATAATAGATTTGGGGGATGAGGATGGAAGAAAAAGAGATTGGCAGGATTAAGAAGACTGACGCAACGAGCGTTGTGGTTAGGATTAATGAGTTCCAGGGTGAGCCAGGCGTTGATATTAGGGAGTATGTTGAGACTACCAAGTACACTGGCTTAACCAAGAAAGGGACGCGTATTCCTAAGAGCAAGTGGCCAGATTTCAAGCAGCTTATTGATAAGGTCGAGTTCTGAAATTATTTTTTTATTTCGCCTGAATATTAATTTCACTTAAATATTACCTATTATCGTGAGCTGTCAAGTTAACGAGACCTACGTTTTTGGTGTATTGGATTGGTTTAGGAGTCTTTTCATTAAACAAAGAGATAATTTTATAAAGTTTAACAGATTCAATAACATTATTATGGGTGAAGACTTAGAGCTTACCGCAAATGATTGGCTATTGATATTCTTAAAATTAAATGATAGAGACCCTATCAAAGGTAGGTTGATGTTTGTAAAAATGCTTTTTGTTGCCAATAAAGAGGTATTAGATAATAAGTTGGACAAAGTTTTTAATTTTTATCCAGATAAACACGGACCTTACAGTAAAGTCTTTGCTCAATCTCTTCTAGAACTCAAAAATAAAGAATTAATTGCAGAAAAATTATTAAAAAAAGACTTTTCATATACATATACTTACAATTTAACAGAAAAAGGAGATTCATCTATAAAGAATAATTTTGATTCCCTAGATAAATCGATTCAAAAACGACTATCCTTATTGAAGAAAGCTTTTTTAGAACAAGGCTATATGAAGGTTTTAAGATATGTTTATCAAAAATATTCAGAGTATACTACAGCTTCACTCATAAAAGAAAATATACCGACATTCTGTGGAGAATCAACAAATTATCTTTTTTAAAATGACCATTCAACTATATCCTAACATAACTGGGATAATAACAGCAATTGTAGGAATTATTCAGTTCATTCTAAATAAAACGGAATCTTTTGAGAAAAAATATCGAGATAAGATAGATGCTATTTGTTTGAAATGTAAAACGTCTTTAACTCAAGAAATCCAGAAATATATTGATGAAAAGAAAGATGAAACAAAGAACATTGATGCTGAAGAGAAAGCTCACCACTTAGATGGAATTCTAACTAAGATTAACGAAAATAGTAATAGATATTATCATTGGAATCATTTAATTACAGAGATAAATGAAGAATTAAGAAGTTCAGTGTTATATACGGTATTTGTTATCCTTCTTTCAATAGTTTATTTTATAAAAGTCCCTGATAATTATTCTGGAATAGCCGATATAATAAGACTCATAGCTCTAGTGCTTCAAATAGTATTCACACTTAACATTCTAGGGGTCTTACATAAAGCATATATTAAATACCCTAGAGAGGTAGATAAGCATTTTCAACTTATAAAAAATGGAACTTGGGGTTCTTGGAAAATTTAAGTATTCAAAAAGATGTTGATAAATTAAGTTAAGGTCGCCCGTAATTTTTTTATGTTTTCTGTGTTCTTTGCGAATTTTTATCATAGCATTATTTAAAACCTTTCTATTCTTAGGGTTTTATGGCTTTTGAGGTTATAACAGAGACTGGAGAGGTTTATTATGAGCTTGAGAACTCGCAAGAATTATTAGAACTCTTAATTCTTTTCTTAAGTGAGTTGGAATGAAAGACATCTGTAAAACAAGTAAAATTTCCAAAAAGTTTTTATAGTTAATAATCAATCCATTTGTAGATGGGGGGATGTAATACTATTCGTGAATGCTGAGAGGGATATATTCCTTCTTAAAACCTTAAACGTCCAATTGGTTTTAAGAGCCCTCTCAACCCCACCATTTTTATTTCTACATTGTGACAAAAACCGCAAAAAATTCGGTATACCATAGAAAAGTTTTTAAATTGAAGTCACCATATTACTTATGGGACGTTTAAGGTTAGATATTGTAAGTAATTTGTTAAATTAATATCTTAATCTTAAGGAGGAAACTAAGATGGAGCAGATAAATACGGAAGATAAAGAACAAAGACAGGAACCAGTAGAGTATCTAAACGATACTCACTTAGTAGACTTGGAAATTGTTGAACAGGGAAAGCTACCAGAATATCTAAAGGAATGTGGCTATGAAAAGATTTTTAGAATTGCCTCATTAAAGCAACTCACAACTATTCTTGAAGATAAAGAACAGAAGGAAACAATAAAAAAGCTAATAAAAAAGTTAGGTTTCAAAAAAAGTTCTTGTGTCTTTCATAGAGAAGGTAACTTTATAATACCATTAGAAATACAGAAGCAAATGCTTGATTACCAAGCAGGATTATTTGATGACATAACGATAACTTTTCTTAGAGAACAACCAAATGACACACTACAATGCATAAGCTATGTCGAAAACAAGAATAAGGATGTTTTTGTATACGCTGACTTAAGTGACACGAGTAACAGTATAACTGCCGTCTCACAAATAGTAATTGATAACAAAAGAATCTGCGGGATGAAATTTAAGTCTGTAAGATTTAATAAAAACAAAGATAAGTATACTTTAGTAGCAGACCTTTTCAAAAATAGTGAGAAAAAATTACATCTAGTTTTATGTAATAAGACAATAAAAATCTTTAAGCATGAGAATGTTGCTTTTGAATTTATAGCTAGTGCATATGGATTTAAATCTTTCTGCGAATACTTTCAGGGACAACAAAGGAAAAAGAGTTCAACTCCCAAAAGATTTATCTTGTTAGGGTTTAACAAAGATAGTTTATGTTATGAAAAAACTAGAGGGTTAGGATACAGGGCACAACGATTAAGGGATGTTGGCAATGTTGCCAATGAACTAGAGATATGTCACTTAAGACTAGCATCTGATAAATTAGGAGTTTATGCTAAAACCAAACCCATATTTGAAGACATCCTAATCCGACTTAATGTCATCCCTAAGACTAAATAAAGCCGATAAAATTATTTTTTCATTTATTTTTTCATTTTGCCTTTCAATATATTTATCCATTAATTTACAACAAGGCAACTGATAACCATAAAGTAAATCACAATCTCTTTTCCTTGTTAATCCCTTCTGCAAGCATTCTTTACAAGTGATGTTAAAGAAATTAATTTTAGTGAGCTTTCTACTAAAAGAAGCCTGCTCCAATAAACTATTATCTATGCCTATCATTGTCTTATCTTTAGATATTTTTCAAACAAAGAATCTACTGCTTTTCTCGTTCCAAGATATTTAATGAGTTTTTGTATTCTCTTATCGTTAATATTATCACATCTTACTAAATAATAATAAGCTCCTTTTCTTCTGATATACATTTGGGCACTACTTTTTATACGATAATTAGGCACTACTAATATAAAAATCTTTTGCTTTTAGGAAAAATATAAGAAATTAGAGAAATTAAGCAGAAGCTAGTTTAATTAGTTCTAGCCATTTATTTGGTTCTTCTCCTACCTTGATTCCTGCTAGTTCGCATGGTCTTACTCTGGTTGTGGTGTGTTCTTCTATGAAATTGTGCTGTAATACTATGCCTGCCATAAGAATTGGTGCACTCCAGAGGGCTTTTAATCCTCTAAAGTCATCTACTCTATCTTTGATTTTGCTAAAGACGGTTTCTATTCTAACATTGTATCTGCCTGTCTTTTGCTTATTGATTATTATGTGTTCTATTGGTTCTTCCTGTGTGTGTTGTGTCCAGAATACTTTATGGAATGCACGAGGATAGAACATTCCCGCATCAGTCTGAATGTACTTAGGTCTCTTATACAGTTTTATTCTTCTCATAAAGGTAATAGCATCATCAACATTTTGAGCTTTAGGGCTATAAAGAGTAGCATTAATGAACCTAGTATCCCAATCTATTGCACACCAGAAAATATCGTTTCTATCTTCACAATCTATTTCTGTCTCATCAGCATAAATCTTTCCTGATAATTGAGGCTTTAATGTATCAACATACTTTTGAACTTTTAAGACATATCTTCTAGCCCAAGCCAATATTGTTTCGTGGCTTGCGTTATGGTCAAGATGCCTTCTGAAATGGTTTCTTATCTTTCTGCTTGATAGGTGAGAGTAGTATAGGTCTATTGCTTGTGTTATTTTTGCTTCGCTGTTTCTCATTCTGTAAAATCCTTCATCATTACTAAATTTTCTACTACAAGCAAGGCACCTATAGAGCTGGATTTTTCCTCTGTTTTCTGTCTTGCGAAAGCCCTTCTTTATGTAGTGACTTTGCCTACAGTGAATGCACTTAATTTTTATCTCCATAAATTATTAGGTACCTAATGGTATTTAAATACTTTTCGGTACCTAAATGCTTGTTTTGTAATCTATATTTTTCGGTACCGAAATCTTTATAAAGTAATAGGTACCTAATAAGAAGCTATGAAGCTTCAAAAACAACTTTCTAGACGATATAATGATAAAGAATATGCTAAATATGTCATAGTAGTCAAATCTGAACATATTGAAAAGCTTTGCTGGAAAGATGGTCAGTCATTAAAAGCTGAAATTAAAGGAGATAAATTATTAATAATGAAGGAAGGTTAAATGGTAGAATTACAAACAAACGTAATCTATTGTGGTGATTGCTTAGATATTCTAAAGGGATTACCGAATGATTGTGTTGACTTAATCTATCTTGACCCGCCTTTTTTCTCTCAAAAACATTATGAAGTTCTGTGGGGGGATGGAGCAGAATTACGGGCTTTTCAGGATAGATGGAAAGGTGGAATTAATCATTATGTAGAATGGATGAAAGAAAGATTGGAACAATGTAAGAGAATATTGAAAGATACGGGTTCTATTTATTTACATTGTGATTGGCATGCGTCTCATTATCTTAAAGTAACTATGGATGGGCTGTTTGGAGAAAATAATCTTAGGAATGAGATTGTATGGCAAAGAACATTTGCTCATGGTGGGGCTACAACTGGTTTTAGTAGAGTACATGATGTAATTTTGTTTTATAGCAAAAGTGATGATTTTGTCTTTAATAGATTACATCAACCGTATAGTGAACATTATATAAGAAACTTCTTTACGCATGAAGATAAAAAAGGGAGGTACCGATTAGTCATAGCGACAGGTTCTGGTGAAACAAAATCTGATTATGCGTGGAAAGGTGTTAAGGCAACTAAAGGGAGACATTGGGCATATACAAAAGAAAAGATGGAGCAGTTAGAGAAAGAGGGAAGGTTAGTTTATTCTAAATCTGGAATGCCAAGCGTTAAGCAATATCTTACTGATAAAGAGGGCACTTTGGTGACTGATATATGGACAGATATTGAAGTTATACATAGTCAATCAAAAGAAAGATTAGGTTATCCTACACAAAAGCCTTTAGCACTTCTTGATAGAATAATTAATGCCTCATCAAATAAAAACGATATTGTGCTTGACCCTTTCTGTGGTTGTGGAACTTCTTTGGTTTCGGCTTTTAAAAACCATAGAAGGTTTATTGGTATTGATGTATCCCCCACCGCTTGTAAATTAATGGCAAGAAGACTAAGAGGAGAAGGAGTTGTAGGTCTAGTTATTCAAAATTTACCCACTTCTATAAAACAGCTAGAAAAACTGCCTCATTTTGAGTTTCAGAATTGGGTCTGCCAACAGCTTAATGGCAAAGTCTCAGCTAGAAAATCATGCGATAGGGGTATCGATGGCTGGATTTTAGGTACCATTCCCATTCAGGTAAAGCAATCTGAGGATGTTGGAAGAAATCCCATAGATAATTTTGAGACTGCAATAAGGAGAGAAAACAAAAAACAAGGAGTTTTCGTAGCATTTTCTTTTGGAAAAGGGGCAGAAGAAGAAAAATCAAGAGCAAAGCTAAAAGAAGGCTTAAATATTAAATTATTAACGGTAGAAGATATTTTAAAACCAGACTTTAATCCTATGGAATTGTTCAGTGAAGCTGGAACCCAGAAAAAATTAATTTAAGACTTGAATAAACTGTCAATTTTTGCTTTTATTTCTTTCTCTGTTAACAAAGTTTTGTAATATGCTTGTAGTGGTTGAATATTAGGGACTTTATTATTATTGACTTCATCTATAATATTATTCCAATTGAGATTAGCTTTCATTAATTCAATACGAAAATAAAAAATATACATAGATTTTTCCCGTGATTTCTCAAATAAAATTCTGGGATAATTATTTTCTACAACAAGCAATTCACTTAACCACGCACCATAAGGCTTTCCCTCAAAAGTATCCCATCTCTTCTTAAAACTTTCAATAAAATCTGGGTCAACATAACCTCTTGGTAAACAAGAATCATAATCTGGGTCTTTAAAAACAACAAAGACTGGTTGCTCTAATTCTTGCCAAATCTTATACCAACCATAAACCTGAAAAATATCAGCACCAGTATCAGGGTAAAAAAATCTCTGAGATTTATCCTTAGCCTCCAACCAAAAAACTTTACCTTCCTTAGTTCTACATCTAATATCTGGAGCAATAACAACCTCTTCACTTGGCAACTTAACAGCAGGAGCACCACCCAACTTAATCTCAGAATCATAATATTCACAAGAATCAAGCAAGGGCGAAATCTCATCCATAATCTCTTTAACAAACCCAGTTGCCTTCCTCAGAGACTCGTCCTTATTAGCTTGACCAATTTCAAAGTCACCATAATCAACTCTCTTGTTTAAGGTCATATAAAAGCAAGAAAGAAGAGTCATTTAAAAAGATATTGCATAGGTACCGCTAAGTTGACAGCCCATATTATCGTAACCTTTATAAACGATTTATTTTTTCTGGAGAGCATGGTTGTTATTCATGGAAGGGCAAAGAGAAAGCCGAGCGGCGGCAGGTACACTTCTTGTTATCCTAAGAGGCTTCATCAAAAAGGCAGCTTGCCTACGCACACAAGGGTTGGCGAGCAGGATGCGAGGACTTCTAAGACCAAGGGCGGCGGAAGCAAGACTCGGCTCCTTTTAGCTGACAAGGTTAACTTGTTTGACCCAAGCACCAGGAAGCATAGTATTGAGACCATTAAGACTGTGGTTGAGAATCCTGCTAACAGGCACTATGTGAGAAGGAATATCATGACGCTAGGCAGTATTATTGAGACTTCCAAGGGCAAGGCAAGAGTTACTAACAGGCCTGGACAGGAAGGCGTGGTTAATGCTGTTTTGATAAAGTAAATTAAAAGTAATCACTTCTAAGTAGTTAAAAAACGAAAGCTTTATAAATAGTTAAAACAATGTAAGTACAAAATGGAGCCAATATCTAATTGCAAAACATATCTTGACTACAGGGCGCTTCTTTCTCATGGACGCAACCTTATAAGGTACTACGAGCAATTTGAGGATGACGTCCATAATGATGAGCCTGAAATCCAAAAGGCCAAGAGAGAGCTTCTCAAAACAAAGTGCCAGATGCTTGACGCTAAGGGAGGGCAAAAGATAAGCATTGACAGAGCCACACCGCAGCAGGTCAACATGGCATTTGCGAAATCTTTCTCAGATTCCGATATAGACATGCTTGCCTACCTCAAAACAAAAACCTTGCCCTGGTATGAGACCAGGATAAGGAACTATGAATCTCGCATCAAAACCATGCCTTTGGAAACAGCTTCAATAAGCGATCTTCTGACTGCTAAAATAATCGCGAAAAGAGAAAATAATCAGCCGCGCACAGAGCAGCTGCACCAAACCATTGAGGAAAAACTCAATTCCTGCTCAAGAGAAGAATTAAGCCAAATATGGAAAACCAACCAACCATACAGTGTTGGGCTATTAATGCAGGAATATACTGCCTTTCGACCACGCTAAAATATGTGTTTTCTAAAATTTTTCTAAATCAAACCTAGCAGCATTGACACTCCCAAAAGCACCAGAATTATTCCTGCCACCAAGTGCAGATATCTTATGTTCCTCTCCTTCCAGCCAGAAACATTCTCAACAGTGGTAAAGCCAAAGTAAACTATGAGGGTAATGATAATCATAGGCAGGACGAAGACTAGGTTGTACAGCAAAAGCCAAGGGACTGTCTTTAATAATTCAAGCGCTGAAAGCAGCCCTCCAGCAATAAAATAAGGGCCCATGGTGCAAGGGATCAGGAACAAAGTAACAAGCAAGCCAATCACAAAAGCACCCTTGACACTAGTAACTCCGGCAATTAATTTCTTAACCTTAGGCCTAAGGAAGATAGGCATCTCAGTTGCAAACCCGCCAGGCTTGTAATGCACAAAATCCCTGATGTTGAATAATCCAAGGACAATAGCGATAACAGCCAGAACCTTGTAAATCACAGAGCCAACTCCCTTAAGAAGCTGAACCACCTGGAAGAACTTGATGATTACCAAGCCATAAACAATGTACATCGAAAAGATTGCCAGAGAAAAAGCAAGCCCTGCCAATAACACCTTCCTCCTGTTCTTAGGGTCATGAGTCAGGATGGCAATAAGAATCATGGTCAATACTGCCATCTCGCAAGGATTAACAGCATCAACAGCTGCCAATGAAAGGATTTTTAGAAGAGTCAACTCCTGCTTAGGCTCGACGCAGCTTCCTCCTCCAGAAACACTCTCATTCCCAACAAGCACCTCTGGCTTGCCAGGCAAGGAATCACACTCAAGCTCCTTGAAATCAACAGCAGAGCCATCCATCATCGGACAAGGATTCTCTCCTAAGGAGTCAACAGTTGATTTAAGATCGGATATTATGGGTGTATCCCCCTGGATATAAACATCCTTGCTGAAGATTATCAGCGGAATGCCTGGCGGAACACCATAATTCGAAAGGTAAGTGTCCATTACAGGCACATTAGTCTGCTCCTTGTAAATCTCATACTTTAATAGCGCCACATTAGGGTACTCATTAAGAAAATCCTTGAGAAAAGGCTCAACCTTTGCGCAATGAGGGCAGCCAATGCCTGTGAAATAAACACCGCACACATATGTTGCATTGGGATCTCCGACATGACCGGCTGATGAGAGCGGAATCAAGGCCAGCAAGATGCTCAGGAACAAAAACAAGTATGGTTTTCTCATTTTTATCAACTGGATTTTATGAGTTTATTTTTAAATTTTGCTCTTAATGCTCAAGCAGCAGCTTAAGCATGAACATGAACACTATGCCTATTATGAAAAAGCTGAATGAGAGCAAGGATTTCATGAGCTTTGGCTCCTTATGAAGTTCAGGTATAAGGTCAGAGGCTGCTATGTAGATGAAGCCTCCTGCTGCAAAAGGAAGGATGAAAGGGACAATGCCTTCAATCCTGCTAGAGAACACATAGCCAAGTACGCCTCCTACAACGCAGGTGAGCTGGGAGATGAAACTATAAACCAGAGCTTTTGTCTTGTCAAAGCCTCCATAAACCAGCACTCCAAAGTTGCCCAGCTCCTGGGGGATTTCGTGCCCGATTATTAAGAGGGTTGTGATTGTGCCAAACGGGATGCTCACCAGGAAGCTGACTCCAATGATGATGCCGTCGATAAGGTTGTGGATGCTATCACCAAAGACAATTAGATAAGAAACCGGATGGACTTTGCACTTGCCTCCGTGGTGGTGGCAGTGATGCCAGTGCAGGAAGCGTTCAACAACAAAAAATAGAATGAAACCTATTAGCATATAAGCAAATGCCCGAGCAGGCGATAGAATGTCTAGGGCTTCTGCCATTAGGTGAAAAAAAGCTCCGCTGAGAAGAGCGCCAGCGGAGAAGGCCACCAGAATCATTATGATTTTCTTGAAGAATTTTTCCTTCATCCACAGGGAGAATATGCCTATAAGGCCAATTAAACCATTAATAAAAGTTGCTAGAAGTATCCACAATAAAATATTCATCATATCACCGGACATGTGGGGGGAGATAATTATTTATAAAACTTTCACAAACCACACCGTTATGAACATGAAAAAACCAATGTATGCTGTTCTTTACAAAAGCTACGGCCCTCAGGGCTGGTGGCCTCTGACTGAGAAGTACAAGTTCATTCCTGAGCATAAAGGAAAAAAGCCCAGCACAGAGCAAAGGAAGTTCGAGATAATAATCGGCGCCATATTGACGCAGAACACTAGCTGGAAGAACGTGGAGAAAGCAATTATCAACTTGAACAAGGCAAAATTGCTGAGCAAGGAAAAGATTAAAGCATTACCTGAGAAGGGGCTTGCTGAATTAATCAAGCCAAGCGGTTATTATAACCAGAAGGCTAAAAAAATAAAGGCAATGATAAAATTCTTGGATTCAGAAGAGCCAATAACCCGGGAAAACCTGTTAAAAATCCGGGGCATTGGTCCTGAGACAGCAGATTCAATCCTGCTTTATGCTTATGAGCAGCCATTCTTTGTGGTTGATGCTTACACCAGGAGAATATTTTCAAGGCTTGGCTTTTGCAAAGAGGATATCGCTTATGATGATTTACAGAAGTTATTTCATGAGAACTTGGAAAAAGATGTTAACTTGTTCAAGGAATACCACGCCCTTATTGTTGAGCATGCTAAGAGGCTTTGCAGGAAAAATCCCTTGTGCAGGGAGTGCGCCCTGAAAGAGCTTTGTAGGCATGCTAAATCCAAGGTAATAGGCCAAAGTAATTCCAAAGATTTATAAAAAATAAGGAATAATGCTTAGGAGAGCAGAAATTAGGAGAATAGAAAAATAAAGGGTGAGCGCGTGGAGATAATAATCCTGGTTTTCATTCTATTAGGGCTAGGCATAATATACTTTGTTGCCAAGTTCTTCAGCGAGGGCTTGAAGGCGATAACCAAGCTGATGGTGTTCTTAGTGCTAATACTTATGGTGTTAACAGCCCTTGTTTATCAGGACATGGAGAACTTGAGAAAGGGCTTAAAGCTGAACAATAACACTTTCTTTCTCTACGAAGAAGAAAGGCTTTACACTGGCGTCACGCTTAAACCCTTGAATAATCTTACCTTGACTCTGGACAGCTTTAATTATTTCACATCAGAGGAAATAAGGGAGTTAGAGACTAAGTTCAGGAATAAAAAGTATGAGGATATGTTAAAGAGCAATTACAGGATTTTCTTTTTCACGCCAGCAGTGATTAAAAAGCCGCTCACCCAGAGCATTGGCGTTGAGCTTAATGAGAATGACATGCTGGAGATGATAAAAAGCAAAGACCCTTACCAGCTCCTGGCTGAGAAAACACAGGCAAAGTATAACTTAAGCGTTGAAATCCTAAAAGTTGAGCTCAAAAATTTTTATGGGGACGATGAAAAAATTAAAAGCTTTTTGTTCGCAGCACTCATTGCGAATTATTTCCAGAAGCAAGGTGCGGGTGAGCTAGTGAAGAATATCAAGGATAATCAACTCATGGTTTATCCGGAGAGCGTAAGCTTCAAGGTTATACGCTATCTTCCCTGGGTGTAAATGGAGTGGAGGAGTGAAGAGTAAAGTTTTTATACTAAAACTATGAATAAGTGATTTATTAGAGCCACGCTGGCAAAAAGAGGTGAATGATGGGGATTTTAGGCAGGTTTCTTGGAAAAAAGAGGGATGACCTCGGCCTGGGTAACTTTGGGCAAGATTTGGGCGGCGCGCCTGGCATGAATGAGCCTCTGGGCAGCCCTGATATGGGTTATGGAAGTCCCATGGCTATGCCTCCAAGCAGCCAGCCGAATCAGCAAGGCTTCTCGCCAGAGGCTTTGGGTTTTGAAAGAGTGCCTTCGGCCACTCCTTCTTATGGGAGTCCTGGTTCGCAAACCGTTAATGAGATTAATCTTGGAAAGGACTTAGAGATTATAAGCGCAAAGCTTGATGCTATAAAAGCAGAGCTTGACTCTGTAAGCCAGCGCCTTAAAAGGCTTGAGAGAATAGCAGAAGGCGAAACCGCTCAGTACAAGGACAAGTGGAGCTACTAGAAAGATTTTTATTATAGCATTATTCCATACTCTATTATGAAGCCATTTGTAAGAAACACTTTGCTGCTTATCAGCCTAGTTCTCCTAGACCAATTGCTAAAGCTTTGGATTATTACTAAAAGATTATACATCGATGTTGCTGGATTCGCAGTTATACATTTAATCAAGAACACAGGAGCCAGCTTTGGCATTCTAAAGGATAACAACGCTCTCCTGGCCTGGGTAAGTGTTATTGTTCTCGGGATTATTATGATGCTTGTTGACAGGATAAGGAAGGAGCAAGTCATTCCTGTTCTGCTAGTGGTTGCAGGGCTTCTTGGCAATCTTATTGACAGGGTCTTCAGAGGCTTTGTAATAGACTTTGTAGACTTAAAGTTCTGGCCAGTCTTCAATCTTGCAGACTCGCTGATTTGCATCGGAGTGATATGGCTGGGAATTGTTATTCTGGTAAAAGACATCAATGAAAATAAACAGAAAATCAGGAAAGGAAAAAAGTGAAAGTTATAAAAAATAATATTACTTTTTAACATAATTCTTGTGTTTATATGCTCCTATAACAAGCGAATCCATATACAACAATTTAAACAGTTTCTTTTTGACTTCCGGACTAGCTTTTTTCATTACCTCAGAAGAACAGGACAAAAGAAAAGTTCCTCCTGGGAAAGCATACTTTTTTCCTAAAAGATAATCCTCTAAACCAGGTAAAGCATATCGCTTTTCACCTTGTTCATGGTATTTCTTTAACCAATCTTCTTTTTCCTCAACTTTTCCTTCCAAGCTTTCTTGCATTTTATCCATTCTAGCATATGAGGAATCGAACTGTTTAATATAACCTCCTGCTCTTTTTCCGGAAAAATTTCACAAATGTCGAAAGAATTTCAGAAACATAAAAGAAATCGAGGGCTCTCCTCACCCTAAAGGGCGAGGTATCGCCAGCTCGATTTCTTAATTTACTAGCTCGGCTCATCTGTGAGCTAAAGCTCACAGTATTCGCTTTACTAGCAAATAAAAAATTAATTGGCCGCAAGCGCGAATAATCTTAGAACTCATCCAGCTCTTCCAGCTTGCCTAAGTGGTTGTTTCGCCTAAGCCACTGCACCTGAATCGGCCTATACTTGTAAACAATATCTCCTTTCTCGTCTCCTCCGAACTCCCAGGGCTCTACCAGGACAACATCTCCTTCCCTTACCCATAATCTCCTCTTAAGCCTACCTGGTATCCTGCATATGCGCGCCTTGCCGTCAAGGCATCTTACCTCGCACCTGCTTCCTCCGAGGCGCCTGTCAAGTATTCCAAAGACTTCATTACCGCGAGGAAGCCTGACCCTGATTATCTCTTCTCCTTCTTGTCCTTCTGGCAAATCGCTCATTAAGTATTAAGAACAGGTTAAGAGTTTATATATGTTGCTGTTCAAAAAAATTATCCAAGACCGGCTAGGGCAGGCATAAAAAAATTTAAATATTAAATCTTACTCCTTTACAGCAGAGCATTTATTCAGCTAAGCTGGCTGCCTTTACCCCTTTACCCTTTGATTTTCATGGATATCACTGACCAAGAGGACGAGGAAGAAATTTCTGAAGCGCCTGCGCCGAAGAAGAGCCCTGTGTGCATAATATGCGGGAATAAAGCTGAGTTCTGCGTACGCGGAGTTCCAAAAGACTCTTATTGCAGGGAGTGCGCTGAGGAGTGCTTTGGGATTGATGCCCTTGACAGGATATAATGCAATTGATATAATGCAATTTTCTTAACTCAGTCTTAACTCAGGTTAAAGGCTTTCTCAACTCAGATCACAGGCACATCCCTTTCTGATTTTATGCCATAGACAAAGAGGTAGTTCCAGAGCAAGCCGCGCCTCTTCTCTATCTTTACCGAGAAGCCCGCTTCCCTGAAAATATTCTTGAGCTTCTGAGCATCAGATAGCCACTCGACATCAGGCAGTAACTTAAAGAAATTAACATACTCAACAAAGCAGATTCTTCCTGACTCAGGCAATAAGCGGTTCATCTCTTTGAGTATTTTCTTCACATCCTGCATATAACCCATCATTCCGACGCTAAAGATGATGTCAACATTCTCAACCGAGGGGTGAATCCTGTTCACCTGGTGTTCATCATGGATAACAGTCACGTGGCTTATGTTTTTTTTCAAGAGCCTCTTGGTTAAAAGATTAATGTTCCTCCTGCTAATGTCAGTAGCATATATCCTGCCCTTAGGGCCTACTGCTTCAGCAAGGTGCATGGTGAGCGTGCCAACTCCTGCGCCGTACTCAAGAACTGCCTTATCCCTCAAGTCCTTGAACAAGCCCATAATCTCCCTCCGCAGCTTTCTTGGCAGGAGGACGTCCTCCATTAAAAGGTTAAGGTGAGCAAGGTAATTAGTGAACCTGACAATAACATCAGGGTTATGGAAAAATACTAGCAAGAGATAAATTGGTATGCCAAAAAAGATTAGGGAGAGGATTATCCTGAAAAGATTGTATGCTTCTGGAACTGTGTAAAGCCAGGCAGCCAGGACTCCGAGGTAGAGGAGAGAGATGATGGCTGGGCCTATTCTTCCAAAAGGCACTTTGAAAGCCCTCTTAACATGCCTTAATCTGACCCTGAGAATAGTCACAGATAAAAGGACTGCTATGTACATGATAAGAGCCAAGGGCACGAACATGCTCAGCAAGACCTTGTACTTTCCAAAGCCAAGAATAATGATAATGACTGACACTATGGTCTGGAAGATGATCGCCTTGTAAGGAGTTTTCCTCTTCTCATGAACAGCTGCTAGCTGGGTTATGAATAATTTGTCACGCGCCATTGCAAGCAAAAGCCTTGGCATTGAAATAATCCCTCCTGCTGCTGAGCCTATAAGAGCAAGCACTATGCCTATGCCTATTATTTGAGTCCAGCCGCGACCCAGGGCAATGCTCGTCACATCAGTGATGTAGGTGGAGGAGTTGACAAGGCTCTGCCAGGGAATAACCCCTAGGGAGACAACTGCCACTCCAAGCCCTAACAAGCCAGTGATAAGGGTAGCTATGATTAATGCCTTGGGAATTACTCTCTCAGGCTCCTTGGTCTCCTCTGCAAGGAAGGAAGCCTGCTCCCAACCCATCAAAGACTCAAGCATGAAGAATAATGCCACAAAAATAAAGACGGGTGGCGTTGAGAAGAAGGGTTGTAAGTTGGAAGGGTTAAAATGAAATGCGCCAGGGATAATAATTAAAAGAAGCAATGCAACCGAGAGCGTGGCGAAAAAGATGAGGATTGCTGCGCTTGTGTCCACGCCAAGGAAAGCAACCAGGTTAAGGGCAAGAATTATGCCTATTGCTATGATGATTTCAAGATTCAAGCTTATGTCTGGCGGAAGCAGGTATTCAAGGGCAGCCACTATAAGAACAGTGGTGCTTATATTAGCCATTATCCAGGTAACCCAGCCAATAATAAAGGACATGAACCTGCCATAAGCGTGCTTTGAGAACTCGTAAACCCCTCCTGCCTTAGGGAACAAGGCTATTAATTCTCCGAAACAAGCTGCAATGTAAACGCTAATAATCAAAAGGATAACCCAGGCAATCAGCACAGCATTACCAGCATAGCCAGCGCCAATGGCTGTGCCAAAGAACATTCCTGTGCCAATCATGGCAGTAAGTGATAATGCAACTATAGTCCAGAAGCCTGCGCTCCTCTTAAGCTCTGCCATAAGAACAACAATACAACTACATATTTATAAATAATTCGGAACAATTAGGGAGTGATTAAAAAACGTAGAATTTCCGAAAGCTGAAAAGAAGCTCCGGGAAATTCTCAGGAGGGTTTATTAATGGCTTGTTCTGTTTTGCTTGTTCATGGCTGTGCCTGAAAAACCAGAAACTAATTAAAATAGAGCAACCTCCTTCTCTTAACATGAAAACCTTTTTCATAGAAGCGCGGTACAAAGGCAAGGTTGAGTTGCCTGACGAGCTAATCAAGCAGCTGCCTGAAAAGATAGCATTATTCACCACAGTGCAATTCATGAGCAGCCTTGAAGGTGCAAAGAAAAAGCTGGAGGCTAATGGCAAGAAAGTGCTGCTGCTAAAGGCTGACCACACCCATTACTATGGCCAGCTCCTTGGCTGCAGCATAAAGAAGTTCACAGGAGACTTCGATGCCTTCCTCTACATTGGCGATGGCTTGTTCCATCCTAAAGCCTTGATGCTGAAAAACACCAAGCCAGTGTTTGTGTTCGACCCTTTCTCCAGGCAGTTCTTGAAGCTGAGCCAGAACAGCGTTGCAGAGATGAAAAAAAAGCACCAAGCAGCCTTGAACAAGCTCATGCACAGCAACGAGATAGGAGTGCTGATAAGCACCAAGCCAGGCCAGAACCAGATAAAAAAAGCTTATGAGCTTGAAAAAAGGTTTCCTGACAAGAACTTCTACTTCCTGCTGTTTGATACAATTGACTTTAGCGAGCTGGAAAACTTCCCCTTTATCCAGTGCTTTATCAACACAGCCTGTCCCAGGATTTCTTATGATGAGGCTGAGAAGATAGGCAAGGCAGTGGTTAATGTTGATGATTTGTAAAGCTTATTCAAGTGAGAGTAGCTGAAAGCCGTACTTCTTTATCTCTTTCTCAGGCCAGAGCTTAACCTCTTTTGTTTTTAATACATAAGTGACTTTCTTCCTGAGCTCTCTTCCAGTATATTTTTTGCTCTTAGAGTCCCACTCTTGAAGTACTAAGGTATCTCCTGCTTTGCACTCGAAATCTGCTAGTCGTAAATCAAATTTTTTTGTTCCGTCAAGCACCTTTTCAAACATTTCAGGCCATGATTTTTTCTTGATTTCCATAAAAAAAGAGAAACACTATCTCTATATAAATTTTATCTTGAAGCATCAGCCTGTCTTTCAAGCTCGAACTTCTTAGAAATGGCTAGTGACTCGGCAGAGAGGTTGTAAGCTGCGATTATCTCTCTTGCGAGCGCTTCTACTTCGCTGAGCTTGGAGTTGAAGGCTTTGTGGTAAGCGCCTTGGGTGAACAGCTTGAGCGCAGCGTCCACTCTTCTCTGGGGAGCCATCTCAACTGCTTTAGGATAGCGGGCTCCTCCGTATTCTATCGTGATTATTTCTTCTCTCGGAGCAGCATTCTCAATTGCCTTGACAAACACGTCTATAGGGTTCTTCTTGGCTCTCTGCTCAATCAGCTTCAAGGCTTCCTCAACAATCTTTGCAGCGCTCACTCCTTTGCCTGTGATGCGGCCGCTGGTCTTGAAATGCTTCTTGCCCTTGTGCCCAGGGTTCATCACTCTATTGATAAGCCTCTCAACTATGAAGAGCTTTGACTTGTGGAACTTGTTACCAGCATATCTTGCTCCTGTCTTCGGAACAATCACAGGATTAACATTGATGTACCTTACAAGCCCGGGATCCTGCACCTTTATTGCTGAGCAGTCCCATTTATTGAATGCCAATACTTGCGTCATGTTTTTTAGGAGAAAAGAAGGCTATTTATAAAGGTTTTGTATGCTTTTTACAAAAAATTGCGGGTTTAAAGTCTTGCATTTTAGTGCGCAATTTTTTGTCCAAAAATTCGCGATTAAGCGAGGAGCGTAAAGCTTCGCCCTTTAGGGTGGAGGCAGCTCCGAGCAGCGAATTTTTGTTACAAAACATTTTCAAAAACTAATTTAGTTTTTGTTAAAGCTTTTTATTAAAAATTTTGAATTTATTCAACAACCTTTATATACTAAGTCCATTTTCAGGAATAGCAAATGCCTAGAAAAAAAGTTGAGAAAAAGACAGAGGAAGAAAAACCAGCAGCAGTTGAAATTACGGAGAAAAAGAAGAGGGGAAGAAAGAAAACAGCAAGTAAAAAACTTGCTGTGCTCCAAAGCTCTGCTTTGGGCACAACGAAACCAAAGGTTTCGCTTGTTACAGAAAACCTGAGTTTTCTGAAGAAAGTTGAGGCTGAAGCAAAGGAAATAAAAGAAGAGGCTAAAAAAGAGAAGGAAGAAAAAATAATTAAGGCTGAAGAGGCTGCTGGCGCTGAGAAAGAAGAAAAAGAAATAGAAGAATATGTCCAGCCCGTCCTTAACATCGGTTTGGTCGGCCATGTTGACCATGGAAAAACCACGTTAACAGAAAGATTGACTGGCAAGTGGACTGATACTCATTCTGAGGAGATTAAGAGAGGAATCACTATCAGACTTGGCTATGCTGATGCTGTTTTCAGGAAATGCCCTTTGTGCAAAGGAGTTGAGGCTTACACAACCAAGCCAAGCTGTGAAAAGCATAATGTTCCCACAAAGTTCTTGAGGAAAGTCAGCTTTGTGGATGCTCCTGGCCATGAAAGCCTGATGGCTACCATGCTTAGCGGAGCAACAATAATGGACGGAGCATTATTACTGGTTGCTGCTAATGAGCGCTGCCCTCAACCCCAGACCAGAGAGCACCTGGTGGCTTTGAAGATTGCAGGAATCAAGCATGTTGTTATTGTGCAGAACAAGATTGACTTGGTACCGACTGAGAGGATTATGAAGAATTATCATGAGATTAAGAGCTTCCTGAAAGGGACAGAATATGATGAAGCTCCTATCATTCCCATTAGTGCTCAGCACGATGTGAATGTTGATGCTTTAATCAAGGCTATAGAAGAGTTCATACCAACACCTGTGCGCGACCCAAAGGCTCTTCCCTTGCTGATTATTGCCAGAAGTTTTGATATTAACAGGCCAGGTATATCTCCTGAGAAGATGAAAGGAGGAATTCTCGGCGGAGCAATCGTCAGTGGAAGGTTGAGAGTCGGTGATAGGATTGAAATCAGACCTGGAAGAGTGGTGGAGGAGATGAACAAGATAGTTGCCAAGCCATTATACACCACTATTGTCAGCGCCATGACAGGCAGCGCTAGCGTGGATGAGCTAGGCCCAGGAGGGAGTGTTGCCGTACAGACTTCCTTAGACCCTGCTATTGTGCATTCTGACAGCTTAACAGGCAACCTTGTTGGCTATCCTGAAAAGCTTCCTAAGGTATGGTACAGCATAGTTTTGGAAGTGCATCTTCTTGAAAGAGTGGTTGGCAGCCAGGAAGAGCTGGCGGTTGAGCCTATAAAGATGAGTGAGGCTTTGCTTCTCAATGTTAATGGCGAGAAGAGCATAGGCTTTGTTTATGAGCTCGGAAAGAATGTTGTGAAGTGCAAGCTAAAGCTGCCTCTTTGCGCAGATGTAAATGATAAGGTGACTATTTCCAGGAAGATAGGCACCAGGTTCAGACTTATAGGCTATGCAACGATAAAAGAATAAATATCTTCGGCCTAAAGGCCGAAGTATCAGCAAAACAAATTGTTTTGCGCACCAGAAATCTATGATTTCTGAATGTTCCAAAAATCGCAGAAGCGATTATAAGACCTCAGCATTAATGCAGAGGTATTCTACGATTTTTGATAAAATTTAAAAACTTCTTCTCATTACCACTTGCGAGGGGGGATGAGAATGAAGCCTAGTAAAATCATGTTGTTCGTTCTGTTCGGATTATTATTCGCACTGATAGGAGCAATCAGCGTCTCAGCGCAATGGTATTCTCCGTATTATTATCAGTACAACTATTACAAGCCGTATTCCTACAATTACTATAGCCCTCAGTATTATTACAAGCCTTACTATTATCCCACCTACTATCGCATGCCGCCTGTTTATTACGGGCCGTGGTACAACTTCGGCTGGTATATGTCGTCATATTATTATTACAGGTACTACCCCATGCGCTATAACTACTATTACCAGCCTTATCATCATTGGTGGTAGATAGATTAAGAAAAACTTTATAAACCAATCTTTTTCTCTTCTTATTCGTTGATGGATGAACCGGTCGTTACGGCTTGTTCATGCTGGAAGCATAAGAATTCTCTTATTGTTTCCTAAGACGATAAAAAAGAAAATACTGGAGTTGATATCATGGCACGCATGCATTCAGGAGCAAGGGGTAAGAGCAGGAGCACTAAGCCTAGCAAGAAGGTTGCTCCTAGCTGGCTTAAGTACAAGTCAAAGGAAGTGGAGTTGCTAATAACCAAGTACGCAAAGGAAGGCAAGAACCCTTCGCAAATAGGAATTTATCTCAGGGACGAGTACGGCATTCCTGATGCGAAGATAATAACCGGAAAAAGCATTACCAAGACGCTGAAGGAAAAGAATCTTTTAAAGGAAATACCTGAAGACTTGATGGCGCTCATAAGGAAAGCAGTTCTTATAAGAAAGCACCTCGAGGATAACAAGCACGACATGAGCGCTAAAACCGGGTTGATACTTACAGAGTCAAAGATTAAGAGGCTTACCAAGTATTACAAGCGAACAGGAAAAATGCCTTTGGAATGGAAGTATGATCCTAAGAAGATCAAGCTGGTTGTGGAGTAAGCATGAGTCCTGGAAATCTTGAGCTCTTCAAGTCTGCTCTTGACAAGGCTGCTGAGGAGTTCAGAAGAATAGGGAAAACCAAGAGCGTAAAGCTGGTTAGTAATCTTGATGCAGACGGAATAAGCGCTGCCAGCATCATGGTGCGGGTCTTGGAAAGGATGAACCTAGCTTACTCAACCACCATCCTCCATCAGCTCAAGGATGAGAATGCAAAGGAGCTTGCAGCCGAGGATTTTGAGCACTACCTTTTCTGCGACCTTGGCTCTGGCCAGCTAAAGGCGCTAAACAAGTATTTCAGTAAGAAAAAGGTTTTTGTTCTCGACCACCACGAGGTACAAGGAAAGCCAGAGAGCCATGTCATCCACATTAATCCTCATGATTATGGCTTTGACGGCTCATCAGAGATTAGCGCTGCAGGCGTGTGCTTCTTTTTTGCAAGAGCAATCAATGAGGACAACCAGGATTTGGCACACCTTGCCATTATCGGAGCAATTGGTGATGTGCAGGAAAAGAAAGGCTTCACTGGGCTTAACAAGATGATTCTTGAGGCTGCTGTTAAGCAGGGAAAAATCAGGGTAGAGATTGGGCTAAGGCTTTTTGGGCTGCAGACAAGGCCGCTTCACAAGCTTCTGGAATACAGCTCAGACATAGGCATTCCAGGCGTGACTGGAAGTGAGTCAGGAGCAGTCCAGTTCCTGAAAAGGTTTGGGGTTGAGCCTGCTGATGATAAAGGCAAATGGAAGACCTTTAATTGCTTAACGCGCGATGAGCAGAAAAAAATAGCTGCAGGCATTATCATGAAGAGGCAGAGCGCTGGGCTTAAGAATCCCGAAGACATATTCACCAGCATCTACATTATCGAGGATGAGAAGCCGGGGCATTTCAGGGATGCAAAGGAGTTCTCAACCTTGCTGAACTCTTGCGGAAGGATGGGAAATGCTTCCCTGGGCATCGGAGCCTGCCTTGGTGATGAAAAGCAAAGGGAGAAAGCAGTTAACAGCTTGTTTGATTACAAGAAGGAAATCGTTACTTCAATGAACTGGTACAAGGAGCATCTTTCCAATGAAAAATCAGACAGGATTATCAAGGGGAATAATTACATAATAATCAATGCCAAGAACAATGTTCTCTCCACCATGATAGGGACGATTGCGAGCATGATTTCCAAGAACAATGAGATGGATGAAAACATCTTTGTGCTGAGCATGGCTCGTAATCCTGACAACACCACCAAGGTTTCTCTTAGGATTACTGGCAACCCTGAGGATATTGATTTGAAAAGTATTATTTCTGAGCTTGTTGAGCGTGTTGGTGGCGAGGCTGGCGGCCACCAGTATGCTGCAGGAGCGATTATTGACACTGAAAGAGAAGACAAATTCATTGAAGAGGCGAAGGCTTTGTTTGAGAATGTTAAGATGGGCTTATGATTATTTTTGGGTTGAAATCTTTCTAAATGAACTACTCCCGTAACCTAAAGGTCGGGGAATTAAACTTTAAGGCTCGCTAACGCTCGCCATTAAAAATCTTATTATTTGTTACTATCAAAAAGTAGTTAAAAAGCGAAACATTTATAAATAATAGATGCTATTAAAAAGAAAAAGCCCATAGAAGAGGTGACCAAATGTACGGAAAAACAATTGCCATACCCGAACTGGGGATTAAGTCTTACTTTATTTCTGACGATCTAGAGATAGGTTGCTGCGATAAAGCACAATATCAGGGAGTTCGTGTTGATGGAAAACATTACATCGTCCCTTTTAATGAACTAGACAAATTCCCTGTGAAACACGGCATGTTAATACCATCTGTGGCTTATGAGCTTTTCAAGGTCGCGGGCTCAGAAGGAAAGATTAGGGACATTACAGAGCCTTCAGTGCTTGAGAAGATTGCCCTGGCAATCGAGTCTGAGCAATTCGATGGCGAAGCAACTCCACGCACTCAATCCACACATTAGCTTTTTATCTTTATTTATTCCTTTATTTAGTTTATAACTACTAATAAGTGGTTAAAAAACGAAAGATTTATAAAGAATAAACGCCATCTAAGAACATATTCGGGGGATAAGATGTTCAAAAAGATACTATTGCTAATCTGCGTATTCCTTCTAGGAGTCATAGCCACAAACATCTACTCCTACTATGCGTCAGCACAGAACGAGTTATTGCTGCCAGGCAACAATGATGCAGGAGGCTACGAATACAAAACTGAAAATGTTCTGAGCAGAGCAATGGCCCTGCTGCATGAAAGCGGAACTGAAATAGCCTCGCCGCTTGACAGGATACTTGAAGATGACATCCTTGTAACCAACGAAAAGGTTGTTCTTAACATCAAAGAAGCAGAATGGGCATCATTCACAGACACCAACTCAATGGACCCTGTTATTGACGCAGGAGCCCATGCAATCGAGATAATCCCGAAATCAGAAGACGAGATTGATGTTGGCGACATTGTTGCCTATGAGTCTGACTATGCAGAAGGCAGCATAATCCACCGGATTGTGTACAAGGGACAGGACGAGAAAGGCACCTACTTTGTTCTGAAAGGAGACAACAACCCAGTCAGTGACCCTGGAAAAATAAGGTTTGAGCAGATAAAAAGAGTGGTTGTAGCGATAATTTACTAGCCAAAAGGTGAAATCATGGGCAAAAAGCTTGAGGTTTTGGTTGCAGATGATGAGCAGAGCATAAGGACTCTGTTTGCTCAGATAATCAGAGAGGAGTTAGGCCATAATGCAACAACTGTTAGCGACGGAGAAAAAGCACTAGAAGCAGCTCTAAGCAAACAATATGATCTAATAATCACAGACTACCACATGCCTGTTATGGATGGAGTAGAGTTCTACGCCAAACTCAAAGAATCTGGCAAATACGCGAATCTCGGCGAGAGAACAATAGTGTTCACAAGTGACAAGGAAAACTTCAAAATGGATCTCTTATGCAAGGGAATCGACTACACAGAGCTTAGTTATCTTTCCAAACCATTTGGATGTGAGGAGCTTACAGAGATAATCAATGAAAAAGCCAGAATGTTTTCTCAGGAGTAAAGCCTTTTTTCATTAGCTTTTTATATTCCTGTATTTCTCTATCTAAGCATGGACAAGGAAACCTTTGATGCTTATGTAAAAGCAGGCAAAATAGCAGCTAGGGCTTTGAATTATGGAGCAGGCCTAATCAAGGTCGGAGCCAGCCTTCTTGAAGTCACAGACAAGATTGAGAAAAGAATCATGGAGCTGGGAGGAGAATTTGCTTTCCCCCCTCAGATAAGCCTTAATGATATTGCTGCCCACTATTATCCTTCTGACGATGACAAAACAATATTCAAGGAAGGAGATGTTGCCAAGCTTGATGTGGGAGTGCACGTCAATGGCTTTGTTGGTGACACAGCAATCACAGTTGTTCTTAGCAATGATGCAAAACTAAAGCTGCTCGCAGAGGCAAGCAGGGAAGCGCTTAATTCTGCACTAAGAATAATAAAGCCGGGCATAACCATAAGCGAGATAGGAAGAACCATTCACAACGAGATTACCAAGCGAGGATTTGCGCCTATCAGGAACTTGTCAGGCCACGGCTTAGACAGGTTTGTTATCCACGACGCACCTAGCATTCCTAACTTTGACACGGGCAGCCAGGAAAAATTAAAAGAAAACCAGGTGATTGCTATAGAGCCTTTTGCAAGCACAGGAGCAGGCATAATCTATGAGAGCAGCAACCCTGCCTTGTTCTCACTCACAGGCAAAAAGCCAATCAGGAGCCCAATAACCAGGGAGGTGCTCAGAGACTTGGAAGAATACAATGAGTTACCCTTTGCCTTGAGATGGGTTGTTAAGAAGCACGGTCCTGGAAAGACCAGTTTTGCAATCAGGGACTTAAAGCACATGGACATATTACGCGAGTACCCTCCTCTTCCAGACAAGGCTCACGGCATAGTCAGCCAGGCAGAGCACACAGTGATAGTGAGAGAGAAGCCTGTTATTACGACGTTGCTTGACGAATAAAAAAGCTTATTCAAAATTTTTATAAACTCAGCCTTTTTCTCCAATTAATATGGCATTGAAAAATGTTCAGAAACAAGTTGATGATTGGGCTAAACAATATAAGATTCCATACTGGCAACCGCATGAAATTCTGGCGAGATTAACAGAGGAAGTTGGTGAGCTAGCAAGAGAGATTAATGACGTGTGGGGCCCTAAGAAGAAAAAACCCGACGAGAACAAGATAAACCTGGGAGAAGAAATCGGAGACATAATATTTACTCTGTGTTGCTTAGCAAATTCTCAGAGAATCGATTTGGACGAGTCTTTTAATAGAGTAATGAATAAGTGTTACGGAAGAGATAACAACAGATATGAGAAAAAGTAAGTCATCGACGAGCTCCAAACCCCCAAATTCTGCATTTTTAAGCCCTAAAAACGCGTTCTAAAACAAAAGCTTTATAAGTAGGAAAGCCCTCCATAGGTATAGGTTTTTTCGACGAGAAACTAATTTTTTAAGGTTGTTAAAATGGATGTTTATGATGCAAGCAAAATCACTGTGCTGGGAGGCTTGGATGCTGTCAGGAAAAGGCCTAGCATGTACATAGGCAGCACCAGCTCATCTGGACTTCACCACCTTGTTTATGAGGTTGTTGATAACTCAATAGACGAGGCAATGGTAGGTTTTTGCAACGAGATAATTATCACCATTGCCAAGGACAATTCAGTGACTGTTGAGGATAATGGGCGAGGAATTCCTGCTGAGATTCATCCCAAGTACAAGGTTAACTGCATAGAGCTGGTCATGACCAAGCTGCACGCAGGAGGAAAGTTTGACAAGAAAGCCTACAAGGTTTCAGGAGGGCTGCACGGAGTAGGAGTGAGCGTCGTCAATGCATTGTCCGAAGTTCTTGAAGTGTGGGTTTACAGGGAAGGCTCAATCTATTATCAGAAATACTGCCGGGGAAAACCCGCAGCTGCTGTCAAGGTAATTGGCAAGTACGAAGGCGCCAAGACAGGGACTAAAGTCAGGTTTCTTGCTGACAAGGAGATATTTGAGGAAGGAATAAGTTACTCTGACGAAATTCTTGAGAACAGGTTCAGGGAGCTTGCCTTTCTTAACAAAGGATTAAAGATAGTATTCATCGATGAGAAGAATAATTTAAGGCATGAATTCTTTTATGAAGGAGGGCTCAGGAGTTTTGTGGAGTTCATTAACAAGAACAAGAGCCCATTGCACGAGATTATTTATCTTAAAACCATAAAAGAGGATGTTGAGCTGGAAGTGGCAATCCAGTACAATAACAGCTATAACGAGAACTTATTCTCATTTGTGAACAACATTAACACGACAGAAGGAGGCACTCACCTAACAGGATTCAAAACAGCTTTGACAAGGACTCTTAACACTTATGCTGAGAAGAATTTTGGCAATAGTGAGTTCAAGCTCACAAGCGAGGATGTAAGGGAAGGCTTGGCTGCTGTTATTGCCCTTAAAATCCCTGACCCTCAGTTCGAAGGCCAAACCAAGACCAAGCTGGGAAACTTGAATGTCAAGGGAATTGTTGACTCAATGGTTAGCACTGGTTTAAGCACTTTTCTGGGTGAGCATCCTGCTGTTGCAAGAGGAATTGTTGAGAAAGCTGTAACTGCTGCAAAGGCAAGAGAGGCTGCGAGAAAAGCTAGGGAGCTTACAAGGAGGAAGAGCGCTCTTGACACAGCAGCCCTGCCAGGAAAACTTACTGACTGCTCTGAAAAAGACCCTGCAAAATGCGAATTGTTCCTTGTGGAAGGAGACTCTGCGGGTGGAAGTGCCCGTCAAGCTCGTAGCAAGGAATTCCAGGCAATCCTTCCTCTCAGGGGAAAAATCCTTAACGTGGAAAAGGCAAGGATTAACAAGGTGATGAGCTCCCAGGAGATAGTAAACATGATAACTGCTCTGGGCACAAGCATTGCAGAGGAATTCGACATTAACAAGCTCAGATACCACAAAATCATAATCATGACAGACGCAGATACTGACGGCAACCACATTGCTACATTACTCTTAACCTTTTTCTTCAGGTATATGCGGGAGCTTATAGAGCAAGGATATGTGTACATTGCCCAGCCACCCCTCTACCTGGCCAGGAAAGGCAAGGAAAAGTATTATGCCCAGACAGAAGCTGATAAGAACGCGCTTATAAAAAAACTTGGTGAGGGCGTGAGCATGCAGAGGTACAAGGGCCTTGGAGAGATGAACCCTGAGCAGTTATGGGAAACCACCATGAACCCTACTTGTCGCATATTAAAGAAAGTCACTATCGAGAATGCTATTGCTGCTGACGAGATATTCGCCATACTCATGGGAGACGAGGTAGAGCCAAGGAGAAAATTCATAGAAGAGCACGCCCTGGAAGCAGGGAATATTGATATCTGACAGCTTTTACAAAAAGCTGGCAAAGGTATGCTACACTCGCAACTTGATTTGCTCGGTAGCACTTCTAACAATAATCTTTATAAACCGCTCATATTTCCAGAGAAAGAAATAAGATGGCAAAACAACAGACTGCTGCAGAGAAAGTAAGAAAGAAGAAATGGTTCCCTGTGCTAGCGCCTCAACTGTTCAAGGAGCAAGTAATGGGAGAGATTTACCTCTATGAATCCAAGGCAATGATTAACAGGAAGATAACTGTTAACATGATGGGCCTAACAGGCAATCCCAGGAGCCAGCACATAAACATCCTCTTCAGGATTTATGATGTAAAAGAAGGAAAAGGCTTAACCGAGACTCTTGGCTTTGAAATGATGCCCAGCAGCGTCAAGAGGATTGTGAGGAGAGGCAAGACCAAGATTGATGATTCCTTAATCGTGGTCACGCTAGATAATAAGAAGGTAAGAATCAAGCCTTTGCTAATAACCAATAACCTAGTTAAAAATCCGGCCGCAGCCAGCATAAGAACGAGCCTGAGGGATGAAATAGCAAGACTGGTAGGCAAGCTCACCTATGAGAAGCTCGTAGAGGAGATACTAGGGTATAAGCTTCAGAAACACCTTGGCGGCCTGGCAGCAAAGATCACTCCTATAAGAGAGTCTGAGATAAGAGCCTTTGAGCTTGTTGAAAGGGAAGGAGTCAAGGTTTTCACTCCCAGAAAGGCCAAGGCGCTCCCAAAAGAGGAAGAAGAATTCGAGGAAGAGCAGGAAGCTAAAGAGGAAGAAACAGGCGAGAAGAAAGAAAAAGCTAAAGAAGAAGGAAAAGAAGAGAAAGAGGAAAAAGGCGAAGCAGCAGAAGAAGTTGCAGAAGAAGAAACAAGCGAGGAATCACCTGAAGAAGAAGGCGCAGAGAGCGTTGATGAAGAAGCAACTGAGGAGACTAAAGAAGGACCTTCTGAGGAAGCGCAATAAATTTTTCTAAGCCCCGCCGGCTTGAGGCGCAATAAAAAAATAGTTTTTATAAACCAAAACAAGTTTTCTAGATGCAGAATGATGAATGATTATGATTTGGAACTTGATAAAGTGGCTGAGAAGATAATAAATGAGACATCAAAATATAAGATTTTGAGTGCCAAAGACAAGTCTTTGAGCAAAGCCAAGACTGTTCTCATCCAGTTGCCTGACGGATTGAAGCCAAAAGCAAAGGAAATCCGTGAATATCTGAAGAAAAACATTGACAAGAATACTAGATTATTGTTCTGGGCTGGCAGCTGCTTTGGCGCATGCGATATTCCTGTCCAGGCAGAAAAGCTCGAAGTTGATTTAATCATACAATTCGGGCACAGTGAGTGGCGATGATTTATCGGCGATAAAAACTTTTTCTTCACTCATCAATAAAAAACAGCAACAAGGTTGCTGGTTCAGAAACAAATTTGTTTCTGAAATCTAAAAACCATAAGTTTTTATATGAAGCCTGAAATTCATGCTGGCATGGTTTATGAGTTAATCATCAGTGAGAAGCCTAATGCTGCTAAGAGGATTGCTGAGGCTCTCGGCGACAAAACACCGATAAAACAGCATATTGGCAAGGTTCCTTATTATGAGCTGGAGCACAAGAAAAAGCCAATCGTGGTTAGCTGCGCTGTTGGCCACCTTTACACAGTCGCTGAAAAAAAGAAATCCTTTACTTATCCGAGCTTCGACTTGCAATGGAGTCCGAGCAGCGATATTAGCAAGAAGGCTGCTTTCTCAAAGATGTACCTTAATGCTATTGAGAAGCTGTCAAAGAAAGCCAATCATTTCATAGTGGCTTGCGACTATGACACTGAGGGAGAAGTTATAGGCATTAACTGTATACGCTTTGCCTGCAAGCAGAAGGATGCTGGAAGGATGAAGTTCTCCACCCTGACAAAAGAAGACATAGTCGAGGCTTATGAGAATGCTTCAAAGCACATTGACTGGGGATTAGCCAATGCTGGTGAAGCCAGGCATTTCCTGGACTGGATGTACGGCATCAACATCTCAAGAGCATTAACCCTGGCTGTTAAGAGCACAGGCGCTTTCAAGATTCTTAGCAGCGGCAGAGTGCAAGGCCCTGCATTAAAAATTTTGTCTGACAGGGAGGCAGAGATTGCTGCTTTCAAGCCAGAGCCTTACTGGCAAATCTATCTTGAGATAGAAAAAGAAGGTAAGCGTATAGGAGCTTTTCATGCCAAGGAAAAATTTTTTAACCATGACGAAGCAAAAGCCAGGTTTCAGGCGTCATTATGGAAGCCTGCGTTTGTGAAGGCTGTTGAAAAAAACGAGGCACAGCAATACGCTCCCAACCCATTTGACCTTGGCTCTTTGCAAACAGAGGCTTACAAGCTCTTTGGCATAAACCCAAAGCACACGCTCGACATCAGCCAGAACCTTTACACTTCAGGACTAATATCTTATCCAAGAACCAGCTCCCAGAAGCTGCCTTACAAGATTAATTATAAAAGAATCCTCAGCCTGCTGGCGAATAATGCTGAGTACAAGGACAAAGCTAACAAGGTGATTGGCTTTGAGCTTCTCCAGCCGAACGAGGGCAAGAAAACAGACCCTGCTCACCCAGCAATTTACCCAACAGGCATAATGCCTGAAGAACTAACAGATGCAGAGAGAAAAATTTATGACCTTATTGTCAAGAGATTCTTAGCCACTTTTGGAGCGCCTGCCATCAGGGAATCAGTCAGTATGCGCATTGATGTTAGCAGCGAGGTATTCGTAGCTACTGGTATCAGGACAAAAATAAGAAACTGGTATGAGCTTTATGAGCCCTATGTGAAACTGAAAGAAGAGGAGTGGCCTGAATTCCGGGTTGGGGAGGGATTGAGTATTAAAAAGCTTGATTTGTTGCAGAAAGAAACCCAGCCGCCAAAGAGATACACTCCCGCAAGCATAATCAATGAGCTTGAGAAAAGAGGGCTAGGCACCAAGGCTACAAGAGCAGACATTATTGACTCCCTCTACCAGAGAAACTACATTGCTGAGCAGGCAATAAGAGTTACTGACATCGGCATGCGCATAACAGAAACCCTTGAGAAGTACTGCCCTGAGATTGTTGACGAGCAATTAACCAGGCACTTTGAGGATGAAATGGAGAAAATCAGGGAGAAAGGAATGAAGAAAGAAGAGGTGCTTGAAGAAGCAAAAAAAGTTCTTACCAAAACCCTCAAGGAGTTCAAATCCAATGAGAAGAAAATAGGGGAATCATTGAAAAAAGCTCACCATGAAACCATGCGCAAGGAAAGTTATGTATGCAAGTGCCCGAACTGCCAAGGAAACCTTAGGATTAAGTTCTCAAGAAAAGGCAAAATAAAGATGAGGTTCATAGCCTGCGACAATTACCCTCAGTGCAAAACCACGTTCACCATCCCCCAAAGCGGAGGCATAAAAGGCACAGAGAAGAGGTGCCAACACTGCAACAAGCCCATCATAATGATTATTATGAGGAGAAGGAGACCTCAAGAGGTGTGCCTTAACAAGGAATGCCCTGGCAAGAAGCAGGAAGGAAGTCATCCTGATATCAAAAAAGAGAATGGTGTTGATACCATCAGCAAGAAATGCCCGAAGTGCGGCCAAGCCCTTGTTCTCAGGACGTCTATCTACGGCAGATTCATAGGCTGCTCAGGCTATCCCAAGTGCAGGCACACAGAGAAGATAACTAATAATAAATAACCAGAGAATAAGAATAATTCTGAAAATTAGGCACTGGACATGTCGACGTAAGGTATTTAAACAAATGGTTATTTAGAATTATTAATGTGTGAATCAACATATGACAAAAATTTAGCAAAAATTGTAAGTTATCTTACCTTCGATGGCCACTTAGCAGAAGATCTAAAATGTTTTTATTTAAGTTCAAAAGATACTTCAATGTTATCTGATTTTGAAAGGCTCATATATCAAAAATTCAAAATCAATGGAAGATTAGAAAGAGGCACTGGATTTGGTGAAAGCTATAAGTATAGAGTCTTTAAAAGTGAAGTGTGCAGATTCTTAGAGCATGCAGGAGCTCCTAGAGGGTGCAAAGTAAATAAAACATTTCTAATTCCTGAATGGATTAAAATTAATCAGGAGCTATATTATCATTATTTAAGAGTCGCTTTTGAATGTGAAGGAGGTTTTTGGCTTGAAAGCAAAAAATATCCTGTAGTAAGGTTTGGATTAAACAAAAATGAAAAGTTGATTAACAACGGAAAAGAGTTTTTATTTGAAATGAAAGCCCTTCTTCTAAATCTAAATATCAAAACATCGAATATATGGGTTACAAAGGGTAACACTAGAAAGGACGGGATTATTACCAAAAGCTTTTATTTCCTGATAAGACAAGCCAGTATAGAAAGATTTTTGAAAATGTTTGGCTTCACCAATAGATTTAAAAAAGAAAGCTTAGTCACATATTACGGGAAAATAAGACTACCTCTGCGTGGGACTATCTTAAAACAACAGTAGGATAGCACGATGCTGTGGGGTAGCTTGGTTCATCCTCCGTGGTTTGGGAGGCAAGCAATTGTCAAAAAAGCCATGTGACCCCGGTTCAAATGAAGAGCTGTATTCGCAGTTTTTCTGAAGGTCCGGGCAGCCCCATGTTCTTAATAGAATATAATAATATAAATAACGCTAAATTTTTAAATTAGAAAATCTCAAATTAATAGAATGGAATATTCGTGGCTGATATTTGCTCTGCTCTCAGCAATCACTGCTGCACTGGTAGCGATATTTGGAAAAATAGGATTGCAGGGCGTAGATACCAATACTGCGACAGCCATACGGGCAATAATAATGGCTCTCTTTCTGGTCGGAATCGTAGTAATAGAGGGAAAATTAAGCAACATTCCAGAGATTGTGTCCAACCATAAGGCTTTGGTGTTCATCATATTGAGCGGAATTGTTGGTGCATTGTCCTGGCTATTCTACTTCCTGGCGTTGAATTATGGCAAAGTCAGTCAGGTGGCTCCCATCGACAGGCTAAGCGTGGTTTTCGTAATAGTCTTGGCCTTATTGTTTCTGGGAGAGAAGATAAGCCTGAAAGCGGGTATAGGTGCTGCACTGGTAGCAGCAGGAGCCATCCTCATTGCTTTGGGATAGAAAATATTTGTATAGTTCTAATTACTCACATCACTCTAATTTGGCAGCAAATAAAAAACCATCAGATTTATAAATAAAAGATAAATCCGGCTAGAGTAGGATATTTTATAATAATAGATGATAATATGTGAAAACATGGTTAAGCGCGCAACTTACGGCTCTGTACGGAGGCTTGGCTCACGTTATGGTAGGACTGTGAGGTTCAAGCTGGGCAAGATTGAGGCTGAGCAGAGGAAGAAGCATAAGTGTCCTTATTGCAGTTATATCAAGGTTCGGCGAATAACTGCAGGCATATGGAAGTGCAGAAAATGCGGTGCTTCTTTCACGAATAAGGCTTATACTGTCGGAAAATTAGCTTCTATAAAGGAAATGATAGAGGAAAGCCAAAAGCAGAAGGCAGAGAGAAAAGCCTTGGAAAAGACTGGTAAGAAGCAGGAAGAGGCTAAGGGGAAAGAAGCTGAGGCTTAAAAAAGTTATAAAGGGTGTTCATTATGAGCGAGTACAAATGCTTTTTTTGCAACAAGGTAATATCCACTGAGAACATCAAGAGGCGTGTTAGGTGCATTTATTGCGGCTCAAAGATTATCTTTAAGTCAAGAAGCACTATAACCAAGGTCAAGGCAAGGTAGAGGGAAGATGAAGCTTAGTGCTGAGATAATCCTGGAAGGAGATGCTCATAACATTGAAAAATTATTTGCAGCAGAGGAAAAGGCTTTCCAGAACCAGAGAGCAAGTTATGATTTAAAAAAGGAGAAGAACAAAACAATCTTCAAGATAACTGCTGAGGACAGCTCGGCGTTAAGGGCTGTGCTTAACTCAATCACAAAGCTTATAAGCGTGTACGAGGCAACCAAGGCTGCAATTAAAGAATAAAAGTATAATGAATGAATAGGAAAGAACTAGGAGTTTATGATGAACAAGGAAATCCAGGCCAAGATTAACCAGTTGTCATTGATGGAGCAGAACCTTCAGAACTTTGCTCTGCAAAAGCAGCAGTTCCAAGCCCAGCTCCTAGAATTTGAGTCTGCTGAGAAGGAACTGAAGACTTCAAAAGAAGCATTTAAGATTATAGGCAACATAATGGTGTCCAAGAGCAAGGAGGATATTCTCAAGGACGTGGCAGAAAGAAAAGAACTGCTCCAGACGAGAGTTGAGTCCTTTGAAAAGCAGGAGGCTAAGCTCAAGGAAAGGGCTGATGCATTGCAAAAAGAAGTGCTTGAAGAAATGAACCTCCTCGCCCTAAAGGGCGAGGTATCCTTTAATCAAAGGAAGTAACTTTCCTTTGTGTGTAAAAATTCCATCCGTTGTTGGATGCACCAATGTAATGCTGAATGGTTTCAGCAGT
>Ga0315289_10000792_pt1 | contig 48596 bp, 40 predicted proteins | sample YL17G11_40_MG_FD_203452 | JGI IMG/M metagenome (GOLD analysis project Ga0315289, IMG submission 203452) | Sediment microbial communities from Yellowstone Lake, YNP, Wyoming, USA - YL17G11_40 | ecosystem: Environmental > Aquatic > Freshwater > Lake > Sediment | place: USA: Wyoming | collected... | reverse complement strand
TTCACCTATGTAAAAGGGGCTTCCCGCATCCTCGGTATCTCATCATCTGTACTTCATCCTTCCTCCATTCCTGTTTCGTGCCCTCGAATGCATCCTGATTGCGGCGGTCTGACAAACACCTATCCGCGGTCGCAAGGCGCCGCATGATGACCGATCCGTCATCTTGTCTCAAGGATCCGCCGCAATCAATCAGATGCGCTCCACCGACGCATGAAAAATGCAGCGGTCGGATCAATGAGCGTGATACGCCTCCCCGCGTTTCAGCATGTAGTAGATGACCTCGAGCATCTTCCTGGATGTCGCGACGATCGCCTTCTTTCTCCCTTTAGCCTGGCTTTTCCTTTCGAAGAACCTGGTCAGCTTCGATTCCTTCGAACTATTGACATGGCTGTACGCCGCCTCGATGAGCAGGTATCTCAGCGTGGCGTTGCCTCGTTTGGATATCGGTCCCGCCCACGTCTTCTCACCCGATTGGCGCACGATCGGAGTCAGTCCCGCGTAGGATGCCAGCTTCTCAGGCGAATCGAATCTATGGATGTCGCCTATCTCTGCCACGAAGGATGTAGCTGTGACATCCCCGATGCCTGGGATCGTCTTCAGTCTCTGGACATCCTCATCGTCGTGGCATATTCTCCCGATGTCCTCGTCCGCTTTTGCCGTCTTCGTGTCGATGAGTGCCATTATGTCCAGGAAGTCGTCCAGCTGGACTATCTCGAGGGACCTCAGCCACTTCACATGCTTCTTGGAGAAGTGAGATCGCAGGGGAGGTGGAGTCTTGATCCCGCGCATCGCGAGGATCGCGTGTACCTGGTTCTTGATGGACGCTGAACTGCGCACGAGCGACTGTCTGAACCTTGTCAGCTCGCGGAGCTCGCGCAGCTCCTTGGGCGGGATGTACGACTCGGGTATGGCGTTCAGCCTGAGGAGTTCGGCGAGCATCTCGGCGTCGTTCTTATCCGTCTTGGCTCTGCCCGCGGTCAGGGCCTTGACCTTGAATGGGTGAGCCACCTTGACATCATGTCCTCGAGCCTCGATGATGTCGTAGATGTACATGCAGAAGCCGGTCGCCTCCATGACGATAGAGGCAGCCCCCAAGGGTTCGATCTTGTCTAGGAACTCGTTTATGTCCTTGGAGTCTGAAGGGAACCTGACATTCATCAGGACCTTTCCCATGTCGTTCTTCACGCAAGCCTGGGTGTTCTTTTTATGTATGTCCAATCCTATGTAGTTCATGGTTCTCCCGCCTTGGGCCAGTTGTGCAACGGGCACATGGGCGGGGAGCCTCTTTTAGCATGCCATCAATCAGGGGGTTTTGGTACCGAGATAAAAACCTTTCCTTTTCTTTTCCTCGCGAAATGAAATTTCAAAGTCCACGCCATGTGAACTCAAAGGTGTGGCCATCTCGGCCTCTTGATCCTATCCGTACGTTTATCTATTGGGCAACCCAGTACTCGTCTTGGGTTGCAGGGAGGAGGGTGACATGATTCCATCTATTCACTGGTGGTCTTCGGGCGTTAGCTCTTCCTTATGGACTATGAGAAACGGATGGTGAAAGGGAAATGGACGCTGAATCAAACAGAGTACGAACGAGCGGAAGATGGAGGATCCTTCGGCTTCTGTCTGTCCTGGCTGTCATAGCCATGACGGCACCTATGCTTGCACAAGTCGTTGATGTATCAGCGGACAGCTGGCACACGGTACTGCCAGGGCTAAAGGACCAAGGTGGCTACACCACGGGGACGACCGTGTTGGGCCAGACGCAGACCGCACAAACAAGTGATGCGCACAGTGAAATCGCGATTAGTGCGGTCATGGAACAGGTCACGTGCCCGGCGGCTCTTCACTACTGGGACATACCCATACAAACGACTGTAGCAGCTGACACGCTTGGATCGCTTGCATACGGCATAACTCCTCTTACGTCTGTCTCAGCATCTATTTGGCAGCCGGATTTCCCACTGTCATTGGCAGACAATGGAGGTTCTTGGGTCGACCTGTATGCAGGTGGCACGCCAAGCGGCGAGTTCATCGATTACTACGGTCTCTACTACAACACGTTGTATGTTTGTGCCAATGGCTACGTAGTCCTTGGAGCGGACCCGAATGTTGTCAAGAACACCGCCAAGTTGGACGACTCTAGTGCGGGTCAGGCCACCAAAGTCCCACATAGTTCGACTTTCGCCAGCGCCGGGGCCCCCAATGGCGCTGTGGCACCGTACTTCCAGGACTTGGACCCAAGTAGCCATGGGAAGATCTTTTATGGGTACGAATATCTGACAAATACATTTGTTGTCTGGTGGAACGAGGTGCCAACTGCTCACACCGTCAAGTATCAGACTTTCTTTGTGGCATTCTTCTTGGCATCCCCCTCAGTTCCCTGCGGCAATTTGCAGTTCTGGTTCGGCTATGAGACGATGACCTCAACCAAAACAACTGCTGCAGTCGGATGTAAAGACCCGACAGGGAAGTATGTGAAAGGTCAGACCACATCCTGGGTCGGTAGCTACAAGGAACTACAGTTCTTCCCAGATATCGGCAACTCCTACAGCATCCAATCTATCACAGTATATGCACGGAAGTACTCGGGAACGACCGGCAGTCCCCAAAACGATGTTAATGCCTGGATCCCGACTGCTACTGCTACAACTGACGCATATCCCGCAGGAATCAACATGATGCCGGCCGGCTGGACTCCCCCCATCGATTTATATTCGGACGCTTGGCACAAATGGGGGGTTTTGACCACGGATTATGTGCTGAACAACCTTCCCGGAGTCGGTATCGTGTATAGCACCTGGAACTACTGTAATGATGTTGCGAATCTGGCAGTTGAGTACATCGCAGCCAACAAAGGCACTCCTCCTCCTGGAAGCCTACCTACTGTCGGAACGACTGACGATGTGCCTTGTGCCTACACAGACCAGACGCTTTGCACCATGACTCAGAATACAGCAAGCACAGTGAAGCACGCCTGGGTTGTTCCGGTCTTCGACTGGAGGATCAACCTTGAAGGTGCACCCTACGACCATATCCTGAAAGTATGGGCTGACGTCACCATACTACCAGGCCCCGGCGGCAAACCCTACACTCTCAGCACCCAGAACAATGCCATGTGGTTCACATTGAAGGGAAGAACGCTATTCACGGACAACTTCGACTACTTCACGAACAACGTAGGTTTACTGTCTCCCTGGAGTGCGACCACTGCCGGCACCGCAGGAACCGTCGAAGTGACCAGCGCGTCACGCTACCCGTGGAATCTTGGGGATTTGTACCCTGGCTATCAAGCCGGCAGCCTACATTGCTATGCCTTGATTGGGCAGGTGGCTCGCGCTTCGGTGGATATCACAGCTTGGGACGTTACGCAGCCTTACGAGGTGGACTTCTACTACAACCAGACTCAAGCCGGGGACAACGTTCTGTACGATGATAGCCGAGTTGAGATACATTTCACCACCACAAACACCTTATGTGCTGTGACACCTTCAGGCGATCAGACAATCCTAATGACTAGTCTTTTGCCTTGGATCAATAAATGGCATTCGATCTGTATCAACGCAGACCCAACTCCAGGCAAGAAGGTCTTTACGGTGACAGTCGACGGCACTACGTATGGCGGGGGTGGTTACCCGATGCGCTGGGGTTCCCCACCGAGCCGTACCATCACTGTGGGAACGCAGCCTACACCTTCAAGTGGGCGTGCGGGCGTGATTGTAAACGACTACTGGGATCTTTTCGGAGTCTCAGGTGCGAGGACAGATCAACCACCGACGGTGCCTTTGCTCTATGATCCATTTCTAGACTCCAAACTGGGAGGGTGGACGACATTGGACACCAACCCCAAGGGGTATGTGGGGACCACTTCGACTCAAAGCGTGTCCCAGCCCTACAGTATGGAAGTGAAGAAGAGTACAACGGCGACTGGATACGCGTCCGCCAGGCATACATTTGCAGCCAAGACAACTGGGACCATCTTTGTCCAGGCCTGGATGATGGTGGACAGCACCTGCCCGGCCCCTGCGTACTTCTACGTCGCTGACAGTCAGGTGACTTTCGGATTCTGGAATTCGATGTTCCAGTGGTACAGTGACAGTACCGACTGGATCTCCCTCCAAGGATTCAGTCCGGGGACATGGTACCAAATCTCGTTCACCATCAACATCGACGCAGGAACGTACAGCATCGGGATTCAGCAACAGGGCGGGACACTTACAACGTATAATAACTGCTATTTGAGGTATAGCGCTCCACACACGTTGGATTCGGTGACGTTCCGTGCCGGTTGGGACGGCTTAGCGGGTGCTGTCAACATGTATGTTGATGAAGTCTATGTCTGCCAAGTGTCCTCCTAGTGAGTCTGGAGCCCGGGATGAAACCGCAGCAAACCCAAGTGTGAAGAAGCCCTAGGGCTTCTTCCAAATTCTTCTCCTCATTCTTTCCTCCCGCCTCTTCAGCTGCAACGTCTCTTCTAGGAATAGAATCCACACGAAAAGCAAGACATTCTGATTGTCCAAGGTTCAATCGAAACGGATTGAGGCTGACAACAAACCCTTTCCCTTTTCCTCCCTTATGGTCTTTTCCGAAGATGAGCCGCGTGCATGCTATCGAATGTACACTGAATGCATTCAATGGGATGCAAACCCACATGAATTGCAGCAAATCAGCTCTCCTAAGCACAGGATCTGATGACATCGCACGAGGACTTCGAGTAGATTTATTGACGATAGACGAGGTCAAGAGACGAGGTCCGGGTTTGATTCCCAAGAGACGAGAAAGCTCGAAGAAGAAACGAGGTTTCGAAGATGGGAAAATGTTCTACAAAACGTCGACTAGATCTCGTCTTCTTTGGAGACGAGGTTGACGAGGTCGGCATTTCCTGCCCTGTGAACGATCCGTTGCCGTCTGCTTATAAGGGGAAAAAGAAGAAGAGGTTTGCAGGACGCTTTGGTGCCCAAATATTTTAATTGAACCGGATTAATCAATGTCTGGCTCGAGCGAGTTCAATGCTCGCCCGGTCCAAATCGGTTGTTCTCTGATCGACTCCACAAGAGGTTCATGGCCGGAAAAACGAAAATAGAGAGGAGGACCTCCGCCCCCTCTCTGCGGTTTCACAGGTTTCGCTCTAGGCGTTGTACGCTGTCAGGAACGCTCCCCAGCCGGTGTCTTTGGCAAAGGCGAGCAGCAGATAGGCTGACGAATGACTGGCCCATTCATTGCCTGTGCCCCAGTACAGCGATATGCCCTTGCATTCGGACATGTGCCTTCCGTCCCACACTTTCAAGCAGTAGCTCTGGACCGCGTCCTGCATGACAGTCGTGTCGTCAATGAGCTTCAAGTTGGTGACGCCCTTCGTAATCTTCAGGTGGAGACCGTAGTCGTACAAGTCGGTGAAGTAGTGCGTCGCCCACATGTAGTAGGCATTCTTCAGCGCGGTGGCGTAAGCAGTCTTGTATTCGGGCAGCAGGGACATCATGTCCGCGGACCAGGTCGAGAAGCTCGATATGGTCGCCTTTAGCTGCACGACGTCAATGGCGGCAAGGTTGACTGTGTTGGCCCATGTCTGGTTCGCATAGTACTCGCCCCAGGCATCGATCATCGCAATCGAGAAGTCTCTCGGCAGCATTGCAGGGGTGTTGACGAGCTTCGTCAGCATCTTGTCGTATGGAAAGCCGTTCCCCGGCACGGTCTCCTCGGAACCGACCATGTATGACACGAGATTGGTCAGCGAGACCTGGTATGCCACCTCGATGTTCCCCATGTTGCAGCAGTCAAAGGCGAGCACGTCTATCTTCTTCGCTGCATTCGCGATGCCAGTTTGGAGTTCCAGCATGCTCAGGCTATCCCCAGAAGTATCATCCTTGCAGACGTAGTTCCACCCGTATCCGTGATCCCACAAGCTGAGGACCAGGTAGGTTGACGGGAACAGCGCCGCAGCCTGGTTGATGCACCAAGTGAGCGTCGCCGGGTCGCCCATGTTCATCTCGGGCGCTGTCAATTCCGTGGTCACGGTCGTGCCCGATATCTTCTGCACCGTCATCTCGCTGGTGCTTCCCAGATCCACGAACGCCACGATGTTGACGTTCGCGCTGGCGGGAACAGCTTCCAACATAGGAAGGCTCATGCCAGCCCAATAGGTCTCCAGGTTGTTGTCCCCATCCATATAGATCGCATAAGTCCAAGCCGCGACTGAATGCTTTGCGTGACCGCCGCCACCTGGATTCGCCAAGGCCATCCCCGGCGCAACCAGCATACCCATAACTACCGTCACAATGCACATGCTCAGATAACGTCTTTTCGTATCTCCCAAACCCCCCTCAAGTACGGCGCCGTGCACCCACTTCTTCGTCATCGTACTGCTGGGGGTGTATCGCCCCGTCCGGATTAGAACGTTCCGAGAGCCTGGTCAGAATCTGGCGAGGGGTATATGACAGCAGTACGGATCGAAGGTGAAAATCCATAATACAGCCACGCCGATACGGAAAACAGATACTGAATGTCGAATGAATCGATGCCCGGGAAGCTGGGGTCACCGTTGAATGACATGCCCGAGGAGGCGAGACGCATCGTTGACCATGCTCGGAGTCTCAATGTCCAACTGAGGTTGATGGGCGGCCTAGCAGTGAGAGTGCATTGCACGAGCCTCGACTTTTGCGATCGGCCCTACTCTGACATCGACCTGATGGGGCTTAGTTCCCAAGCGGCTGGAATCGAAAGAGCCTTTACAGATCTCGGCTACACACCAGATAAGGAGTTCAATGCCCTCCATGGAGGTCAACGGCTGAAGTACGAAGACCACGTGAACAACCGCCATGTAGAGGTCTTCCTCGACAAGTTCCGCATGGACCAGACATTGGACTTCAGAGGTAGACTCGACATCCATCCCTACACCATATCCCTGACGGACCTGTTCGTAACGAAGATCCAGGTCGTGAAGATGGATGAGAAAGACTTTCACGATTTGTTCTCTCTTTTCAGGGACCACAAAATCGGGGTCGACGACAGGGAGGGTGTGATCAACGCGAGATACATCGCCCAGCTATGCGCCCATGACTGGGGGCTCTACCACACGGCTCTTAGGAATCTCGATCGAATCCCCGCATTCTACGACTTCTTCAAGCTCGACAATGCCGAGAGGGAATCGATGAACCGTAGGCTGTGGATCCTCAGGCTTATGATCATCGAGGAGCCGAAAGGTCCCATCTGGAAGGCGAGGGATAGGCTCGGAGAGCGTCTGCCGTACTACGAAGAGGTGGAACGAGTGGGTGGGGAGGAGTGATCCTTTCCGATATATCCTCTCCTGATTGAGGCAAGGTTCTCCATTCTCATTTCTTCATGCTACTTCTTCTTATCCGCAAGTTCGTTCAGGGCCTTGAGGAGCACAAGAGCTTCCTCTTTGGTGTTGTAGTGGACGAAGGTCGCTCTCACCATAGTCTTCGCCTTGTACAATGCCGGGACTCTCGAGAAGTAGTCCTCCGCTCCGACGGCCAGCCCGTACTTGTCCCAGAGCAATTTGGACAGCTCGTGGTCGTCATAGCCAGCGAGCTTGAAAGCGAATGTCGGGTCTCTCCCGGCCTTGATGTTGATGTCCTTGGAACCGTAGAGCGTGATGCCATTGATGTACCGCAATCCAGACAACTTGCCGTACCCGTCGAGCACTATCCTGGAGAGTTCCCTCTCATAGGTTTCGATTCTCTGCATCGCGGTTCGCAACCTGGATGACCTCTGCGGACCCGGTTTCGGCTCGACCTTCGAGTCTGGATCCCCGAGCCATGCAAGGTAATCGACAGCTCCTTTGATAGCGGCGAACATCGCCTGGTCCCGTGTCCCCATCTCCCACTTCTCGGGTCCGTGCTTCGGCGACGCATCGACCTTGTAGGGATGCAGCTTCTCGATCAGCTCGGGCTTCATGTACATGAAGCTCCCATGCCTTGAGAAGATCTTGTATCCAGAGAAGACAAGCGCGTCGCATCCTATCTTCTTCACATCCGTCGGACCATGGGGGACGTGGTGAACGGCATCGACGACGAACAGAGCTCCGACCTCCTTCGCGATCTTGCACATCTCGACCAGATTGGATCGCGTTCCCAGCACATTCGACGCGGCGGTTACGGTGACTATCTTCGTCTTCTTGTCGATGAGCCGCTTGAAATCCTCCATATCAAGGATTCCTGTCTCCATGTTGAACTTGGAGAATCTCAGCTCGTGAATGAGGCCCATGCCGCCAAGCTCAGCCCAGGGGTTGATGTTGGCGTAGTGCTCGTATCCGGTCGTGACGATGTTTTCTTCGCCCTTCAGGTCCCTGCTCAAAGCGTAGCTGAGGGCGAACAACAGGCTGGTGCACGATTCACCCGAGATAATCGATTCAGGGCCTTCGGCCCTGAGCAAATCGGAAACCGCCTTCCTGCCGTCGAGAATGACCTCCTCTGCGCCTCTGGATTCCGGGAAGTAGTTGCCCACATTGGCGCTCCAATCCATCCTGGCACGAGACTCGGCCTCGGCGCTCATCTTCGCGACCAGGGTGCCGGCGCCGTTGTCCAAGAACGCCCTCTTCCTTCCGGTCGGATCGGCATCGACAGTCGGGAATTCCCGACGAATCCTCTTCAGAAGCCTGGAATCGATAGACATGTGAGGGTAAATGGCTAACGGGTTGATAAGAATTGAGTTGCGAACTCCGGTAACCGACAAAGAACAGGGTCTATCCGCTCTGACCCTACTGACACGAATGGTGTCTTATGGCCTTTGCCGGGCATGCATCCTGGCAGGCACAGCATTGAATGCAGTCGTCTATGTTGGGGGCGGTCGTCTTCCCATTCACAAGCTCGTACACGCTCGAAGGGCAGGCCAGCACGCAATCGCCATAGCCTTTGCACTTCTCATAGTCGACTTCTATGACGACTCCTATCTTCTTGCTCTCCCACTTCCTCATGTCGACCATCGCACACACCGGGACTGACGAAGGGCGGAAACGCCTGATCCGTTTTAGCCCTTTCGCCAATTTGACATTTTCGTCCTGCACCATGAAGGGAAAGGGCATAAACCAGAGACGCGGCAGCCGACTGCCCTGTCAATTGCATTCATATATTCGTCGATGGCGACAAGGTTCTCTGAGCACTATCAGAGTATTCCTTTCAACCTGAAGAACGCCCACAAACCTGCCACGGCAGCGACCGAGACGCCAACGACCATCCAGAACGACCAGTATGCGTCCTTGTCGAAGGGCAAAGCGACGTTCATGCTGAACCAGCCGGCGATCATCATGGGCAATATGAGGATCAAGCTGATGGTCGTCAAGGTCTTCATGACGGTCGAGAGACTGTTCGCGAGTGTGGACTCATATGCGTTGAGGACGTTGGACATGATCTCTCGGTAGATCGTTGTCATCTCGTACAGCTGCGCCACATCGTTCTCGAGGTCCTCCGCGATGTCCAACTTCTCCTTCGTGAGATGAAGATGCTTCGCGCGCGGGAGCATTGATATCGCATTCAGGTTCGACAGCAGAGCTGTGTTGAGCAGGATGAGCCCGTTGCTCAGCGCGAACGCACTCGGCGCCACCTCCCCCCTCTTGGCGGTCAGGATCTTCTCCTGAATCGAGGCGATGGTCCGCTCGAGAGGTCTGACCTTCTTCTCGATGTCCTTGTTCACCTTTCTCACGAGTGCCAGGAAAAGGTCCTCTTTGACATCTATGCGCGGCTTGTGCTTCAGCTCCGAGGTCAGCTCCTGGTAGGTGAAGCTCGACCCTATCCTCACCGTTATGACCTTGCCCTTGGTGACGAAGATTCCGATAGGCATCGTCTGGATCCTATCCCCGTTCCTCTCCTCGGAGAGGATGCTCCTGAGCACCAGCAGGTCGTACGTCTCTTCGATCTCGACCCTAGCTCTCTCGTTTGGGTCGAGACAGTCCGCGACGTCCTGAAGGTCGATGTCGAACTCCTTGTGCAGCAGTTCCACTTCTTCGGGCGTGGGCGCAACTGCGTCTATCCAAAGGGCATCCTTTAGCCTCGGGGAGTCGACAGTCCGGAGTTCACCTCCTTCAGCACAATACAGCCTGATCATCGCGAACGCCTCCAGGGTTCTGACTCCCGAAGACATAGGTCAGATATAGGCTTTCAGGGTGTGTACAGAATTGTGCAGAAACGGTTGCTGGATGGCATCAATGGAACGGGCTGCCCCATTTGTCCAGGAAGAAGTTCTCCCCGATCGGCTTCCTCTCCGGCCTTGTCGGCTCTGACGCCTTCTGCTTATCCGACAAAAGAGAATCGTCTCCGCTCGGATAGCCTATGATAACGAAAGTGATGATCACATACTCCGCTGGTATCCCCAGTAGCTCCTTCGTCTTCAATGGGTCATAACCAGCGATGGGGTGCGCTATCAACCCGAGCTCCGTCGCGCGAAGCTCCAGCTGCCCTATCGCCAATCCAGTGGAGAACAAGTAGTAGTCCCTGCGGTCGTTCAGTTTGCAGTCGTCGTCCGGCTTGGACGCGACGACCATGATCACGGGCGCGCGCGTGGCCCACAAGTTTCCTTTGGAAAGGGCTCCTTTGACCGCCACTAGCGCATCCTTGCCCTTGCAGACGACGATCCGCCAGGGCTGGTTGTTGAAGCACGATGCCGAGAGCCTCACGGCCTCGACGAGCGAATCGATCTTCTCATCCTCGACCTGCTTGTCACTGATGGCCCTCTTGGCACGCCTGGTTCGGATCGCCTCGACCACTTCCAGAGTCTCACCTGATTGCGAAATCACATTGGATGGATATAGACTTGCCACCGATTCAACTGGTCAGGCTTTGTAGATCTTCCAACTAATCCCATAACCGCTTTCTTTCTTGAGGTTCCCAACGGCCCCGAGAAGTCGGTCGACAGGCTCCCTGGTCCCCGAGAAGACCACATCGACACCTTTGCTCAGGGCGCTCATGGCCGAATCGATGGGAGCGTGGATGGTGAACAGTTCCCCACTTGCCTTCATCAGCATGGCAGCCCCGACCGCATCACCAGCCACCAGCAGGCCAGGAGAGAACTCGTCTATCTTCGCCTTCACCCTCTCGATATTCGCCACCTTCGAACCTCCGTCCGCCTCAGACGGAGCCTCAACGATAAGGAGTTCTCCGAGTTCGAGATTCACGATGCCCTCCAACTGGCCGACCAGAACGTCGTCTCCCTCGTCTGCGTCTTCCAATGAATTCCCGGTGGACGGGGACTCCTTGCCCGGGAAGGCCATCAGCATGCCATCCTCCATTACCAAGCCGACCGCCTGGCCCTTCCTGATCTTCTTCCCGGCTATGGCGACGCATCTGTCGATCACGCTGATCCTTCTTAGGGTCGCATCGACCTGGTCCTTCAGGGCCGAGAAGTGCTCCTGGGCGATCTGCATGCCCTTTCTCGTGGGCCGAACGCTGCCTCCCTGTCCCTTGAGCATGCCCTCTCGCTTCATCTCGGAGATATACTGGCTGACCGCCTGCACGGTGATATGCAGCCGATCGGCAATCTCCTTCATCCTTATCGAAGGGGATTCCAGCACTTCGATCAGTATCAGCAGTTCGGTGTTTCTCTTCAGATCGCGGAGCGGTTGGCCGTTCACGGTTCACCCTCTCCTTGTTGCCAGCTGAGAAAGGAGCTCCTCGACATCGCCTACGACAGTAGCTCCTGAGATAATCAATCCCTTGATGAGGGCATCGGCCCTCCCATCGACGAAGTCGACTGACTGACCCTCTTTGGGCCGGAGCAGGATGACCTTCTTCCCCGACTTCAGCGCGTGAGTGGCGGCCTCGAGGTTCCTCAGGTTTCCCGGGCCGACGGGGAATGGCGACACGACGACCGCTATCGACTCGTCGACGAGTTTCAGGTTCTCCGCGTGGTTTTCGGGGCTGATAGGGGCAAAGGGAGCCTCTGCCACTACTTGGATATGCATATCTTTCGCGTTCTCGTAGTCTGAATCGAGCACGTTGAGCACGCCTGCAGTCACTGAATAACCGCCATCGTGCAGCGATTTCATGACTATCCCGCCTGCCCCTCCTCCACACAGCAGATGTACCCTCGTCCCGTGTTTGTGGATTGCAGTCGCAGCCGAATGAGGCATGATGTAGATCGCCTGAGTCAACGGGTCCCTTCTGACCGACACATCGACCCCGTAGACGCTCTGGATCGTCTCCGGGTTGAGCACTTCCCTCGGCGCGCCGATCGCCTCCAGCCTTCCCTGGTTGAGGAGCGCTATCCTGTCACAGTAGCGTGCCGCGAGATTGACGTCATGAAGGACCGCGATCGTGGTGATCTCCTCCTCTCGATTGAGCTTCTTGAGGAGGTCCATGATCTCTAACTGCCCGCTTATGTCGAGGTATGCGGTAGGCTCGTCCAGGAGAAGCACCTTGGGCTTCTGCGCAATCGCTCTCGCGATTATGACCCTCTGCTTCTCGCCCCCGCTGAGCTCGGAGAAGATTCGCTTCGCGAACTGAAGCGTGTTAGTCCTTTCCATCGCCAGGTGGACGACATCGGTGTCCCTCTTCGACTCTCCCGACAACCTGCTTCCGATGTGCGGTATCCTGCCCATCATGACTATGTCGTGGACTGTGAACGGGAAATCGGTAGCCGAATTCTGCGGAACCACAGCGAAGGTCTTTGCCATCTCGGCAGGTGTGAGACCGTTGAGGGGTTTCGATCCCACAAGAACCATTCCGTCCTCGGAAGGGAGGAACTTGGTCACGCACCTCAACAGAGTGGTCTTCCCGGATCCGTTGGGACCCATGATGCCCATGAACTCTCCAGGGGAGACCTCGAAAGATATGTCCTTCAGCACCTGGATGTCCCCGAACGAGAATGACAAGTGATTGACTGAGAGGGACATCACCTGTCACGCCCCATGCTGTTCCTTCGCAGCAAGTAGAGGAAGAAAGGTCCGCCGCACAGCGCAGTGATGATCCCGACAGGCAATTCTGTCGGTGCCACAGCAGTTCTGGCGAGCGTATCGGCCAAGATGAGGAAGATCGCCCCGGACAATGTCGCCGCTGGGACGAGGGTACGGTGGCTCGACCCGACAATGAGCCTCGATATGTGCGGGATTATCAGACCGACAAACCCGATGACTCCAGTGAATGCAACTGCCGCGGCCGCCATGAGCGCCGAGACGAAGAGCATCAGCTTCTTCAGGAACTCGGGATTGGCACCGAGATTGTGCGCCGTCTCCTCGCCGAGCAGAAGCGCGTCCAAATCCCTACCGTATAAGAATATGACGACCGCTCCTGCGACGATCGGGAACACCAATATCTCGACCACTTCCCAGCTCGCGAGCGTTAGGCTCCCCAACAGCCAGAAGATTAACTGGTGATACTGCTGCCTGGCGAAGTAGATTAAGAACGAGACCATCGCACCTAGGAAGGCCGCGACGGCAACGCCCGAAAGGAGCAACGAATCGACGTAGACCTTCCCCCTCACTGAGCCGAGCATGTACACGGAGAAAGCGGCGATCACTGCGGACACGAAGGCGAACATCGGGGCCGCGAACACGCCGATGATGGCCGCTAGACCGAGCAGCCCTGCGATTGCCGCTCCTACGGCAGCGCCGGAAGAGACGCCGATCACGAACGGGTCTGCCATCGAGTTCCTGAATACCGCCTGCATGGCTGTGCCCGAACATGCGAGAGCTGCGCCGACTAGCCCCGCCAACAAGACCCTCGGTATCCTCACGTTCCAGAAGACCCAATGATATTCTGAATCGGTGAATATCGCCTTGACCGCTTCCGAGAAGGATATCTTCTCTGGGATGCCTGGGCCGATCGGACCGAGTGTGCCAACTAGTATTGCCACGAAAGCCGTGAGGACCAGCAGCGCTCCAAGCGCACATATGACGAGGAGGCGCTTGCTCCTCAAGTGCGTGGGACTATGCCCTTCCTCCTTGGGCTTCTCAACTCCAATCAGCACGACCACCCTTTTCAGCAGACTTCAGGCGAACAGTTCCGGGTGGATGATCTCTGCCAGCTGCTCCAGTCCGTCGACGACCCGAGGCCCATACCGGCTCACGAGGTTGTCGTCGATGGAGTATATCTTGTCGTGAGAGACGGCGAACGTGTTGCTCCAACCAGATCGAGCCGCGAAGTCCGATGCGGTTGTTGTCGTCATCGGACCTACTGTGTAGATTATTACCTGGGGATCCTGTGCGATGATGTACTCCGTTGTCAGTTCAGGATACTCGTTGCTCGCGTTGGACGCGATGTTGGCGCCTCCAGCCAGCCGAATCATGTCGTTTCCGAATGATCCGGGACCGTAGGTCCAAAGAGGATAGTACTCGATGTATGTCCTGATCTTCTCAACCCCTACAGCGAGAGTCTTGTTCGTCACCGCGTTAATCCTCGCCTGTAGGTCGGCAACCAGTGACTCTGCCTCGAGAGAGTGTCCGGTCAGACTTCCAGCAAGTCGGAGATCCTTGATGACGTCTTCCATGGTCCGTGTGGCGAAGATGAAGTATGGAACTCCCTGCGCCTCCAACTGGTCCAATTGGGCCCTTGGCACAAGGTCGCTGCTCACGATGAGGTCAGGCTTGAGGCTCATGATCACCTCTACGTTCAGCGTGTAAGAGCCGATCTGCGGCAGGCTCCTTGCCTCCGCGGGGTAGTCGCTGTAGTTGTCAACACCCACGACCTGGGAACCCGCACCGACTGCGAACAGTATCTCCGTAGGCGAGGGAGCCACAGAGACTATCCTCTGCGGAATCCCGTGCAGCTCTACGGTCCTACCATAGTCATCGACTATGTTCAGGGTGACTTTCTTCTGGGTTCCGCCAAGGACGTAACCGGCGGAGAATCCTATCACGGACGATGCCACGACAGCGATTACCATCCAGACCTTCCAATCGAATGCACTTCCACTCTTTGATGCCATTGTGCTCACTCCTTCTACGTCCGCCCGTGGGCGCGCGCGACGCCGTGGGATGACGAATATGCCTTAAAGCACACTTGAAATACTGAAAGTGTATTTGATTGTTTGCATAAGAAGCGCGAAAGAGAAGCTCCGCTAGGCACTATGAGATTGAAGAAATGAAAGGGCGTTGAAGGGGTTTGATCGAATGCGCAGCCTTCCGGTGGGATCAGGCGGCCTTCGTGCCTTCCTCGATGCTGGCTTCCAGTATATCCATCGCCTGCTCGAGGAGTTCGTCTGGCATGATGATCGACGGGTGTAGCCGTACGACGTTGTCGTAGGTGCCGCAGGTCAGGAGGATTAGGCCCTTCTTCATCGCAGCCACTTTCGCCGCCTTCGTCTCCTTCGCTGCCGGGGTCTTGGATTTCGGGTCGCTGACGAGCTCGATAGCCATCATCGCGCCCATCCCTCTGATGTCGCCGATGATCGGGAACCGAGACTGCATCTCCTTCAAGCGCTTCGTGATGTACGCGTTGATCTTGGGGACGTTCTCCATGCCCTTCTCGATCACGCCGAACTGGGCGAGAGCGGCAGCGCATGCCACGGGGTTGCCTCCGAAGGTGCCTCCCAGGCCTCCGACTTGCGGAGCGTCCATTATCTCGGCCCTTCCAGTGGTCGCGGACACGGGGAAGCCGCCCCCGATGCCCTTGCCAGATACGAGTATGTCCGGCTCGACGCCTGGCCAGTGCTGCACCGCCCACATCTTTCCGGTCCTGCCAGCGCCGGTCTGGATCTCGTCGTCGACATAGACTGCGCCGTGCTTCTTGCATATCTTGGTGACCTTAGCGTAGAACTCCTTTGGAGGTACGATGAACCCGCCCTCTCCAGCGACTGGTTCGCCGATCAGGCACGCGACCTTGCCCTGGAACTGGGGGCTCGACCATGTCTCGTCGATCTTGTCTGCACACGCCACGCCGCAAGATGGATAGTCCATCTTGAACGGGCACCTGTAGCAGTAGGCAAATTCGACCTTGTATGTCTCCGGCAGAGGACCGAAGCCGGCCTTGTAGGGCATCTCCTTGGAGGTGAGAGCCATGGCCATCATCGTCCTGCCGTGGAACGCGTGAACGAACGAGAACGCAGCTGGTTTCTTCGTGTAGTGCCTCGATATCTTCACTGAGTTCTCAACCGCCTCCGCGCCGGAGTTGTACAAGACCGACTTCAGCAGCCCCGGGTGCGGTGCGATCATAGCCAGCTTCTCTGCCAGTCTGACGTAGCCCTCATATGGCGTCACCTGGAAGCATGTGTGGAAGAACTTGTCCGCCTGCTTCTTCACCGCGGCGACGACCTCCTTCGGCCTGTGCCCGACGTTCGTGACGCCAATCCCGCAGCCTATGTCGATGAATGTGTTCCCATCGACGTCCCAGAGCAGGGAGCCTTCGGCCTTCTCGATATAGACGGGCGCGCTAATGCCCATCGCCTTCGACAGATACTTGTCTCTCAGCTTGCCGAGCTCCACGGATTTCGGTCCCGGAACATCGGTGGTCTTTATTGAAGCCTTTTTCGCTGCCATGTTGATACCTCGAAGTTCGTGCAACTAAATGCGCTTTCATTCGCGCATAGTTGAAACTATAGATAGTCTTTTCGAAACGACACAGACTGAGTACCAGGTGAACGGGTCTATCCCGCCGCGACGTTCTTGAGGCCGGATTCGAATATCGACAGCCCCGCGTCGAGAAGCTCATCTGTGATCACAAGGGCAGGCATTACTCGCGCAACGTTTCCCGAGCGACCGCCTTTCCAGGCAATGAGACCGTTCGAGAAGCACTCCTTCTGCAACCTAGTTAGCAGGTCCGGGTCGGGCGCTTTGGACTCCCCCCGCTTGATCAGCTCGATTCCGACATAGAGCCCGCGTCCCCGGACGTCCCCTATCACATCCAATCTGGACGCCATCTCCTGGCAACGCTTCAGGGTCCGCTGGCCGAGCCGGTGGGAGCGTTCTGCGAGGTCGTGTTTCACCATGAACTCGATGCCCGCGACACCGGCAGCACATGACAGCGCATTGCCCCTGAATGTGCCTACATGGGCGCCCGGACCCCATGTGTCCAATTCCGTCTTGAAGACTATGCCCGAGATCGGCAGCCCACTGCCCATCGATTTAGATACCGTCATGATGTCGGGCGTGACCTTCTCATGCTCCATGGCGAACATGTTCCCTGTTCTGCAGAACCCAGTCTGGATCTCGTCGGCGATCATGATCAAGTTGTAGCAGTCGCAAATCCGCCTGACCTCTTTCAGGTAACCCGGAGGCGGAGGAACGATCCCTCCCTCGCCCTGGATCGGCTCGATGAGAAGCGCTCCCGGAGCCGCAAGGCCTGTGTCGGGATCCCTTATGAGATGCTCGAGATAGTGCACACAAGAAAGGCTGCAATCGGGATGCTTAAGACCGAAGGGGCACCGATAACAGTACGGATAGGGCGCGAAGTAGACCTCTGGCACTCCCGGCAGGTAGTTGGCCTTGGCTGATCTCTTCGCGGTCAGCGAGAGGGACATGCCTGAAACGCCGTGCCAACCCCCCTCGAACGAGACAACGCCAGGCTTCTTAGTGTTGAACTTCGCGAGCTTGACCGCGGCCTCGACCGCGTCGGCCCCGGTCGGCCCGCACATAAGCACCTTGGAGTTGTTCTTGAGCCCTCCAGGCGCCAACTCGACGAGTTTCCTCGACAAGGCGACTCTGGGCTGAGATGGGAAGTCCAGTCCATGGGTGACCTTTTCCGCCTGCTTCCTGACGGCTTCGACCACTTGTGGGTTCGAATGGCCCACATTGAGCGCGCCCACGCCTCCGCTGAAATCGATGAAGATGTTGCCGTCGAGGTCTTCGACCGTGGCGCCTAGCCCGCGGGAGATGGCCAGCGGGACCTGTCCGGGGTACACGAGGGCATTGGAATCGTACTTTCTCTGCTCCTCGAGCATGGCCTTGGATTTCGGACCAGGGACCGTCTTCGTGACTTTCAGAACACCCTGCAGATTGTATTTGTAGAAAGCATCCCTCGACAACTGTATGTCACCTTGGACCCGAATGACTGCCAATCGATAATAGCGTTTTGCGAGACGTTTGTCCAGAACCGACTTCAGCCGTATGGGATCTCCACATCGGAGGGTCTGCTCTTCTTCTGAGCGTCGCGGTGGATAACCTTTAGCTGCGCCTCCAACCGCTCTGCCTCCTTGCAGAGAGGTTCGACGTTCAGATTCATGTGGAGGATCATCTGGTCAATAGTAGCAAGGATAAGGGCAGCCGCCCTGGCGTCGGCGGTGTCTGGCTTCGCCTCGGCCAGAAGCGTGATGACATTGAACCCGCGACGTTTTCCCTCGTTCAGCAGGACGCCCGCGGTTCCGGAGATCACGCCCTCGACAAACGGTTCAGCGTCCGCATCGAGGAGCATCTTCTGCGCCTCCTCCGTGCTCCCTATGCCATAGACCGCGATCTCGCCCTTGTCATCGACCTCGACACCCTCTTCCCGTTCCACGACCAATCCGCCGGCAGATATTATGAGCCTGCACTTCTGCGCCTGGGCGTAGTCCATGATGGCTGAGCCGATATCCCTCAGCAAGTTGGCAGAGGGCTGCAGCTCCGTGGAGAACACGACGATCTGCGGCTCGCCGGGCTTCAGCGAAGGCCTTGCATAGAGCCTTGCTGGTCCCAGAGGCTCGCCGTTCCTGATGAGCGAGAGCGTGGGAAAAGAATCGGAGTCCATGACGGCTATGTACTCAAGCTTCAGAAGAGCTATCAGATAGTTCGCAACGATCGAGCTCACGAGACCGACGCTTGGAAAGCCGTCGATGACGACAGAGTTCCTGAGATCCATCCTCTTGAGCTCGACTATCTCGACATTTCCCATTTCACAACCATGATGATACACGTAGAATATAGTACTTGACCGTTGCCCAATTTATGGATGTGCAGCCGGCCTGTGCCATCAGCCAAGGTTTAATAGAAGAGTGCTTCATCTAGACAGCGGCCAGATGGGCCGGTGGCTTAGCCAGGATATAGCACTGGCCTTCTAAGCTCGCACAGAGCGGAAGAAAGCCAGTGGTCTCGGGTTCGAAAGGCGCTGAAAGCGCCCGAAACTCCCGACCGGCCCGCTAGCCCCGCCAAAAGGAATATAAAAAGGAACGATGTACGGCAGAAGGCGCAAGGGAGTCTGACGCATGAAACGGAGCTCACGAGCCTGGAAGAAGCGTGGAAAGCAGCGCTGGAAGTGGCGCAAAAAAAAGATGAGAAGGCGAAAGAGAGCGCAGAAGATGCGTAAGAAGTAGGCTCCCCTAACGCAATCCATTTGGGGGTATGGGGTAACCTGGTATCCTAACGGGCTCCAGTTATGGGAATGATTTCCTTTGGGTTTGCTGACCAGTGATGACTGACTGGAGCGATGACCCATGTCCGCTAGAACGCGCGGAGTCGCTCTCCGCGTGGAGGAAACCCGTTGATGGGGGTTCAAATCCCTCTGCCCCCACTCTAACCGTTGCACCCTTCCCTGCGTGTCCGCTCTCAATTAGCCAAGGATAGATTCTTCCCAAAGCCGACTCTTTCGGGACTCGTATGCCGCAGGAGCCCATATTCTTCAAGGACAAGGCGGAGTGGCGAAGATGGCTCCGAAAGAATCACGACAAGTCATCGGAGATTTGGATCCTCACGTTCAAGAAACACATAGGCAAACAATGCGCTAGCTATGAGGATGCGCTCGAGGAGGCCATCTGCTACGGATGGATAGACAGCAGGATGAGACGAATAGATGATGAACGACACACATGGGGGTTCGCACCGAGAAAGCCCAACAGCATCTGGTCCTTGAGCAACAGGAAGAGGGCAGAGAGGCTGATCAGGGAGGGAAGGATGACCGACCCTGGCATGGCAAAGGTCGATGCGGCCAAGCGGAGCGGAGAGTGGGATAGGGCGTATGCTCCGAGCAAGCCACCGAGGATACCAATGGATCTCAAGGATGCGCTGATGAAAGACGGCCTTGCTTGGAAGAACTTCCAGGCGTTCGCGAAATCGTACCGCACGACTTACATTTACTGGGTTTCCGCTGCGAAAAGAGAGGAGACGAAAAGGAAGAGGATTCGAGAGGTCGTGCGGAGGGCCAGGCGAAACATCAAGTTCTCCATGGCTTGAGGACAGGCGTGTTGAGGGCAACCCGGCCCCTTCTGCCCCCACTGGTCCATTTTCCTCGAAGAGAATGGATATATGAGTCTTGACGATGTCGACCTCCAATCACAGCCACAAGGGGGAATGCTCGCGCATGACAGTCGAGATATCAAAGGCCACCAAGAAGGACCTGAGCAGGCTCGTGAAGATGTTCTCAGGCCCGGATCTCAAGACAAACATCGATGAATCCGATTGGTTCGTCCACTGCTACTTCGACTATCATCACATCAACGTCGCTAGAGTCAAAGGCAAAATCCAGGGGGCGTGCTTCTGGCGAATCGAAGGTGAGAAATACAGCGGCCTCGGCTGGATTGAAAACCTATGGGTAGAGGAGCAATACCGGAGAATGAACCTTGGAGAGAGACTCCTCAGAAGATCGATAGAGGATATGAAGGTCTTCTTCGAGAAAGACAATAAGGAACTCAGAAAAGTCGTCCTCACGACCCAAGTGGAAAGGGCCAGCGCTAGGAAGCTCTATGAGAAAATCGGGTTCCGAAGTGTTGCGAGCCTAGGAGACATGTACGATCCCGGAGGACACGATCTATTCTACATCCTCGACCTGCAATAGTTGGGCATCATCAGCATCCTGTGCTTGTTGATGGCGAAGGACTTCGACGCCAAGCCACCGTGAATGTGCTTTGGCACCGTGTTAGGGGCGAAAAGGTTATTCAGACCCGCCCTCTTTCCGCAAGCATGCACAAGGTCGTCACGGTAGACTTGGAAAAGGACATCCTCTCCGAGAACCGAAGGATCGCGGATGAGAACAGGAAGCACCTGGAAGATCGTGGAATCACCGCTTTTGACTTCCTCGGCGCGATCGGCTCCGGGAAGACACTGATAATCGAGAGGCTCGTCGACATCCTCAAAGCAAAAGGCAAGCGGGCCGCAGCAATCGCCGGTGACGTCTCCGGAGATGACGATTACAACAGGTTCGTCGCGCACGGAATCCCAGCGGCGAACGTCAACACGGGCAAAGAATGCCACCTCGACGCACACCTGGTAGACCATGCGTTGGAGGACCTTCCGCTGGACGATATCGATTACATCTTCATCGAGAACGTTGGAAACCTCGTCTGCCCCGTCGACTTCCCCGTCGGAGCGCACAAGAGGGTTGTCGTGATAAGCGTCACCGAAGGTGACGATATGGTCCGAAAGCACCCGGCAATCTTCGCTTTCTCAGATGTCATCATCGTCAACAAGGTCGACCTCGCGAAGGTCATGGAGGTAGACCCCAAGATTCTGGAACGAGACGCCCGGAGGACCAACCCTGGCGCGAAGATCATCATGATGGATGCCCGTCACGGGAAGGGCATGGATGAGCTGGTCAAGGCCCTCGGGCTCTAGAGGGCCGAGATATGAGAATCACAGTCTACGGAATCGTTCAAGGCGTGGGGTTCAGACCCACTGTGTACAGGGTCGCGAAAGCCATGGGTCTGAAAGGATTTGTCCTGAACAACGGCTCTAACGTGGAGGTGCATGTAGATAAGGACGGCGAGAGATTTCTGGCCGAGCTCAAGAAGGCCCTGCCCGCGCTCGCAAGGATCGACAGAGCGGAGTTCGAGGATATAGAAGAGCAGCTTGGCGAGTTCACCATCGCCCAGAGCCACGATGGGAAAAGGGTCTCGCTCATCCCGACCGACACGGCCATATGTGGCAACTGTCTGACCGACTTCGACCGGCCCTCCGACCGGAGGCATCTATTCCCGTTCACGAACTGCACAGAATGTGGAGCGAGGTTCACCGTGATTGCGGACCTACCGTTCGACCGTGCCAGGACCAGCATGGCAGATTTCCCGATGTGTCCCACATGCTCCAAGGAATATTCTTCACCGGAGGACCGGCGGTTCCACGCGCAGACAATATCGTGTCCGAAGTGTGGGCCTAGGTACACCCTGTACGACAACCAGAAGAGATCGATTCGAGGGGACGCGTTCAAGGGATTCGCTGAAAGGATCGACGAAGGTTCCGTCGGCCTGCTCAAAGGCTGGGGCGGGATGCACATAATATCCACTCTCGAGAACGCATCGAGGTTGAGGAAAGTCTACCGTAGAGGAGACAAACCTTACGCAGTGATGATTAGAAATCTGGAAACTGCAAAGATGTACGTGAACCTCAGCGACCACGAGCAGCGGCTCCTGACCTCGCCCCAACGGCCGATCGTGCTGCTGCATAAGAGAGAGGACTCTATGCAGGCCCTAGAGAAGGTCTCCCCAGGACTCGGAAACCTTGGCGTCATGCTGCCCTACTCCGGAGCCCATCTGCTCATGTTCCATCATCTGAAAGCAGACGGAGTAATCATGACTTCTGCGAATCCACCGGGCGAGCCGATGGTCATCGAAAACGAGAAGGCGTTCGACCTCGGCCTCGATTGTTACCTCATGCACAACCGTAAGATCATCCACAGGTGTGACGACTCAGTCGTGAAGGTCAACTCGGGAAGGACGAACTTCACGAGGAAATCGAGAGGCTTCGTGCCTGTGCCGGTCGAGGCGAACCACAGACATCCGGTGATTGGGGTGGGAGCACAATGGGACGTCACGGGCTCCGTTTCGAGGAACGGCGAGATTTTCCTGACCCAGTATGTGGGGGAATCACAGCAGTATCCGACGTTGCAGTATCTAGATGAGGCAATCCACCATCTCGCTGGCCTGCTCGGCGTCAAGCAGTTCGAGGCGATCGGCGTAGACAAGCATCCCCGATACTCAACTAGGATAGTTGCCCGAAGACTGGCAAAAGAGTATGGTTGTCAGCTAGTCGAGACTCAGCACTATCATGCGCATGCCGCCGCGCTCAAAATAGATCGCATGATCCAAGGACCGTTGGTCTGTCTCACTTGGGACGGGACAGGATACGGCGATGATGGGACGTCCTGGGGAGGGGAGACTCTGCTGGCCGATTTCTCCAGCTATGAGCGTCTGGCGACTCTGGATGGAATCCCTCTCCTGGGAGGGGACAAGGCGGTCACGGACCCCAAGCGAGTTGTGACAGCCATACAATTGAGACTGGGGAAGAAGCCCACACTGATCGACACCCAGAAGACCGAACTCTACTTGAAGATGCTCGACAAGAGTGTCAGGGCATCCAGCATGGGCAGAGTCCTGGACTCGGTCTCGTGCATTCTCGGCATCTGCTGCAAGAGGACCTACGAAGGCGAGCCCGCCATCAAGCTTGAGAGATGGCTCGAGGCGGGAAAGCAGAGGTTCGAATTCGACCTGGATTTCGCCGACAAAGGTGGCATCGAAGTCGCAAGAACCCTGCCAATGTTCGATCAACTCCTTGAGATGGATATCACCTCCGACGCTGAGAGAGCCGATGCGGCGGCGTCATTCGTGAGCACGTTGGTTAGCGGAATCGCGGACAGGGCATGCGATTTCGCCGAATCGAACGGACTGAAACAGGTGGGCCTGACGGGCGGCGTTTCCTACAGCGGCCCGATCACCGCGTGGGTCAAGCAAACGGTCGAGAAGAGGCGTCTGGAATTCGTCGGCCACGAACGGATATCCAACGGCGACGGCGGCATATCCACGGGCCAAAACGCCATAGCTGGCTCCAAGCTCGGGTAATGTTTTATAGCAGTCCCCAACATACTCGCTACCCGATGTGCCTCGCCGTTCCAGCTGAAGTCAAATCGATAGAGGGTCACTTGGCGACCGTGGATTATGGAGGGGTCAGGAGGACCGCCAACATCTCGCTCGTTGAAGCCAAGGTCGGAGACTACGTCATAGTCCACGCGGGATACGCGATACAGGTCATGGACAAGGTTGAAGCGGAGAAGACCCTCGAGATCTTCCGGGAGATGCTCAGCCTGGAGAACGCCGGAGCGTAGAGGATGCACGAGCTATCGGTGATGAGCCAGATCGTGGAAAGTATCCTGTCCGAGGGTAAGAAGAGGAATGCCACCAAGATAGAGGAGGTGGACCTTCAGATAGGCGAGTACACGATGCTCGGCGATGAGCAGATGGAATTCGCCTACGAAGTGTTGTCGAAGGATACGATTCTTGAAGGCTCGAAGCTCAAGATAAGCCATGTCAAGGGGAAGATCGAGTGTTCATGCGGGTATAGTGGACGAGTGAATCCCTCACCGGATTCACCTCACAAGATTGTGCCCATCCTCGAGTGCCCGAAGTGCAAAGGGGCCGCGAAGATCGTTGAGGGTCGAGAGTGTCTGATCAGGAACATCAGGATGGTGGTGCCAGACGTATAAGCTGAGGGACAAGGAGATGTCCAAGAAGATCATCAAGAAGCTCGAGGGTATGAACCTCAAGCTGACCCTTATGCACGTCTGCGGGACTCACCAAGATACACTTGTGAGGTTCGGCCTCGACAGCGAGTTCAAACGTGTCGGGATCGACATACGACAAGGACCCGGATGCCCTGTATGCGTGACGCCACCTGGTGAGATCGAGGAGATCCTCGCGCTGGCAAGAGCCGGCCTTACGATCGCAGCGTTCGGAGACGTGATGAAGGTCCCCGGGGTGAAAGGGTCTCTGAATGACGCGAAAGCGGACGGCGGAGATGTGAGAATCGTTTTTGGCGTCGACGACGCCGTCGCGCTCGCGAAGAGGATTCAGAAAGAGGTCGTCTTCATGGGCATAGGGTTCGAGACGACCGCTCCGACAACTGCCTCAGCGCTCCTCTCGGACCCGCCGGCCAACTTCTCAGTCCTCAGCTGCCACAGGACGGTCCCTCCCGCCCTTGAGGCGATCGCAAGCATGGGAGAGATCAAACTCAACGGCATGATTCAGCCCGGCCATGTCAGCACGATCATAGGGACCAAACCCTACGAGTTCCTCTCGAAGAAGTACAAGATGCCGCAAGTTGTCGCCGGTTTCGAGCCTCTCGATCTGCTCATGGGAGTCTACATGCTAGCACTCCAGACAAGGGAGGGCCGTGCCGAAGTCCAGAACGAGTACACGCGAGTTGTTCACGCTGATGGCAACCCGATTGCGCTCAAGGCCATGAAAGACGCTTTCGAGCCGATCGATGTCCCCTGGAGAGGATTCCCAGTCATCAAAGGAAGCGGCCTCGCAATCAAGAAGAAGCTTGAGCGACACGATGCGAGGGAGAGGTTCGAGGACTTGCTGGCACCGGTTCACGAACGCGAGTACACAGAGGCGAAAGGATGCAGGTGTGGCGAGATGCTGCGCGGGATATTGACGAGCGAGGAGTGCCCACTGTTCGCGAAGAAGTGCACGCCTGTCTCGCCGATCGGGCCTTGCATGGTCTCCAGAGAGGGCAGCTGCTACATCTCATACAGGTACCTCAAGAAGTAGCAGCTCGTCGGAGAAGAAACGATCCTACAGTGGATGGAATCCGTGGAAGTAATTTCGTATTCAGGTTTACGAATGGAAGAAGATTAGACAATAGACAGGCAACGATATACAATCAACTCCAAAACTAGTAACAGATGAAACACTCGATACTTCTGATTCGTTTAATGGAGTCTCAAAATCAACGGCTTCGAAAAACGCCGATTAATCGAATTTCGAATTTCGAGGGCATTAACTGCAAGATAATCTACAACCCTTGAAGGTAACTCAAATGTTTGTCGCCGGGTCGCACACGCTTTTCGAAAGATGCGCAACGAAATGTATATAAATAGCCGCTTTATTATCCACAATTGTCAGACCGCTCAATGGACCGAGTGGATATGCCAGACAGCTAGAATCTGCATCCTTTCGCGGGGGTCACTCGGGCCGGTCGAGAAACGTCGAGCCTAGTTGGGAGGGGGTGGACGGATGACCGCACCCGCACCGCAGGAAAAGGACACTGAAACGCGCGCTCCGAAAAAGGAAGCTGGCAGCACCACCGTTCCAAAGATTGGTGTTTTCGTGTGCCACTGTGGCAGCAACATTGCTGGAGTGGTGGACTGCGGCAAGGTCCGGGAGGCTGCGGAGAAGCTACCTGGCGTGGCGGTCGCCAAGGAGAACAATTACACCTGCTCAGACCTTGGCCAGGCGGAAATCATCAAAGCGATCAAGGAGAACGGCCTTGAGAGAGTCGTCGTCGCCTCGTGTTCTCCCAGGCTTCATGAGCCGACATTCAGGAAATGCATACAGCAGGCTGGCCTGAATCCTTACCTTCTCCACATGGTGAACATCCGGGAGCAATGCTCCTGGGTCCATACTCATGAGAAGGAAAAGGCGACGGAGAAGGCGAGCGCCCTCGTTCGAATGGGCGTTTCAAAAGCGGCCGAGCTCGAGCCGCTAGAGGCGAGAGAGGTACCCGTTGAACCCACGTCGCTGGTGATCGGGGGAGGAGTCGCCGGGATACAGGCCGCCCTCGACCTTGGGAACATGGGGTTCAAGGTCTACCTGGTCGAGACGCAGCCAAGCATCGGAGGCAAGATGGCTCAGCTGGACAAGACATTCCCGACGGGGGACTGTGCGATATGTATTCTGGCACCAAAGATGGTCGAGCTCTCCAGGCATCCGAACATAACTCTCCTTTCGTACTCCGACGTTGAAGAGGTCAAGGGGTACATCGGCAGCTACGATGTCAAGGTGAGACGGAAGGCGAGATTCGTCCACGAGGACAAGTGCGTTGGATGCGGATTGTGCTCCGATGCATGTCCTGTCAAGATAGACAACGAGTTCGACCTCGGCTTTGGCCAGAGGAAGGCCATCTACATCCCGTTCCCGCAGGCAGTTCCACTCAAGTACACTCTGGACAAGGAGCATTGTCTGCACTTCAAGTCCGGCAAGTGCCTGCTCTGTACGAAGGCCTGCACGAACAACGCGATCGACCACACGATGCAGGACGAGATTCTGAACCTCAAGGTCGGCACGATCATCGTCGCAACCGGCTACGAGACCTATCTCCCGCAGAAGAAGGGCGTCTACAAGTATTGGGAATTCGACAACGTCATAACCGGGCTTGAACTGGAGAGGCTCTTGAATGCATCTGGCCCGACTGGAGGACATCTCATCAGGCCATCCGACGGCAAGCCGCCTAAGAGGGTGGCGTTCATCCAATGCGTAGGCTCGAGGAATAAGAAGATCGGGAACAACTACTGCTCAAGGGTCTGCTGCATGTACGCGATCAAGAACGCGCAGATCATCATGGAGCACGATGAGGAGGCCGAGATCGCCGTATACTACAATGACATCAGGGCGTTCGGCAAAGGATTCGAAGAGCTCTATCACAGGATCAGAGAGGACTACGCAGTTGAGTTCATCCGTGGGAGACCTGCGAAGCTCAGCCAGGACCCGGAGACGAAGACGATAAAGATCAGGGCTGAGGAGACGCTTCTCAACAAGATCACGGAGAGGGAGTTCGACCTGGTCGTCCTTTCGACTGGTCTGGTGCCCTCTGAGGGCAGCAAGAAGATCGGCAAGATCCTCGGACTCACCGTTAGCCCGGACGGATTCTTCATGGAGGCACACCCGAAGCTGAGGCCGGTCGACACGGCGATTGATGGCATCTTCTTGGCAGGCTGCGCTCAGAGCCCGAAAGACATACCGGACAGCGTGGCGCAGGCGAAGGCTGCGGCTTCATCAGCGGCAGCACCCATGTTCGCGAAGAAGGTCTGGATAGAGCCGCTGACCGCTTTCGTCGACGAGGACCTGTGCGCCGGCTGCGGCCTCTGCATAGAGCTCTGCCCGTACGGTGCTCCGGAACTGGTGCAGAGCGAGAAAGGGGGCATGAAGGCTCACATCATCGAGGCGCTGTGCCACGGATGCGGGACCTGCGCCGCATCGTGTCCGCAGAAGGCCGTCGCTCCGAAGCAGTTCACTGACGATCAGATATACTCCGAGCTACAGGCAGCTCTTGCCGAGACTCCCAGAAAACACGCGGCCAAGAAGAAGGCCGAGGCGGAGGTGTCGTGATGAAGGAGCCGGAGAAGGAAGTCGAGAAGGTCTTCATAGGCGGCCTCCACGAAGAGCTGGTCGAGGACAAGGTGATCGACGAGTCGCAGCTCGAGCCCGGCTTCCCCGGCGAGATCCAGAAGTACGGCGGGAAGGACGTGATGACATGCCTTCAGTGCGGCAACTGCACAGGCGTTTGTCCGATCAGCCTCAAGATCGACTACAAGACAAGGAACATAATCAAGTGCTGCCAGTTCGGGCTCAAGAAGTACACGCTCGGGACCAGATGGGTCTGCGCCACATGCTACAGGTGCTACGAGCACTGCCCGGCGGACCTGAACCCTGCAGAAATTATGATCGCCCTGAGGCACATCGCGGTCAGAGAGGGCATCATACCACCGTTCATCAAGACGGCGGCAACGAACCTCGTGAAGTATGGCCAGAGCGTGAAGCCCGATGCTGAGATCGACAAGATCAGGAAGGAGTTGGACCTAGGACTGATCCACTCTCAAGACCCTGACTACCACATCGTGATAAGGGAGATTCAGGTGCTGGTCCACGCGGCCAAGTACGACAAGCTCATAGGCATCGAGGAGGACGTGAAGGTATGAACAACTCGTACCTCTACTTCTTCGGATGCGTCATCCCGAACAGGTATCCAGGAGTCGAGTACGCGGTCAGGTGGGTGACCGGGAAGGAAGGCTTCAACCTTGACGTGAAGGACCAGAAACAGTTCTCGTGCTGCCCTGTCCCTGGCATATTCTACTCGACTGACAAGGACACTTGGCTTCTGCTTGCCGCAAGGAACCTCGTCCTTGCGCAGAACGAGCGCAGGCAGATCCTGACGGTATGCAACGGATGCCTGGCGTCCCTGCTGAAGGCGACCGAGTACCTGCAGGACCCGAAGAACTTGGGGAAGGTCAACAGGACGCTCGCGCAGATCGGCAAGAAGTACACAGGCATCCCGCAGAAGTCCGAGGGCAAGAGGAAAATAATGGAACCTGTCAAGGTCAGGCACTACGTCGAGGTCATGGCAAAGGATGTCGGCTACGATGAGATCGCAAAGAAGACCAAGCATCCGCTCAAGAACATAAAGGCGGCCGTGCACTACGGGTGCCACTATCTGAGGCCCACTGAGCACGCTGCCTTCGACGACCCCAACGACCCGGTCATGATGGACAAGATCGTGGAGGCGTGCGGCGCGACCAGCGTCGACTACGAAGACCGGTTGGATTGCTGCGGCGCAGGGGGCGGCGTCCGGTCACACGTCGTCGAGCTTGCCAACTCCCTCACGCACGACAAGTGCGTCAACATCGCGGCGGCGGGCGCGGACTGCATCGTCACTGGATGCCCGTTCTGCCTGTTACAGTTCGACAACGCCCAGCATTCGTTCTCGAAGGACGGCATACCCGTCATGCACGTCTCGCAGTTCCAGGCGCTGGCGATGGGAATAGACCCAATCTCCCTCGGCTTCGACACGCACCATGTGTCTGCTCACTCGTTCCTCAGGAAGCTAAGGGGGAGCTGAAGATGGAAGCAGGAGCGCAGAAGACGGAGCACGAGGCTGCCTATGAGCCGAAGATCGTGGCGTTCTGCTGCAACTGGTGCTCCTATGCCGGTGCCGACCTGGCGGGCACGACCAGGATACAGTATCCCCCGAATGTCAGGATCATAAGAGTCATGTGTTCCGGCAGGGTCGACCCCGCCTTCGTGTTGAAGGCCTACGCCCTCGGAGCAGACGGCGTGATAGTCGCAGGCTGCCATCCTGCGGACTGCCACTACATCAACGGGAACGAGAAGACCGCGATGAGAGGAGATTTCCTAGAATCGTTCCTCGACGAGACCGGCATTGAACCTCAGAGGTTCAAGGTAGAATGGATCGCCGGCTCGGAAGGGAGGAAGTTCGCAGAGACGATCAAGAAGATGGTGATGGACCTGGAGAAGCTGGGCCCGGTCTCCAAGGAGGCGGTGTCTGATGACTGAGGACAAGGTCGTCGGTGCCGCTCTGGTGATAGGAGGCGGTCCGGCCGGCATGCAGGCGGCACTGGACCTTGCCGATTCCGGGTACAAGGTGTACATACTCGAAGGAACACCGAGCATCGGGGGAACGATGGCCCAGCTAGACAAGACCTTCCCGACAAACGACTGCTCGATGTGCATACTATCCCCGAAGCTCGTCGCCACCGGAAGGCACGAGAACATCACCATGCTCACCCACGCCGAGCTGAAGAAGGTCGAGGGCAAGGCGGGGGACTTCAGAGTAACGATCACGAAACACTCGAGATACATACTGGAGGACAAGTGCACCGGATGCGGAGTTTGCGCTGAGCACTGCCCGATCGAGGGAGTGAGCACCTTCGACAAGGAGATGGCGCCGGCAAAGGCGATCTATGTGCCCTTCCCGCAGGCGGTCCCGTTAATCTACACTATCGAAAAGGGGCTGTGCATCGGCTGCGGTGTATGCGAGAAGTTCTGCGAGGCGAAAGCCATCCAGTTCTCGATGGAGCCTGACAAGGAGGAAGTCATCGAGGTCGGGTCCATCATACTCAGCCCTGGCTACAGCGTGTTCGATGCCACCAAGAAGGTCGAATACGGGCTCGGTGTGTACCCAAACGTCCTCACCAACATCGAGTTCGAGAGGATGCTCAGCGCATCCGGCCCCACAGAAGGGCACATCATCAGGCCTTCGGATGGAGATGTCCCCAAGAGGATAGCGTTCATCCAATGCGTTGGCTCGAGGGACGCCCAGACGGGCAACACCTACTGCTCGTCCTACTGCTGCATGGCTGCCCTGAAGCAGGCCGTCATCGGCCAGGAGCACGTTCCCGGGCTGAAGACGACCATCTACTTCATGGACACCAGGGCATACGGCAAGGAATTCGAGGAGTATCTGTACAGGGCGGAGAACGAGTACGGCGTCGGCATAGCGAGGAACAACAGGATCCCCAAGATCACCGAGGATCCGAAGACGCACAACCTGATTCTGCTGTATCACGCAGGAGCGGAGATCAAGGAAGAGGAATACGACATGGTCGTCCTCTCGACCGGGGCGAGGCCGCCCGAATCCGCTGACTCAATCGCGAAGACGCTCGGCATTCAACTCAACAAGTTCGGCTTCTGCGAGGCTGACGAGCTCACGCCCGTGGAGACTTCGGTGCCAGGGATTTTCGTTTGCGGGGCGTTCTCTGGCCCGAAGGATATCCCGGACTCCATCGCGCAGGCCAGCGGAGCCGCCGGAAAGGTCGCCGCGATGCTCTCCAAGGAAAGAGGGAAGCTCGTCAAGAAGAAAGAGTACCCGCCAGAGAAGGATGTCTCGAAGAAGGAGCCGAGGATCGGTGTGTTCGTATGCCACTGCGGGATCAACATCGGATCCGTGGTGAACGTTCCGGAGGTCCTGGAGTACGCCTCCAAGCTGCCGAACGTCGTCTACACCGAGAGGAACCTGTACACGTGCTCAGGCGACACCCAGAAGAAGATCAAAGAGATGATCGAGAAGCACGACTTGAACAGAGTCGTGGTCGCGAGCTGCACCCCGAGGACCCACGAGCCGCTCTTCCAGAACACTTGCAGGGAAGCAGGACTCAACAAGTACCTGTTTGAGATGGCCAACATCAGGGACCAGTGTTCCTGGGTACACAGGCTCGAGCCGGAGAAGGCCACGGAAAAGGCGAAAGACCTTGTGAGAATGGCAATCGCCAAGGCCGCGACCCTCGAACCTCTGCCTCAGCCGAAGATACCCGTGACTCCGTCAGCGCTCGTCATCGGCGGAGGACTGAGCGGTATCGCCGCCGCACTTGAGATCGCTAATGCGGGGTACGAGGTGCACATTGTCGAGAAGGACAAGGAGCTGGGTGGCCATCTCAGAAAGATCTATCACACACTTACGGGAGTCGATCCACAGGAGACGCTCGTAAGACTAAAGAAGGAACTCCACGAGCACAAGAACGTGAAGGTCCATCTGAACGACCAGGTCGTCGAGGTCAAGGGATACATCGGGAACTTCGAAACGACGCTCAAGAGCGGCGAGAAGGTCAAGCACGGAGCGATCGTCGTTGCCACCGGCGGAATCGAGTACGAGCCCACGGAATACGAACACAAGAAACACAAGAACGTGATCAAGCAGACGGAGCTCGGGGAGTTGCTGCACAACGGGAAGTTCAAGGCGAACAATGTCGTCGTCATACAGTGCGTCGGCTCCAGGAACGAGGAGCACCCGAACTGCTCTCGCATCTGCTGCTCGACTGCGATGGCGAATGCAGTCAAGATCAAGAAGGAGCATCCAGAGACGAATGTGTTTGTCCTCTACAGAGACATCAGAACCTACGGATTCGCGGAGGAACACTACAACGAGGCTGCCAGGCTGGGCGTGATTTTCCTAAGATATGACGCGGATGCTCCGCCAAAGGTGAGAGCCAAGGGCCACGACCTATGGGTCGAGGTCGATGAGGCGTTCATCGAGCAGAAGGTTTTGATCAAGGCAGATTACCTCGTCCTGAACGCGGCAGTACATCCGAATCCTGACAACAAGGAGATCGCGAAGATGCTCAAGGTGCCTCTCAACAGAGAGGGCTACTTCCTCGAGGCTCACATGAAGTTGAGGCCTGTCGATTTCGCGACCGATGGCATATTCCTCTGCGGCCTGGCGCACTCGCCGAGGCTGATCGGCGAGAGCGTTTCACAGGCGCTCGCGGCAGCCGCGAGGGTCAACACCGTCCTGTCGAAGCCGTTCATCGAGGCGGATGGCGTGGTCAGTGTCGTTGACGAGACGAAGTGCATAGCATGCGGCAGGTGCGAGGAGATATGCGAGTACGGCGCGCCGAGCATCGTCGAGGTTTCGCCGGGCGTGTTCAAGTCGCGGATCAATGAGGCCCTCTGCAAGGGCTGTGGCTCCTGTGCCGTCGCGTGTTGTTCCACCGCGATAAGGCCGAGACACTTCAAGACCGAGCAGATTCTGACGATGATCGAGGCATGCCTGAGAAAAGACATCGAGAAAGAGGAGGCGAAGACGTGAGCGACGCCAAGTTCGAGCCGAACATCGTCGCCTTCTGCTGCAATTGGTGCTCGTACGCCGGCGCGGACCTCGCAGGTGTCTCCAGGATGCAGTATCCGCCCAACGCTAGGATAATCAGAGTGATGTGCTCCGGCCGGGTGGAGCCGTACTTCGTGCTCAAATCGCTGGAGCTGGGCGCGGACGGCGTTCTTGTCACCGGCTGCCACATAGGCGACTGCCATTATATCTCGGGGAACGAGGAGGCCGAGAAGAGGATGGCCGTCACGATGGAAGTCCTCGACAAGCTCGGCCTCGGCAGGGACAGGATGAGGCTCGAATGGATCTCCGCATCCGAGGGGCAGAAGTTCGCGGGCACGATGAAGGAGTTCACGGAAAGGATAAGGGCGCTGGGCCCGAACCCTCTCCCGAAGGTCTCTCCCAGAAAGAAGGGGAACCCTGGGGACCTGAAGGCGAAGATGAACCAGATCATCGAGGACACCGGCGCGTTCGACTGCGTGGAGTGCGGGAAGTGCACCACGGTGTGCCCCGTCGCCAAATACAACCCCAACTTCGCTCCCAGGACGGTCGTGCTCAAGGCGAGCGAAGGTCTGATCGAGAACGTCCAGACCAACAAGGACATCTGGACATGCGTCACCTGCGAGCAGTGCAACTCGATGTGCCCGTACAAGGTCGACTACTCGGGCTTCATAAGGGACATGAGGAAAGAGGCCGTCGTGTTCAACAACGTGCCCGTGTGCTCCCAGGGCGGGCTGATGCAGTCGGTCATGAGGATCCAGGCAGTCAGCAACCTGAGGCAGAATAGGCTCGGCTGGATGAAGCCCGAGCTCAAGATCGCGGAGAAGGGCGATGTTTTCTACTTCACGGGCTGTGTCTCATATTACGATTCCATATTCAAAGAGCGCAAGAACCTCGACTTGGCTGGCATCCCCCAGGCTGTCGTAAAGATAATGAATAAGGGGGGTATTATCCCGGTCGTCAGCAACGATGAAGTATGCTGCGGACATGATCTGAACTGGACGGGGGACGAGGCGAGTCTTCGGAAGCTGATGAAGAAGAACGTCGAGCTGATCAAGGCCTCCGGGGCCAAGAAGGTCGTGTTCTCATGCCCTGAGTGCATGCGGACCTTCAATATGGACTACCAGGACCTGATGGGCGACTTCGATTTCGAGATGGTGCACATCTCCGAGCTCGTCGACGAACTCACCCAAGGGGGGAAGCTCAAGTTCAAGAAGGGCGCCAAGAAGGTGACTTTCCAGGACTCTTGCAGGCTTGGCAGGCATCTCGGGATATACGACCCGCCGAGGAACGCCCTCAAGGGCGCGGACGCTCAGATAATCGAGATGGAGAACACGAGGGACAAAGCCCTGTGCTGCGGCGTGAGCGCCTGGGCGACATGCGACGAGATATCGAGGAAGCTGCAGGTCGACAGGCTGAAGGAAGCGAAGAAGACCGGCGCAGAATGCCTCGTGACGGGCTGCTACAAGTGCCTCATACACCTCAACTGCACCCTGGAGTACAAGACCCAGGTGCCCAAGGAACTGATCGACATACCAGTCAAGGACCTGAGCGTCGTCATCGCTGACGCGCTCGAATGATCACAGGAAAATGATAGAATGAGCCCGCAAACACAAGCACCAGCAAAGGGAGAGGAGAGATACCTCCTGGTCGAGCTATCGTGCAAGGACCAGAAGTGCTCTCCGTGCACGTATCCCAACTGCCAGAGGTTCGCCAGAACGGTCCCGAAGAAGATGCCGTTCGAGACCCGCATGACGAAGATGTTCGAGATCAAGAAACCGATCACCAAGCCTCAGGATACGCGCGAGCGTCTGGTGCTGATCGAGCTGTCGTGCAAGGACGAGAAGTGCTCGCCGTGCACCTATCCGAACTGCCAGAGGTTCGCAAGGGAGGCGCAGAAGAAGAAGGTGCCGTTCAAGGTCAAGGTCACTGAAATCGAGAAAGGGAAGGAGGTACAGAGCCTCCTGTCGAAGTGACAGCGGCCGTGAACGTCGCCTTTCGACGAAATCGCTGGACGCTACGCGGAAAAGCGTTGACCGCACATCGAAACGCATAAAATGGTAAAGACCATACAGCAAAAAGCGCACGAGTCGAGACTATCCAGACTAGTGATAACAAAGTGGCATTGACTGGGACAACATAGGGAGGTTAGAGTGTGGAAAAGTCTGTCATGGTGATCGGGGGAGGGATTGCGGGAATTCAGGCATCCCTGGACCTCGCGGACAAAGGAATGATCGTTCATATGGTCGAGAAGACTCCCAGCATAGGCGGGAGAATGGCTCAGCTAGACAAGACGTTCCCGACGAACGACTGCTCGATATGCATTCTCGCGCCCAAGATGGCCGACTGCTTCAGCCATCCCAACACGAACGTGATCACGTACGCGGAGGTAGTGGGCATCGAAGGCAAGGTCGGCAGTTTCAAGGTGAAGGTACTGAAGAAGGCCAGATACGTCGATGAGACGAAGTGCACTGGCTGCGGCGAGTGCCTCGAGAAGTGCCCGAGCAAGGTCTCGAGCGAGTTCGAGATGGGCCTAGCCACCAGAAAGGCGATTTACATGCCGATGATGCAGGCCGTCCCGAGGGTCATGACGATCGACAAGGAGCACTGCGTGATGCTGACGAAGGGCAAGTGCGGCAATTGCAAGAAGGCCTGCAAGAGAGAGGCCATCAACTACGAGATGAAGGACCAGATGCTGGAGTTCGAGGTGGGCTCGATCATCGTCGCGACCGGTTACGACGTCTGGGACCCAACCTCATCCACGGAGTACGGCTACGGCCGATACCCCAACGTCTACACGGCCATGGAGTACGAGAGGATGATCAACGCGGCGGGTCCGACCCACGGACACATCGAACGGAGGTCGGACAAGAAGAGGCCGGTCAAGATGGCGTTCATACAGTGCGTCGGCTCCAGGAACCCGCAGGTGCACCCCTACTGCTGCGCGGTCTGCTGCATGCACTCCACGAAGGAGGCGATGCTGGCAAGAGAGCACCACGACGACATGGAATCGACCGTGTTCTACAAGGACATGCGCGCGTGCGCGAAGGGCTTCTGGGAGTACATCGAGAGGGCCAAGCGCGACTACGGCGTGAGGTACATCAACTCGGACGCGACGGTCCAGGAGAATCCGGACAACCACAACCCGATCGTCGTCTACGACGTGGGCGGAAGGCAGCAATCGGAGGAGTTCGATATGGTGGTCCTCGCCACTACCCTCATACCGAGGAAGGAGACGCTCGAGCTGGCGAAGATACTCGGGCTCAAGGTGGACCAGTTCGGATTCCTCGAATCAACTGACAGGATACTCAACGTCCAGAGCACGAATGTTCCGGGCATACTCATAGCGGGCTACGCCGCAGGGCCGGCGGACATCCCAGAATCGGTCGCCCAGGGCTCGGCCGCAGCCGCGAGGGCCGTGGAAGCGATGGTCCAGGCGGGGGCGTGATGATACATGGCTGAGAAGAAGAACGAAGCAAAGGAGAAGCCGAGGATCGGCGTGTTCGTATGCCACTGCGGTTCCAACATCGGTGGCTTCGTCGACGTGCCCTCGGTGGCTGAATACGCAAAGACGCTCCCAGATGTGGAATACGCGACCGACAACCTGTACACATGTGCAGAGGACGGGCTCTCGAACATCAGAGAGGGCATCAGAAAGCACAACCTGAACAGGGTGGTCGTCGCGAGCTGCACTCCTAGGACCCATGCGCCTCTGTTCCAAGCGACCTGCGAGTCCGCGGGCCTGAACAAGTACCTGTTCACATTCGTGAACATCAGAGAGCACTGCTCCTGGGTTCACATGAAGGAGAAGGAGAAGGCCACCAAGAAGGCCCGAGACCTCATCAAGATGGGCGTTGCCAGGGCGAGACTATTGCAGCCCCAGGAAGAGGAGAGGGTCAATGTTGAGCCGTCGGCAGTCGTCATAGGCGGGGGCGTGTCCGGCATGACCGCCGCGCTGTCCATCGCGGACATGGGATTCCCAGTCCACCTCATCGAGAGGGAGGGAGACATCGGAGGGTTCGTCAGGATCCTGAACAACCTGTACGTGACCGAGAAGAGCGCTGTGGAGACGATCAAACCCTTGATCGACAAGGTGAAGGCCAACAAGAACGTCAAGCTGCACCTGAACTCGACGCTCAAGAGCGTCCAGGGGTTCATCGGCAACTACGAGATCATCATAGGCACGAAGGGTGCCGAGGACCTGAAGACCAAGGTCGGGACGATCATCGTCGCGACAGGCGCGCTCGAGTTCGTGCCCGAGGGGCTGTACGGCTACAACCAGTACCCGAATGTCGTCACGCTGACGGAGTTCGAGATCCTTTGCAAGAAGAAGACCCTGCCGAAGTTGAAGAACGTCGCATTCATCCAATGCGTCGGCTCGAGAGGGCAGGTCAAGACCTACTGCTCCAGGATATGCTGCAATGTCGCCATCAAGAACGCCATCAACATCATGGACAACTACGAGAACATGCTAGGCCTGATGGAGAAGGCTGGCACGGTGGTCGACAAGATCCCGGTCGAGCAGAAGGTGCCCGAGGAGATTCTTGAGCGCAGGCGCAGGCGGCGCGGTAGAGAGAGGGGCGAGGAGGGCGAGGCCGAAGAGGTCAAGCTCGGTCCCTCGGAGAAGATCGAAATCACCGTGTTCAACAGGGACATCATGGCGTACGGCGTGGACCACGAGCTCACCTATAACAAGGCCAGAGAGAAGCGCGTGAAGTTCAACAGATACACGCCCGAGCACCTGCCAAGGGTGTACATGGAGGGCAACCAACTCACGGTCGGCTACTTCCATGAGACCCTGAAGCTCGAGAGGACCATGCCGGTCGACATGATCATACTCTCGACCCCGCTAGTCGCCCAACCAGATGCTGGAGAGCTGGCGCAGATGCTGAAGGTGCCTCTGGGACAGGAAGGGTTCTTCTTCGAGGCGCACGTCAAGCTCAGGCCGGTGGATTTCGCCACCGATGGCATCTATGTCTGCGGCACCTGCAGAGGTCCCGCCGACATCACAGAATGCACGAGCCAGGGCGCGGCGGCCGCGTCTAGAGCCGCGACACCCATGGCCAAGGGGTACGTGCAGGCCGAGGCGATCACTAGCGTGGTTGACGAGACCAAGTGCTCCGGATGCGGGACTTGCATCCAGGTTTGCCCGTACGGCGCGCTCAGAAAGAGCGAGGAGGGACTGGCGGAGGTCATAGTGGCCGCGTGCAAGGGCTGCGGTTGCTGCGGTGCCACCTGTCCAGAGGGCGCGATCACGATGACGAACTACACGGACGCTCAGCTGCTTGCCGAGGCGAAGGCCGCACTCGATGAGGAGGTGTGAGACATGGCAGAGGCACAGAGCAAGATACCAGACATGAAGCCCGAGCCGAAGGGCGACGAGTGGGAGCCCAAGATCATCGGGTTCCTGTGCAACTGGTGTTCCTATGCCGGAGCCGATCTCTGCGGTGTGAGCAGGTACCAGTACCCGACAAACGTGCGCGCCGTGAGAGTCATGTGCTCGACGAGGATCAGCCCACATCTTGTTCTCGACATATTCAAGGCAGGCGCGGACGGCGTCCTCCTCGGGGGATGTCACCTCAACGACTGCCACTACATATCCGGGAACTTCTACACGGAGAAGCGCGTCAGGCTGATGAAGAAGCTGCTCGAAGACGCTGGAGTTGAACCCCAAAGGCTGAGGCTCGAGTGGGTCTCCGCATCAGAGGGCGAGAAGTTCTCCAAGGTTGTGACGGAGTTCACAGAGCAGGTCAAGAAGCTCGGCCCGAGCAATGTCAGGAAGGACAATGTCCTGAAGACGATGGTCGCGGCCGCGGACGGCGCGTCCGAGACCTTCCGGCTCAGGGCACTAGTCGGCAAGGAACTAGACCTGGAGAAGAAGGGCAACGTCTACGGCAACAAGCTCGAGCAGACGGAATTGGAAAAACTGATTGACCAAGCAACCAAGGAGGAGTTCGAGAGAGCGCTCATATTGGAGCTCTCGAAGTCCAAGGCGATGTCGGTCAGGGAACTAGGTAAGATCATGAATGTCCCGACGGACAAGGTCCTGAGGCACATCGTCGCCTTGCGCCAGAAGAACCTTCTGGCGATGGAACACCCGGAGGGCTTCACACCGACATACAAGACCATAGAAATCGGAGGTGAGCTGTGATGGCAGCAAGTGACAAGATCGGCGCGGTCATGGTAGTGGGAGGCGGCATCTCGGGGATGCAGTCCGCCCTTGACCTCGCGGATTCCGGATACAAGGTTTACCTGGTAGAGAAGCAGCCGAGCATCGGCGGAACGATGGCCCAGCTCGACAAGACTTTCCCGACCAACGACTGCGCCATGTGCATCATGGCGCCTAAGCTCGTTGCGACGGGCAGGCACAACAACATCGACCTGATAACGAATGCGGACATCGCAATCGTGGACGGCGAGGAAGGCAACTTCACTGTGACGGTGAAGCAGCGCTCGCTCCGCGTAGATCCCAAGAAGTGCACTGGCTGCGGCAGCTGCGCCCAGAAGTGCCCCGTGGAGACCATGAACGAATACGACGAGAACACGAAGTTCAGGAAGGCCATCTACGTCAGGTACCCGCAGGCGGTCCCGCTCGTGTACGCGATAGATGCCGAGAAGTGCATTGGCTGCGGCATATGCGCTGAGGAGTGCAAGGCCAAGGCGGTCGAGTACGACCAGAAGGAGAAGATCCTCGAGATCAAGGTCGGGTCGATCATACTCTCGCCTGGCTTCGATGAGTTCAACGCGCGCCTGAAGACCGAGTACGGCTACGGCGTCTACCAGAACGTTGTCACGAGCATCGAGTTCGAGAGGATCATGTCAGCCACGGGCCCGTACTTCGGCACAATCCTGAGGCCTTCGGACGGAGACATCCCGGAGAAGATAGCGTTCATCCAGTGCGTCGGCTCGAGGGACGAGCACTGCGGGAACGAGTACTGCTCGAGCGTCTGCTGCATGTACTCGATCAAGGAAGCGGTGATCGCGAAGGAGCACACGTCCCAGGTGAAGCCGAGCATATTCTTCATGGATATGAGGGCGTTCGGCAAGGAGTTCGACGAGTACTACAACCGCGCCGCGAACGAGTGGGGCATCAGGTTCGTCCGCTCGAGGGTCGCGGCCATAAGCGAGGACCCGAAGACCAAGAACCTCAAGGTAAAGTACGTCGAGGGCGGCGAGCCCAAGGAGGAGGAGTTCCAGATGGTCGTTCTGGCCGTCGGGCTCAGACCTCCAGCGGACGCCGAGAACCTCAGCAGGATCATGAAGTTCAGGCTCAACGACGACGGGTTCGCCCAGACGGGCGCGTTCACGCCTGTCGAGACCTCCAGGCCTGGGATATTCGTCAGCGGCGCGTTCTCGTCGCCAAAGGACATCCCAATGACAGTGGCTGAGGCTTCCGGGGCGGCCGCGAAGGCGGGCACCGTGATAGCTCCTGCCAGAAACACACTGGTCACCAAGAAGGAGTACCCCAAGGAGATCAACGTGGAGGGCCAGGAACCCAGGATAGGCGTGTTCGTCTGTCACTGCGGAGTCAACATCGGCGGCGTCGTGAAGGTTCCCGAGGTCATGGAGTACGCCAAGACACTCCCGAACGTCGTGTACGCGGAGCAGAACCTGTACACATGTTCCCAGGACACTCAAGAGAAGATCAAGGAGAAGATCAAGGAGCTCAAGCTCAACAGGGTCGTTGTGGCCAGCTGCACGCCTAGAACACACGAGCCTCTGTTCCAGAACACCATCAAGGAGGCGGGGTTGAACGCCTACCTGTTCGAGATGGCCAACATCAGGGACCAGTGCTCGTGGATACACATGCACGAGCCCAAGGCCGCGACGAAGAAGTCGAAGGACCTTGTGCGCATGGCGGTCGCAAAGTCCAGGCTGCTCGAGCCGCTCCAGAACCTGACGCTCAAGGTGAACCAGGCCGCGTTGGTCATCGGCGGAGGAGTCACCGGCATGACGGCGGCGCTCGAACTGGCTAAGCAGGGATTCAAGGTCAGCCTGGTCGAGAGGGAGAAGGAGCTGGGCGGCAACACGAAGAAGCTCTACTACCTGCCATCTGGAGACGACCCGCTGGCATTCGTCAAAGAGCTCGACAAAGAGATTTCTTCTAACCCGAACATAACGATCTACACGGGCGCGAAGATCAAGACGATCGACGGGTACGTCGGGAACTTCAAGACTACCCTCGAGTCCGGAGAGCAGATCGAGCACGGCGCTGTCATACTGGCGATCGGCGGACAGGAGTACAAGCCCGAGGGTGAGTACCTGTACGGCAAGAACAAGAACGTCATGACGCTGCTCGAGCTCAAGGAGAAGCTGCACAAGGGCGAGGCGAAGGGCAACGAGTACGTGTTCATACAGTGCGTCGGTTCGAGAGAGGAGGGACATCCCAACTGCTCCCGAGTCTGCTGCACGGGCACGATGACCGCTGCGATCGAGATCAAGAAGAAGGACCCGAACGCGAAGGTCTTCGTACTGTACAGGGACATCCGCACATACGGATTCAGGGAGAAGTACTACAAGGAGGCCGGCAGGCTGGGCGTGACCTTCATTAGGTTCGAGGACAAGGACAAGCCGAAGGTCGATGAGAAGGGCGGCAAGCTCGAGGTCAAGGTGAAGGACGAGGACACAGGCAAAGAGATCACCCTGAAGCCGGACTACCTGGTCCTGGCGAGCGGCACGAGGCCGCAGCCTGACGCAGGGACGCTCGCACCGATGTGCAAGGTTCCCCAGACCAAGGAGGGTTTCTTCCTGGAGGCTCACATGAAGCTCAGGCCTGTCGACTTCGCGACTGAGGGCATCTACTTGGCCGGTCTCGCGCACGGCCCGAAGTTCGTCGACGAGAGCATCGCGCAAGCGCTTGCGGCAGTGTCCCGAGCCACGACGGTGCTGTCGAAGACCGAGCTCGAGGCGGAAGGCATAGTCGCGAAGATAGAGGAGTCGCTCTGCGACGGATGCGGCATATGCGTTCCTATCTGCGAGTACAAGGCTCTCGAAGTAATACCAGACAAGAAGGACCCGAAGAAGAAGATCGTGGAGGTCAACGTGGGCCTCTGCAAGGGATGTGGCGCATGCGTGGGAGCATGCCCGTCCGGGGCACTCACTCAGATGGGCTACAGAGACGACCAGATCTACGCCATGATAGACGCCATGCTTGAAGAGCCGAAGCCGAAACAGGAGGCGAGACAATGAGCTCGGAAGCTACGCACCATGCGAGTCCACACACAGAAGGAGCAGCGAAGGAACCCGACCCGAAGATACTGGTCTTCTGCTGCAACTGGTGCTCGTACGCAGGCGCGGACCTAGCTGGTGTCAGCAGGCTCCAGATGCCTCCGTACTTCAGGACCATCAGGGTCATGTGCTCTGCTAGGGTCGATCCCGAGTTCGTCCTGAGGGCCTTCCAGAAGGGAGTCGACGGAGTGCTCGTCGCAGGCTGCCACCCGGCGGACTGCCACTACATAGGCGGTAACTACAGGACCCGCAGGAGGATAGCCCTCCTGAAGATGCTCATCCAACAGTTCGGATACGACACCGACCGGCTTAGGCTAGAGTGGGTCTCAGCGGGCGAGGGCGAGAAGTTCCAGAAGACCATAGTCGATTTCACGAACACGATCAAGGAACTCGGGCCTTCCCCGATGCACAGAGGTGACTGAAGATGTCCCTGCGAGAGGCCAAGATTCGCGCGGCACTGAGGACGGTCGAGGGCGAGAGAGTCAGATGGCTCCTCGGCAAGAAGGGTGTACTGACCACGACGGGTAACGTGTTCGGCGAGGCCATCACGGGACCGAGGTACGATTTCATAGTCCAGAAGGCTGCAGGCGTGGAGCTTGAGAGGAACATGCTGCTCCAAGAGATGGAGGGCGGCCCGAGGACAGTCCACGAGCTGCACGATGCCACGGGCATCGCGAAGCCGGAGATCGTGAAGCACATAATCGCGCTCAAGAAATGGAGGCTGGTCGAGCAGGTCGGAATGAAGGGCCAATCTCCGCAGTACTCGGCGGCTCCAAAGAAGGCACAGCCTGAAGAGAAAGGGGTGAGCTGAGATGGCAGAGAAGATCAAGATCGCACAGTACTGGGGAGCGGGCTGCGGAGGATGCGACGTCGCTCTCCTGGACATAGACGCGAAGATACTGGATGTACACGCGATAGCGGATGTGGTGTTCTGGCCCATCGGCTTCGACGGCAAGCTCAAGGATATCGAAGCTATGCCCGACAAGAGCATCACCGTCAGCTTCTACAACGGCGCCATACGGAACAGCGAGAACGAACACGTCGCCAAGGTCCTGCGCCAGAAATCGGTCGTCATGATATCGTTCGGTTCGTGCGCGTGCTTCGGCGGGACGCCTGGACTCGCGAACGTGACGAACAAGAAGGAGATATTCGAAACGGTCTACAAGAACACCCAATCGACCGACAACCCGAACTTCGTGACGCCGCAACACATCACGAAGGTCAAAGAGGGAGAGCTCGAGCTCCCGGAGTTCTACGACTCAGTCAAGACGCTGGACGAGGTCGTCGATGTCGACTACTTCATGCCCGGATGCCCGCCAACGGTCAACCTGATCGCGATGGCAGTGGAGGCAGTGGCACAGTATGTGGCCAAGGGCACACCCCTCCCACCGAAGGGAACGATCATCGCTTCCGACAAGACCCTCTGCGACGAGTGCAAGAGGGAGAGGGTCGAGAAGGGCAGGAGGATCGAGAAGATCTACCAAGCGTACGAGATCAAGCCCGACCCCAAGAAGTGCCTGCTGGACCAGGGCATCATCTGCATAGGCCCTGCGACAAGGGCTGGTTGCGGAGCCATGTGCCCGAACGCCCAGATGCCGTGCAGAGGCTGCATGGGTCCAACAAGGGGCGTCATGGAGCAGGGCGCGAGCATGCTGAGCGCATTGTCATCGCTGCTGAACATCACTGACACGGAATCACAGCTTAGCGAGGAGCAGATCATGACGCTCATGTTGCAGGTCAAGGACCCGCTCGGGACTTTCTACGCGTTCACGCTGCCCAAGTCCATGCTCAAGAGATCTGTGACCGAAAGAGGCAGAAGGAAGGCGGTGAGCTAGATGGCAGGACCTATCATCAATGACACAACAACGAAGACAAAGGAGCGGAAGATCACCATAGATCCGATCACGAGGCTCGAAGGCCACGGCAAGATTGAGATATTCCTCGATGCTGCGGGGAACGTCGAGAATGCATACCTGCAGGTACCTGAGCTGAGAGGCTTCGAGAGGTTCTGCATCGGCAGGCATGTCATGGAACTGCCAGTCCTGACCAACAGGCTGTGCGGCGTCTGTCCGGCGGCGCACCACCTCGCGAGCACGAAGGCACTCGATGCGGTCTTCAGCGCGACACCGACGCCAACGGCGATCAAGCTGAGGGAGCTGTTCTACATGGGACAGTACACCCACAGCCACATAGCGCACTTCTACGCTCTGGCGGCACCGGACTTCGTCCTCGGACCGTCCGCCCCCTCGATGAAGAGAAACGTCCTGGGAGTTGTCGATGCGGTAGGCGTCCCGATCGGTGCCGAGGTCATCAAGCACAGGTCGTATGGCCAGAAGGTGCAGGAGATCGTCGGCGGCAGGGCGACACATCCAGTGTTCGGACTGCCCGGAGGCGTTTCGAAGCAGATCAGCGAGGAGGAGCGCGTCCAGATGGAGACCATGGCGAAGTCATGCGTCGAGTTCGGCAAGTTCACGATCAAGCTCTTCCACGATATCGTGCTGGCCAACAAGGACTACATGAACCTGGTGCTGAACCAGGACGCGTACTACCTCAACTCGTACTACATGGGCATGGTCGACAAGAACAACAAGAGCAACTTCTACGATGGGGACATCAGGGTCGTCGACCAGCAGGGCAAGGAGTTCCTGAGGTTCAAACCCAGCGAGTACCTGGACGTCATAGCCGAGCATGTCGAGCCTTGGACCTACATGAAGATGCCCTATCTGAAGAAGGTCGGGTGGAAAGGCTTCGTGACCGGGCCTGAGAGCGGCATATACAGAGTGGGCCCGCTGGGAAGGATCAATGTCTGTAACGGCTACACGACACCGCTGGCGCAGAAAGAGTACGAGTTCCTCGCGAAGACGGTGAAGGAGCTCGGAGTGACCGGACCGGTGAACCAGACTTTGGCTTACCACTGGGCGAGGGTGATCGAGCTGCAGCATGCCACCGAGAGGATGCTGGAGATCGCGAGCGACAAGAGCATCACGAGCGATGACATCAGAGGCCCGTACAAGGAGCCAAAGGAGGGCGTCGGTATAGTCGAGGCGCCGAGGGGCACACTCATACACCACTACGCCTCGGACAAGAACGGCCTGTGCACAAAGATCAACATGGTCGTCGCCACGACGAACAACTATGCTGCAATCAACACGAGCGTGAAGCAGGCCGCGAAGGCGCTCATCAAGAACGGCGAAGTGTCGCAGGGTCTGCTCAACAAGGTCGAGATGGCCTTCAGGTGCTACGACCCGTGCAACTCTTGCGGCACGCACTCACTGAACGGAGGGCCGGCGCTCGAGGTGACGGTCCGGCGCAAGGACGGGTCTGTCCAGACGACACAGAGAAACTTCTAAACAGATTTCACGAGGGGGCTTTCCCCTCATATATCGTTTTCATTCCATTCACGGTACAAGAGTCAGGATTATTATGGCCGAGCCCCTTCGGATTCCTGTGAAAGTTCTAATCCTCGGCGTGGGGAATCCTATCCTCTCGGATGACGGCGTAGGCATCCATGTCGCGCGCGAGCTCAAGAAGAGAAAGATGCCCGGGGTCGACGTGGATGAACTTGCCGCGAGCGGGCTGGAGCTGCTCGATGTGGTCCGTGGTTATGACAAGGTCGTCATAATAGACGCAATCCAGACGACAAAGGGAACACCTGGCGAACTGCACATCCTCGAGGAGAAGGATTTCGAGAGGTCCATCCACGGATCATCTCCGCACGGGATCAACATCGCGACGGCACTTGCCCTGGGAAGGAAGCTCGTGCCGAACGAGATGCCAAAGGAGGTCGTCTTCTTTGCTGTCGAGGCGGAAGACCTGGTCAATGTCAGCGAGAAACTAACTCCGAAGGTGGCGAAGGCGCTACCGAGGATAGTGGAACAGGTGGAGAGGGAGCTTAGCTAGGTGCAACAGTCGCTTGATTGAGGATTGGCCAGACATCCGAGCTCCCACGCGGCTCACCGTCAGAAAAAACCATAGGGATGGAAACGCGATTAGGGAAGAGGAAACGCGGCGAAGAATGTGTCAGACTCTCCAATTGTCATCAGAAAGCTAGAGAAAAAGGACCTGGGAAAAGCGACTCGATTCGTTTCGAGAATGATGAGATGGACGGCCAAGACCCACTCAAAGGGAGGCTATTCGAGGGAATCACTCGACCATTTCATATCAACCGCAACAAGAACACTCGATCTGGCCCTCAAGGACCCGAGCCACTACTGCATCCTTGCGCTGAAGGGACGCGAAATCTCCGGCATAGCTCTAGGACAAGTCCTGGGTGGAGTCTCTCGAATCGACTGGCTTGCCGTCTCTCCTGAATCTCATCGTCAGGGCATAGGCAAGAAACTCGTCGCTGCTGTCGAGAGCCAGATGCGCAAGAGAGGATGTCACAAGGTGACGCTGTTCATATCCAACAGTCATATACCCGCAATTGGCCTCTATCTGAAGTGGGGCATGGTTCCTGAGGGATCTCTGAAGCAGCATCTGTGGGGCGGAGACTACATCGTGATGAGCAAGTGGCTGGAGAGAAAGATTTGACCAGCAGTGGGGAAAGATCCTGATTCGTCTGCACTTGCCCTTCCGATGTTCCAAGGATGGTCTAGACGGTGATGACGTCCACGAGCTGGAAGCGCTCTACATCGAACAGTCCCTTATCGCCCAGCTTGAGCTTCGGTATGACCAAGAGGCTCAAGAACGACAGAGTCATGAAAGGATTGCGGACCTGGCAGCCCAATGCCCTCACCTTCGCCAGCAGCGTATCGAGCACACGCATGACTTCATGAGCCGGCTTTGTGCACATCAAGCCAGCAACCCGCAGGTTCAGCATCGAGCACTGTCCAGCCGAACAGACACATAATCCTCCGCCCTCTTCGACGAGCGTGTTCACCGCGATTGCCATGTCATCGGAATTTGCGCCGACAACGATGATGTTGTGTGAATCGTGAGCGACACTCGATGCAATCGCGCCGTTCTTCAAACCGAAGCCTTTGACGAAGCCGTTGCTGACCGGTGCGTCCCGATACCTGTTCACGACTGATATCCGCAGGATGTCGTTCTCGATGTCTGGCATAACCTTCCCATTCTCAGAATGCAGCTTCGCTAAAAGACTCTCAGTGACGATTTCATTCTCGACCAGACCGATGACCTTCGCATTCACTGACAGAAGCGTCGTCATCACTTCGAAGTCTGAGGGCACTCTCCGCTGGAGCACGAACTGAGTGACTATCTCTTTCGGCCTAACTTCAAATCTGGGGACCCCTTTGCTCGAAACCATCTCCCCTCCGATATACACCTCATCGACATTGAATGACTCGAGATTGCTCACCTTGACGATGTCAGCTCTCCTTCCCTCCTCAATCGCTCCGAGGGGAAGGCCATAGTGAAGAGCCGGATTTATGGTCGCTGCTCGGAGGGCATGTATTGGGTCGACTCCCAAACCAACGGCCTGGGCCAGGGTCTTGTCCAGATGGCCTTGGATAAGGTCAGAGACATTGATGTCATCGGACACGAGTAGAAACTCGTGCTTTCTTGAGAACGGCACGAGAGCCTCGAGATCTCTCGACGCGCTGCCCTGCCTTACCATCACGAGCATTCCGAGTGCGGCTTTTTCGCTTGCCTCCTTGGATGATGTGCATTCATGGTCCGTGGAAATGCCCAGACTCACATACTCTTTCAGCCTGGACCCGCTCAGCAGAGGGGCATGGCCATCGACTGGCTTGTGAAGCCTCCTGGCCACCTCGATCTTCGCCATAACTTCCGGATCATGAGCTATCGCACCTGGGTAGTTCGTAATCTCTCCCAGAGCAACGAATTCATCGCGAGCGAGTAGCTGCTCTATCTCCACTGGGCCAAAGGTCGCTCCAGATGTTTCGAAAGGAGTGGTGGGCACGCATGAAGGAGCTGTGAAGTAGACCCGTAGTGGGACCGTTTTGGAATCCTTCGTCATGTACTCAACGCCTGAAAAACCTAGCACGTTCGCAATCTCGTGCGGAGCGGCGACTACTGCCGTGGTCCCGTGGGGCACGGCCGCCTCAGCGAATCGCGAAGCACACAGAAGCGACGACTCGATGTGGATGTGTGAATCAATCAGTCCGGGGATCAGATAGCCTTCATAGTCGCCAGAGACTTCCTCCACGCTCGTTATGACGCCATCTTCGTGGGATATCCTAGCTTTGAATACTTTCTTGCTGCGGACATCTACCACGTTCCCTTCTATCAAATGCTCACTGCTCCTATACACTGGGAACTCTGGGGAATTAAAGCTTCGCTTCACAGTCTGGCTTCAATCCGACGACGGCAGGTTCGGGCACGAGCCGGCTCCTGTCTCCCTGGGCAAGGAAAATGAGCCTAGCACGGTGCAATAGTCCTCTGATTGATGGCATGCTAAAAGAGGCTCCCCGCCCATGTGCCCGTTGCACAACTGGCCCAAGGCGGGAGAACCATGAACTACATAGGATTGGACATACATAAAAAGAACACCCAGGCTTGCGTGAAG